>Ga0209422_1000369_pt1 | contig 10962 bp, 14 predicted proteins | sample BlaSpr_A8_OM2_M3_FD_187983 | JGI IMG/M metagenome (GOLD analysis project Ga0209422, IMG submission 187983) | Forest soil microbial communities from Thunder Bay, Ontario, Canada - Black Spruce, Ontario site 2_A8_OM2_M3 (SPAdes) (version 2) | ecosystem: Environmental > Terrestrial > Soil > Boreal... | reverse complement strand
TCGAAGCATATTACGGCCCGCGAGCGAGAGATACATCGAACGAAATCGCGCGTGCGATCCCGCGTCGAACAGGTTTTTCACGTAGTCAAACGGATCTTCGGGTTCAGCAAAGTCCGCTACCGAGGGATCGCGAAGAACGCACATCGATTGGTCGTCAACTTCGCACTCGCGAACCTGCACTTGAGCAGGCGTCGATTACTAGCATAACGCTCATCGACGACGCGGGACGGTGATCCCGGTTCCCAAAGACCGACGAACACAAAGCTGAGGCGGCGAAACCGTGAAAGCTCGCTGCATACCAAACAAAGCGTCAAATCAGCTCGCTTTTTCAGGCCATCCCTAGTTCAGCGAGAAGTGCTTGCCGAAATACCTTTCTTGGTCGGCGCGGAACGTGCCGCCCGGCGCGGGCGCGCGCTCGGCTTGCGGCAGGTCACGCTTGCGTTCGAGCAGCGCGCGAAGCTGCGGCAACAAGCGGCGCAAGAATCCTAATTCGACGTTGAGCCGCTCTTGGGTGCTCGCGACCTCGAGCAGCCGCTGTTTCATCGCGTCGGCGACCTGCAGCGCATCGCCGATTAAATACGACGCCTCCTCCGGATCCTCGGGAAGGGTCGTGTCCATCAGCGTCCCGGAAAACTCGACCAAGAGCCGAAGATACTCCGCGAACACTTCGCCGATTTGGGCCAGCGACGACTCGACGGCGGCCGTGTCGAGCGGCGCTTCGTCTGCCAGGTATTGGACTTCGGCCAACAGATACGGCTCGCGTCCGACGATCCGCTCTATGCGAAAACGGCGCCGCCCGACGGTGCTGATGTAGCATCGGCCGCCTTCGAGCGGGCGCATCACCGAGATTTCGGCACTCGTCCCGACTTCGTGGGGCATCACCTCGGGATCGCCGGCTTCGTCGCCTTCTCGGATGAGACAGACGCCGAAAGCTTCGCCCTTCTCGAGACATTCCGCGATCAGCTGACGATAGCGCGGCTCGAAGATGTGCAGGCTGAGCACCGCGCCCGGAAAGAGCACGGTGTTCAGCGGAAAGAGCCGCAAGCGCTCCATTTCCGCTAGCGGTCTACCTTACTTTTCCAGCACCAAGCGCGCAGCGCACGCTTCCCAGTTCGTGGAGCGACGGCCATTCTCGCGCTTGGTAGCCCGCTTTGGGCGCGGTGGCGAGGGCCGAGCTCCCATTTTTGGTAGTCATGCAGATGACTTACCCTCGTAACGCCCACGTGAGACGTCGAGGAGACCGAACGAGACAAAAGAAAGGAGCGCTTGCATGGCCGGAGGCGTCCGGCGCGTCTGGAGGGGCGAACGTTGAAAAATCCGTTGGACTCGTTGATGGGCACCATCCTCTGCGGGTTGATCCTGACCGTCATTCTGTATCTCGTCGTGAAGGCGCTGCAGCCGGTGGGGGCGTCATGAATATCGACTGGGTTGGCGGCTTAGCGCGCTGGTTCCATTATCTGGCCGGCGTCATGTGGATCGGCCTCCTCTACTATTTCAACTTCGTGCAAACACAAGCACTGGCCGAAGCGAACAAGGCCGGCGAAGGCGGCCCAATCAGCAAGTACGTCGCGCCGCGCGCGCTCCAATACTTCCGCTGGTCGGCGCTGGTCACGTGGGTCATGGGCTTCACCTTGCTCTCGACGCTCCCGCGCGGGATGAGCGCGTTCTTGCTCCAACCGCCGTACGTCGGCATCGGCATCGGCGCATGGCTCGGCACGATCATGCTCTTCAACGTGTGGGTGATCATCTATCCGAACCAGATGAAGATCCTCGGCAAAGTCCCCGCCACCGACGAAGAGAAGGCCAAGGCTCGCCGCGTCGCGTTCCTCACTTCGCGGGTGAACACGGCACTCTCGCTCCCGCTCCTCTTCTTCATGGCATTCGGATTCTCGCACGGCAAAGTCGTCGGTCTGTAAGAACGCAAAAGAGCGCCGCGCTTTATGGCTGAAGACGAGGCGTATCTCGAGCATATCCATCCCAGTCTCCATCCCGTCTTGCTCGAACTCGAACAGCTCGGGCACGCCGATAAGATCCCGATCGTCTCGCGCGAAACGGGCCGCTTGCTCTCGACCCTCGTGCACTGCATGCAGGCCGGCCGCATCCTCGAGATCGGGACGGCCTATGGGTACTCGACCCTCTGGATGGCGCTGGCGCTGCCGCCCACCGGACATATTTGGACGATCGACCCAGACCGCGAGCGGACCAAGCTCGCGCGCGGTTTTTGGAAGCGCGCTGGAAAAGACAAAGCGGTCGAGGTCATCAACCAGCCGGCACTCGACGTGCTGCCGACGTTCCCGCAACGCCATCTCGACATCGTGTTCATCGATGCCGTGAAAACGGAGTACGAAGAGTATCTGGCGGCGAGCGTCCCGCTCCTCAAGCGCTCGGGTTTAGTCGTCGTCGACAACTTGTTATGGAGTGGGCGCGCTGCGGCGGAACCGAAACCCGACGACTCCGCCGACACCAAGGCGATCAGGGCATTCAATCGCGTCTTCCTCAGCCATCCGCAACTCGACGCGACCATCATCCCGCTCGGTGATGGAACGGGAATCGGCGCACGCCTCGACGAGTGATCTCCGACGATTTTCGCGCCGTCATGCGCCGCTTTCCGACCGGCGTCACGATCGTCACCACCCTCGATGAAAGCGGCGGCCCCAAGGGCTTTACGGCCAACGCGTTCGCCAGCGTCTCTATGACGCCGCCGATGGTGCTGGTTTGCGTCAATCGCGCCGCGCGCAGCCACCCCTTGATCGCGAGCGCCGGAAAATTCTGCGTGAACGTCCTCGCGCTCGAGCAAGAGAAGTGGGCGGTGCACTTCGCGAGCCGCAGCACGCGTGATCCCTTCGAGGGACTCAAGTATCACGCCGACAAGACGGGCGCTCCCGTCATCGACGAAGCACTCGGTTATCTTGACTGCGAGCTCGCTGAAGAGCACACGGCGGGAACGCACACGATCTTCCTGGGCAACGTCGTCGCCTGCGGCTCGCACGACGGCGCTCCTCTCGGATATTTCAACGCCGGCTATCACGATTTCGGATGCCGGATCTAAACGACGGCATTGTCGTCGAGCAGCTCGCCGTCGGGCCGCTTGCGTGTAATTGCACGATCGTCGCCGACCCGGAGAGCGGTGGGGCGATCGTCGTGGACGGCGGCGACGAGCCCGACCGCATCATCGAACGACTCGCCGCGCTCGGCGTTCGCGCGACCGTGCTCGTGCACACGCACGCGCACATCGACCACATCGGCTGCGTCGGCGAATTGAAAGAACGGACGGGCGCGGTCGCGCTGCTGCATTCGGCCGATCTTCCGCTGTATCGAACCCTGCACGCGCAGGCGCGGTGGCTCGGCATCGCACCGCCCGAAATCGTCGAGCTGGACGGCGACTTGCAAGACGGTTTCACGCTCAAGTTGGGCGAGGCGTCGCTCGACGTGCTTCATACGCCGGGTCACACCCCCGGAAGCGTTTCGTTCGCGCTCACGACGCCATCACGGGCGACGTCGCTGTTGACCGGCGACACGCTCTTTCGCGGCGGCGTTGGGCGCTGGGATCTCGGCGGGACGTCGCTCGAAGACATCGTCGCGAGCATCCGTGCGAAACTTTTTGCGTACGACGACGCGACCGTCGTCGTCCCCGGTCACGGACCGTCGACGACAATCGGTTTAGAAAAACGCGAAAACCCCTACGTTTCGATCGGAGCGTCGGGGAGCTTTCCCCACTCCGCCCAGGAGCCGTAGTAGACGCGGACGTCGCGATATCCGAGCAGATACTGCAAAGCAAACCACGCTTGGCTGGCCCGATTGCCGATGGTGCAATAGGTAACCACTTCGGTTTGCGGAGTGATTCCGTGGTCCAACATCACCTGCCGCATAACGTCCGCGCTCCTAAACGTACCGTCGTCGGTGCGCAGCAGCTCGATCGGCACGTGAACGGCTCCCGGTATGTGCCCGGCACGCCCGGCTGCCTCCATCCCACCGGACGGCCAGAAGCGCTCGCCGTCATACTCGGCCTTGCTTCTGGTGTCGACGATCAATCTGTCTCGCCGGCCGATCATCTCCCGGACGGCTTTGTCCGACGAGAAAAACGCGTCTTGTGCTGGGAGCGCGTATTGGGATCTCGTAGGCGCGGGAACTTCGGTGGACCAGCTGTGGCCCGTCGTCTTCCACTGCTCGCGCGATCCGTCCATCAACCGGACCCGATCGTGGCCGTGCGACCTCAGCAGCCACAGGCCGAGGTGCGCCCCGTATCCGTAGAAGACCGCCGTCATATCGGGCGTCAATCCGGACCTGCTGAGCAAGTCTTGCAGTTCGGCCGCACTCACGGGACGGTAGTCGGCGTGGCGAAGATCCGTATAGGCGTTCCAGAACACGGCTCCAGCGATGTGCCCGGCATTGTACGCGGCGGGGCTCACGTCGATCTCCACGAGCCTCACGCTCGGGTCGTCGATATGCGATGCGATCCAAGCGGCGTCAACACGTAAGTCCGTAGGGGTCTGGGCGGACTTCACGTCGTTAGTGCAGTTTGATCAGCACTTTTTCGCCGTCGCCGGCCGGCGGCGGTGCCATCGCCGGTGCCGTGGCGGACGGCGTCGCTGCCCGAATGGTCGCGGCGTCGGTGCGAGCGGCTTCGAGCATCGCGTCGCTGATCGTGCCGGCGGCGCGCTTTTGGCGGTAGTCGTCGATCGCCGCGCGCAGCGCCGCGATCGAACGTCCCGGATAATCTTTCTTCTTCTCGGGGTAGCCGTCGAGCGCGGCCTCGATGTCGGCGTCGGAGATCGCGTACGCCTCATCGATCGTCTTGCCAAGCGATAGGTCGACCAGCACGCTGCAGGTGGCGGTCCCGAAACCGCAGCCGGTCGTGAAGTACGAAACGTCCTCGATTACGTCGCCGGGCCCGACCTTGAGATAGTAGGTGTACATGTCGCCGCACGAGTCGCTGAAATACTCGCCGGTCGCCATCGGGCCGTCCATCGTCTTGAACCCGGTGCGCTCCTCGACGAGCTTCTGGAACTTCGCAAAATTCATACTCTGATCTCGAACCGGCAAGTCTCGCCGCCGGTTGCAATCGACTCGACCTGCCTCGAGCCCGGCGCGACCGCATCGTGCAAGACGGTGTGGATGATCGAGCAGACTTCAGGGTGCTCGGTCACCGTTTTCGCGTACGGACAGTTGTGCTCGCGCAGCTGGACGACGCCGTCGAGCTCGATCACGTCGGCCTCGACGCCCTCGTCGCGCAAGGCCGCAGCCAATTCGACGGCCCGGCCCTTCGCGTCGGGCGCGGTCATCCGAGCGCGGTACTTCTCGGCAGCGCGCTTGCCCATGCCGTCCATGACCTTGCCGAGGGCAGCCTCACCGAAATTGTCCTTCACTTGACGTAGCACGGCGTTGAGCATCAGGTCGTAGCGCTGAGGAAAGAGCGTCTCGGACGAGGCCGTCAGCGAATACTCGAGGGTCGGCTTGGTCGGCCCCCGGCGGACCGCCCGCTCGGCGACGTAGCCGTCGCGTTCGAGGGTCAAAAGTTGCTGGCGGACGGCGTTGGTCGAGAGGCCGAACTCCCCGGCCAGATCGACAGCCGACGCCGAGTGCCGGCGCCGCAGCGCGGTGACGATCTTGCCCCGGGTCGACTGGAAAAAGCGCGTGTCCTGCATTCACTGCGACTTTACCATGAAAAGGGAAGATAGTCCAGGGTTTCCTTGACTTTCTCCCTCGCGGGCCCTACCATTGGGAAAAGGGCCGCTTTGCGGCTCGTGCTTTCTGTGGAGATGTGAGTGGCCGAAACCGGATTGCGAATCAAAGGACTCCGCGCGAGCGTCGAGGGCAACGAGATCCTCAAGGGGATCGACCTTGTCGTCGAGCCGGGCTCGGTGCACGCCCTGATGGGCCCGAACGGAAGCGGCAAATCAACGCTCGCATTCTCGTTGACCGGGCACCCGAGTTACCTGGTCACCGCCGGCTCGGCCAGCCTCGACGGCGAGGACCTTCTGGCGCTCGCGCCCGACAAGCGCGCGAAGGCCGGCCTCTTCCTCTCCTTTCAGTATCCCTCCGCGATCCCGGGCGTCGCGGTCGGCAACTTCCTCCGCAGCGCGCGACAGGCGCTGCACCCCGGCGACCTACCGCCGGCGAAATTCCGCAAGATGATCTACGAGAAACTCGACGTCCTCGAGATGGACGCGTCGTTTCTGCCGCGCTACGTCAACGACGGTTTCTCGGGTGGCGAGAAAAAGCGGCTCGAGATGTTGCAGCTGGCGATGCTCGCGCCGAAGTACGCGATCCTCGACGAAACGGACTCGGGACTCGACGTCGACGCGCTCGAGGCGGTCGGCGCGACCGTCAACGCGCTGCGAGCGAGCGAAGAGGGTGAGAGGACCGGGTACCTGATCATCACCCACTATCCGCGCATCTTGAAGTACATCAAGGCCGACAAGGTCCACATCATGCTCGACGGAGCGATCGTGACCTCGGGCGGTCCCGAACTCGCCGACGTCATCGAACGCGACGGCTACGACCACATCCGCGAGGAGGTCGCGGGTGGTGTCGCTTAGCGAACCAGGCTCGCGCAGCGCCGTCCACGGTGTTTCCAAAGCCGCGCTCGATGCCCTGATCGCGACCCACGGCGAAGGCGCGATCCCCGCGCAGATGCGCTACGACGCGCTGGCGCGTTTCGAAGAGTTGCCGGTACGCCAAGTCATCCGCGGCGGCCGCACCTGGAGACAGGATCTTTCGAAACTCGATCTCTCCGAAATCGACGTGCTTGATACGCTCTACGCCGACGCGGTCTCCGGCGGTCTGACGGCTCGCGGCGTCATCGTCACCGATTTCGACACCGCCAAAGCACAGTTCCCGGAAGAATTCGCGCGAGCGTTCGGCGCGGCAGTCGACACGCGCGACGACAAGTTTGCCTCGCTGGCACTCGCCTTTCAACACGGCGGAACGTTCGTTTGGATTCCTGACGGCGTCCAGGCCGAGGAACCCATCGAAATCTGTTACGAACCGTCGGGCGCTGCGTTCCCGTATACGCTCGTTGCGGTCGGCTCGGGCGCGTCGGCGACCATCCTCGAGCGCATCACGAGCGACGAGCGCGCGAGCTTCTTGTGCGGTATCGGTGAAATCGTGCTCGGCGAACACGCTTCGCTCCGCTACACGATCGATCAGTCCGCCGGACCGGCGTCGCGCGCGATCCTTACGCGACGCGCCGCGCTGGGAAAAGATGCGACGCTTACCCTGGCACTCGCCGAACTCGGCGGCGAACACGTCGTCGAGCGCATTCGTGTCGTTCAGCGCGAGCACGGCGGCAACGTCGAAATCACCGCATTCTTCTTCGCCAACGGCGATCAGCACGTCGACCTCGAGACCGAAGTGGTCCATGCCGCCGGCGCGACGCGCTCCGGGACGCTCGTGCGCAGCGCCGGCACCGGGCGCGGCCAAGGCCGCTATCTCGGCAACATCAAGATCCTCAAGGCCGCGCACGGCGCGGACGCCACGTTGCGCGACGACGCGCTGCTGCTTTCCCAAGAAGCGCACGTCGACTCCATCCCCGCGCTCGAGATCGCAGCCAACGACGTCAAAGCGTACCACGGCGCGACGGTCGGCGCGATCTCAGAAGACGAGATATTCTACGCGCAGACCCGCGGCCTGAGCCGCCCCGACGCGGAACGCATGATCGCGCTCGGGTTCTTCGAGCCAGCCATCGCGCGCTTCCCGGGCGAAGCGTTGCGCGAAAGACTGCGCGCTGCGCTCGTAGCGAAGCTGGACCTATGATCGCGACCCGCCAATCCGACGCGCGCGCCCGCGCGCTCGCGAAAGATTTTCCGATCCTCGCCCAAGCGACCTCGCGCGGAAAGCGGCTCGCGTTCCTCGACTCCGCCGCCAGTTCGCAAAAGCCCCAAGCCGTCGTCGACTCGCTCGTCCACTACTACACGCACGACAATGCGAACATCCATCGCGGCGTCTATGAACTCGCGGCTCGCGCGACCGAACATTTCGAAGCGGCGCGCGCCAAGGTGGCACGCTTCATCAACGCCGCCGAGCCGGCCGAGATCATCTGGACGCGCAACGTCACCGAGGCGATCAACCTGGTCTCCTACAGTTGGGGCCTCGGGAACCTCAAACCCGGCGACGCGATCCTCACCTCCCAACTCGAGCACCATTCGAACCTCGTTCCGTGGCAGTTGCTGGCCGCCAAGACCGGCGCCGAACTGCGTTTCATCGAAGTCGACGAGCACGGTATGCACCAACTCGGCGACCTCGCTGAGAAGTTGCGCGGCGTCAAACTCGTCGCGCTCTCGCACATCTCGAATTCGCTCGGCACGATCGCTCCGCTGGAAACGATCATTCCGAAGGCCCACGCCGCCGGCGCGGTCGTTCTGATCGACGGCGCGCAGTCGGCCCCGCACATGAAGATCGACGTACGCGCGCTCGACGCCGACTTCTTCGGCGTGAGCGGCCACAAGATGTGTGGCCCGACCGGGATCGGCTTCCTTTACGGAAAGCGCGCGCTGCTCGAAGCGATGCCGCCCTTTCTCACCGGCGGCGACATGATCAAGCGAGTCCAGTTCACGACCACGACCTTCAACGAAATCCCCTGGAAGTTCGAAGCCGGAACGAGCAACATCGCCGACGCGATCGGGCTCGGCGCCGCCGTCGATTATCTCGAAGCGGTCGGAATGGACTGGATCCACACGCACGAGCAAGCGATGACCGCGTACGCGCTCGAACGGATGCGCGAACTCGAACCACTCGGCCTGAGGCTCTACGGCCCGCCCAATCCGGCCGATCGTTCCGGCATCGTCTCGTTCAACCTCGGCGACGCGCACCCGCACGACGTCGCGTCGATCCTCGACACCGAAGGGGTGTGCATTCGTGCCGGTCATCACTGCACGATGCCGCTGATGGAAAAGATGGGCTGGACGGCGACCGCGCGCGCCTCGTTCTACCTCTACAACGTGGAAGAGGACGTCGAGCAGCTGATCGCCGCCCTGCGCAAGGCGGCGCAGATCTTCAAACTGGGCTGATGGAGGACTTCTACAAAGAGTACATCCTCGACCATTACCGCAATCCGCGCAACTTCGGCCACCTCGCGAAGGCCGACGCGGCTGCTGAGGATCTCAACCCGCTGTGCGGCGACAGGATCCGCTTCGAGTTGGAGATCGAAGATGGCCGAGTGAAGGACGTACGCTTTTCGGGAAAGGGCTGCGCGATCAGTCAGGCCTCGGCATCGATGCTGTCGGAATCGATCAAGGGCGAAAAACTCGAAGACGTGGTCCGCATGTCGCGCGAGGCGGTCCTCGAAAACGTCGGCATCGGGATCAGCCCGGCGCGAATGAAGTGCGCTCTCCTCGGGCTCAAGGTGCTCAAGAGCGCCGCGCTCGGTGAGATCGCCGGTTGGCCGGACTGACGCCGATCGTCGTCGACGATTTCCTGCGCATCGCGGGCGCGATCGTCCTCGAGACGTTGGCGCTCGTCGTGTGGAACGTCGGCACCCGCTCTCCGCTTCAGGTCTTGCGCGACCTGCGAGCTGCGCTCGGCATCCCGCGCGCGATCTTGGCGGGCTTCGTCGCCTTCGCGATCGGCGTGATCTTCGTCGCCGCCGGCACGATCTTACTCATCCCCGCCATCCCGAATCCGCGGGTCTACCTCGTGCCGGCCGAAATTTTCACGTTCCTGGTCGCCCTCGGGATCGAGTTCCTGATCGGCAACGACTTGCGCCGCCTCGCCGGCGGCCGCACCCGGAGCTCGCCTTAGGGGGCGACCACGGCCGGGCTGCGGCAGGGAAACCATGGGGAGCGCGGCAAGCGAGATTTTCTTCCGCAACGCGGTGCGCTTTCGCGGCCACAGCGTTCATGAATGCTTCCTCGAGCCCACAAAAGGAGTGCACCGGTGAAGCTTACCCCGTTCAATCCCAATCGCGGGCAATTCATCGGCGGCGGCGTCGCGGCAGCCGCTGCAACGTTCGCAAGCATCAACGTGATCGCCGCGCCGACCAAGGAAATCACGATCGGCCTCGACGTGCCGCTGACCGGCGCGTATTCCGATCAAGGCGCCGACCAACTGCGCGCCTACAAGATGGCGATTGACGAAATCAACGCCGCCCACGGCGTGATGGGCATGCAGCTCAAGTACACGACCGGCGACGACCAAACCAAGCCCGGTCCCGCAGTCGAAAACGCGACGCGCATGATCGAGCGCGACGGTGCGATCATGGTCACCGGCGGTTCGAGCACCGGCACCGCGGTTGCCGTCTCGGGTCTGTGCCAGCAGAAGAAAACGATCTTCATGGCGACCCTGACGCACGGCGACGAAACAACCGACCAATACTGCCACTACCATACCTTCCGCCGTTACAACAACGCACACATGTCGGCGCGCGCGATGGCCAAGACGCTGCTCACCCGCTACGGGACGGGGCGCTGGTTCCACATCACCGCCGACTACGTCTGGGGCCACAGCGTCTACGACAACCTCGTCGCGGTCGTCGAGCCCCATGGTGCGAAGACGATCAAGAACGTGCTGATGCCGCTCGGCACGGCCGACTTCGCATCGGCATTGCAGCAGGCTCAAGCCGCGAAGCCGGACGTGCTCGTCATCACCGAGTTCGGCAAGGACATGGTGAACTGCGTCAATCAAGCCGCCCAATTCGGCCTTACCAAGACGACGAAGATTCTCGTTCCGCTCGCCGACGAGTACATGGCGAAGGGAGCCGGTGATAACTTCGACGGCGTGGTCACGACGGCGCCGTTTTACTGGAAGTATTACCAAGACAAGAACCCAAACGCGAAGAAGTTCATCCAAGCGTTCATCAAGCGCTACGGCGTGCCGCCCTCGAACGGCGCGGAAAACGCGTACACCAACATCTACCAATGGAAGGGCGGCATCGAGCGCGCCGGCTCGCTCGACCCCAAAAATTTCATCGCGAAGATGGAAGGCTACCATTTCACCGCCACCAAGGAGCCGAATGAGTGGTGGCGG
>Ga0209422_1000368_pt1 | contig 10992 bp, 9 predicted proteins | sample BlaSpr_A8_OM2_M3_FD_187983 | JGI IMG/M metagenome (GOLD analysis project Ga0209422, IMG submission 187983) | Forest soil microbial communities from Thunder Bay, Ontario, Canada - Black Spruce, Ontario site 2_A8_OM2_M3 (SPAdes) (version 2) | ecosystem: Environmental > Terrestrial > Soil > Boreal... | reverse complement strand
ATCGACGGCAGCCATGAGCACAAGGGATGGAACTGGGTGCGGGGGCATTTCCTCGCGATGGACAAAGGCACGGTTCGCGGCATGATCGGCGCTGAAGTATTCAACGTGGAAGTTCGCACCAGGACCGGGGTCCAGATCGCCGAGTTTTCGCCAGCGGGCCTGGATTTGGGTGAGGTAAAAAGGGCTTGCGACCTCACTCCTCATAAGCCTTAGGTTTTTAAGCCTCAAGTTCTTAAGGATCGTCTGTCAGCGTGAAGGGGCTGGGCCGGTGGCTCAGCCCTTTCTGTTGGCGCCGTGGCTTCAGTGGTACACCGTAGACGCTGCCCCGTCAGTCACTTGCGCCCCGAATATCGCTAGTGTTTCACTAGGAATATCCACGGGGGTGATGGATGGGCAGCGCGATGATCACTGGGTCGGCATTCTTTCTATTCGTGGTGGGCGTGGCAGTTTACATTGTCATTCTCTATAACGAACTGGTCCGGCTGCGTAACGATAACGACCGCGCCTTCGCCAATATCGACGTGCTGCTCAAGCAACGTCACGACGAGATTCCAAATCTGGTCGAGACCGTGAAAGGATATATGCAGCACGAGCAGCAGACGTTGACAGCGATCACCCAGGCGCGAGCGGCATCGATGAATGCAGCCAGCATTGGCCAGAAGGCACAGGCCGATGCGATGATGACGGGCGCGTTGCGCGGACTGTTCGCCGTCGCCGAAAATTATCCCCAACTCAAAGCCAACGACAACTTTCTGAAGCTGCAAACTCGCATCAGCGAACTGGAAGAGCGCATCGCTGACCGTCGCGAGTTCTTCAACGACGACGTCAATACCTACAACACCCGCATCAGCCAGGTTCCGGAAGTATTTGTGGCCAGCTACATGAGCCTGAAGCCGCGCGGTTTGTTCCAAGTCTCCGAGGACGACCGCAAGCTGGTTGAAGTAAAGTTCCAAAGTGCCGCGAGAGCGTAAGGCGATTCTCGCCCTCGGCTCGGAGATGGGCGCTTCACATGTGCTTGAGCTGCGGCCCGCTAGTCCAAAAATCTTAAAAATGCCCGCCGTTCCTCGTTTCCGGCGTCTTCAGTAAATAATTTATCCCGCTGCAGCCGCTCGCCTCTTTTTGTGCAACCAATACCTATAACGTTTTGATTTCACAAGGACGAGGTGAAGCGTGCTCAACAACTTACTAAAATCGATTCTCAAAACCGCAGTGTATTTCGTCGAACAGTCCGACCGCGTCGCCAGCGACGTGCGGGACCGGGTTTCTGACAGTCTAGATAGCGCGTCCGACCGGGTATCTGATCTACGCGACCGCGCACAGGACTACTACGAGGGTGAAAATCACACCCTGCGCAACATCCTTACCTTTACCGCTGGAGTCGGCGTCGGGGTTGGGGTCGGAATGTTGCTGGCTCCCGCCAGCGGCGAAGAAATTCGCGGCTCAATCGGCGATAAGGTGCAGGATATCAGCGACCGGGTGCGGAACCGCTTCTCCTCGGAAAGCCACAACGCTACCGGAACCGAAGGCCGATAGTTAACGACCAATCACGATTGCGCCCCGGGGCCGCTTCCCCGCGGCATATGCGGAAGTATGTCTGTGCGCTGGGCTCGTCTGAAAATAAATCGCAAGCCCAAGATCACTTTGGACAAGATCGATTGCCCGGTGCGCTCCGAGAAAGAACGCAATTGAAGCCAAGGCCGCCGAAGTGGCGGGCGGAGACAAAGTGACCAACGAAATGGACGTTAAGCCGAAGCAATAGTACGTAACTTATCTCAAGGAGAATTTTTATCATGGCGGGGAAAAATACAGCAGTATTCGGAATTTATCGGGATTACGCAGGAGTGGAAAATGCGGTGGATGCTCTACAGGCAGCGGGATTCCGCAACACGGATATCTCGGTGCTGTTCCCGGAGAATGTGGGCACGAAGGATTTCGCAGTAAAAAAGGGCACCAAGGCGCCTGAAGGTGCGGCCACCGGTGCGGGTACAGGAGCCGTCATTGGCGGCGGGCTGGGCTGGCTGGCCGGAATCGGCGCACTTGCCATCCCGGGAGTCGGTCCTTTCATCGCGGCAGGTCCGATCGTCGCGGCCCTGGCCGGAGCCGGAGTTGGTGGCGCGGTCGGCGGCATTACTGGAGCCCTGGTTGGCATGGGGATTCCGGAATACGAAGCCAAGCGCTACGAAGGTCGAGTAAAAGAGGGTGGCATTTTGCTCTCAGTGCATTCGGATAATTCGGATTGGACCAAGCGTGCCAAGGAAATTCTGGAGCGCACCAGCGCTCAGGATATTTCTTCCACCGGCGAAGCGAGCGCTGATTTTTCGAAGACCGACAAACCGATGCAACGGGCAAGCTAAGTAACAGACAGAGAAGTCCGGGGAAATCTTCGGCCGTTCAATGCTGAGCGGGGCCGCGGTTTCCCGGTTTTTTTTTCTAAATTCCGGCGGAGGTAGAACGGTGACCCCAAAAGCATGTCTGTTACGAAATCCGGAATGCACCTAAAAGTGTGCAATTATGACCAGATCAGTCAGAGAACCTCCGCTAGTGTTTCCGGAAGCCTGAAGTAAACATTTCGTCAGTGCGGAGAAAGAAGTGCCAGGATGCCGAAAGTCTTGCTTGCCGAAGATGACAACGCTGTCCGCGATATGTTGCGGACATCGCTGGAACGGGACGGTTTCGAGGTGGTCGCCGTAGCGAACGTATGCGAGGCGCTCAGCCGCATCGCTACAGAGAAGTTTGACGTACTGCTCTCCGACCTGCACATGCCGCAAGCCGGCGATGGGTTTACTGTGGTGAGCGCCATGCGCCACACCCATCCTCGCGCTGTGACGCTGGTGCTCAGCGGCTATCCAGCGATTGACGAAGCCCTGTCCGCCATCCGCTTACAGGCGGATGAAGTGCTCGTGAAGCCAATCGAAATCGCCTCGCTCCGGGCAACTATCCGCGAAAAACTTCGGAACCCTATAAGTCGTAGACTGGTGCCAACGCTGAGCGTGGCCTCCATATTGGAACAAGACCTCGATGCTACGATTCAGGCCTGGATGGTCCTGGTGGAACAAGACGAAGAGCTGACCTGCATCCGGCTGAGCTTTGGGGATCGCACCGGCCATCTTCCCAATCTTCTCGCTGACCTGATTTACCGTTTACGCCTTCCCCCGACCGCGAAAGCCAACTTTTCGATCGCCGCACACGAGCACGGAAATCTGCGGCGTCAGCAAGGCTACACTGCCGCCATGATGGTCGAGGAGTCGCGAATCCTACAGGTCAGCATTTTTAGCACGCTACAAAACAATCTGTCCAAAGTGGATTTTAGCCAGGTTTTGCTCGATGTTATGACAATCGCGGACGAAGTAGACTCGCAATTGAAGCAGGCCATGTTCAGTTACACCGAGCGCGAACCTGAATCCGCGCAGTCGACGGTGGCCTAGGGCAAGCTTATTTACGTTTGCGGCACAAGTCGTGATCAAAGGCTGCGGGCGACAGCCAGCCCTGGGCCTGCCGAGGGAGCGTCCGCTGCTACCAAACTCCCAGTTCACGCCAGAAGCCTGGCGGCGTCTTTGGCGTGATAGGTGAGAATAATGCTGGCGCCGGCGCGGCGAATGCTGAGCAGCGATTCCATCATCACGCGCTCGCGCTCGATCCATCCGTTACGAGCGGCAGCTTCGATCATGGCGTATTCGCCGGAGACTTGATAGGCGGCAAGCGGCAGGTCAAAGCGCTCGCGTGCCGCGGCGATCACATCCAGGTATGGCATCGCGGGCTTCACCATGATCATGTCGGCGCCTTCTTCGATGTCGAGCTCAATCTCACGCATGGCTTCGCGCAGGTTTCCCCCATCCATCTGGTAGGAGCGCCGATCGCCGAATTGCGGCGCCGAGTCCGCGGCTTCGCGGAACGGTCCATAAAATCCCGAAGCAAACTTGGCGGCATAAGAAAGAATGGGCGTATTGATGAAGCCCGCCTCGTCAAGCGCGCGCCGGATGGCGGCAACCCGCCCGTCCATCATGTCAGAGGGAGCGATAATATCGATGCCCGCCCGCGTGAGTGACACGGAGGTGCGAGCCAGCAGTTCAAGGCTGGCATCGTTGTCGATTTCGTAATCGGAATCGGGCGCAGCAGCAAAAGAATCTGCCTTCAGATTCTTCGCTTTCGTTTCCCTGTGCTTGGTCGTAGGTTCGGCGACGGCTGCGCCGAGCGATTTTGGCGTGGCCGGCGCCTTCACGACCCCGCAGTGTCCATGTGACATGTATTCGCAAAGACACACGTCGCCCATCAAAACCAACTCCGGCACCTCGCGCTTTATAGCGCGGGCGGCCTGCTGCACGATCCCGTCCTCGACCCAGGCGCCGGTGGCGATCTCGTCTTTCCTGTCGGGCAGACCGAACAGAATCACCGATGGCACTCCCAGGGAATGAACCTCCCGCGCCTCTTTCACCGCTTCGTCAACTGAAAGATTGAACACCCCCGGCATCGAGCCGACCGGCTTACGTACACCTTCGCCCGGGCACACAAAAAGGGGATAGACGAAGGCATCTGGGGTCAAACGAGTTTCGCGCACCATATCGCGGATCTGGCTGGTGCGGCGCAGCCGGCGGAGGCGGGTAACAGGAAAAGCCATAAGGCACCTGTAGTTTCTGGGCGGCGGCAGAAAGCACGAGCAGTAAGCCCGGACGGCTCGGATGATTCGCTTCAGGCCTGCCGGCAGGGCGCAGCACACCCAGATCAAGTTTAGCAGGACTCATGGGACAGAACGAGTTATGTGACGCTAGGTCTTTCCACGCCAGAGGATGGCTGGAGTACTGGTGTCTCAGGTGACGAAAGTAACCAGTTGTACCCGGAAGCAATCTGGGAATCCGCCCTCTTATCCCTAGAATGGAACTCGGATGAGTCTGTTCACCAGACATCGATGGTTTGTGCTGGCCGCAGCGATCACGTTCGCGTTTGCGGTGGTGTCTTTAGTCGTTCCCCGCGGCCCTGCGTTGACTGCGATTTCTGATATCGGATATTTCCTGCTGACGCTAACCGTCGGAATAACCATGCTGTGCAATGCCTGGTCGACGCGCGGAGCAACCCGGCTTTTTTGGGCCCTCATGGGTTCGGGGTGCATTCTCTGGGCTTGCGATCTCTCGGCCTGGACCTATCGCGAAGTCATACGCCAGATGGGTGTCCCCCACGGGTCGTTCATGGACGTGTTTTTATTTATGCATCTGGTCCCCATGATTGCGGCCATCGGCTTGCGCCCGCATCGCACGGGAAGCGACCCCAAATTCCGCTTGGGAACGCTGGACTTTTTTTTACTGCTGATCTGGTGGATGTTCCTTTACGCGTTCGTCGTGTTCCCTTCTCAATATGTTGCCCTGAACGCGGAAATGTACAAAACGAACTTTGCCTCGCTCTATCTGGTGGAAACCGGTGTGCTGGTATTAGTCCTGGGAATTGGCGGCCGGGATGCTGCCGGCGCCTGGAGAACGGTCTACCTGAATCTGTTGGGCGCCAGTACACTCTACGCGCTGGACTCTCAGGGACTGAGCCTGGCCTTGGCTAAGGGACACTACTACACCGGTAGTCTCTACGATATTCCGCTTATCGGAACCGTAAGTTGGATGGCGGCGACTGCTCTTAGCGCCCGCAAGTGGAAACCAGAGGCTGCGCCCCCGTCCGCTGAGGAAGGCAAATGGGGCGCGATGGCGCCGCGGCTCGCGATGCTTGCAATTCTTTCGTTGCCAGCGCTGGGTCTTTGGACCTTCCGCTGGGATAATTCTCCAGCTACAACCCGCGCGTTCCGTCTGTTCACCGTGCTCGCTGCGATGCTGGTGATGGGCATTGTTGTTTTTGTGCGTCAGTACCTTCAAGACCAGACCCTGATCCGTTTATTAAAGGGTTCGAGACGCAGCTTCGAGAAAGAGCAGCGGCTGCAAACTCACCTGGTACAAAGAGAAAAGCTCGCCTCTCTCGGCCAACTGGTGGCAGGTGCGGCGCATGAAATTAATCAGCCTCTGACTGCCATCATGGGTTATTCGGAAGCACTGTGGTCGAGTCAGCGGCTCACAGGCGAGCAGGACGCGCTGGTGCGGAAGATCGTCAGCCATTCGCAGCGCACCCGCGACCTGATTTCGAGCCTTCTCAGCTTCGCCCAGCAAAGTTCTGGGGAAAAGACCATGGTTGATTTGGCCATGCTCCTACAACGCAGCGTACAGATGCGGGAAGTGCAGTGGCGCAATCAGAAAATTCACATCGAAACTCTCATCGATCCCGATGTTCCCAAAGTCTGGGGCGACGGCCATCGCTTGTTCCAGGCATTCGTACAGATCGTCGAAAATGCTTTAGATGCTCTCGAGGAATCGGGCGGAGGATCGCTGGACGTGAGCGCGGGGCTGCAGGGAAACGAAGTGATCGTACAATTTTCCGATAGCGGCCCAGGCATCAAAGAGCCGCATCGAGTGTTTGACCCTTTCTACACCACCAAACCGATTGGCAAAGGCACAGGCTTGGGACTGAGCGCCGTGTATGGCGTAGTTCAGGACCACCGCGGACAGATCACTTGTCACAATAAGCCCGAGGGCGGGGCATTGTTCGTGTTGCGCCTTCCGGTTGCCAACAGCTCTCAGGCGCTGGCCGCAACTCAGCCATAATCATTCGATTGCTGAGAAGGTAAACCCGCCGTTCCCTCCGGCGTTTGGCGGTTCCTGTAACATAAACACCGAATGTTTTCACCGCTTATTCATAGCTCAGCCCGCGTGCTGGAGTTCGATGCCCTGCGCGAATTGCTGCGCGGGTATTCGTCCTCGCCTCTGGGCCAGGCGAAGATTGCTGCGCTTGCACCATCTACGGATTCCTCCTGGATCGGGGAACAACAGGAGTTGGCGGAGGAAGTACGCGAGTTCCGGCGCGTGGGCGGCCGCTTTGATTTTTCTGGACTGCTGGACGTAACAAGGCTGATCGAGCGGGCTCGTATCGTGGGGGCTGTGCTCGAAACCACCGAAATTCGCGATGTGGTTTTAATAGTGGACCGCGCCGCAGAATGGCGCGAGATCGTATCCCACCCCCCGGCCAGCATGCGGACAGAGTGGAAACGAACTCGCACTCTCTCGGCGAGTGTTCCCGACTTTACCGAGTTCCTGCGATATTTTCGCAACAAGATTGAGCCCGATGGCACGCTGGAAGACCATGCTTCGCCCGAACTGGCGCGGATTCGCCGCGAGATCGAAAAGCAACGCCGTGGGATTCAAGATTCCCTTCGCGCATACTTGCGGCGTCTGGCCGAAGGCGGCGCGGTGCAGGATGAGCTGATCACCATCCGCGGCGAGCGCTTCGTCATTCCCGTCAAGATCGAGCAGAAGCGCCGCGTGCAGGGCGTGGTTCACGGCGCTAGTTCCAGCGGGCAGACCGTTTTCGTCGAGCCGCTCGAAACCATCGAACAGAACAACGAACTCGTGCGCCTGCTCGATGACGAACAAGCGGAGATTCATCGCATCCTGCTCGAAATGACGCGCCGCATCGGCGAACAGTCAGAAGCAATTCTGGCCTCGGCCGAAGTGCTCGCCGAACTGGAATTGCAGTTTGCCAAAGCCCGCTTCGCCGAAGAGTACAACTGCGTAGCCGTAAAGCTGAGCACGCCCACAGCGGTCCAGCAGGAACCATGTGGGGGCAGCCGCCCTCGGCTGTCCGCGGGCGAAGCCCGCCTGCTTCTGCTCGATGCCCGTCATCCGCTGCTGGAGAGAAATCTCAAACTCAAGGGAGCGGAAGTCGTTCCCATCACCGTCGAGCTCGAAGGCGACCGCCGTCAGCTAGTCATCACCGGTCCCAACACCGGCGGCAAAACAGTGACGCTTAAAACCATCGGTCTGCTGGCCCTGATGGCGCAGTCGGGCATTCCGGTTCCCGCCGACCGTGCCGAAATGCCGGTGTTCGACGCTGTGCTGGCCGATATCGGCGACTATCAATCGATCGAGCAGAATCTCTCGACCTTCTCCGCGCACGTTACCAACATCGATTTCATTTCGCGCACCGCGACTACCGAATCGCTGGTGCTGCTTGACGAACTCGGCTCGGCGACCGATCCCGAGGAAGGCGCCGCTTTGGCCGTTGCGATCGCCTCATACTTTGGCCGTATCGGATGCATAACCGTTATTTCTACGCATCACACTTCGTTGAAGGTTTATGGCGCAAATACTTCGGGAGTGGTGAACGCCTCAGTAGGCTTCGACGAAACGACGCTGCAGCCCACTTACGAATTGAAGATGGGCGTGCCCGGAGCGTCGGCAGGAATCAACATCGCGCAGCGGTTGGGATTGAATCCCTCAATTATCTCCGGGGCGCGCGCGAAGCTTGGAACCCAGGCGCGCGATGTCGGCGAGTTTCTGGACAAACTTCACGCCAGCTTGCGCGAAGCTGAGAGCGAGCGCCTGCGGCTGAAAGCGCGCGAGCAGGAACTGGAACGCGAAAAAGCGCAACTGGCAGCCGAAGGCAAAAGAGACCAGCAGGCCAAGACCCGCGAGATGGAAAAGAAGCTGGAGAGCCTGCTGCGAGATTTTGAATACCACGCGCGCGAAGCTGTGAACGCGGTTCAGGAGAAGGCCGCAGCGCAAAAAGTTTCCAAAGAGGCCGAGCGCCGGGTCGCCAAACTGCGCCGTGAATTTCGCGAGCAGTTCGATTCCACCGTAGTGGCACACGCAACCGGCGCCGACCAGGGCGATCCTCATGCGCAGCCGCAGATCGTCAAAAATGTTTCCGAGGGTGACACCGTAAAGTTGAAATCAACCGGGCGCTCGGCGCAGGTCTTGCGCAAACTGGATGATTCTCACTTTGAAGTGGCGATGGGCGCGATGAAGATGAAGGTCGCGCGCGAAGATATCGCCGCAGTGATCGCGGGCTCGCGACCAATCGCGGATTCTCCGTTGAAAGCGGCGCGCGCGCGGGGCGTTTCCGTGTCACTCGAAAACGAGGGTCAGAATGCGCCGTCGGAAATCAACGTCATCGGCTATAACGTCGATGACGCAACCCGCGAAGTGCAAAAATTTGTCGACCGCGCATTCCTCGCCGGACTGCCGCGCGTGCGGGTAGTTCACGGCAGTGGAATGGGCATCCTGCGCAAAGCGCTCAGGCAAGCCTTGCAGCAGCATCCGCATGTGGAATCTGTGGCCGAGCCTCCGCAGAACGAGGGCGGCGGTGGGGCCACGGTGGTCGAGTTGCGGATATAAGTTTGTCATGCTGAGCGCAGCAGCATCGTTCAAAACGATACTGCGGACTCGAAGCATCCCTACAGCTATTACGGCCCTTGCCCGAGGGAGTTGTTCGGTTCTTTACAGAAAATTGAGTGTTCCAATCTGGGCCGGTACGATTCCTGTTTGTGATGAATGTCACAGCCTTCGTCCGCCGAAACCTTCCATCCTTGTCATGCTGAGCGAAGGAGAATCGTCCGAAGGACGATCCTCCGCAGCCGAAGCATCCCTATAACCGCATGACTGCCAGAGAGCGGCGAAGCTATTGCGTCTACATCATGGGCAGCCTGTCGGGGACTCTGTACATCGGTTTCACCGGCAATCTGCACAAACGGGTGTTTGAGCATAAGTTCCATCAGATGGAGGGTTTTACCCATAAGTACGATGCGGAGCGGCTTTTGTGCTGGGCTTCATTCGACGACGTGCACACAAGGTGATCGCTCGCGAGAAGCAATTAAAGGGATGGTCCCGGGCCAAGAAAATCGTCCTGATCGAGTCGCGGAATCCACACTGGATGGACTCGGCCAAGGATTGGTATCCATGGATGGAGAGCGGCGGCGCTGGTAGGGATGCTTCGACTGCGGAGTATCATCCTTCGGACGATCCTCCTCCGCTCAGCATGACAGCGGGCAAATACCGTTAATAACGGCAGCCTTTTCCTAGGGTGTCAACTAGATAGACGACTATTCCACAGTTTTTCCGCAGCCAATTGCGGCTGCTATATTCCTATTAGCGTCACTCTAGCCCACAATCCAAAGGGAGGAGTGTCGGTTCTCGAACGCCCTACTCCATTCCATCCATGCCCGCTGAAGATTTCAAAGAAACGCTGAAGCAGCAGGCGGACATCGTCCGCATCATCGGCGATTACATCAAGCTGAAAAAGGCTGGGGCGCAGAACTACTCGGGGCTTTGTCCGTTTCACGGAGAAAAAACGCCATCGTTCTCCGTACATGCTACGCGGCAGTTTTATCACTGCTTCGGCTGCGGCGTGTCGGGGGACGTGTTCAGCTTCGTGCAGAAGATCGAGAACATCACATTTCCCGAGTCCGTCCGGCTGGTTGCGCAGAAGCTGGGCATTCCGCTGCCGAAAGCGACGTACTCCAGTCCCGGAGAAGCGCGCGAAGCAAAATTGCGCGCACAACTATACGACGTTCAAGAACGGGCCGCCGAATTTTTTCAGGAATGCCTAAAGCGTCCCGAGGGCGCGCGCGCGCGTGAATATCTCGCCGATCGCGGCTTGGATGCGGAAACCATTGCGAGCTTTCGCATCGGCTTTGCGCCCGATTCCGGCTTCCTGCTGCGCGACCGCCTCGCAGCCGAGTTCAGCGAAGAAGTGCTGCGCGAGAGCGGCCTGTTCTCGTGGAAGCAAGACGATGGGCTCCAGGCTTCAGCTTCCGGGCTTCGGCAAGCCAATACTCAGCAGAGCGATTCGCTGAAGCCCGATAACCGAAGCCCGAAGCCCGAAGCCCGGATGTATTCCAAATTCCGCAACCGCGTGATGTTCCCCATCTCCAGCGATGCGGGAAAAATTATCGCCTTCACCGGACGAACCCTCGCTACCGACGAAAAAGCTGGTCCGAAATATTTGAATTCGCCGGAGACGGCAATCTATTCCAAGGGCCGTGTGTTGTTCAATCTGGACCATGCCAAGGAAGCGATTCGCAAACTCGATTACGCAATCCTTGTCGAGGGCCAAATGGACTGTATCTCTGTTTACGCCGCCGGATTTCACAACGTCATTGCCAGCTCAGGCACGGCCTTCACCGAAATCCAA
>Ga0209422_1000367_pt1 | contig 11001 bp, 11 predicted proteins | sample BlaSpr_A8_OM2_M3_FD_187983 | JGI IMG/M metagenome (GOLD analysis project Ga0209422, IMG submission 187983) | Forest soil microbial communities from Thunder Bay, Ontario, Canada - Black Spruce, Ontario site 2_A8_OM2_M3 (SPAdes) (version 2) | ecosystem: Environmental > Terrestrial > Soil > Boreal... | reverse complement strand
CATGCCTCAGCTTCTTGGATTTCTTCGGCCGGAAACTCGGCATTGCTACGCCCACCCGCATTCTGAGCGTACTGTTCTGCGATAAGTGTCTGAAAAAATGGTGTCGTTTGCCGGCGGCGTGTTCGGTCGGCGGGTTCAACCAGAAGAGGAATCTGGTTCAGATTGCCTGTTTAAGAGGCGAATACGTTGACACGGCATGGCTAAAGCCGCTTCTCCGCATATACGCGGTATACGATCTGCGGCCCGTAACGACCCAATTTGCGGGGCGCGCGGAGACGATGTCGCGAATGCCGTGAAACTCCGCAGCGGCGCACGAAGTTGCGTCAATGATCGGCAAGGTTATCGAACGGTTAAGGCGGCCAAAGCGTTGGCGTGAAACGCGTCAGGCAAAGACGCTAGTTCGAAATTTCGATCCGCGTGTTGCGCGGTCCGCTGTGCTCGACCAGCGAGAACAGCGTGGCGGCATTCGACGGATGCAGCCTGACGCAGCCATGCGACGCCGGACCGCCGAGACGCGACAGCTCATAGGTGCCGTGAATGGCAAATCCGCCATAGAAGAAAATCGCATGCGGCATCGGCGAATTATAATACTTCCGCGAGAACCAGCGCCGCGCCATCAATTGCGGGTGGTACACGCCGCTTGGCGTGCCGTAGCTGCTGCGGCCGGTCGAAATCGGCCAGTTGTATCGCGTCATCCCGTCGACGTTGACCGCCGATCTGCACCACCACATCGGCGCGCGCCGGCGTCAGCGCCAGCCCCGCGATGACGACCGCGGCGGCCAATGCCAGCCTTGCGAGCCGTCCGCCTGACAGCCGTTTCACGATAACGCCCCTGCAGCGCGTTTTTGTTGACGCCATGATGTCGTTTTCGGGTGCGCGTTGTAAAGAGCGGCACCGCATGCCGGCTCGGCCCGTCGCGGGTTATCTTAACCCGCCGCTAGCCGGTTCGCTGCAAACGGAGTTGCCACATCAAGCAATTGCGATGGGGACGCCTTGTCGCCGGTTGCCGAATCCGTGCTACGCTTTGAAGCCTCTTCGAGTGATCCGATGAAGTCCCGCCCGATCGTCACCCTCCTGCTGTTATCCGCCGTTGCCATCAGTGCCGCTGCCGCGCTGGCGCAGGACAAGGGCAGCGTCGAGCCAACGCCGCTGCCGCCGCTGGCCAACCCCAAGGACCCCAAGCTGGCGGCAAAGGAGCTGTTCGCCCGCAAGCTGCTGCCGGCGGCGATGCCGACGCGGGTGATCGGCTCCTATATCAAGGGCTGCATCGCGGGCGCCGCGCAGATGCCGATCAACGGCGACACCTGGCAGGTGATGCGGCTGTCGCGCAACCGCTATTGGGGACATCCCGACATGATCGCGCTGTTGAAGCGGCTGTCGGTCAAGGCGCACAAGGATGCCGGCTGGCCCGGAATACTGGTCGGCGACATCGGGCAGCCGCGCGGCGGTCCGGCGCTCTCCGGCCACGCCAGCCATCAGATCGGGATCGACGCCGATATCTGGCTGACGCCGATGCCGGATCATCTGCTGTCGCGCGAGGAGCGCGAGGAGACGTCCGCGGTCATGATGGTGCGCCCCGATCGGCTCGACGTCGATCCGCAGGTCTTCACGCCGGGCCATCTAATGGTTCTGCGCGACGCCGCGCAGGAGCCGAGCGTGCAGCGCATCTTCGTCAACGCCGCGATCAAGAAGGCGCTGTGCCGCGACGCCAAGGGCGACCGCAGCTGGCTTTCCAAGATCAGGCCGTGGTGGGGCCATGACTACCACTTCCATATTCGCATGATGTGCCCGCCCGGAAACGCCGAATGCCAGGGGCAGCCGTCGCAATCGGGGGACGAAGGCTGCAAGCCCGCCGATCTCGCCTACTGGTTCAAGGATTCCATTATCCATCCGAAGCCCCCGAAAGTGCCGCCGAAGCCCGCCCATGGGATGACGCTGGCACAGCTGCCGGCCGCCTGCCGGCAGGTGCTGGACGCGCCGGACGCCAAGCCATAGCAACGTGCCGCTGAGGGGCGATTTCATTCGGCCTGTAAATGCGCTAATGTCTGTCATCATCGCGCCGTAAGCGCCGTTGACGACATTCCCGGGACGGCGGTCCCGGCTATACTTCTTCACCATCTTTCATCCGGTGCGTGGCGTGGCTGCGCACGGCCCAACATCGTGAGGACCGCCATGCGCATCAGTGCTCGCAACCAGATCAAAGGCACCGTCATCGAAGTCAAGAAGGGCGCGACCACCTCGCATGTCCGCGTCGATATCGGAGGCGGCCAGGTCGTGACGTCCTCGATCACCAACGAGGCGGTCGATGATCTCGGCATCAAGGCCAAAGGCCACGTGACCGTGGTGATCAAAGCCTCCGACGTAATGATCGCGGTGGACTGACAATGCGCGCGCCTCTCCTGATTGCGTTGGTGTTGCTCGGAACTGCGCCTGCATGGGCGGCAGAGGAACCGAGCGGCTGCGACAAGTTCAAATGGAACATCGACCGGGAGAGGGCGGCGCTGACCGCGCCGGATCGCATCAAGCTTGCCTCGGGCGGCGAACTCGCCGCGCTGCCGTCGACCGGGATGACGCTCGCCTTGCACACGCCGGCCGAGGCAAAACTGCCCTCCCCACCCGAGCGCGCGCCGAAGGAAGGCACCTTTGCCGGTTTTGCCAGTTTCAAGAGCGCACCGAAAGCCGGCATCTACACGGTCAGCCTGTCCGCAGGCGGCTGGGTCGACGTGGTGCAGGACGGACATTTTCTCAAGCCAAAGGCCTTCAGTGGCGCCACCGATTGCGACGGCCTCCGCAAGACCATGAAATACGAGATTGCAGCGGCCCCGTTCGTGCTGCAGATCAGCGGCATCAGGGAGGACGCCGTCTCGGTGGCGATCCTGCCATCGGAGTAGACCCAAGGATGACTTTACCCAAAGCCTGAGCCTGCTATTGTTTTTGCACGCGATATCCCGATGGACCGTAAGTCCCAGGGGCCAGCGGAACGGCGCTTCCGCCTGTCGCATCCATACCAACCTAACGCCTGGTTCGTGCGCGCGAAACGCGCCCGCGAACCGGCATGGAGCGCCACGATGCATCGTCTTGCCGGACTATTTGCCGCTCTTGTCCTCCTGTGCGGATCGGCCAATTCGCCGGCGCTGGCGCAGAACAAGAGCCTCACGGTGTTTGCCGCGGCCTCGATGAAGAACGCGCTCGACGACATCGACGCAGCCTTCACCGCCAGGACCGGCATCAAGATCGCCGCCAGCTATGCCGCCAGCTCGACGCTGGCAAAACAGATCGAACAGGGCGCGCCGGCGGATATTTTTCTCTCCGCCGACACCGACTGGATGGATTATGCGATCGCCAAAAAGACCATCAACGAGCCGACCCGGGTCAACCTGCTCGGCAACAGCATCGTCCTGATCGCGCCGAAAGATTCGAAGATCGATTCCGTGACCATCGGGCCGGGTTTCGACCTGGCAAAGCTCGCCGGCGACGGCAAGATCGCCACCGGCGACGTCAAGGCGGTGCCGGTCGGCAAATACGCCAAGGCGGCGCTGGAAAAACTCGGCGCCTGGCAGGCGGCGGAGCCGAAATTCGCGATGGCCGAGAGCGTGCGCGCCGCATTGACACTGGTGGCACGCGGCGAAGCGACGCTCGGGATCGTCTATTCGACCGACGCCAAGGTCGAGCCAGGCGTCAAGATCGTCGGCACCTTCCCGGCGGATTCCCACCCCGCCATCATCTATCCGGTGGCGGCAACCGCGACCGCGAAGCCGGAAGCGGCCGAATATCTTGCCTTCCTGCGCTCGTCGGCGGCGAAAGCCACCCTCGAGAAATACGGATTCAACGTCCTGATCCGCCCGACCTCCTAGGTGTTGGAACTCTCGCCCACGGAATGGACGGCGATCCAGCTCTCGCTGCGGGTCGCCACGGTGGCAACCCTGGTGGCGACGCCGCTCGGGATCGCGGTGGCGTGGCTGTTGGCGCGGCGGGATTTCTGGGGCAAGTCGGCGCTGGACGCGGCGATCCATTTGCCGCTGGTGCTGCCGCCGGTGGTGACGGGCTATCTGTTGCTGCTGACGTTCGGCAGGCGCGGCCTGGTCGGGGCGTGGCTTGCGGATCATCTCGGCATCGTGTTCGCGTTTCGCTGGACTGGTGCGGCGCTGGCCTGCGGCATCATGGCGTTTCCGCTGTTGGTGCGGCCGATCCGGCTGTCGATCGAAGCGGTGGACCGCCGGCTGGAGCAGGCCGCCGGCACGCTGGGGGCCGAGCCGTGGCGCGTATTCCTGACCATCACGCTGCCGTTGGCGCTACCGGGCGTGCTGGCCGGCATGGTGCTCGGCTTTGCCAAGGCGATCGGCGAATTCGGCGCCACCATTACCTTTGTCTCGAACATTCCCGGCGAGACCCAGACCATTTCGTCGGCGATCTATTCGCTGATCCAGACGCCCGACGGCGATGCCGCGGCGCTGCGGCTGGTGGTGGTGTCCGTCGTCATCGCGCTCGCCGCTCTCATCGGCTCCGAATGGTTCGCCCGGCGCGCCACGCGCCGCCTGCACGGGAATTGACCATGCTGCGCGTCGATGTTTCAAAGCAACTCGGCGAATTCTCGCTTGAGGCAAGCTTCGCCAGCGAGGGCCGCGTCACCGGGCTGTTCGGTGCCTCGGGCGCCGGCAAGACCTCGCTGATCAATATCATCGCCGGCCTCTTGCAACCCGATCGCGGCACCATCGCGATCGATGGCGAAACGCTCGACGACACCGCGACCAGGCTGCACGTTCCGGCGCATCGCCGCCGCATCGGCTATGTGTTCCAGGACGCCCGGCTGTTTCCGCATCTCGATGTGCGCGGCAACCTCGACTACGGACGGCGAATGAACCGGCTTGCCGACGACCCCGCGCAGCTCAAGCGCATCACCGATCTGCTCGACATCGGCCATTTGATGGATCGCCGCCCCGGCAAACTATCGGGTGGCGAGCGCCAGCGCGTCGCGCTCGGCCGCGCGCTGCTGTCAAAGCCGCGATTGCTGCTGCTCGACGAGCCGCTGGGATCGCTCGACGAAGGGCGCAAGGTCGAGATCCTGCCCTATCTGGTGCGCCTGCGCGACGAGGCCGGCGTCCCCATGGTCTATGTCAGCCACGACGCGGCGGAACTGCGCCAGATCGCGACGCAGATCGTATTGCTCCAGCGCGGACGCGTGACGTCCATCGGCGGAGTAAGGGCGCTGACGGGCGGGTGATCGGCCGCCGCTCAGACGATCTCGCGCGCGCGCAGGTCCGCGATTGCCTCTGCGCCATAGCCGATCGAGCCCAGCACCTCGTCGGTATGGGCGCCGAGTTGCGGCGCCATTGAATCGAGCCTGCCGCGGCCATGGGCGAGCTGGAAGCCGCTGCCGGCGAAGCGCAGGCGGCCATAGGGCGTATCGATTTCCTGCATGGCGCCGCGCGCCGAGATCTGCGGATGGTCGATCACCTCCTCGATCTTCCAGATGCTGGCGCAGGGCGCGCCCGCCGCATCGAGGATCTTCTCCCATTGGCGCGGATCCTTCTGCGCAAGCGCTTGCTCGATGATGGCGCGCAGCGCCGGCTCGTTCTCCTGCCGCGCGAACCAGTCGACGAAGCGCGGGTCTTCCAGCGCATCGGCGCGGCCGAGCGCGGTCATCAGCGACCGGTATTGCTTTTCGGTATTCACGGCCAGCAACAAATAGCCCTCGCCCGCCCTAAACAAATTGGCGGTCGGCCTGCGGCTGACCGCCTGGTTGCCGGACAATTGCTGACGATGGCCGGCAACAGTGTAGTCCGCCACCTGTCCCGCCAGACACGCCAGCGTCGCCTCGAGCATGGAGACGTCGACCAGCTGCCCCTTGCCGGTGTGGGTGCGCTGGAACAGCGCGCTCGATACGCCGAACGCCGCGGTGGCACCCGACAGCACGTCGCAGACCGCAAAGCCGGCGCGCGTCGGCCCGCTGTCCGGGTGACCCGTGATCGCCATGATGCCCGACAAGGCCTGGATCTTGCCGTCATAGCCCGCGCCGGAACGTTCCGGGCCGCTCTGGCCGAAGCCCGAAATCGCGCAATAGATCAGCCGCGGGTTGATCGCCGAGAGCGCGCTGTAGCCGATGCCGAGCTTGTCCATCACGCCGGGTCGAAAATTCTCCATCACCACGTCGGCCTCGGCGGCGAGCTGCTTGACGATGATGATCGCCTCCGGCCTCGAGAGGTCGAGCGTCAGGCTGCGCTTGTTGCCGTTGACCGCCTGCCAGCCCGGAGCGAGGCCGCGCTCGGCCCATTCGCGGCTCAAGGGGGTGCGACGCATGTCCTCGCCTTCGCGCCGTTCCACCTTGATGACGTCGGCGCCGAGCAACGCGAGCTGGTAGCTCGCATAGGGGCCGGCCAGCACCTGCGTGAAGTCGAGGATCTTCACGCCTTCGAACGGTCGGGTCAATGGGACTTCCTCCTGCGAGCGTCATTGCGAGGAGCGAAGCGACGAAGCAATCCATTCTTTCTTTTCGCGGTGAGATGGATTGCTTCGCTTCGCTCGCAATGACGAAATGTGAGAGCCGATCGTTGTCGCGATGGCCGATGTTGTTCTTTGATGGCGCGTCAGGCGGCGCGGTTGCCGCGCGCGATCTCTTTTTGCTTGTCGAATTCGGCTCTCCGCCGCGCCAGCTCTTCCGGGCTCATCTGGGCGACGTTGTTGTAGTCGAGCTTCCAGGAGGCATCCTCGCTCCAGCGCAACGGCGACTGCATCGTGGTGCGCGCGCCGGGAGCCGTTTCCAACAGACGCAGCGCCAGTTCGAGCGTCAGCGCCTGCGACTCGATATCGTGCGGCTTGCCGGCGGAATTTCCCAGCGGGAAGTCGGAGAACAGGAAACGCGGCACCGCGGCATGCTCGACGATGTCCTTGGCGCAGCCCATCACCACGGTCGGAATGCCGTTGGCCTCGAGGTGGCGGGCAACGAGCGCGGAAGTCTGGTGACAAACCGGGCAGTTCGGCACCAGCACGGCGACATCGACCTGGTCGGCGAGGCAGCGCGCCAGGATGTCCGGGGCGTCGACGTCGATGGTGACGCGGTGGCTGCGATTGGTCGGCGCGCCGAAGAAACGCGGCGCGACCTCGCCGATCCGCCCTCTTGCCGCGGCGGTCAGGAGCTGCGGCAGCGGAAACCAGGTGCCGCTGTCGGTCGCTGACGTGTGCTTGCGGTCGTAGCCGATATGCGAGATCCGCAGATCGTGCGGCCTGGAGGTGTCGCCGTCATAGACCTTGTAGAATTTCGCGCCGCCATTATAGGCGGCGCCAGGGCCCTGATCGCCCTTGGCCGGATCGTACGGCGCGGCGGTGGTGATGATGGTCACGCGCGATTGCGAAAGCCGCTTTTTCAGCGGCTGGAACGGCGCATCGACATAATGCGCCCAGCGATAAGGCGTGGTGTAGCCGATCGCGGTGTAGTAGTCGCGGGTCCGCTGCATATAGGGGACCGGGGAATCGAACTCCGGCGCAAAGCCGAGTTGGTCATCGAGCGAGCCTGGCATGTGTCTCTCCTGCGCTTTCTACCCGCGAGATCGTCAATCGACCTTCGCTCAGTCTAAAGATAGTCCGCCGGTTCCTCAACAGCCGACATTGCCCCCTCAAACCCCCGCGACCTGCGACCAGACTTCCGCAAGCTTCCGCTTCAACCGCTCCGCGCGCGTCAGGGGCTTCGCCTTGTCGTCCTCCTCGGGCAAGCGAAGGCCGACCACATTGACCCGGCCGCCGGAGATGCTGCGCGCCACCAGCACGATTGGGTCGAGCTCCAAGGTCGCGCCCTCCTTCGGCGCATGGTCGAGATGAATGTCGAAGAAATCCGCCAGGGTCAGTTTTGCCTGTTCTTCGCCCACCGCCACGCCGTAGACCTCGGCCAATTCGCCCAGCGTGTGTTCGCCGGACACGGTAAAATCCCCGAGCAGATGCGGATCCGGCGCGGTGCCCGGCAGCATGTCGACGAAGAACCGATCCAGCGCCTCCGCCTTCTCCGGCGGCGCCAGCAGATAGAGGTAGTCGCCGGGCAGGACCGGATCGGCTTCCGCCGGCGACAGGATGTGCTGATCGCGGATCACCAAGGTTGGCTTCGACCAGGACGGAACCAGCCCGCGGCGGAAATACAGGCTTTTCGGTCGCACCCGATAGCCGACCAGCTGCTGCTCGAGCTGGCCGGGCAGATCGAGTTCGACCCGACGCGGGCCGCGATCGGCGCGCGGCAGCGCCACATGCAGCCGCCGGGCGGCTGCGGCCAGCGTCCAGCCCTGTAGCAGCAGCGAGATGATGACGACGACAAAGGCGACGTCGAAATAGAGATAGGCCTTCGACAGCCCGACCAGCATCGGGATCGACGCCAGGAAGATCGCGACCGCGCCGCGCAGGCCGGTCCAGGCGATGAAAGCCTTCTCCCGCCAGCTGAAGCGAAACGGCGCCAGGCACAGGAACACCGCGAGCGGCCGCGCCACCAGCATCAGCACCAGCGCGATGATCACCGCCGGGATAACGCTGATCACCAGCCGCTGCGGCGAGACCAACAGGCCGAGCAGCACGAACATCACGATCTGCGCCAGCCAGGTCGCGGCGTCGAGAAACGTCACCACCGAATTATGCGCCCGCGTCGGCCGGTTGCCGATGATGATGCCGGCAAGATAGACCGAGAGAAATCCGGACGCGTGCGCGATCTGCGCGGCGCCGAAAATCACCAGCGCGGCGGTGGTGACGAACGGCGCGTGCAGGCCCTGCGGCAGCGCCACGCGATTGAGCGCCAGCACCACCAGCCGGCCGCCGATCACGCCGAAGATGGCCCCTAGCACAGCTTCGCGGGTCAACTCGATCGCCACATGCCACGCCGAGCTTTGCCCGACCGAAATCAGCTCGACCAGCATCAAGGTCAGGAACACCGCGAACGGATCGTTGGTGCCGGATTCGGCTTCCAGCGTGGCGCCGACCCGGGGCCGCAGCCGCAGGCCCTGCGCATGCACCAGCAGAAACACCGCCGCCGCGTCGGTCGACGCCACGACAGCGCCGACCAAAAGCGACTCGGTCCAGTTCAGGTCGAGCGCGTATTTGGCGACGGGAGCGGTGATCAGCGCCGTCAGCAGCACGCCGATGGTGGCCAGCGCCATCGACGGCGCCAGCACCGCGCGGATGCTTTGAAAGCGGGTTCGCAAGCCGCCATCGAACAGGATCAGCGCCAACGCCACCGATCCCACCAGATAGGTGGTGCGCACGTCGTCGAAGCTGAGATGGCCGGGGCCGGAATCGCCGGCCAGCATGCCGATCACGAGAAACACCAAGAGCAGCGGCGCGCCGAACCGCAGCGCCAGCAGGCTCGACAGGATGCCGGCCATCACCAGAACCGCGCCGAGAAGAATGGCTATGCTGACCGAATCGAGAGAGGCCATGGCTATCGCAGTTCACCGCAAATGCTTGCAATTGCATCCTTATCGTCGCCACAGTTGAACGCCAACCCATTTTCGGCCGATAGCGGCGATGTGCCCGGTTTTCCGGCCTTTCCTGCTCCAATGGTGTGTCCCGGCGATGGCGCCGGAACCGCGATTATGGGAATCTGCCGGATATTCGAATCAAGTTTTGCAGAATGCCCTGCTTCAAGCGATGAGAGTTTGAGATGGATCCAAGCGACATCATCGATTTCCTGCACGCCACCGCGCGTTTGGTCGGCGCCGAGGTCAGCTCGCCCTGGTTCTATCTGCAGTTCGGCCTGATACTGGCGGCGGCCGGGATCGCGCTGGCGGTCGACGCCGCGATTCGCTCGCGCCTCGACATGACCTCGTTTGCAATGGGCTGGCCGCTGCCGCTGCGGCATTTTGCCCGCGTGCTGGTGAGCAGCGCTTCCACGGCCGTGTTTGCGATCCTGGTGATCATCGCCCGCGTTGTGATGTATCATTCGACCTGGCCGAGCCGAAGCTACCTGCTGATGGTGGCGGCGAAGCTTGCGCTGGCCTGGCTGGTGATCCGGCTCGTCACCTCGGTCATCCGCAACGCCTTCATTGTCAGGCTGGTGTCGGTGGCGGCATGGGTCGTGGCAGCGCTCAGCATCATCGGCCAGCTCGACCCGGCGATCGACGCGCTGGATTCGGTCTCGGTGGTGCTTGGCGGGTTGCGGTTGACGCCGCTGCTGCTGATCAAGCTCGGCGCGCTTTTGATCGCGGCACTTTGGCTGACCAACATCACCTCTAATTTCGCCGAGAGCCGGATCAGCCGCTCGACCGACCTGACGCCATCGGTGCAGGTGCTGTTGATCAAGATAATCCGGATCGGCCTGATGGTGACTGCGATCGCCATCGCCCTGAGCGCGGTCGGCATCAACCTCTCGGCGCTGGCGATCTTCTCGGGCGCGGCCGGCGTCGGCATCGGCTTCGGCCTGCAGAAGATCGTCGCCAATTTCATCAGCGGCATCATCCTGCTCGCCGATAAATCGGTGAAGCCGGGCGATCTCGTCACCATCGGCGACAATACCGGGCGCATCAACGAGATGAAGACGCGCTACATCTCGGTCGCTGCCGGCGACGGCCGCGAGTTCCTGATCCCGAACGAGGATCTGGTGACGCAGAAGGTCACCAACTGGACCTACACCGACAAGAACACGCTGGTGAAGGTCAATTTCGGCACCAATTACGACGCCGATCCGCGGCTGGTCTGCAAGGTCGCGATCGACGTTGCCGCGGAGGCGAAGCGCGCCATCAAGGGCAAGCCGCCGAACTGCCTTTTGACCGAATTCGCCGAAGCCGGGATGAAATTTTCGCTGACCTTCTGGATCGCCGATCCCGACGGCATGGACAACGTCAAGAGCGAGGTGATGCTGGCGCTGTGGGACGCGTTCAAGCGCGAGAATATCCGCGTGCCCTATCCGGTGCGCGAAATCGTGATCCGCGGCGGTGCGCTGCCGGTCGACACCACGGCCACGGTTTCGACCTGAAGTCGGGCTCAACCTCGAGGTGTTGCCCCGGTTCCGGCCGAACCATGGCCATCTTGCGCCCA
>Ga0209422_1000366_pt1 | contig 11003 bp, 11 predicted proteins | sample BlaSpr_A8_OM2_M3_FD_187983 | JGI IMG/M metagenome (GOLD analysis project Ga0209422, IMG submission 187983) | Forest soil microbial communities from Thunder Bay, Ontario, Canada - Black Spruce, Ontario site 2_A8_OM2_M3 (SPAdes) (version 2) | ecosystem: Environmental > Terrestrial > Soil > Boreal... | reverse complement strand
GACCTGAACCCAGGCGTGGGTGTTGCCGCCGCCGACATAGCCATGGGCGCGATCGCCGGGAATGCACAGATATCCCGAGACGAAGCGCGCGGCGATGCCGAGCCGGCGCAGCGCCTCGATCATGAACAGCGCGTAGTCGCGGCAGGTGCCCGAGCGCGTCTGCAGCGTGTCGAGCGGATGCTGGGTGCCCTGCTCGTGCCGCTTGCGGTAGGTGAAGGCCTCGCGGATGCCATGGGTCATGCCGGAGAGAATATTGAAGGTCGGCGTCGGCCCTTCGGCGTCAAGGAAATTCAGCGCCCAGGCCGTCAGCTCGCCCCGCGGATCGCCATATTCCGGCGTGATGAAATGCACGAGGTCGGGAAACTCCTCGTCGTCATAGACGAACGGATAGAAATAGGCCGGATCGTCCGGCGTCAGCGCGTACTCCTCGGCTGGATTGTGCTCGATGGTGACGTTCGAGACGAAGGTCAGGGTTTCGGCGCGCTCGTCGAAGGTCGCGATCGCGACGCTGTTGCCGAACACATCGTGGATCCAGCGCAGCGACATCGGCTGAGGCTCGATCTCGAGGCGGCTCGAATGCACGCGCAGATCGTGGCCGTCGCGCGGGCGCAGCATGATGCGGTGTTCGCCGAACGCCACCGGGTAGGCGTAGCGATATTCGGTCTTGTGACGAATCGTCAGGAGCGGCATGGTTTGCAATAATTAAGGCATTACGCGCTTTAATCTACACCGATCCCTGCTTATTTCTGAAGCGATCAGCTGCCCCACTGGGCAAAACGGGCAAGGAAAAATGGTTTTGGACGGCGCCAGCGACACATCATTACTCCTGGATGAGCAGGATGTTCCGCCGGTGCTCGAACATCATGCCACCGGGCGCTCGCCGTTCCTGCTGACATCAGACCATTACGGCCGGGCGATTCCGCGGAGCCTCGGCGATCTCGGCCTGACCGGGAGCGAGCTTGAGCGGCACATCGCCTGGGACATCGGCATTGCCGGCGTTGCGGAAGCGCTCGCAAAACAGCTCGACGCGCATCTGATCGCGCAGCGCTATTCGCGGCTCGTGATCGACTGCAACCGTCCGCCGCAAGCGCCAGGCGCGATCCCGCGCATCAGCGAAGCCACCATCATTCCCGGCAACGAGGCCATTTCGCGCGAGGCGGTCGAGACGCGGCGGAGGGCGATCTTCGATCCCTATCATCGCCGGATCCGTGAGGTGATCGACGGCCGTTTGCGCGGCGACATTCCGACCGTGCTGGTGTCGCTGCATAGTTTCACGCCGCTGTACGCCGGCGTCGCGCGGCCCTGGCACATCGGCACGCTTTACCAGCGCGACACGCGATTGCCGGCGCTGTTGCTGAAATGGTTGCGCGCCGAACCCGAGCTCGTGGTCGGCGACAACGAACCCTATGCGGTGAGCGACGAAACCGATTACACGATTCCGGTGCACGGCGAGGCGCGCGGATTGATGAACACCGGAATCGAAATCCGCCAGGATCTGATCGCCGATCCGGCCGGCCAGCAGCAATGGGCGGACCGGCTGGCGCGGATTCTAGGCGAGATCGAAACGACGCTGCGCGCGCAGCGGCTGCTTTAGCGAGCCCGCGTCAGCGCCAGCCAGATGCCGCCGCCGATCATGAAGCCGCCGGAGACGCGCGACAACGCCTTCGTCCGCCGCGCCGAGAAGAAGCGCCGCGCACGGCCGGCGAGCAGCGCATAGACCGCGTCCGTCATGCCGGCGATCACCATGAAGGTGACGCCGAGCAGCGCCACCTGCGAGACGTGGTCCTTGCTCATGTCGACGAACTGCGGGATGAACGCGCCGAAGAACACCATCACCTTGGGGTTCGACAGCAACACCACAAAACCCTGCAGGAAGAAGCCGCCGCGCGGCGGGGGCGGCGGCGTATCGACGCTGACGCCTTCGACCGGCGAACGAAGGAGCTTGATGCCGAGCCAGACCAGATAGGCGGCGCCGGCAAAGCGCACCCAGTCGAACCAGTAGCCCATGGTCGCCATCAGCGAGGTCAGCCCGACCGCGACGATGCCGATCACGATCGCAAGCCCCGCCTGCACGCCCAGGATGTTGGTCAGCGCCGCGCGGGTGCCGTAGCGCAGGCCGTTGGCGATCATCAGCGTCACCACCGGACCCGGCAACAGCGCCAGCGCGATGCAGGCGGCGACAAAGGCGAAATAGAGCTGGAGAGACATTTGGGGGACTCACGAAGGGAGCAGCAACCATTCGATTATGCACTAAATATCGCACCGGAGAAGCCGCGCTCCCCCCGACCCGCCCCGGAGAGCCGCCGAGGGGGCTGCTCGGCGGCTCCGCGCGGGCGACCGTTCTTGGGACGGGGTTTGTTCGCCGGCGCTAACCCTGAATTGCTGAAACCGTCTCGGACAGCGTTTTCGAGCCCTCTTATTGCGACCGGGACCACGACGTGGGCGGGTATTCGGCGCTTTTGCGATTCGTGTTACGAAACACGTTGAAACCCGGTCTATTAAAACTATACTGTATCGTTTATATAATCCAACTTTGGCAGGCTGACAAGGGGCTTTGGATGGCGAAGGAAGCAACGATGATGGCGACGCGGCCGGCCCGGCGGGGCGGCGGCGGCCGTCCGACCCGCGAGGAGGCCGTGCGGCGCGACGCGCGCCTGCTCGATGTCGCGACCAGGCTGTTCATGGAGCGGGGTTTCGACTGCACTTCGATCGATGCGGTCGCGGAAACGGCCGGCGTGAGCAAGCCGACCGTCTATGCGCGTTATCACGACAAGCGCGATCTGTTCACGGCCGTGCTGCGCGCCACGATTCAACGCTGGCTCGCTCCCCTGTCGGCGGCGGCCGAGGCCGCCAAGGTCAACTCCAAAAGTGTCGAGACGACGCTGCACGATCTGAGCCGGCACCTGCTGGCCCACGCCTCGACACCTGAGGTGGTCATGCTGCGGCGAACCCTTGCGGCGCAGGCCGTCCAGTTCCCGGAACTGGCAAAGCTCGCACATGAAGAGGGGTGGCTGCGAGGGGTTCGAGCCGTCGCAAGCCTGCTTCAGCAGTTTGCCGACCGCGGCCAGATCAAGGTCGAGGACCCCGCCATTGCGGCCGACCTGTTCCTCAGTCTTGTGCTGGGGAATTTGGACAAACACCATGGCATGGCAATCCGTCCAAAGATTCAGGAACAGCGGAGACAGGCTGCCGTCAAATTGTTCTTGAACGGCGTGAGGCCTCGCTGAGCACCCATCTATTCTTGCGCGAATTTGACGGTTGAGACAGGCCGCTTTCCAGGATGACCTTTGATGGAGAGGCGCAGGCCGTGGAAGTCGTCAAGCCAGACCGCTTCTACCGTCCCCGCCGTCCCGTCGGTGAGGGTCACGGCCTTGCCGACGAACTGCGCTTCCGCCTCCCCGACTGCGTTAAGGACCGTTAGCGCGAGCCGCTTCAAAGTGGTGATGTCGGCCTCGCCTCTCATTGCAACGTTGCGGATCTTCGATAACGAGATCCGATCTGCGGGAAGTCATCCGACGGCGGCGCCTTGGCCCAGAAATCACCGGTTTTGGCCTTGTCATATCCGTATCGGTAAAGCGAACGCATATAGCTCGTGCCAAAACCGAACGAACCGGGTGACGGAAAGTCCTTGTCGACGTAGGTCAGATTGAATCCGAAATCGTTGCGGCGAGCGAAGTCATAGGTCTCGTAAAGCACCGAACGAATTTGCGTTTTCGTGACAGAAGCCGAAGCCCGTGCGGCGATATCGATCGTGCTGTTCGGCACCAGCTTGAAGTCTCGTTCTACCTTGTCGTTCACCAGGACGTAGATATTCATGCGCAGACCAGCCGCGAGTCCTCCGTTTCGCAACAGGAATGCTTCCGGCAACGTCAGGACCGGCGCCGTCACTCCCCCGTCCACGTGCATCTCCTGGAAGCGATGTCCATTCGCTTCCGCGTCAATCAGCATCGGCGGGAAGAGCACCGGGATACTTGCGGACGCGGCCAGGATATCCCTGAATAAATTCAGCGCCTGGGGTGACCCGATCGCAGCAATGCGCCCCATATCCCAGATCACCGTGCGTTGCGTATCGAGATTGGTCGTTACGATGAGAAGGTCCCTGCCCCTGGCGTGTTCGGCGGCGATGGCCACAAGCATATCCTGGCCGACATAGCGAGCCACGAGCTCGCGCAGATGCGTATTTCCGAACAGGCCGGAACCGAAAACAGCGTGCACGATGTTTGGCGTATTGAGCAGGCTTTCGGCGATGCCGCCGGTATACAGATCCCGCAACGTCGCGTCGTAGGCAGGGCCAAGAAATGCAAACGGGGCGATCAGGGCACCGGTGCTCACCCCGGAAACGGCTGAAAATTTGGGACGGGTCCCCGCTGCAGTCCAGCCGTTCAGCACACCCGCACCGTAGGCGCCATCGGCGCCGCCCCCCGACAATGCAAGATAGCTGACAGGACCAGCGCGAAATTTGGCATTTGTCTTGAGAAACGCCGATGCCGGCTCGTCCGCATATTGGCGCAGCTCACTGAGATCCAAAACCGTCGAGGCCGCCGCATCGGATGCGGTGTACGGCGTTCGCGGAACAGCGCTGCAGCCGACAAGCACCGACATGGCGGCCAACAGCGCGAACGGCGGGACAAGCAACTTTCGATGCCAACACATGACGCTTTCTCTGCTTAACGGCGGCCTTACTGCGCAGGTTTTGTCGCGCGCGCGGGCGACGGCCTGGTTTCGAGCGGAGCGTTCGGTTCGGGATTCGTGCCGCGCGATTTCCCTCAATTGTTCCGCCGCATCAATTTTATGTTTCGCCTCCTTGCCAGCCTCCCGGAATTGGTCTATATAAACGATACGGTTTGGTTTTAATATGAATAGCGGTATGAACGGGATTTGTAAAGTTAGTCTTAACCGGCGGGTTGCGCGCACCCATCGCGGAACCGGCCATCGCCAGGCTGGGGCGCTTGCAACGCCCCGCACCCATCAATGCGAGCAGCCCAGGAGAAGGACCGCAATGGCAGACAATCTTTCGATCGATCGCCGGACGAGCGCGCTGCTCGTCATGGATTTCCAGACGCTGATCGTCGACAACTATGCCGCCGGTGCGGAGGCGCTGCTCGATCGGACGGCGCAGCTGATCGACGCGGCGCGCACAGCCGCGATGCGAGTGATCTATGTGGTCGTCGGCTTCCGCCCCGGCTATCCGGAGGTCAGCGACCGAAATGCGACGTTCAACGGGCTCAAGGCCTCGGGCGCGTTCGGCGCGGGTGCCGAAAATGCCAAGATCCATGCCGCCGTCGCGCCGCTGGCCGAGGAAATCGTCGTCACCAAGCATCGGGTGAGCGCCTTCGCCGGGACCGATCTCGAGCTGATGCTGCGCGCCAACGGCATCGAGACCCTGATCCTGACGGGCATCGTCACCAGCGGCGTCGTACTCTCGACCCTGCGCCATGCCGCCGATGCGGACTACAGGCTGCTGGTGGTCGGCGATTGCTGCTCCGACGGCGACGAGGAAACGCACCGGGTGCTGCTGGAGAAGGTGTTTCCGCGGCAGGCCACCATCACGACGGCTGCGGGACTGGCACAGGCCATCGGAGCCGGGCGGTAGATGCCCGACGCGAAACCTGGTTGCCGCATGTGTGGAAAGAAAAAGAACAAGTCATGACCAATCGATACGAAACCAACTCAAACATAAGCAGTGCAGACCTCGAAGAAATCGATGGCCTCGGTGCCGAGGACAAGATTCGTCATCTGACGCGCCCTGCGCCGGAGTCCAGGGGTTCGAACCCGGGCGGGGTAGTCAGCCCGAAAGCGAAAGTCCACCCGGACGATCGCAAACCTGACCCGATGCCGTCGTCTGAACCGCCTCCCGTTGCCCCGGCGGCGAGTTCCGTGACCCCGAAGAAATCGTTGCGTCGCCCGCTGCTGTTCGCATTGCTGCCGGTGGCGCTCATCGTGGGCAGCTACTTTTATGTGACCGGCGGTGCCGTGATGTCGACGGATGATGCGTATGTGCAAGCCGACATGGTCGGGTTGTCGACCGACGTCGCCGGCATCGTCACGCAGGTATTGGTTCACGACAATCAAGAGGTCGCCAGGGGAGATGTCCTCTTCAAGCTCGATCCCTTGCAATTCCGACTGGCGCTGGATCGCGCCGAGGCCCAGGTGGGAAATACGAAGAACGATCTCGTCGCGCTCCAGGCCAGCTACCGCAACATGCAGGCCCAGGTCGAACAGGCACAGAAGGATGTTGACTTCAACATGGTCAACTTCCAGCGCCAGCAGCAGCTGATCGCCAACAACTTCACGCCGAAGGCTACCTTCGATACCGCCCGCAATACGCTGCAGGGTTCGCAGCAAAAACTTGCCTCGCTGCAGCAGCAACTCGCGGGCCTTGCCGCCAACCTGAACGGCGACCCCGATGCTCCCATCGAAAACCATCCCAAATACAAGGATGCGGTGGCCGCGCGCGACGAAGCCGCGCGCCAGTTGGCGCACACGGTCGTGCGCGCGCCGTTTGCGGGTATTGTGACCAACGTGCCGTCGCTGCAGCCCGGCCAATACCTTGCCGCCGCGGCAACCGCGTTCAACATCGTCTCGACCGATCACGTCTGGGTTCAGGCCAGCCCGAAGGAAACCGAGCTGACCTATGTCAAGCCCGGGCAGCAGGCGACGGTCGAGGTCGACGGCTATCCAGGCCAGCAGTGGACCGGCAGCGTCGACAGCATCAGTCCGGCATCCGCGTCGAGCTTCTCGTTGCTGCCGGCCGAAAACACCAGCGGCAACTGGGTCAAGGTCGTGCAGCGCATTCCGATGCGCGTCAGTGTCGCCAATGCACCCGGCAAGCCCCAATTGCGCGTGGGCATGAGCGTCGAGCTGAGCGTTGCCACCGGCCATGAGCGGGGCTTCCCGGGCTTTCTGACTGGATGGCTCAGATCATCGGGGGACGATCATGGCTGAAGCCGGCGCCGCCCCGCAGGCGATCAATCGTCCGGCTATCACGGCCTGCATCATTTTGGCCGTGATCATGCAGGCGCTCGATACCACCATCGCCAACGTCGCGCTGCCGTATATGCAGGGCAGCGTTTCCGCCAGCGCCGATCAGATCAACTGGGTGCTGACGTCCTATATCGTGGCCGCGGCGATCATGACGCCTCCGTCGGGGTTTCTTGCCAACAGGTTCGGCCGCAAGCGCGTGCTGATGGTGGCGGTGGCGGGGTTCGTGGCAGCGTCGGTGCTGTGTGGCGTTGCGCAGTCCCTGCCGGAGATCGTGGCATTTCGATTGCTGCAGGGTCTTTTTGGCGCGGCGCTGGTTCCGATCGGGCAATCGATCCTGCTTGACATCAACACGCCGGAGGAGCGCGGCTCGGCAATGGCCCTGTTCGGCGTATCGGTGATGGTGGGACCGGTGCTGGGACCGGTGATCGGCGGATACCTGACGGATCAATTCAGCTGGCGATGGGTCTTCTACATCAACGTGCCGATCGGCGCGCTTGCGCTGGCGGGCATCTCGATCTTCATGAGGGAGACCAAAATCTCGGCGGCCGCGCGGATCGACTGGCTGGGGTTCGCCAGCCTCAGCGTCGCCATCGCTGCGATGCAGGTGTTCCTTGATCGTGGCGCGCAGCTCGACTGGTTCTCCTCGCCCGAGATTCTGATGGAGGCAACGGTTTGCCTGTCCGCCTTCTACATCTTCCTTGTACACACATTCACGGCGAAGAATTCATTCGTGAATCCGAAGCTGTTTCTGGATCGAAACTTTTCGGTCGGAATGCTGTTCATCTTCATTGTCGGTATCACCTATCTGGCGTCGCTGTCGCTGTTGACGCCGTATTTGCAGACGCTGATGGGCTACCCGATCGTGACTGCGGGCCTGGTCATGGGACCGCGCGGCATGGGGACGATGGCCTGCATGTTCCTGGTCGGCCGCCTGATCGGAAAAGTAGATACGCGATTGCTCATAATGACGGGTCTGCTGCTGACGGCGTGGGCGATGTACGACATGACCGGCTGGAACCCGAACGTTTCGCAATGGACGATTGCGGTGACCGGTTTCGTGCAGGGGGCCGGGCTTGGGTTTTTGTTCGTTCCGCTCAACACCGTCACCTTCGCCACGCTTGCGCCGGAGCAGCGAGCCGACGGCACCGGCCTGTTCAACCTCTCCCGTAACGTCGGGTCCAGCGTCGGCATATCGGTCGTGTCATATCTGCTGATCAGAAATAACCAAATCAACCACGCAACGATCGCCGGTCATGTCACGGCAACCAATCATGGCTTCGATAACAGCATTGTTCTGCATGCCTGGGGCCCATGGACAGCAAGCGGACGTGCCGCGCTCGACCAGGTGATACAGATGCAGGCTTCCATCATCAGCTATGTCGACGACTTCAAGCTGATGATGATCCTCTCGCTCGCCGCGATGCCGCTGGTGCTCCTGCTGCGCAGCGCTCCGTCTGCGGCAGGAAGCGACCACGCGATGGTGATGGAATGACCGGCGTTTTGCCCATCCAGGGTCGCTGAAGGTGTCTGAAGTCGGAAGGAATAAACATGACGCACAAATTCTTCGGGTCGCTCGTCCTGCTGTCTGTCCTGGTCTCATCCGGCGCCCTCGCTCAGCGCGGCACCGATCAGGAGCAGGAGGCGTGCAGCCGCGACGTCCAGCGTTTATGCCGCAAGCTGATGGACCAGGGCGATTTCACCATTCTGGCCTGTCTCAAGGAAAACCGTCCGAAGCTCTCTCCCGCATGCCGCTACGTGCTGGTCAGCCACGGGCAATAGTCAGGCAGCGATGCCTTCACCCTCTCCCCGCTCTTCGCGGGGAGAGGGCATAGACGGCCTATGGCCGCCGTTCTCAATAGAAGAACGCCGAGGCGAAGCCTCGGCTATGGTGAGGGGCTCTCTCGACAGACTCGACTCGCGGAGAGCCCCTCACCCGGAGACTTCGCTATCGCTTCGTCTCCGACCTCTCCCCGCGAAGAGCGGGGAGAGGTTTAGAGAGGCCTCACCCCCCTGCCCATCGCCGCAACCATCCAAATTTTTATCTCGCTCGCGCCCAACAACGCCAGCGCCGCACGCTCGACACCGGCCGCGGGGCCCTCGCCTTGCGCGACCGCGACCAGCAGGTCGCAGCGGTGCGACACCGCGATGCCGACGGCGGTGTGGCGCGAGCCGTCGGCCATGCTGAGATCGTAGGCCCGGATGCGGCCGGGCATGTCGGCGATCCGGATCACCTTGCCGGCCTCGAGCGGGACAAATCGTTCGCTCATCAGGTCGAGATCGGCGACGCGGTCGACTTCGTCGTCGTCGGCCACGCCCGAGTCGCAATTGCAGAAGCCGATCTTGGGCCGCACATAGACCTCGATCTCGCCACCGCAGGCTTCAGTGGCGCAACGGAAGGCGCGGCCTGCGGGCCAGCCGTCGCGCGGAAACGGCCAGGCGATTTCGCGCCAGCCCTCGACGGCCGGCCGCGCGGGCTCGCTGCCGGCGAGGCCGGACAGCATGCCGATCGCGATTGCGAACGCGGTCAACGGCACCCTATGCATTCGCTTCCCCGCCATTCGCCAGCGGTTTGAATGGCCGTCACGTCCTACTTGGCGGATCCGTCGCACCAAAGCGCCCGGGCTTCCACGACACATTTGTCTTGGCGGGTCGGACCGGCGGTATCGCGGCAATTCGACAAGGCCTGTTCCCTGGCCGCCCGGGAGTTGGGTGCCATGGCCCAGCCGAACCCCGGCGTCCCCGATTCGGGATCGATCGATTCGGCCACGCACTGATTGACGAAGGTGGCGACAACCTTGCAGAGGGCTCTCGAGGTGCTCGAGGCACTCGGTAGTGATCTGCAGCCTTCCAGCGCTTTTTGCTTGGCGATTTCCGCGCTGGCGGCGTTGACAAAGGTGAAAATGGCAACGCCGTCCTTGGCGATTTCCGCCGGCACGCCCGACGCGACGGCACCCGCGGCCATGCAACGACCCGTTGCCATCAGACCGATTGTAAGCGCCGTGGCGCCGATCATCACTCGATAAAGCATTTGGTCCCCCTTTTTGCGATCACAGCCCTGACGATATACGATGTGGTTTCCTCTATGGAGCACCGCTCCGAGACATTAGCCGCTATCACGGCAGGCCGGCAACGGCGCGCGCCGCGCCGGTCAGTTCCAGAATGTGCAACCCGGTATTGGCGCGGTCGACGATATAGATATAGCCGCGCTCGTCGGTCTCGACATTGTTGGTCTGGATCGCCACCTTGCAGCGGTCCTTGCCCTCGACGGTGACGCAGCGCTTGTCGGTCGCAGCCGTGATCGAGGGGATGAAATAGCCGACCTCGGTCGGATGATAGGGATCGCGAATGTCGAGCGCGCGCACCCCGGCATTGAAGAAGGCGATGAACGCCATCTTCTTGTAGAACACCGGCGCCATGCTCTCGTTGGAGGAATGCGAGCCGAAGCGCCCGCCCCGTTCGCAGAACGAGCCGCTCGCCTCCGGCACCGTGTAGCTCGAAATCATCATCGGGCGGTTCTCGACCGTGACGTCGGCGAACCACACCATCTGCCGCGGTTCGTTGCATTCGTTGAGGATCGCCTCGTCGACGATCATCACGATGTCGCGGTTCTTGCCGTCCTTGTCCTTGGCATATTCCGCGATCGGCATCTTCAGCATCGGAAAGGTGGTGTGGGCGCCGTTGAAGGCGGACATCGCGAGCCGTGAGATTTCCGGATAGCGAAGGTTGTCCGGCGTCGGCTCCTTCGGCCCGTTGAGGAGTTTTTCGCGATCGACGATCTGCAGGAAGCCGCCCTTGTCGGTGCCGTATCCGAAATAGACCCGGTTGCCTTCCGGACCCGCCGAGATCGGCCCGTGCACCTCGGTCGGCACCGCGCCGGTAGCGCCCGGCTCCTGGCCGGGGAGCCCGAAGTCGCGAATCTTGACGGGGTGCGCGGGATCGGAGAGGTCGTAGACCTGCGTCATGCGGCGGGTGCGCCAGTCCGGCGCGCCCGACACCAGGAAGGCGATGCCGGTCTCGCA
>Ga0209422_1000365_pt1 | contig 11017 bp, 9 predicted proteins | sample BlaSpr_A8_OM2_M3_FD_187983 | JGI IMG/M metagenome (GOLD analysis project Ga0209422, IMG submission 187983) | Forest soil microbial communities from Thunder Bay, Ontario, Canada - Black Spruce, Ontario site 2_A8_OM2_M3 (SPAdes) (version 2) | ecosystem: Environmental > Terrestrial > Soil > Boreal... | reverse complement strand
GAAGCTGGCCCCGTCGGTCACAAATAAATTCTTCACGTCATGCGCCTGGCAGTACTGGTTCAATGCGGACGTCGTGGCGTGCTGTCCCATGCGAACCGCGCCGACTTCGTGGATGATCATGCCGCCATCGGCGATCCCGTAAGGATTTTGTCCTTCTGGAGTCGTAGGAGTGACGTAGATGCCACCCGCCGCTTCCACGATTTCGCGGTAGGTTTCCTGCATATCCTTCGCCATTCTGATTTCGTTGTCGCCCCACTTCCAGTGGAAGCGAAGCACAGGAATTCCCCACTGATCGACCGCCGAGGGATCGATTTCGCAATAGCAATTTTCGTTAGGGATCATCTCGCCGCGACCGGAGAATCCGATGAACGTACCGTACTTTCTCTTACACTCCTGCTTCAGGGCGGCACCGTAATTTTCAAATTCATCGCACAGGTCATCGTATTCGCCGACGCCGGGCATGTTGCGCCCACCACCGAACTCGGTGTGATAACCGCGAAGGAATTCATTCTTGCGATCGAACTTCCACCAGGGCAAATACATGTGCATGCCGCCGACGCCATCGTGATTGTGCGCCGGCATCTTTTCCAAGGCGGGGAAGTATCCGCCGCCATCGCTGCCGACGGTGTCCATCAGATTGCGGCCGACGACGCCCGAGGAATTGGCCAGCCCATCAGGAAAGAGCGTAGACCTGGAGTTCAACAACAGGCGCGCGGATTCGCAGGTGCTGGCGGCGACGATGAAAGCTCGCGCATGGATGCGCTTCTCTTCGCGAGTCGCCTTATCGATGTAAGAAACCGCTTCCACCTTGCCGTCTTTGTTCACGACAAGCTCGCGCGCCATGGCGCCGGTCACCATCGTCAAGCGTCCAGTCTTTTGCGCGGGCGGAATCATCACCTGGCTGGAACTGAAGTTCGACGCAGTGATGCATCCCCGGCCGCATTGCGCGCAGTAATGGCAGGCGGCGCGGCCATTGTGGGGCTGAGTCAAGATCGCCAGCCGCGAAGGCACGCAGAGGATGTGCAGCTGGTCGCAAGCTTTTTTGATGATGGTTTCGGTGCAGCGAGGCTTGGGCGGCGGGAGGAAAATCCCGTCGGGAGCGCTCGGAATATTTTCTTTCGTCCCGAAGACTCCGATGTAGGACTCGACCTTGTCGTAGTACGGCGCTACGTCTTCGTAGCTGAGGGGCCAGTCGTCGCCCATGCCGTCGTGCGAGCGCACTTTGAAATCCACCGGCGCCATGCGCAGAGCGATGCGTCCCCAATGGTTGGTGCGTCCGCCAACAATGCGCGAACGGAACCAGCGGAACCTTGAACCGGGAGCGGAGACGTAAGGCTCGCCTTCGATTTCCCACGCACCGTTGGGCGCGAGAAATTCATCTTCCAGGCCCTGTCGCGCCCGGCCACCGACTCCTGCGCCGCGATGCGGCAAGTCATAAGGCCAGACGTGTTCCTTGTAGTCGGTTTCAGGAACAACGGGAGGCCCGGCCTCGAGCAGCGCAACACTCAGACCGCCCTCGGTAAGCACCTTGGCTGCCGTGCCACCCGCGGCGCCGGAGCCGATGATGCAAACGTCATAGGTCTTGGGCGTGCGCCGAACTTGCATGGATCTCCCTTGGAGTTGCGAACTGTTGGAGAGCTGCCGCTGCCGAAGCAGCGGCAGGTATTCGGTGCGAAATGCGCTACCAGCGCAGCTTGCTTAGGTACTCGTAGCTTTTTGTGATGCTCGCGAATGCGTCCTGAGGCTTGTCGTGCTCGACGATGTAGTGCTTGATCCCGGCTTCTTCGGAATGCGAGAAGATTTTCTTCCAATCGATAATGCCATCGCCGACCGAAGTCAGGTCCACCGTGTCGCCAAAGTTCTGCCCTCCCCCAGTGCTGACGTCGGGGAGTTTCTTGAGGTCCTTGACGTGGACCAGCGGGAATCGTCCAGGATTGGCCTTGAAATACTTCAAGGGGTCAGAGCCGGCAGCGGTGATCCAGCACAAGTCCATTTCCATCTTGACCAGCTTGGCGTCGCATAGTTTGAGAAGTTCGTCGTAGGGAAGCTTGCCATTGACGGGAAGAAATTCGAACCAGTGATTGTGATAGGCGAACTGCATGCCGGCCTTTTTGGTCTGCTCGCCGCAATGGTTAAATTTTTCGGAAGCCTGCTTCCAGATGTCGGGAGACTTGCGGAGATCCTCGGGAATCCACGGGCAGACAATGTACTTCAAGCCGATGGTCTTGGACGTCTCGATGACGGAGGGGAACTTGTCGTCGAGTTCGTCGTATTGGACGTGGGTAGAGACTGGCGATAGACCGCTCTTATCACACGCTGCGCGTACTTGCTGGCCGGTGTGGTCGAAGTATCCGGCAAACTCCACCTCCTTGTAGCCGATCTGAGCGACCTTGGCGAGGGTGCCGTCGAAGTCGGCCTTCATCTGGTCGCGCACGGTGTAGAGTTGCACGGCGAGCTTTTCGATTTTGTGCTCGGCGGCGGCCCAGCCCAGGCGGCTGATCAACAGGGTTGTGGCGGCGGCAGTGGTTGCGGTTTCAAGAAACGTGCGGCGGTTCATGGCATGCAGACTCATGATTGCGTTCCTCCGATGGCTCCGCTTGGCGCGGAAGTCGAATCCCGAAGCATTATACGCGGGAGAAGAGAACTGTCGAGCTTCGCTCGACCGGATAGCTTGGGGGCGGCTGTCCCCACATGGTTGCATTCTTGGCTGAAAAGAAAGAGGACGCTGGCATGCGTCCTCTTTCGAAACGCTGGACTACTCTATGATTTTGAAACTTGCAAGTTGTTGGTCACTGAGAAAAGGCCCGAAACGCCCTTCGCCCGCATCTCCGCGAGATTTTTGTCGGTCTCGTTGTCGACAACACCCTCGAGGGTCGCACGGCCATTTTTAACGATGATGCGAATGGGCTTCTGCACGCCGAGTTCATACTTCTGCAGCGCTGGATATTGGTAAATCGCCTGGAAGAGCTGGAGGCGAAGGCGATCGTCCATGGGCGAGGCAGGAAGCACTTCGATCTGATTGTCGACCTTCTCCACGCCTTCAATTTTCTTCACGACGTTCTCCGCGTCGGACTTGAGGCTGGGGCGTACGACTTGACCGAGCAAGGTGACGGTGGGACCCGTTACTTTATACGCGATGTAGTCAAAGACGCCGAAGTAGGGAAGCATGAGGAGCTCGTGGCGGACCTCTTTGACAATCCGTTCCTCGGACTTAGAGGAGGTTTGAGCGTCCTGGGCTAGGCCGAGGGTGGAGAGTCCGAGCAAACCGGCAAACAAAATCAAGAGCTTGCGTTTCATGGTGTGATCTCTCTTTCGAACGTAGTTCCTTGGGATACAACGGCCAAGTTTACTCCCGGAGAAGGTCGTTTTACGATACAGGGGATGTGGTATTGCGGGTAAGAAAAGGCAACCACAGAGGGCACTGAGATCACAGAGGAATGGCAGACTGTTTCCTGAGGGCGAGCCTACCGTTTGGCTAGCTCTAGTTTCAGGCCGTTGCCGACATCGAGAACGCGAATGTCGGCGCAGTTGTTCAACACCCAATCGGCTCCAGCATCCCGCAGCGTCGATTCCGATACCGTCGTCGTGAAGGCGACGACTTTCGCCCCAGCCGCTTTGCCGGCGCGTACTCCCGCGGGAACGTCTTCCAGAACGACACATTCCGTTGGGAGGAATCCCAGGACGGAGGCGCCTTTCAGATAGGGCTCGGGATGCGGCTTGCCGTGGGTGATGTCGTTGGAAGTGATCAATCTTTTCGGCAAGGGCAGGCCGGCAGCCTGGATGCGGACTTGGGCGAGGGGACGCGTACACGAGGTAACGATGGTCCAGCGATCGCTGGGAAGACTGGCCAGCAACTGGAGCGCGCCGGGCAGCGGGACGACACCTTCGAGGTCTTCAATCTCGCGGCGTTCGACTTCACGGTTCTCAGCGGCGTGATCGGCGTGCGGAAGATATTCGCGGACGGTCGTGAGGCTGGGACGTCCGTGGGCGCGAGCCACAACTTCTTCGGGATTGAAACCGTGCTCGATGGCCCAGCGCCGCCAGACGCGGGCAACGGCGGGAATGGAGTTAATGAGGACTCCGTCCATGTCGAACAGGAGAGCGGCGCAATCAATTTGGGTCATAGGGTCCGTGCAGATTCGTCGCTACCCATTCGCATTGCGATTGTAAACCAGCGAGCGACTGCATCTGGCGCCTGTGTAAGGTGGGTGACGAAGGTCACCCAATTTGGTATCCAGCGTCACCTCATTTCTGGCAAAGGCGGCATAGGGTTTTGAGTGTACGGCTGGCAGGAGTGCGCCATGCTGTCGAAGTGCGCCAATCCCAAGTGTTCCGAGACTCTTCGCTATCTCCACCAAGGGAAGATCTTCTCTCTAGCACCTACCCCTGAAGTACAGACCGTCACCGGAATACTTCCGGCGCTGGAGGAGCGATTCTGGCTGTGCGAACCGTGCTCGAAAGAAATGACTTTAGCCTGGGGTGGAGCGCAAGTGAAGCTCATTGCCTTGCCAAAGAAAAGAAGCAGAGCGCGAGCAAGTGCCGCAACCGCCCATCGTGAAGACAGATGAAGTGGGCGCGGCAAAGGAGGTACGTATGACAGTCGCAGAACTGAACACTCCCATAAAATCGTCAACCAATGTGGCGTTCCGAAACATTCTTGTGGCAACAGATTTTTCGGAACCTTCCCGGCGAGCGTTTCTGGAAGCGCTGACGCTGGCGACGGAAAACAATGCGCAATTGTCGGTGATCCACGTTTTGCCTCCCGATCGCACGAAGGCGACTTTCGATAATCCGCATGAACTCGACCTGGAGTACCTCGCCGCCGAGAAACAGATCAAAGTATTGCTGGACGAATTGAAGCCGCAGCAGGAGATTGGAGCCTTGGTAAAACACGGGCACGTAGCGTTGCAGGTGCTGTCGTTGATCGAGGAGAAAGCCATCGACCTGCTGGTCATCGGCACGCGAGGGCGCGGAGGTGTTCGGAAACTGGCTCTGGGTTCCGTTGCCGACGAACTGCTGCGCGTCGCACCCTGTGCGGTGATGACGATCGGTCCGCAGGTGAAGGCTGCAGCGTGCACTGGCGGAACCGGATTTCATACGATTCTGTTCGCGACCGATTTTGGCAAAGGATCCGCGAAGGCTCTGCCGATCACTTTGGCATTGGCTCGAGCACAGCAGGCGCAACTAATCCTGCTGCACATGATTTCACCGATCCCGTCGAGTTCCGCGAGCCTGTCGGCATATGCACCGGCGACCGCGGCCGCTGAGAAGGTGGAGCAGTACGAGGGCACGAGCCGCAAGCGCGCTCTCCAGCAATTGAAGGAATGCCTGCCCGCTGAAACCGGGCTGGCACAGGAACCCAAGTATGTTGTGGGCACTGACTTCCTGACAGAGGGAATCCTGGCGGCAAGCGCGAAGTTCAATGTCGACTTAATCGTGATGGGAGCGAACCGGGCTGCGTCGGCGAAAGTGGCTGCGCATATCCCCTGGGCCTCCGTGCATGAGGTCGTGCGGAACGCGCCTTGTCCAGTGCTGACGGTTGTGGGATAGAAAAGCCTTCGCGCCGCGGAGAGTGGCTTTCTCGGCGACGTTCGTACCGCTTCGCCTCACTGCGTTCGGCTGGACAGCCGAGGCGGCTGTCCCTACGCGTTCAGTTACGTGTGCAGTTACGACTGAACGATCTTTTCCAGCGCCGGCCGGTTGCGGATCACCAGGGTTGACCCTTTGAGCTGCAACAACTGTTTCTTCTTGAATTCAGAAAACAGGCGGCTGACAGTTTCGCGGGTCGTTCCGATAATTTCCGCAATCTCCTCATGAGTGAGCGTGAGCTTCACCTGCGAGGATCCGTCATTCTGCGGCGTTTTCGTCGACCAGGAGAGCAAGAGCTTGGCAAACTTTTCCGAGGGCGAACTGCTGAGACCCAGGGTGCGGATCTCTTCGTACGCGGTGTAGTAGTTGCGGCTCAACTGTTCGGCGACACGCAAGGCCACTTCCCCGTTGTCTTTCAGGAATTGAATCAAAGATTCGCGGGGAATGAAATTTGCCTGGCCCGGCTCCATCATCTCGGCAGTCACTTCATACGGACGGTTGGAAACGACCGAATTGAGACCGAGAACATCTCCCGACTCGGAGAGTTTGGTGATGATAGTTTTGCCTTCGCGGGACGACGTCGAAAGTTTTGCTTTCCCGGCACAGAGCACAAAAACGCCACGGGGTTGCTGCCCTTCAATGAAGAGCATCGCTCCCTTGGGATAGACAGCGGTGGATTTTATTTCGTTAAGTTTTTGTCCGGCAACTACGGAAAGATTACAGAAAAGATGTTCTTCCCTCACCGGACACGTGAGGCAATTATCAAGAATATTGAGTCCATAAGGGGCGCGCACTGGGCACCTCTTTCTGCAAGAATTGTAGCATCGTATTTGCGCGTGTGATCACCATCACGAGCCCTCGTGATCAGGGGTACAGTGCAATCACAGACGAACGGAGGAAACTGTGCCATCATGGGTGAGGTGTGCGGTGAAGTTGTTGCTTGGGGGCTCTCGGAAGTTGTGAAAAAATGTCTGCATTCTCGCTAGTGGAAGGAATTCCTTGAGTGAAGTAAGCATCCCCTCCGTGCCATCGCCCGTCGGCAAGATTTATACTGCTCCGCCTCCTGCGCGAGCGGGATTAGAGGCGCTCTTCTTGCCTCGCTCGGTCGCTGTCATCGGCGCCACCGATCGTGCGGGCACCGTCGGCCGCAGCGTAATTTCGAATCTGCTGGAAGGCAAATCTTCTATCAAGGTCTATGCCGTGAACCCCAGCCACGGGGAAGTCCTGGGCCTCAAAACCTACAAACATATCGGTGACATCGCCGGCGGAGTCGACCTGGCTGTGGTGGTGACGCCAGCGCAGACCGTGCCGCGAATTATTGGAGAGTGTGTCGACGCGGGCGTGAAATCAGCGGTAGTCATCTCCGCAGGCTTTCGCGAGCAAGGACACGAGGGCGCCCTGCTGGAAGAGGAAATTCAGAAGCATCTGCAGCGCGGGTCGTTGCGCTTGATCGGGCCGAATTGCATGGGCTTCATGAATCCGACCATTGGATTGAATGCGACGTTTGCAAAGTCCATGCCGCAGAAAGGCAGCGTCGCATTTTTGAGCCAGAGCGGGGCGCTGCTGACTTCGATTCTCGATTGGAGCAAGCGCGAGCAAGTGGGATTCAGCGCGATCGTTTCGACCGGCTCCATGCTCGATGTTGGCTGGGGCGATCTCATCTATCACTTTGGCGATGATCCTCACACCAAGAGCATTCTGCTTTACATGGAGTCGGTGGGAGCGGCGCGCTCGTTTCTTTCCGCGGCGCGCGAGATCGCTCTGAGCAAACCCATTATTGTGATAAAAGCTGGGCGGTCGGAGGCGGCGTCGCGGGCCGCAGCGTCGCACACAGGAGCGTTGACCGGAAGTGACGATGTGTTGGAAGCGGCATTCCGCCGCTGCGGTGTGCTGCGCGTGCAGAGTCTCGCAGATCTTTTTTATATGGCGGAGGCCTTGAGCAAGCAGCCGCGGCCACGCGGTCCGCGCCTCACGATCGTAACCAACGCCGGCGGTCCGGGCGTGCTGGCGACCGACTCGCTGATTGCGACCGGAGGAGAGCTCACCGTTCTGTCCTCCGAATCTCTGCAGCAGCTGGACGGCTTCCTCTCGCCGCACTGGAGCCACAGCAATCCCGTGGATGTGCTGGCGGACGCCGACGCAGAGCGCTTCGTGAAGGCGGTGGACATCGCGTCGAAAGATCCGGCGAGCGATGGCTTGCTGGCGATCATCGCGCCGCAGGGGCTGGCCGATCCCACGCAGGTAGCGGAACGAATGCGGCCGCTGGCCCACGCTTCCACCAAACCTCTGCTGGCCAGTTGGATGGGCGGCGAGGGAGTGACGGAAGGGACTGCGATTCTCAACGCTGCCGGCATTCCGACGTTCTCGTATCCGGACACCGCGGCGCGGGCTTTCACCTACATGTGGCGATACACCTACAACCTGCGCGGGCTCTATGAAACTCCGGCGCTGGTCGAAGGGTCGGCGGTATCTTCCGAGGGGCGGCTCAAAGTCACGGAAACCGTGCAGCGAGTGCGCGCGAGCGGTCGCACTATGCTCAATGAATTTGAAGCCAAGCAACTCCTGGCCTGCTACGGAATTCCAGTGGTGGAGACGCGCGCGGCAGAAGACGAAGAGCAGGCGGTCGCATGTGCGGCAGAGAGCGGATATCCGGTGGTATTGAAACTTTTGTCCAATACCATTGCCCACAAAACGGACGTTGATGGGGTCCGCCTGAGGCTGCAGACGGCAGAACAAGTGCGCAGCGCCTATCGCGCGATTCAATCCTCGGTCGCCGAGAAAGCGGGAGCGGAACATTTTGCCGGAGTCACAGTCCAGCCCATGGTTAAGCGGGACGGATACGAACTGATTCTGGGCAGCACCGTCGATGCGCAGTTTGGACCGGTAATCCTGTTCGGCTCCGGCGGCGTCATGATCGAAGTTTACCGCGACCGCGCCCTGGCGCTGCCTCCGCTGAACACCACGCTGGCCCAGCGCTTGATGGAGCAGACGAAAATTTACTCGGCTCTGCTTGGGGTGCGCGGGCGCAAACCCATCAACCTGACCGCGCTCGAAGGGGTGTTGGTGCGCTTCAGCCAACTTGTCATGGAGCAGCCCTGGATTAAGGAAATCGATATTAATCCGCTGCTGGCGACTCCAGAACAGTTGCTCGCGCTGGACGCGCGAGTGGTGGTGCATGATTCCAGCATGCAAGCCGCGCAGTTGCCGCGCGCCACCATCCGGCCGTACCCCATCCAGTACGTGTGGGAGTGGCGCTTGAAAGATGGAACGCCGGTAACGATTCGGCCCATTCGTCCGGAAGATGAGCCGCTCATGGTGCAGTTCCACACCACGCTTTCCGAGCGCAGCGTGTACCTGCGATATTTTTGTTCCTTGAGTCTGAGCACGCGAGTGGAGCATGAGCGGCTGGCGCACATCTGCTTTGGCAGCTACGACCGCGGGTTCGCGCTGGTCGCGGATCGCAAGAATCCCGAGACCGGGCAACACGAAGTGTTAGGCGTGGGACGGTTTAGCGCGATCAACCGCGCGGAAGCGGAGGCGGCGGTGCTGGTTTCCGATCACTGGCAGGGACGCGGACTGGGAACCGAACTGCTCGCCAGCGTGGCGCGAGCGGCCCGTGAAGAAACATTTCAGAGACTCTCCGGAGAAATCTTGCGCGACAATCTTGCCACGCAAGCCATCTTCAAGAAGGTAGGCTTCAGGCTGCGATCGATGGACGATCCATCGTCGGTTTCGGCGCTTCTAGAATTCTAGAAGGACGCGGGCCTGTCTTTGTTCTATGCGATCTTTGCGATTTCCGCGGTTAAAGGCTCTTCCCAAAGCCGCATCGGCTTAGACGACCGGCACGGGCTTAGAAATTTCGAGTTGCGGCTCGAACTTCAAGTTCGTCCCCAGAGCCCGCGAGACCAGGCATAGCTTTTCAGCCCGCTTCAGCAGGTCGAGCGCACGGTCCCGCTCCTCGGCAGACGCGATCTTGAGATTCGGACGGACGACGATCTGTGCGAAGCTGTAGCCGGATTCGGCCCTGCGCACTGTGCCGCTGGCTTCCACCTGCAGGTCGGTAAAGTCGAACTGCGCGGTGCCCGCGATGGACCGCAGGGTCGTGGTATAGCAACTGGCAACCGCGGCCAGCAGAAGTTCCTCCGGCGTCCACCGTCCTTCCAGCCCGCCAAATTCAGCGGGGGCCGTGAAGTGGATCGCATTGGGCGCGGAATCCGATTTAGCCAGGCCGGTCTTGCCGGAAGTCCACCAGGCTGCTACACGATACGCATGATCTTCGTTCATAATTCCATCTCCTTGGGCAAACATCTCATCTTCCTTGCGCCAACCTGAAGCGCCGTCGTACCGTCATGGGGCTGGTGGGAGCGCCGCCTAGGCCGCCCCTATGTTTGGGGAAAGACCCCGCTCCTGCTCGATCTTCTTGATTTGCGCGCGCAGCCAGGCGGCCAGAGCCTCTTCCATATCGGCCTGAGTTCCGGTGCGATAGAAATCTTCGACCGATTGACCCTGTTCCGTGAGTTCAATAAAGCGGCAGGGCACAGCCTCAGCGCGATGGTCTGCGGGGACAAACTGCTCCAGCAGGCAACTCTCGCAAGGATGCGGCCGCGCCGGATCGCAGAAATTGGGGCAAATGGGGGAATCCTCAAAAACGGCGGGCGCCCGCCAGGGCGCGTGAGGAGAGCGTCCGTAGCCTCCATCTTGCAGGAAGCTCAGTTCGAACCGGAGCACGTCCAGAATGTCACGATTGTCTTGAGCCATAGGGCACCTCAATAGGAGGTAAGAATGCCAGAGGCGGTCGGGAAACTCCGTGCATCGAGTCACGAAGATTGGTGATTGAGGTCACACTAAGATGGCAGAGGGGCCCAAGCCGGTTGGTCATTTGCCCCAATTCTGCAAGATTCCCGAAATGAGCCGTGTGATTAGAATCACAGTGAGGCGTGATCCGAAGCAGGCGCCAGTCAGGAGATTCCGCAGCGGCCCTCCCCGCCCTCCGCGATCTGCAAGTCGAGGCTGACCCGCTCCCCATTGATCAGGACCGTTCCCACATCAATCAGCAGCAGATTAATTCTTCGCAAAGACGGGCCCGGCACTGCGCGATGGCGGATCAGAGACGGCACGAATATAGGAGATCAGGGCCTGGATGTCGGCCTTGCTGAGCGTGTTTCCCCAAGCCGGCATTAGCGCGGATTTGTTAAGTGCTGGCCCACCGTGGCTGATGATGGCCGCGAGATCGGCGTCGCTGATCTTATTCAGGGTCTCGCCCTCGGTGAATGGGTGCGGCTTGACTTCAAGGTTGTCGTAATTGGAAACGCGCTCGACGGTCGACTCGGGATTGTGGCAGCGTTCGCAGTACTGATCGTTGAGATGACGTCCGAGCGTCTGCTGGTAGCCGAGGGCGATCTCCTCAAGTTTGAGTTCTACGTTCTTA
>Ga0209422_1000362_pt1 | contig 11037 bp, 7 predicted proteins | sample BlaSpr_A8_OM2_M3_FD_187983 | JGI IMG/M metagenome (GOLD analysis project Ga0209422, IMG submission 187983) | Forest soil microbial communities from Thunder Bay, Ontario, Canada - Black Spruce, Ontario site 2_A8_OM2_M3 (SPAdes) (version 2) | ecosystem: Environmental > Terrestrial > Soil > Boreal... | reverse complement strand
CCTCGACCGCCCTGCTGAAGACGGCGCAGGACCAGCTCTCGTATACGCAGATCCGCTCGCCGATCGACGGCTACGTCGGCGCGAAGAACGTCGAGGTCGGCCGCACGGTTCAGCCCGGCGAATCGCTGATGACGATCATCCCCTCGCGCGGCGTGTATATCACCGCGAATTATAAGGAAACGCAACTCGGGAACATGCACTCCGGCCAGCCGGTCGACATCGGCGTCGACGCGTATAAGGGCGTGAAATTCCAGGGGCACGTCGAGACGATCGCACCGGCGTCGCAGAACAAGTTCAGTCTCGTCCCTCCGCAAAATGCGACCGGCAACTTCGTCAAGGTCACGCAGCGGGTTCCGGTTCGGATCGTCTTCGACAATCCGGATCCCAAGTATCCGCTGCGGCCCGGGATGTCGGTCGAGGCGTCGGTGAAAGTCAAGTAAGTTGACCGCGAATCCGGCGCTCGCGCCCGGCATCGCGTTCAACGGACGCGCCGAAGCGCCGCCGTTGCGCAACGTCGTCGAGTACGGCGGGCGCCGCGCGCTGATCACGCTCGCGATCGTGACCGCGACTTTGCTCGAGATCGTCGACGTGACGATCGTCAACGTAGCGCTGCCGAACATCGAGGGGAACTTCGGTGCGAGCATCGACCAGGCGGCGTGGATCGGAACGGGCTATATCATCGCGAACGTTATCGTCATCCCTATGACGCCGTGGCTGCAGCGACGTTTTGGGCGGCGCCAGTACTATGCGGCCTCGATCGCGATCTTTCTGATCGCCTCGATTATGTGCGGATTATCCGGCTCGCTCGAGACGCTCATTTTTTGGCGCATCGTCCAGGGTGTCGGCGGCGGCGGTTTGATCTCGACGTCGCAGGCGATCTTGCGCGAAACCTATCCCTCCGACAAGCAAGGACTGGCGGCGGGAATCTTCGCGATGGGCGTCATTGTCGGTCCGACGGTCGGGCCGACGCTCGGCGGGCTCATCACCGATCAGCTTTCGTGGCGCTGGGCGTTCTTCATCAACGTGTTGCCCGGGCTGCTCGCGCTCGCGGTCATCCTTACGATGCTGCGCAACCCCGAGCGCTCCACGAAAATGCCGCTCGATTATGTCGGGCTCGGTTTGCTCGCGGTCGGCATCGGCTCGCTGCAATACGTTCTCGACCAAGGCCAGCAAAAAGATTGGTTCGGCGACGAATCGATCGTCATGTGCACGTTCAGCGCCGTATTCGGCTTGATCGCCTTCGTGGTGTGGGAACTCCGTCAGCAGCGTCCGCTCGTCGACTTCAGCGTGTTGCGTTATCGCTCGGTCGCCGCCGGCAGCATCCTCGGAATGGTACTCGGCATCAGCCTGTACGGAAGCGTCTTGATCTTGCCGCAATACGTCCAGGGCTCGCTCGGCTTCACGGCGACACTTTCCGGCGAACTCTTGGTGTTTCGCGCGGCCGCCGTCATGCTGTTCACGCCGCTTACGGCCTACTTGTCCGGCCGCAACATCATCGATCAGCGTATCCTGGTCGCGTCCGGCTTCGTCATGCTGGGGCTCTCAAACTTCATGCTGGCCGGTGTGACGACGACGAGCTCGGATTTCTGGACGTTCTTCTGGCCGCTCGCGCTCAGCGGTCTCGGTTTGTCGCAGATCTTCGTACCGCTGACGGTCAGCGTGCTTGGCGCCGTCGAGATGCGTGATATCCCGGCGGCGGCGGCGTTCTTCAATCTCGCGCGGCAGATCGGCGGAAGCATCGCGATCGCCGTCCTGGTCACCATTTTGGCGCGGGCGAACGCGATCCATCACACCGAACTCGCGTCGCGGATGACGCTCGCTGCGCCGCCGGTCGCGGAGTACGTGTGGCGCAAAGGCGGTGCCGGCGCCCCCGGCGTCGCGCAGAGACTGAATGCGCTGGTCAGCGCGCAGGCCGTCGTTCTATCCTACGCCGACACGGCGCGCGCGGTCGGCCTGGTTTCGCTCGCGCTCGCGCCGCTTGCGTTCATCTTGCGACGGCCCCAAGCGGCGCTCATCGCCGCCGAATGAGAACAGGAGAAGTTAGGTGTTTGATTCGTTGATCCTGAGCCTGGCCTTGGTTGCCGCGCCGTCGCCGCCTCCGTCGCCGTCGCCCGTCGCGACCGCGACGCCCCGCATGATCGCGACGCCGTCCTCGACCAGCGGTCTCGTTCTTCCGCTCGCGCCAGCGATCGCGCCGATCGTTCACGTCCCCGGGGACGCCTTGCCGTCCGGCGATCTCGCCGGGACGTCGGGGCCGTTCGTCGGCCTGTCGCTTTCCGACGCGATCGGGATGGCGCTCGCTCGCAACACCGATCTGGGCGTCGCGCAATCCAACCGGCGCATCGCCGGTTGGCAGATCGTTGCGGCGCAAGGGGCGTACGACGTTCAGCTGATGGTTCAGCCGAGTTTCGGCTACGAGAAGATTCCGTCGCTGAGTCCCTTCCAAAGCGGGCCGGGCGGCGGACCGGCGCAGCAGACCAGCGCCGGCGTGAACGGTCAGGCCCTGGGGCTGACGACCAGCGGCGGGCACTTCAACGTGGGCACCAGCGCCCAGCGAATCGACAACAACAACACGATCAACGGGTACGAGCCGTACTATCAGACGGCACTCTCGTTGATGTACACCCAGCCGCTCGGGCGCGGCGCCGGGATCGATGAAGCGCGTCGCCAACTGCAACTCGCCAAGATCAACGCCGATCTCTCGAACGACACGGCGCTCCTGCAGGCATCGAACACGCTCTCCAACGTGCTCGACGCATACTACGATCTGATTTCGGCGTGGAAAAACGTCGCGATCCAAGAGGACGCGCTCTTACAAGCGAAAGTTCAGAGCGAGAGCAACGCGCGCCTGGTCAAAGCCGGCGCGACCGCGCCGGTCGACGTGATCGAGTCGGACACGCAGGTCAACGTCTTTCAGGACAACGTCTATTCGGCGATCCAAAACGTCGCGAGCTTGCAGAACCGGCTCAAACAATTGATCTTGAACGGTCCGACCGATCCGCTCTGGACCGCGAACCTCGTCCCGATGACGCCCGCCGTAGAAGTTCCGGGGGAGCCGAAGCTCGATGACCTCCTGCTTGCGGCCTTGCGGACGCGTCCGGAGGTCGGGCAACTGCGCGAGCAGATGCGCAACGCCGACGTCAACGTGCGGTACTCGTGGGAGCAGACCAAGCCGCAGGTCGACCTGAACCTCAGCGTCGCCGAGAATGGCTTCGCGGGTCAGGCGACCAACCCGTCGCAGAACGCGTTCCTCGCGGCCTCCAACGCGGAGATCGCCGCAATCAACCAATTGATCGCGCGCGTCAACGCGAACTCCGCGCCGGGGCAAGCACCGCTCCAGCCGCTCGTGATTCCGCCGAGCAATGTTCCGTCGTATACCACTGGCGGGCTCGGACAAGCCTACGCGAGCATGTTCGCGGGGCGCTACCCGCAGATCCAGCTTTCGGCGACGATCGCGTTTCCGTTACGCAATCGAACCGCGGAAGGGAATTATCACGCCGCGCTCGAGCAGCGCGATCAGTTGAAGACCCAAGAGGTCGCCCTCATCCAGCGCATTCAAACCGAGTCGCGCAACGCGCTCCAGACCTATCGGAGCGCGCGCTCTCGGGTAATCGCTGCGACCGCCGCGCGCCAAGCCGCCGAGCAAGTCGCTGCCAGCGAGCTGCGCAAGTTCAAGGCCGGAAACTCGACCACGTTTCTGGTGCTGCAGCGGCAGATCGACCTCGCCAACCAGCGCGGCCGCGAATTGCAGGCTCAGACCGATTTGGCGAAGGCGTTGGTCGAGCTCGACCGCGTGAGCGGCGGCATCCTGGCGCGCAACGGCGTCGACGTCTCGAAGGTCGGCAGCGCTCCGCTCGGCTTTACGCCGACGCCGACTCGCTAAATACCGGCGCGGGCAGTCTGCGCGACGGTGCGTCCTGCAGCCACGTGTCGATCTCATCGGCCGGCAGGGGTTTGACGATGAAGTTGCCTTGCGCGAGATCAGCGCCGAGCTTGCAGACCTCGGTCCACGTCGCCTGATCTTCGACTCCCTCGACGACGACGTCGAGGCCGAGTTTGTGCGCCAACTCGATTGTTGCCGAAACGATCGCCGCGTCTTGTACATCTTCGATCATGCCGGCGACGAACGTGCGGTCGATCTTGAGCTCGTCGACCGGATAGCGCTTGAGCGACGCCGGCGACGAATAGCCGGTTCCGAAGTCGTCGATCGAGAGACGGACTCCGAGCGCGGTGAGCCGGGCGAAGGACTCGGCGGCGTGCTCGGTTTCGCTCGTGATCGCCGTCTCGTTGACCTCGAGACAAAGCATCGACGGGGCGACGTCGTGGAGCGCCAAGAGCCGCGTGATCGTATTCGGAAGATGCGAATCGCGGAAGTCGTAGCCCGAGAGATTCACGGCGAGGCGCGCTTCGATCCCGTGGCCGCGCCAGCGCTTGAGCTGTCGCAGCGCCGTTCGCAAGACCCACTCGGTCAAGAGAGGCATCATTCCGATCTCCTGCGCGATTGGGATGAACGCGTCGGGACCGAGCAAGCCGCGCTCGGGATGATCCCAGCGCACCAGGGCTTCGACGCCCGTGATGGCGCCGGTGCGTAAACCGAGTTGTGGCTGATAGTGGAGGACCAGTTGGTTGCTGGCGATCGCGTCGTGGAGCGATGTGTTGTTGCCGAGTCGGCGCTGCGCTTCTTGGTCGTCGCTGACGGAGAACACCGAAACCCCGGAGTGATTGCGCTTGGCGACGTACATCGCGATGTCGGCTTGGCGCAGAATCGTCGAGGCGTCGGCCTCTTCGGACGAAACCGCGATTCCGATGCTGGCGCCGACGACGAGCGTTTGGCCCGCGATTCGATACGGCGCGACCAATGCTTTGGCGATTCGCTCGGCGACGCCGGTCGCTTCGGCCACGCCGTGGCCCGGGAGAAGCACCGAGAACTCGTCGCCGCCGAGCCGCGCAACCAAGTCGGAGTCGCGTACGTTGGCCTTGACGCGGCTCGCGACTTCGCAGAGCAGCGCGTCGCCCCAATGGTGGCCGAGGACGTCGTTGACGTCCTTGAAGCGGTCGAGGTCGATGAACAGAACTGCGAGGGGAAGACCGCTGTGGAGCGCGACCGCCAATTCTTCATCGATCTGGGAACGCAGGTGTTTGCGGTTGGGAAGCCCGGTGAGGGGATCGCGTAGGGCCTGGTTCGCGAGCGTTTCCTCGGCGCGCCTGCGCTCGGTGACGTCGCGCCCGCTGATGACGATGCCGTGGACCGCGTCGTCGTCGAGGCGATTCTTGACGCTGATTTCGAGCGTTCTCAGGCCGCCGTCGCCATGGCGGACGCGAATCTCGACCTTCTCGCTGTCCTCGGCCCCGCGCATTGCGCGCGCGACCAAAGCGCCGACTCGGCGCTGCGACCCATCGTCCAGCGCGGCGCGCATTCGGCCGGCGATGATGTCTTCGGGTTCGTATCCGAGAACCGTGAGGTGGGAGGCGCTTGCGAACGTCGGGCGGCCACGTTCGTCGATGACGACGATCAAGTCTCCGGCATGTTCGGTCAGTGCGCGGAAGCGGCGATCGCGAAATTCGAGCGCACCGTCCTGTTCGCGGATCCGGCGCGAGAGTTCGCGCAGGCGTCCGATGACGGCGGCGACGATGACCTGAACGACCAGAATGATGAAGATCATGCCGGCGTTGCTGCCGCCCTCGACGTGTGCCGTTTGGAGGATCGCTGCGTCGAAACCGACGGTGACGATCGCGGCGAACACGCCGGGCCACATGCCGAAACAATAGGCGACGACGACGACGTCCAGCCAGGCGATGAGGATAGAGAGTGGAGCGGAGCGGCGCGCCAGATCGGGCGACGTCAAGACGACGGCCGTGTCGATGAGCGTGAGACCGATCACGACGGCAAGCGGCAAGAACGGAGCAGCCCAAGGCCCACGCGGCCCGGCCGGCGTGATTTTCTCCACGTTTGGGTGGTCGGAGTCGGGTTCCGGGGGCTTTAGGGTTCCTCGCCCTTCACGAGGGGGTTTCCGAGGCCGGCGGCCGCCGCGCGATCGACGAGCCAGGTCAGCCGGCCGCGAGCGGGGGCAACCACCTGAATCGGGCAACGGATCGGATCCCGCGGCCCCTCCAGGGCGATGGCCAGCGCCGCCGCTTTTTCCGGGCCGGCGGTGACGACGGCGACGAGCTGAGCCGCGTTGATCACGCGCGGCGTCACCGTCAGACGATGCGCCGAAAGTTTCGGAACAAACGGCGCGCGAACGAGCCGTGCATCGTCCTCAAACGGATCGGCTCCGGGGAAGAGCGAGGCCGTGTGCCCGTCGGGCCCCATCCCGAGCAGCATCAGATCGAGCCGCGGCTCGGAGCCGAGTTCGCCGCGCAAGACGGCGGCGTAGTCGTGCGCCGCCTTCGCCGGTTCGTCTTCGCCGCGCATCCGAAAGATGCGAGCGAGCGAGATACCGAGCGGACCGAGCAGCGCATCGTAGGCCATCTTGTAATTCGATTGCGGGTCGTCCGGCCCGACGCAGCGCTCGTCACCGAAGAAGAAGCTGACCTTCGACCAGTCGAGGGCGTCGCGCAGCGGCGGTACGGTCAACAGTGCGTACGCGGCTTTCGGCGTCGTGCCGCCGGCGAGCGCGAGCGCGCAGCCGCCCTCGACCGCTATCGCCGCGCGGGCCGCGTCGACGACGCACGCGGCGACGACCTGCGCGAGCGCCTCGGGGTCTTTGACGACCATGAGGTTTCCGAGGGTGCGAGTCATAGCGGAATCCCGAGAAGCCCACGAACCGTTTCAAGCGTCGTCTCGAAGATTGGGTCACGCGAGGCGGCCAGAATCGCGCCTTCGATGAGCGAGGCGTTGTCAAGGGCGTGCAGCGGGACGAGCCAGCCGGGCTTCGCTTTCTTTCCTTCGACCGAGAGGCACACGACGTTTTCATCGTCTTCGGCGAGCTGGGCTAGGTAGCGCGAATCGCCGCTCGTCAAGACGACGCGAACGACGCGCCGGCCTTCGCCTCGGGGAGTTCGCGTGAAGACGACCGTCTCACCATGTGCCGTGCGAAACGTCCCAGGGTCCGTCGCCTCCCATGAGATCCGGCTGCCGAGCCAGCCGCCCAGATACAGGGCCTCGGCTTCCGAACCGCTGTCGATTTCGAGCGCCTGAAGCGAGAAGAGATCGTCCCGCAGCGCCGGGTCATCAAAGAATTGCGCGATCATCTCTCGCCATGGCGCGAGTCGCATGAACGCAAGATCGTGGAGGGAAACGTGCGGATACCGGCGTTGAAATTCGACGAGTTCGCGCAGCGTCGCTTCGTCGCGGGCGCGCCCGGACGAGTCGACGATGACGGCGTCGGCGAGCGCGGCCAGTCCTGAAAACGTTCGACTTTCCATCAGGCCTGCGCCGCTCCACCATAGGACTGTCGGGCAGCCGGCGACCGTCAACTGGCCGACCATGCCGACGATCGTCGCATGATCGAGCGCCGCGACAGCGACGTCGATGCGCTCGTTGAGAATCCTGGCGCCGCCGGACTCGCGCGTACTGCACGAGACGTCGAGACCCGCGCCGGCGCTCGTCGAGTCGAGCACGATCGCGCGCGAGGGATGTTTCTCTGCAACGCGCGCCGCGCGCTCGAGGACCCAATCTCGGCGCTCGGGGTCGTCGATGAAGACGATAAAGTTCATGGTTACGGCACTGGGCGTCGTTTCTCCGTCGCCGGCGCGGACTCCGCAGAGGCTATCAAGGATGCCGACAACGTCGCCGATCGAACTGACGTGAGCTGTCGGCATCTAGTACACGACCATTAGATCTTTCGCCAGTCGCGGCCGTCGGAGGCAAGAAGGGCGTCGGCGGTCGACGGTCCTTGCGTGCCGGCGGCGTAGTTCGGAAAATCGTCGGCGTGCGTCGCGGTCCAGCGCTCGAGCGTCGGCATGACGATTTCCCAGGCGCGTTCGACGGCGTCCCAACGCGTAAAGAGCGTCGCGTCTCCACGCATCGCGTCGCCGATGAGCCGTTCGTATGCGGGCGCCGTCGTGACCCCGAAACCGGTTCCGTAATTGAAGTCCATCGTCACCGCGCGAATGTGCATCTTTGGGCCGGGGACCTTCGCGTTGAAGCGAAGCGAAACGCCCTCTTCCGGCTGGATTTTCATCACCAGCGTGTTGCTCTCGATCCGGTCTCCCGTCTCACCGAAGATGCGATGCGGGATGGGGCGGAACGTGACGGCGATCTCGGAGTATTTGCGCGCCAGCCGCTTTCCGCTGCGCACGTAAAACGGAACGTCGGCCCAGCGCCAGTTGTCGATCAGGAATTTTGCCGCGGCGTAGGTCTCGGTGTTCGAGTTCGGATCGACGTTGGGTTCTTGGCGATAGCTCGGCACCTGCTTGCCGTCGATGGTTCCAGCGCCGTACTGCCCGCGAGCGGTCATCTTGGCAACGTCGTCGGCCGTTATCGGTCGCATCGCCGAGAGCACCTTGAATTTCTCGTCGCGAATGTGATCGGCGCTCGGCGAGATCGGCGGTTCCATCGCGACTAGCGCGAGCAGATTGATGACGTGATTTTGGATCATATCTCGCAGCGTACCGGCGTGGTCGTAATAGTTCCCGCGGCTTTCGACCCCTACAGTCTCCGCCGCCGTGATCTGAATGCAATCGACATAACGTCGATTCCAGATCGGTTCGAAAATCACGTTGGCGAAGCGCAGCGCCATGATGTCTTGCACCGGTTCCTTGCCGAGATAGTGGTCAATCCGGTAGGTCTGGCGCTCCTCGAAAACTTTCGAGACTTCAGCTTGGAGCGCGCGCGCCGAGTCGAGATCCGTGCCGAAGGGCTTCTCGATGACGATGCGCGACCAGCCCTCGGCCTGGTCCTTCGGTCCTAGGCCGGCGTCGCTGAGTTGTTGGATGATGGTCGCAAAGACCGCAGGCGGCGTCGAGAGATAGAAGAGGCGATTCCCCACCGTGCCGAGTTGCTTGTCGTTTGCGTCCAATGTTGCGCGAAGTTTCTTGTACGCACCGCGGTCGCTGAAGTCGCCGCTGACGTAAGTCAGATGCTGCGCGAAGTTTGACCAAAGGGGATCTTTCGCCGGACCGCTGCGCGAGAATTGGTCGACGGCGGCCTTCATGTCGGCGCGGAAGTCATCGTTCGAGCGCGGCGTGCGCGAGAAGCCGATGATGCCGAAATTCGTGGGCAGGATGTCTTCGAGCCGTAGGTTCCACATCGCCGGCATGAGCATGCGCTTCGTCAGATCGCCGGCTGCACCGAAGAGGACGATCGTGCACGGATCGGCGATGCGATTGGTCGCGAGTCCTTCGCGCAGCGGATTGACGGTTTGGCCGTCGCTTCCGCCGGTCTTGACCTGGGTCTGCATCAGGTCTTCGCGCCGGCGACGGGTTCGTGTTTGACGGCGTGGCCGCCGAACTGATTGCGGAGTGCCGCGACCACCTTCGCGCTGAACGATTCGTCTTGACGCGAGACGAAGCGCGAAAGGAGCGACATGGTGATGACCGGCGCCGGGACGTTTTCGTCGATCGCGGCTTGAACCGTCCAGCGACCCTCGCCCGAATCCTCGACGTAGCCGCGAATGTCTTTGAGCATCGGGTCTTCTTTGAACGCGAGCTCGGCGAGTTCGAGCAGCCACGAGCGCACGACGCTGCCGTGCAGCCAGAGTTCGGCGAGCTGGTGCAGGTCGTACGTGAACTCGGACTTCTCGAGGATCTCGAAGCCCTCGCCGTACGCGGCGAGCATCCCGTACTCGATACCATTGTGGACCATCTTCGAGAAATGGCCGGCGCCGCTCGGTCCGACGTAGGCGTACCCGTCCGGCGGCGCGAGCGTGAGAAAGATCGGTTCGCAGCGCTTGACGGCGTCGGCGTCGCCGCCGACCATCAAGCAATATCCGTTGGCGAGCCCCCAGATGCCGCCGCTCGTCCCCGCATCGATGAAGGCGACGCCTTTGGCCTTCGCGGCGGCGTAGCGTGCTTGTGAGTCGCGGAAGTTCGAGTTGCCGCCGTCGACGATCGCGTCGCCCGGCGCGAGCAGGCGGAGCAGTTGTTGCACCGTGTCATCGGTCGGTTTTCCGGACGGCACCATGATCCAAACGGCGCGCGGCGCGCCGAGTTTTCCGACCAGATCGGCGAGCGAAGTCGCTCCGGTCGCGCCTTCCGCGGCCGACGTCTTCACGGCGTCGGGATTGCGATCGAACACCACAACCGAATGTCCGCCGCGCAAGAGCCGCGTCGTCATATTAGCGCCCATCCGCCCGAGTCCGATCATCCCAAGTTGCATACAGCTCTTCCTTATACCCGAGCGGCCAGTGCGTCGTCGATGGCGTCGGTGAGCGCCGCGAGGGCATGCGCGAGATCCGTTCTCAGGTGGAGGCGGCAGCCGCGGCGGTTGCGCTTATCGAGCGATTCGAAATCGCCGAGGGCCTGCGCCCGTTCGAGCGTCTTGAACGACGCCATCCCCGGAATCGGGAGATCAAGCGGCGGGTCGGCGGTGAGTTGGAAGAAGACGCCGGTGTTCGGGCCGCCCTTGTGCAGCTGGCCGGTCGAGTGCAGGAAGCGCGGGCCGAAACCGACGGTGGTCGCGACCTTGAGCGCGTTGCGGACCTTCAGCCGGATGTCGTGCAGCGCCAGTTGGTGCGCGTCGTTCATTTCGATGTAGGCGGTGAATGCGACGTAGTCGCCGGGCTTCACTTGGTTGAGGATCGCCGCGAGCGCGCTCGAGAGCTCCGCGCCGAGGGCGACGCCCTTCGAGCCGGAGAGCGGGATGACGTTCGCGACGTCGGTCGCCAGCGCCGGCGCAGGTTCGATGAAGCGGCCGCTGGTGCGCAAATCCGCGAGCAGGCGCTTCGTGTTGTCCTTCGATTCCTGGACGTTCGGCTGATCGAAGGCGTCGATGCCGAGCAGCGAGCCCGCCGTCGCGGTCGCGATCTCCCACAACGCAAACTGCGCGCCGATGTCGAGCGCGTCGCTCATGCTCAGGCGTACCACCGGATGACCCGCTTTTTCGAGCAATTCCAGCCGCGTGTCGATCGCGTAACCGTCCATCTTTTCAGGCAG
>Ga0209422_1000361_pt1 | contig 11046 bp, 9 predicted proteins | sample BlaSpr_A8_OM2_M3_FD_187983 | JGI IMG/M metagenome (GOLD analysis project Ga0209422, IMG submission 187983) | Forest soil microbial communities from Thunder Bay, Ontario, Canada - Black Spruce, Ontario site 2_A8_OM2_M3 (SPAdes) (version 2) | ecosystem: Environmental > Terrestrial > Soil > Boreal... | reverse complement strand
CCGGCGACGAGCGGCGCCTGCGAACCGCGACCGAGACGACTTTCGCGATCGTGGTCGACGGCGAGCCGGCGGGCATGATCGAGCTCCACGATCCTTCTCGCGCGCACGGCCTTGCTTCGGTCGGCTATTGGCTAGGGACGCGTTTCACGGGCCGAGGGATCATGACGAAATCGCTCGATCGCTTCTCGAAGTTCGTGTTCGAAGCGCATGGCATCCACCGGCTCGAGCTCTACGCGGCGGTCGATAACGTGAAGAGCCGGCGAGTCGCCGAGCGCGCCGGATTCGCCTTCGAGGCAATTCTCCGCAAGCGGCTTAAGTTCGGCGAGGAATACCTCGACGCCGCGCTTTACGTTCGCTTTCCGAAAACGAGGTGAAGGGCCTTAAGAACACTTCCCGATGTAGCCGCAGTCCTGTAGGCACTGGATGCAGCCGCCCTGCGAGATGAGGTTGCCGCCGCACTTCGGACACATTCCGACGCCGGCGAGCATCTTCTTGCGAATCGTCTGCGACGGTAAGGTCGTCATCGTGGCGAGCGTGGGCATCACGTCGCCGTTCCCGTTACTGCCCTCGACGCCGAGCGCTTGGATGAGGTCGATGGACTTGGCGTTGGCTTGATTCTCGGCGTGCTCTTCGCTCGCGAGCCGGTATTGCGGCTCGGCGACCGGGACGACGTGCGCTTCGACGCGGGGACTCACGTCTCCGATCGACGGGAACGCCAGCGTCAGCGCCTTCGCAAGGCCTTGCGAGATTCCGTCGGCGCAGGAAAGCGTCGTCGGGCCGGCCGCGTCGCGCATCTTGGGATTGGGGCAACGCATCCCCTCGAACTTGTCGATGAACTTCTGCGGATCGGCGCCGTAGCGCAGACCGACCGAGATCGCGACCCCGAGCGCCTCGAGATACGACTGCTGACACGAACCGCTCTTGCCGAGCTTGAAGAAGACCTCGAACGGTTTGCCGCCCTCGTCTTCGTTGAGCGTGATGTAGAGTGGGCCGCAGCCGACATTGACGGCCACGGTTCGGCCGTGCACGACCGGCGGACGTGTCCGGTAATCCGAGCCGCGCGGTCCCGTCGGCCGGTGTTCCTGGACTTGCGCTTGGAGATGCTCGACCCTGGTGACGAGTTTACGCATCGCCTCCGCGCACTCGCTGTTCTTCGTGAGAAGCTCGTCGTTTTCGGTTTGCAGGCGCTGGACTTTGTCAATCAGTCCGGCGAGGGTGGTCTTGATGTTCGGTTCGGCCATGGTCAGTGCGCCTCCAGCAGCGCATTCGCTTTGGCAAGCAGTTCTTCGATGTCGAGTTCTTCTAGCGATTCCGTGGTCGGTTCGGTAGCCGATAAGGATGCAGCGGCCGGTTGCGTTTCCGCGCGAGCCGCTACGTCGCGGTTTACGCCTTTGATGTCGCCTTCGCGCGAGAAAGTGACGACCTGCTCGGTGCGCGAACCGTCGCGGTAATAGGTGAAGCCTTTGCAGCCCTTCTTGTAGGCACGTATGATCGACCGCGCGACGTTTTCTATTGTGTCGTCATTCGGCGCATTGATCGTCTTCGAAACGGCGTTGCACGTGTATTTCTGGAAGGCCGCGAGCATGTCAATGTGTTGATCGACGGCCACGTCGGCACTCGTGGTAAAAATGTCTTGCCGATGCTGTGGCACTTCCGGCAAACCTTTGACGGAGCCGCGGTTCTCCTCGATTCGCGAAAGCAGTGCGTCGGAGAAGAAGCCCTCATCTTTAGCGATCTCTTCAAAGAGAGGCACTACGTAGTAGAGGTGTTGCGGTCTTCCTTCCGAGTCTTTCATGACGTGCTTGGTATATGCCATGCCGAAATACGGCTCGCACCCAAACGAGCACCCCGCGATCATCGAAATCGTGCCGGTTGGAGCGATTGAGAGGAGCGCTGCATTGCGGCGAGGCCGCGGGTCATCCGCCCACTTCGAGAGATGCTTGTTCGGAAAATCGCCGCGCTCGCGCGCTAGCAGCTCGCTCGTCTCTTCGGCGCGCTGCTGCATGAACTTCATGAGTTTCTCCGCGAACGCGATAGCCTCGGGCGAACCGTAGGCGGTCTCCATTTGAATCAGTAGATCGGCAAAGCCCATAATCCCCAAACCAACTCGACGATTGCCATGGACCATGTCATGGATTTCTTGGAGTGGGTACGTGTTGGCGTCAACGACGTTGTCCAGAAAGCGAATCGCGAGGGTCGTTGATTGCGCCAGCCGTTCCCAATCGACGTCCTTTGTTGTAGCACGATAAAACTGTCCGACATTGATTGATCCCAAATTGCAAGCGTCCGTTCCGTGAAGGAGTTGCTCTCCACACGGGTTGGTCGCTTCGATTGGACCAAGGCCGGGCAACGGATTTGCCTCCGGGTGATCAAGGAAAATCACGCCGGGTTCCCCATTTTGCCAAGCACCGTCGACGATTGCGTTCCAAATGTCGCGGGCCGGGACAGTACTAACGGGTTTGTTCGTGCGCGGATCGATCAAATCGAAATCGCCGCCACGCTCGACCGCCTCCATGAACGCGTCCGTTACGCCGACGGAGATGTTAAAGTTGTTCATCTGCGTTTGCAGCAACTCTTGCTTGATGTGTGCGAGTTCTTCGTCCGTGTACACACCGGTGTCGGAGAAGCGGTTCCACAGCGCGCGGTTCTCTGAGTCGAGTTCTTTCTTGCAGCGCATGAAGTCGAAGATGTCGGGATGATCGACGCGCAGCACCGCCATGTTGGCGCCGCGCCGCACGCCGCCTTGCTTGATTGAGTCCGTCGCGGCGTTAAAGACTTTCATGAACGAAACCGGACCCGATGCATCGCGACCCGTTGTTGCTACCAGCGACCCGCTAGGACGCAGTTGCGAGAAAGCAAAACCAGTCCCTCCTCCTCCCTGTTGCACCAGTGCCATCGCTTTCAAATTGTAAAAGATTCCCTCGATCGAGTCGGGGACGGGCAGCACAAAACAAGCCGAGAGCATCGAGAGGGGCCGCCCGGCGTTCACGAGGCACGGGGTGTTCGGCATGAAATCGCGCCGCGCCATCATGTCGTAGAACGCGTGGCTCACCCCGTCGACGACGGCATCCGGATCGCGTCCATTTTTTTCCGCGTACGGGCGCTCGGGCTGCGCGATCGCCGAAGCGACGCGCCACAAGAACTCCGTCGGCGCCTCTTGCGTCCCGTCGGGTTTCTTTGCGAAATAGCGCTCTTTCAGGACGCGCATCGCGTTCGGATCAAACGACGGTTCGGCTAGACCCCGGAGGGCTTCGGCCTCGGGGGATGCGGCAGCATCGGACATCGGTAAGGAACCCTCGCTCTCAGTGTTCGCGGATAGCGATCGAACACCTGTTCGAGAACGAACAGGGGGCCCGATGCTCGGTACCGTCTATAGTACACCCGCGAACGTAGGGGCACAAGATATTGTGGTTTGGTTTTGAATCCCCTTGCGTACGAGCGGTGGAGCTCTTGTTCAAAACTCAACATTCCTGTGGGGTCCGGGAGCCCAGGAAGGCTCGTCGGTGGGCGCCCTGCGGACAAGTCCGAGGATAGCGGGGAGAGCCGCCTGAACGCTGGGCACGTGTTCCGTCCCGACGCCTTCGCTGATCGCCTGAGCCGGGTCTCGCTCGACGAACTGGCAAGCAAGGGGATGAAAGGCATCATCGTCGACCTCGACAACACGCTGGTCGGCTACGGTCAGGAGGTGCTCGCGGCGGAGGACGCCGCCTGGATCGCGGACGCGAAGACGCGCGGCTTCAAGGTCGCCCTCGTCTCGAACAACTTTACGGGGCGCGTCCAGCGGATTGGCGCCGAGCTCGGCGTCCCGACGGTTCCCTCGGCGCTCAAACCGCTCCCGGGCGCGTTCTCCCGCGCGCTCCGCTTGCTCGGGACGCCGAAAAACGCGACGGTCGTCGTCGGCGATCAACTCTTCACCGACGTCCTCGGCGCGAAACTCTTGGGCCTGCACGCGATCTTGACGCAGCCACTCGTTGCCAAAGATTGGTACGGGACTCGCATCCTGCGTTTCATGGAACGCCTCGTCCTCGGCCGGCGCGACACTTGAAACTGGCGGTCATCGGCGATCCCATCGTGCACAGCGCGAGCCCCGCGCTCTTCGGCAAATTTTTCGACGGTGCAGGCATCGCGGGCTCGTATAAAGCGATCCGCGTGCCCGCCGGCGACGGCGCACGCGCGATCGCCGACCTGCGCGCGCAAGGCTATCGCGGCTTGAACGTCACGACGCCGTTGAAAGAAGAAGCGCTCGCCGCTTGCGATCGCGTCGTCGATCCGGAAGCGTCGATCGTGGACTCCGCGAACGTCCTGCTCTTTCAAGACGACGGCATCCACGGCTTCAACACCGACGCCGGCGGCGCGCTTCACGTCGTCGCCGAAATCTTGGGCATAGAAGAGATCCACGAGAACCTCGATCTCCTGAAGGGAACCCGGATCTTGGTGCTCGGCGTCGGTCCGACTGCGCGCGCGGTGATGTGGAAACTCGTTCGCTATGGCGCGGACGTCTCGGTCTGGAATCGTAGCGCCGATCGCGCCCGCAGTACCGCCCTACGCTATAAGGTGGGCCTGTGGGAGGGAGCAGCGGTCGACATCATCTTTTCGACGCTCCCACCGGACGGCGAGCTCGACGATCATGTCGCCCAGGCCGCGCGCTCGGCGCCGACGGTGATCGATGCAAACTATGGACCGCGCGCGACCCTCGCAACCCATCTCGGTCGCGATGTGATCGACGGCATGTCGATGCTCCGGAACAGCGCGCTCGAATCGTTTCGCCTCTTTTCGATTCCTCGCGGCGAACGATTTGAAGCGGGCATCGCGCAAGTGCGTCTCCTTTGGACCTGACCTCTTGATGAGCAGCCGTCTTCAACTTGTGACCCTGACCGCGACGCTCGCCTGCGCCGGGATAGCTAGCGCGCAACAGACGCCGGTCGTCGTCCCCTTGCACGTCGAGCACAGCCCGTATCACGTGCCGCATCTCGGCATCGACGTTATGATCGGCACGGTTACCAAGCGACTCGAAGTCGACACGAGTACGCCCGGCTTGCGTATCTTGGCGAGTGCGCTTCCGAACGACGCCGCGCAGCGAACCGGCCACACGGTCACCGGCGATTTCGGCAGCGGCCTCAACCTGCGCGGCGCCGAAGAAACCGCGTCGATTTCCCTCGCAGGCCTGCGCAGCGACCGTCAGGTCCAGATCGAGGCCGTCGAAAGCATCGCCTGTGCCTCGTTGTCGCCGAAATGCCAAGCCGCCAAGGGCGGCGTCCCCGACGAGTTCGGAAAAGTTTTCCCCGGCGTCTTCGGGCTGATGATGACCGACGCCACCCCCGGCGAATGTTGCGTGAACCCGCTGTTCGCACTCGCCGGCCGCGCCGGGCACGCGTACCTTCTGCACGCCGCCTTCGCAAAGCCGACGCTTACGCTGAGTCCCGACGCGGCGACGGTGAGCGCATTCACGACGGTGCCGGTCACGACGACGTCCTGGCCAAACGGTTGCATCGCCGTCAAAGACGTCGCGTTGCAAGTCTGCGGCGAGATCGTCGTCGACACCGGTTCGCAGCACACGCTCATTTTCGATCCCGCGCCGGTTTTTCAAGGGTTCTTCCCGCCGGGCACGATCGCGAACGTCACCGTCGGACCTTGGAAACGTACCTTGACGTCCGGCGGAGACGGCGACGAACGTTACAGCATCGTCTCGCAGCGCGGCGACAAGAAGTTGATCGTCATCGGGCTCGGCGCGTTACAAGACATTGACGTCCTTTTCGATCTCGACCGCAATCGAATCGGGTTCCTCGGTCTCTGAGCCGGGTAGGATGAAGGCATGAGCGTCAAAGTCTACGGCATCAACCACATCGCGATCGAAGTCGACGACATCGACAAGGCCGTCGCCTTCTATCAAGACGTATTCAACCTCGAAAAGCTCGACGAAGGCGAAGGCGACGCGTTCTTCAAGGTCGGCGAGCACCAGTTCCTGGCCATGTTTGAGGTGCAAGAGAAACGACCCGACCGCGTGCGCCACTTCGGGTTGATCGTGCGCGACGAAAAGCAGCTCGCCGAAGTGAAGGAGAAGCTCACCAAGAAATACGGCCTAACGCTGCATCCGCCGTTTCGCTGCGATTTCGAGGACCCGTTCGGCAACCACGTGCAGGTCGTCGATCTGCACGACGAGTCTCTGGTCTGGCTCTTGCCATATCAAGAGGTGCAGAAGGCCGGCGTGAAGTTCTAGCCACGATGAACAGGTACGCAGCGCCGCTTCTTGCCGGCGCGATGCTTCTTGGGCCGGCGGCCACACCGGCCCCAGAACCGGGCCCGGTCGTCATTCCGCTCCACGCCGAGACCGGAAGAGGTGGCGAGCCCAGACTCGGCATCGACGTGACGGTCGGTTCGTCGACACAGCGCGTCCTGTTCGACACGGGTTCGACGGGCTTGCGCATCGTCAGCAAGGCTCTTCCGACCGATGCGTATCGTCGCACGGGGCGGAGCGCGAAGGCCGACTACGGATTCGGTTTTGAGGTGCGCGGAGAGGAAGCGGTGGCTTCGGTTTCGATCGGCGCGGCGCACGCGACCAACATGCCGTTTCAAGTCATCGACGAATTCGGGTGCGGCCCACAGGTGAGAGATTGTCCGGCGGAATCCGTCGAGCCGTCGCTGTTCTCGGGGATCTATTCGGGGATTTTCGGCGCCTACCTCACGCCGCCGGCGCTCAAAGGATGCTGTGTGTCACCGCTGTTCGCGCTGGACGGCGGGATCGGCCGACGATACATCGTTCATGCCGCCTTCGATGCGCCGACCATCACGCTCAACCCGGGTGACCTTACCGTAAACACTTTCAGCATCGTCGACTTCGCCGCGTTCGGAGCCCCTCGTGGCTGCATTCGCATCTACGACGTCGGGCAGGAGACCTGCGGTCCGGTCATCTTCGATACGGGAACGCCGCAACTGCTGGTGACCACGACCGGAATGGTCCCGCCCAGTCCGTGGACCCATGCAACGCTCAGAATCGGCGCCTGGATGCACGATTTTCCCATCGGGGCACGCGGGTCCGGCGGCGTACTGTTTTCCGTCCGTCGCAGCGATGTGATTCGTATCGTGGTCGGCCTGACCGCGATGCAGCAATTCGACGTCTACTACGATCTCGATAGGCGCCGCGTCGGCGTCGTGACTCGCTGAGGGCACGACTCGGAGAGGGGGAGATTCGAACTCCCGAGACCTTTAACAGTCTGCTCGCTTTCCAAGCGAGTGCATTCGACCACTCTGCCACCTCTCCAGGCACTTTTAGATTCCGGTCGCGTTCAGCTCCGCGATGAACGCTTGCGTGCGCGGATCCATCCACCACCGTTCCAGCGTGGCGACGAGATCGTCCCAGGCGTTCAAGTGCTCGACGTGCTCTTGAATTCGCGTGGCACTGGGTTTGTCGCGCGACAACTCGCCCTTGAGGGCATCGATCCTGGCGTGCGCCTCTTTGTCCGCCTTCGCTCGCGCCCGTAATTCGTCTTCGGGAAAGGGCGGATAGGTCATATGCGTGCCGGGTGCCAGATCGTCTTCGTTTCGACGAACGCCGTCACCGCGGCCAGATCCTGTGCTTCGTCCTTGAACCAATCCGCGACCGATTTGGGCGGGTAGATTTTCGAACGTTTGAGGTTGTCGGCCGCGAGCCGTTCGAGTTCGGTCGCAAAGGCCAAATCGAGGCCGTGCATCGCGAGCGCGTTGACGTCCATGTGACGCGCCATGTGCGGCGCGACCTCGCTGCGCCGCCCGGTCAGAATGTTGAGCGCACCCTTCGGCAGATCGCTCGTGGCGACGCACTCGGCGAAGACGATCGCGGTGCGCGGATCCTTCTCCGACGCGAGCGCGACGACCGTGTTGCCGGAGACGAGCGGCGGAATGACGCTTGAAACGAGCCCGAGGAGCGCCGGCGCGTCGGGGGCGATTACGCCGACGACCCCGACCGGTTCGGTCGCGGAGTAGTTGAAGAACGGCCCGGCGACCGGATTGCGCGACGAGACGAGCGCGGTGTACTTGTCGCACCAGCCTGCGTACCAGAGCGCGCGATCGATCGCGGCGGTCGTTTCGCGAGCCGCATCGTCCGCATCGAGCTTCATCCCCACTTGCAGTTGCTCGACGAACTGCGCGCGGCGCGCCTCCATCATCTCGGCGAGCCGGTAGAGCACGAGTCCCCGGTTCTGGGCGGTCGCCGTGCCCCAGGTGGCGTCGGCCGCCCGCGCGGCGACGACGGCGTCGCGCAGATCCTTCCGCGAGGCTCGTGCGACGTTGGCCGAGTTCTCGCTCCCGACGTCGTAGACGTCGCTGCGCCCCGATTCCGAGCGGACAAACTCGCCGTTCAAGTAGAGCTTATAGGTCTTGCGGACGTCGAGGCGCGCCGGCTCTTTGGTCTTAGCCACGGCCTCCAGTCTACGGGCCGGCCTCGGGGCCGCCCTGTTCAGCGGCGGAGGACGCGGCCCGGGCCGAGTGCGTCCGGGTGGAAAAGAGTTCCCGCTTGCTCGGCGAAGCCCCGGTTGGGATAGCGCCCAGTATTATGTATGCCAGCGCTTAGCCGTACGGCGGGCGCTCTTCTTACGAGGAGTTCGCATGGCAACTGCGGTCAGCGGCGAGGCGGTCGGCTCGCGCGTCACGCCTTGGGTTCAACTGATCCTCGGGATCATCTGCATGGCGAGCATCGCGAACTACCAGTACGGCTGGACGTTGTTCGTCCTCCCGATCGGGGCCGAGCACACCTGGAGCAACACGGCGATCACCGTGGCGTTCACGACCTTCGTGCTTTTTGAGACCTGGCTCGTCCCGGTTGAAGGCTGGGTAACCGATCGGATCGGGCCGCGCGCCATGGTGATGGCCGGCGGTGCGTTGGCCGGCTTGGGCTGGGTGCTTGACTCGATATCCCCGACCTTGGTAACGCTCTACCTTAGTAGCGCGCTGTGCGGACTTGGCGCCGGCATGGTGTACGGCACCTGCGTCGCCAACGCGCTGAAGTGGTTCGGCAAGAATCGCGGGCTCGCGGCGGGATTGACGGCCGCCGGCTTCGGCATGGGTTCGGCGCTGACGGTCATCCCGCTCGCCAACTTGATTCACTCGTCGCCGACCGCCTATCACGACGCCTTCCGGGTCTTCGGCCTCGTTCAAGGCGCCATCGTGGTCGTGGCGGGTTTCTTTATGGCGCGACCGCCGAAGGCGAAGCCGGCTGAAGCACCGCCGATCCAAAGAAACCTGCAGAACGTGCGCATGTACGATTGGTATCAGGTCCTTTCAAGCTCGCCCTCGTTCTACGTCATGTACGTGATGTTCGTGCTCATGGCGACGGGCGGCCTCACGGCCGTCGCGCAGCTGGCGCCGGCCTTTTTCGGCGGGCTGATCTGGCCGCGCGGCACCGCGCGCGGCGCCATCGCCGGCATGACCGCGGGCATTCTGGTCTGGGGCTATACGCTGCTCGTTCCGAGCATTTCCGATGCCGGTATCGTCAGCGCCGGCATTTTGACCGATGGACCGTGGGGCCTTGGCTTTTTGCGGCCGCAGGCGCTGTTCGGCCTCGATCTGCCGCCGCTGGTTCACGGCGTGCTGCTCAGCCTTGCCGTCAATATCGCCTGCTATATCGGTTGCTCGCTGAGCCGGCAGCCGACGTCGATCGAGCGGGTGCAGGCCGATGTGTTCGTGCCCTCGACATTGGCGCCGATTCTGGCGCCGATGGCGCCGAGTTTTCGGCTGCGGCGCGCCTCGGTCACGGTCGAGGAATTGATCGCCACCGTGGCGCGCTATCTCGGCGAGGAGCGCACCCGCGAATCCTTCGCAAGCTTCGCCGCGTCCCGCCGCATCAGCCTCGAGCCGCACGCCGAGGCGGACTTCCAGTTGCTGCAATACGGCGAATATCTGCTGGCGTCGGCGATCGGCGCGGCCTCGTCGCGGCTGGTGCTCTCGCTCTTGCTGCGCAAGCGCACGGTCTCGACCAAGGACGCGCTGAAGCTGCTCGACGATGCCAATGCGGCGTTTCACTACAACCGCGAGATTTTGCAGGCCGCGCTCGACCACGTGCGCCAGGGCATCGCCGTGTTCGACAAGGACCTCAATCTGGTGTGCTGGAACCGCCAGTTCGGCGAGATTTTCGATCTGCCGCACGGCCTCACCCGGGTCGGCATCGCTCTCGGCGAGATTTTGCGCTACGTCGCACAGCACGGCGTCGCGGACGATAAGAACTTCGATGCGGCCATCGCCGAGCGCGTCGCCAAATATACCTCCGAGGTCGAGCCGTTCCTGGAACGCTTCGCCGAGCGCGGGCTGGTGATCGAAGTCCGCTCAAATCACATGCCCGACGGCGGCCTGGTGACGACGTTCACCGATATCACGCCGAGCGTGAAAGCGGCCGAGGCCCTTGAGCGCGCCAATGCCACGCTGGAGCGCCGCGTGCGTGAGCGCACCAAGGAGCTGACCCGGCTCAACACCGAGCTCGAACGCGCCAAGGCCGAGGCCGACGAGGCCAATGTGTCGAAGACCCGCTTCGTCGCCGCCGCGAGCCACGATATCCTGCAGCCGCTCAATGCGGCGCGGCTCTATGTCACCAGCCTGATCGAGCGCCAGCGCCAAACCGACAATGAAGCCGAGGATGGCGGCCTGGTGCAAAATATCGACGCCTCCCTCGAAGCCGTCGAAGAGATTTTCGCCGCGCTCTTGGATATTTCGCGGCTCGATACCGGCGCAATGAAGCCGGAAATGACCGATTTCCGCGTCGACGAATTGCTGCAGCGGCTCGACGTCGAATTCGCGCCGGTGGCGCGCGAGAAAGGGCTGAACCTGCGGTTCATGCCGTGCTCGCTCACGGTGCGCTCCGACCGCCGCCTGCTGCGGCGGCTGCTGCAAAACTTCGTCTCCAACGCCATCAAATACACGCCTGCGGGCAGCGTACTGGTCGGCTGCCGGCGCCGCGGCGGCAAGCTGCGCATCGACGTCTACGATACCGGCATCGGCATTCCCCATTCTAAACGTCGCGCCGTGTTCAAGGAGTTCCACCGCCTCGACCATGGCGCGCGGGTCGCGCGCGGCGTGGGCCTC
>Ga0209422_1000360_pt1 | contig 11052 bp, 9 predicted proteins | sample BlaSpr_A8_OM2_M3_FD_187983 | JGI IMG/M metagenome (GOLD analysis project Ga0209422, IMG submission 187983) | Forest soil microbial communities from Thunder Bay, Ontario, Canada - Black Spruce, Ontario site 2_A8_OM2_M3 (SPAdes) (version 2) | ecosystem: Environmental > Terrestrial > Soil > Boreal... | reverse complement strand
CGGGCTTTGACTCCGTTGACGAAGCCTTGCGCGTCTTTGGTTAGTCCGGTGACTTCGGCGTAGTTGAGTAATGTTGCGCCTTGCTCGAAGGCGGTGAACACCATGTCGATGAGGAGGCGGGCGTCATCGAATTGTCCGTCGTAGTAGACGGCGCCGCCGCGCAGGCCTTCTTGTTTCAGCGTGGGCAGGTGCGCCAGCGTTTCTTCTTTGGAGAGGATGCGCGAGGTTCCGAAGCCGTATTTGCCGGCGAGTAGTTGATAGAGCTTGAGTCCGAGGCCGTAGAAGGGAGCCTCCCACCAGTCGTAATTCGGGACGACGAAGGCGAGGTCGTGAACGATGTGCGGCGCGTTTTGGAGAAGCAGGCCGCGCTCTTTGAGCGCTTCCATGACGAGGCCGATGTTGCCTTGCTCGAGGTAACGGACTCCGCCGTGAGCGAGCTTGGTGCTGCGGCTGGAGGTTCCTTTGCCGAAGTCGCTCTGCTCGAGGAGCAGGACATCGTAGCCGCGAGATGCGGCGTCGATGGCTACGCCAACGCCGGTGGCTCCGCCGCCTATGACGAGGATGTCCCACAGGTGGGGATGGGAGCGGAGGCGATGGAGCATGGTGGGGCGGTTCATGGTGGCATTATGCTATGCGATTGTGGCGCTCTCCGACCGAAGTTAGCTATTCGCCGGATTCGAGTATCTGCAGGATGCGCATGTTTTTGAGATCGGCACCGTCAACATATTCCATCAAGACGGTAGAAGCGCCGTCGTCGTAGGATCTACTGACGATAATTCCCGTTCTCCCTGCTTCGAGATCGACCACTTGGCAAAGTTCGGGAAGTGTCCCAAGGCCGTTATAGCCAGACTCGCGTTCTTCGACGGCCAGAATATGCAGCTTTGGCGAGGGCGAGATCCAACCGCTAAGGGCGAAAACAGTCTTAAGGCTGTCCCCCTCACCTGAGTTCCATACCGCCCGTGCGTAGTAGCGAAGCTTGCCATCTGCCAAACGAAATTCCTGCACCGCAACAACTGGGGAAATGTCAGCAACGCCGAGTTTTTCGTTGGCCTTTGCTGTTGTTTCCATACGGTCGCTGAGCAGACCGACAATTTTAGTTTGAATATCAAAGCGCACTGGCCCCTGTTCGAGGCCAGGATAAAGGGTTTCCGGGGTTGGGGCCGACTTTGGTTGGACGTTCGGAGCTTTAACATGTCGCCGGAGGACATAGACGCCATTTCCGGTCATAAACATCCAGTCGTCTTTGTTGTCCAAGGAGGCTAGCGCGCCAATGTAGGAATCGTTCCCGACGGGTTCGTCTCCCTCAGTGCCAACGAGCGTAGTGAGAGTAGCTGTCGCGACATGGCCATAATCCAAGATCAGGTCATACTTCATGCCTAGCGAGAAATGTTCCGCATCAGGTGTTGCAACGAACTGAGCGACATAGCTGGCAGCGAGTTGCCTGGGCCTATAGAAACCCTTCACCACTGGATCCGCAATCCTTTTGGCGGAAGGCGGCAAGGTGCCGCGGAAATGGACCGCATTGAAATAAACGATGACCCGATCCCCGTCATAGCGTCCGGCCATCCAAAATCGCTCCGGCGGTTTCTGGGCAAGCGCCGCGGGGCACAGCCAAATTCCAATCGCCAGAACAGCCAAGTGCATCAAGACGGATTGGGCGCGATGAAAGGTAAGTCTCATTGGGCGATTGTTCGATCTTTCTTCATTCCCGGACAGATCACTAGGGTAATCGTTGCGCTGATGATCGCAGCGGTGAACCGGTGCGCTACCCAATGTTCTAACGCACATTCAGAGGATTGGGCCGTCCCTCTGGGACTTGCATTATTCGCGTGATTTTCCCCAGCGCTGAAGCGCTGGGCTACATTAAGTCGCCCTTCGGGCTATTTCATTCGGTCCAGTTCATGGAGCGGGTTATGGCTTTTTTCCAGAAGTGGTATTGGCGCTCACGCATTTCTTTGGGCATCTTTGGATGCCAGCGTTGATCTTCTTTCCAGTTGGCGACGAGTTCGTCGGTATTTTTGAAGAAGCCTACGGCTAGTCCGGCGGCGTAGGCTGCTCCCAGGGCGGTGGTTTCCTTTATTCGCGAACTTACTACTGGCTTTGCCAGAATATCGGATTGGAATTGCATCAGCAGATTATTTACTACCATGCCGCCATCGGTGCGTAGGATGTTTAGCTCGATGCCGGAGTCTTTCGCCATGGCTTCTACTACTTCGCGCACCTGAAATGCGGTGGCTTCGAGCGCGGCCCGGGCGATGTGGCCTTGATTTACGAATCGCGTTAGGCCGGCAATCACACCGCGCGCGTCGTCCTTCCAATAGGGCGCATACAAGCCGGAGAATGCGGGAACGAAATAGACGCCGCCATTGTCAGGCACGGTTCTCGCCAGCGCTTCGATATCCGAGCTATTTTTGATAATGCCCAGATTGTCGCGGAGCCATTGCACCAGCGCGCCGGTGATGGCGATGCTGCCTTCTAACGCATAACAGGCTGGCTTGGGGCCGAACTTGTAGGCCACTGTTGTTAGCAGGCCGAAGTTGGAGAGCACTGGTTTTTCTCCGGTGTTCATCAGCATGAAGCAGCCCGTGCCGTAGGTGTTCTTGGCTTCTCCTTTTTTAAAGCATGCCTGGCCGACCAGGGCGGCTTGCTGATCGCCTAGATCGCCGGCAATGGGGACTCCGGCGATGGCAGGCATCTGCGCTGTTCCGTAGATTTCGCTGCTGGAGAGGATTTTCGGAAGCATCTGCCGCGGGATGTTAAAGTCTTGCAAAATTTCCCGGTCCCACTCCAGCGTTTTGAGGTCCATCAGTTGGGTGCGGCTGGCGTTGGTCACGTCGGTGATGTGGACGCCGCCATCTTTTGCGTTTTTTCCTCGAGTGAGATTCCAGATGAGAAAAGTGTCGATATTACCAAACAGCAGATCGCCGCCCTCGGCTTGTTCGCGTGCGCCTTCGATCTCATCGAGAATCCAGCGAATCTTGAGCCCGCTGAAATAAGTGGCGAGCGGTAGTCCAGTCTTCGACCGGTAGCGATCCTGGCCGCCCTTTGCGGAGAACTCGGCGACCGCCGATGCGACGCGCGTGTCCTGCCAGACAATTGCGCTGTAGACGGGTTTCCCGGTTTTCCTGTTCCACACTACGGTGGTTTCGCGCTGGTTGGTGATGCCGATGGCGGCTAGATCTTTTGGCTTGAGGCCGCGAACTTGCATTGCCTCGGTGATAACTTCCTGGGTGCGGCGCCAGATTTCTTTGGGATCGTGCTCGACCCATCCCGGCTGGGGATAAATTTGCTCATGCTCTTTTTGAGCCGAGGTCACGATCTTTCCGGAGCGGTCGAAGACGATAAAGCGCGTGCTGGTCGTTCCCTGGTCGAGCGCGGCGATGTAGGTGTCGGGGGACATGGGTGAGTGGGTAGTGGTCGTTGGTCGCTAGTCGTTGGTCGTTAGTTGCTAGTCGCTGAGGTGCTCGCTGTTCGCCTTTCGCTATCGCTCCAAACTGGACGGGAAGAGGCTCCTTATCTTTGATCCTTATCCTTATATCCTCCCATAATTATCCTTATCCTTTATCCTCCCCTAATTTTTGTTTGCGTTCGCGGTTCTTCTACAGGATCAAAGCGACGATCTGAGGTTACCAAAGGCATTGCTCCGTGAAAAATGGTTGTTCCCCCAACGGGCTAGGAACGGTCGTAACGTGTTACTACCCGCTGAACCGTTGACTTAGGTTTGAGGACAAGGTAGTTTCGCGTTATCCCTCCTTGTAAGACAAAGGACGACGCTTGGCGCGGAAAATACTGCTTGCCGATGATAGTGTGACCGCCCAAAACATGGGGCGAAAGATACTGGCTGACGCCGGGTACGACGTCATCACGGTCAATAACGGCTCTGCCGCGTTAAAGCGAATTAACGAGCTCAAACCCGACCTTATTGTTCTGGATGTCTACATGCCCGGCTATAGCGGGCTGGAAGTGTGCCAGCGGATTAAAGAACAGGATGAGACGGCGCACATTCCGGTGCTGCTGACGGTCGGCAAGCTGGAACCATTCAAGCCGGAAGAGGCGCGGCGGGTACGGGCCGACGCCCACATCGTCAAGCCATTTGAAGCCAGCGAGCTGCTGACTGCCATTACAAAGCTCGAAGACCGGATGGTTCCGCAGCAAGCGGAGGGATCGCGTTTCAGCTCGTCGTCGGCAGGCGTCGAAAGATTCGACAGCGGCAGCGGGAGCGGTGGCGGTAGCCGCAAGAGTGAAAGCAAAACAGAGATCGATAGCGGTTGGAAAAACCGGATTCGTTTTCCTGCCAAGAAAAAGAAAGAAGAACCGGAGCCAGCGCCAGAGGATGTCGCGGCCGCGGCGGGAGCGACTTTCCGGGACTTCCGGAAGGGAAAGAGCAAGGCCGCAAGTGGCGTGTTCGCCGTAAATGGTCCGGCCGCTGAGCAAGAGTCGCAGGTGGTCCCCGATATTCCTCGCGACATCACACCGGAAGAACTGGACGCGCTAAGTGCTGTCGCCGCGAAGCTGGATGCGCCGGCGCCGGCTGCCTCATTGGAAGAGACCGCGCCGATAGCAGAGAAGGCGGCGGCAGAAAAGGCGGCAGAGAAGAAAGTCGCGGATGAGCCTGCTGCGGTGGCGAAGGCTCAAGAAAGCTCTAACCTGGCTGCGGTCACGGGGCCGGAGGTTGAGACTCCATCAGCGGGCGTTGAGCATGCAGAGCCTGAGCACGCCGGGCCTGCGATGCAAGCTGTCGAAGTTGAGGCATCCACGGTGGCGGATGCTAAAGCTGCAGCCCAAGTGCATGCGGAGCAATTGCAAAATGTGGCAGACGTTTCCGCGGCTGAAGGGACGGTCGTGCCGGATCGGCGCAAAGCTCAGGATCGGCGTAAAGCTGAGGTTGCGGAACACGAGGTTGTTAAACCCCAGGTTGTCAAAACCGAAGTTGCTGAAAGCCACGTTAGTGAAACCGGATATTCGGAACCAGCGGCCGCAGAGGCGGTTGTCGAAAATTCCGCGGCTCCGGCGCAGGAATCACCATCCTCATCCGCATCATCATCCACATCTTTGACATCCCCATCTTCGCGCGCGGAACCGGATGACGAAAAAATTGAGGCAGCGCCGAGCGAAGCGGAATTGACCGAAGCGCTGCGCTTGCTGACACCTTCTACAGGGACGGCAAATGTCGCGACATCTCCATCCAATGGGAACGCGGCGCACAGCCAGTTGCTGTCGGACGAGGTGACTGGCAATTCCTCAAGCGGTCGAAGCTCGGGCGACCCCAGCTCGGGTGGTCCCAGGTGGGTAGCGGACGCGGTGGCATTGAGCGCGGAAGAAGCGGCGATGTCACTGGAAGCTGAAATGTTTCGTACTTTCGCAAGCATGCCCACGACAACAGATGCCAGCGGCCCAGCGACGCCATCGAGCGGCGAATTGGCGCCTGAGCGGATCATCGGAGTTTCAGCCATAGCTGCGGCAGTCGAAAGCCGGATGGCGGCGGCAGGAATGGCGTCCGGGGCCGAGACCTGGTCAAGTCAACATTCACGTTCAATGGAAAACGCGGCGGCCGAAGCGGCGGCGGCGCTGGAAGCGTCCGCGGAACTATTGGCGGCGGCTTCGGCGGCAACCCCGCTGGTAGACCTGATTGGTGCGGAGGTTGAGCGAAAAATCGTGGCCGAGGCGGCAGAGGCGGAGAAGAAGCAAGCGAAAGCGAAAGTGGCGGAAGAAGCTCCCGCCGAAGAGTGCGCGTCAGCGACCTTTGCGGATGCGATGGGCAAAAACGAAATCGAAGCTGCAGCCGAAGCAACTGTCGATGCCGCAGCCGATGCAACCGAGCAGAATCAGGATTCGAATACAGAAGTTGGGAGCCAGGACTCAATGGGCAAGAACGGGAGAACAAAGTCGGAGAAGTCGAATTTGCAAGAGGCTCAGCCCGTGGCGGCGAATGCGGCGGACTTTGCCGATAACAGCGCTGGGGCTGCGCAGCAATCCGCACCCGTAGCGGAGGAAGCTCCGAAGGCTATGGCGGCGGCGGCAGATAGTTCGGCGTCCGCCAACGACGCCCGGACGATTGCAAATATTGTGGACAGCGTGATGGCCGATCTGCGCCCGCGGATCGTGGAAGAAATCGCAAAGAAGCTTGCGGGGAAGTAAGCGGAGTTAGGCTTCCATAGTTTTTTGGCTTCCGTCGTTTTGTTCCCTCCCAGGGGAAGAACGCATTGTGGTAAGGGCAGGAGCACACATCGACCATGCCCGATCCAATACAACCGAACGATTCAGCCAATGCGAAAATCGCATCCGAAAATATTGCGGAGCCGCGACCGTCGGAAGCGGACGTGGTGAAGGCGCTCGTCGAAGTTGAAAAGGCGACGACGAACGGTGAAGCGACGAAAAGCGTAACGACGCAAATCGCGCCGCCAGCGCCCGGCGACGTGAGGCGGGAGTCGTGGGCGGTTGGCCGGGGGCCGGTCGCAATCTTTATCGCGCTCGGGATTGGGATAGCCCTCGGAGTTAGTCTCCTGCTAGTGAGAGGTATTGCGCGCGGCTCCAAGGAACTGTCAGGTCTAGCTGACTCCGGCCGAATTAGTAGTGGCCACGGCAACAGCCGTGGCAATGCGCGCGAGCAAACCAAGACTGCGATCGATACGGCAGTTCAGAAGAGAGCTGAAGAACTACTCTCGCGCGTTGCCGCCGGAGACAGCGCCGCTGCGGATCAGGTGCTGGCGGAATCGAGTGACTGGACGGGCAAGAGCCGCCGCAGTCCGCGCACCGATCAATCGATCACGGCGGGAATGAACTCGACCAACATGCATGCGCGGGAAGCCTCGTTGCAGGCTCAACTTGCGCTGGACGGTGTCTTCCGCGACGAACGCGGCTTTGCCATGATGGAGCGAGCGGTCGGGAATCCGGGGCAGCGCGCGTGGGCGCTCTGGATGCTTGGTGCGCTGGGAAACCGCGGCGTCGATCCGATACATACGACGAAAATTATCGGGGCTTATCTGAATGATCCGAATGCCAGCGTTCGAGCCTCGTCGGTGGACGCTCTATCACTGGTGGGCACCGACGAAACGATTCCCATGCTCCTTGACCGCTTTCGCAACGATCCTTCTCCGGTGGTGCAGGAGCGGGCGGCATGCGCCATCGCGGAGTCTGGCATGTACACGCACGAGCAACGCATGACGGCGGCATCGAGCCTGGTTGGGTGGCTCGATGATTCTCTGCTTACGGCGCAGCAGCGCCGGTGGACGGTGCAGGCGCTGGGCGACATTTCCGGGAAGAATCTGGGGACGGATTCGGCGGCGTGGCGGAGTTGGTATGAGGGCGCCCGGTAGCGGGGGGAGCGTTTCGCCTGTCCTGGATTTGCCGATCTCGTGGCTGGTAAAAGAAGCTGAAGGGCGTCGGCGGTGTGGCAGGCCACTTCTCAAGTGCGAGAAGTGGCGCACCCCTTGTTTTGGTGCTGCGTTTAAAGATAACCCCGTTATACTTTCCGGCTTCATTCGAACGCGGTCAGTAATCACCTTGCCGCCTGATTAACTCGTTAGCATCTACGCAAAGCGCCCGGATCCGTATTGTTGATTTTACGGGGTGGAAGGGCTCGCCAGCGGAGCTACAATAGCGAACGGAGGGTCGAAGATGGAAATTCCAAAACGCTTGTGGATAGGGATGGTGGTTTTGGGTGCGTGTGCGAGGCTGGTTCCGCATCCGTGGAATTTCACTCCGATGATGGCTATTGGACTGTTTGCGGGAAGTCAATCTCGAAAAGCTAGCACAGGTGTTTTGGCGACTCTGCTGGCTCTCGCTCTCAGTGACGCTGTCCTTGGTTTTTACCCCGGTTTTTGGTACGTATACGCGGCGGCGTTGATTCCGGTGTTATTCGGCGTGCTGATTCGTGATAAGAGCGGACCGGCTGCAATTGCTGTGGCAGGTCTTGCTTCCAGTTTATCGTTCTTCATGATCACTAATTTCATGGTCTGGGCTACAGAACCGTTATACCCGCATACGGCCGGTGGCCTGGCAGAATGTTACCTGGCTGGCATACCGTTTTACCGCAATCAAATACTGGGCGATGCAGTCTACACTGTTGCCATATTCGGCGGCTACGCAGTCCTCAGCCGTTTGTGCCAACCGGCACGGCAGGCTGCCTAGCGTGCGCATAGTCTCCCTTTTGGCGAGCGCCACAGAGATCGTGTGCGCCTTGGGCGCCGGTGAAATGCTCGTCGGGCGGTCGCACGAGTGCGATAACCCGGAGTGGGTGAGGCAACTTCCGGCTTGTAGTACTCCCGCCTTCGACGTGTCGGTTTCCAGCGGGGAAATCGATACGGAGGTCCGGCGTCGTCTTCGGTCCGGCGAGCCGCTCTATCATATCCACGGAGCGCTGATTCGCGAGTTGGGTGCCGATCTGCTGATTACACAATCGCATTGCGAAGTATGCGCTGTTACTCCAGGCGACATCGAGCGAAGTGATGCTTGTCCGTCGGCGGCGCGTCAAGTGGCGTTGTCCGCGTCTTCTTTGGAGGAAATTTTTCAAGGTATCCTGCGGATCTCACAAGAGCTTGGCCTCAAGGAAAAAGGCGAGATTCTCGTTCGTCGCGAACGCGGGCGTTTGGCTACAGTCCGGGAAAAGACTCAGCATTTCCGCCGTCCCACCATAGTTATGGTGGAGTGGACGAACCCGCTTTTTGCCATGGGCAATTGGGGTCCCGAGCTGGTGGAAATTGCTAACGGCGAACTGGTGCTTGGAGAAAAGGGCAAATATTCGGCAGCCATTCCTGCCGATCAGCTTCGAGACGCCGATCCCGAATATCTGATCGTGGCGCCGTGCGGATTCAATCTGGAGCGGAGCTTGCAGGAACAAACCGTATTGGAGCAATATCCGTGGTGGTGCGAATTGCAAGCCGTGCGCCAAGGTAAGGTTGCGTTTGCCGACGGCAACCTGCTCTTCAACCGCTCCGGAATGACGGTCTCCCAAACCGCCGAGGTAATTGCTGAGATCCTTCACGGCGTCTCGTTCGGCGAGCGAACCGAAGGCGTGCATTGGCGCTGGATCGAAACGCTCGCGAAAGATGACTCGCGGCGGCTAACGCAGCGGGTGGCTGTGAACCGCGCGTGACGAAGGTCGCCTTGTCGTGGAGCAGCGGCAAAGACAGCACATGGACCCTGCATCTGCTGCGTCAAATGCCGGATATCCAAGTGGCAGCTCTAGTCACGACCTTCAACTCCACAGCGAATCGCGTGGCTATGCATGCTGTCCGGCGCGCGTTGGTAGAAGCGCAAGTGGAGCGAACCGGCATCCCTCTGTGGGCTGTGGAACTGCCATGGCCGTGCTCCAATTTGAATTATGAAGAGCAAATGCGCTCTGTGTGCCAGCGAGCGATGGCTGAGGGAATAACAGCTGTCGCATTCGGCGACTTGTTTCTTCAGGATATTCGCGATTACCGGGTTCGCCAATTGCAGGGGACCGGCCTAGAACCGCTGTTTCCGGTCTGGCAAATTCCTACAGAACAATTGGGACGGGATATGATCGCAGCGGGTCTGAAGGCAAAGCTGACGTGCGTGGACCCCTCAAAGCTCGCGAAGTCGTTTGCAGGCCGTGACTACGATCTGCCATTGCTGCAGGCTCTCCCTGCCGAGGTCGACCCGTGCGGAGAGAATGGTGAATTTCACACATTCGTATATGATGCGCCGGTTTTCTCTCGACCCATCGGAGTGCAGAGCGGAGAAGTGGTCGAGCGCGACGGATTTATTTTTGCCGACTTACTTCCAAAATGATGCCGATGGCGGAGTGGTGTCCTTTAAGCATCCAACAGAAAACTGGCCCGCCCCAATTTCCGTTCACCGGCCGAAACCCTCGGAGCCAACCCAAGAACTCTTACTTCATCGCGGCCAGCAAAGCCTCGGCGACGAGCTTCTTAGTCTGCTCGTCCATTTCTGATTTCCCGCCGGTAAGTCCCGCTTCACTAGCGAGCTTCTTGTTTTTTATCCCAATGTAAACCGCGCTGTACGATGTTTCCCCGAGATTCTCTACCTTGTGCTTGAAGGGCGGGAACCATCGCGCCTCTCCTGGCTTGGCAAAAACTTCCTTCGTCTTGCCATTCTCATCCGTGAAAAGGAGATGCCCTTCAGTTAGAACCACGACCGTTCCTCCAGGATGCGCGTGCAGGCCCGACTTCTCATGCGGTCCGTAGTGAACATTCACCACCTGCACATAGTCATTCTCGAAAGCCAGTTTGTAGTGGGTGGGCTCCGCCTTGGTGGGGTCTTGTGCAAATACTGTCGCACTGAGAAACAACAGCAGTGCTGCGAGACACAACAGACTGCGACACGCGGATTGCATCGGCACGAACCTCGGGGATTTGGGTTGCTAGCGCGTCAAGCTTAGTCCTATCAGAGCCACTTTCAAGGTGAAAACGGAGTATCGGGACCAAACTGGTAAGAAGGAGCGTGGCTTTGGATGGCAATAGGGACGGCAACATCGATGGGCGATGCCCTATTGCAAGCGGAAACGTTCATTCATCAGGCGCTGCAGGCGCGGGCGGTAGAGAATATCGTAGGCAAGTTCTTTGTCGGGAAACATGATCAGCGCTGCGCGGCGGGCGTTCGCGGATATTTCCGCCGCCTCTTCGAGGGTCAGATCGGGGTCCTGGCTTATTACCGACATAACCATGCTCATCATCACCTGCAGTCGCCGGAGCCTTCGGGCCTCGTCCACCTGGTCATTATTATTATTATCCTCATTATTATCCTCGCGCGCGTCAGCACGTTTTCCATTCGATGGTTCGGCCCCACGAACTTCCATACCGCCCCCTTTAAAACCCCTGACCATCTCGCAACCCCCGTCGCCCCGGGCCCGGGGGTCATTGTTTATTGGATGTTGACGCCATCCGTCGCGTTGTCACGCCGGTCCCCATTCTGACAGGGTTCTGGCGCAAAACAAGTTTTCGCGATGGTTACACAGGACGAACTTTTGTCGTCTCCAAGACAACGGCGCCGTGACTGCCGTAATCTGAGAGGAGACATCACTACCGGAGGATGCATGCCAGAACCGACCAGTCCCTCGCCACAACCCGC
>Ga0209422_1000359_pt1 | contig 11070 bp, 11 predicted proteins | sample BlaSpr_A8_OM2_M3_FD_187983 | JGI IMG/M metagenome (GOLD analysis project Ga0209422, IMG submission 187983) | Forest soil microbial communities from Thunder Bay, Ontario, Canada - Black Spruce, Ontario site 2_A8_OM2_M3 (SPAdes) (version 2) | ecosystem: Environmental > Terrestrial > Soil > Boreal... | reverse complement strand
CACCTCGGAGTCGACGAGGTTTTTCGCGCAGCCGAGGCTCACGAAGGTGACGCGGCGGGGAGCGGATTTCAAAGCCTGCTCATGTTCGCCATCTGCGGCGCTTTCCCGCCGAGGCGTCGTCTCTCGTCGCTCATGTGCCTAGCGGTAGTTGATGAACTGCAGCGGCAGCTCGTAGTCGAGGCCGCGCAACAGCTGCTGAGCCCTCTGCAGGTCGTCTTTGCTTTTTCCCGAGACGCGCAGTTGCTCGTCTTGGTATTGGACCTGGACCTTGAGTTTCGAGCCCTTGACCGCATCGATCAAGATCTTGGACTTGTCTTTGGGGATTCCGGTCTTGATGGTGATCGTCTGGCGAAACGTACCCTGTGCAGCCGGCTCGACTTTGCCGTAGTCGAACGCCTTTAGCGAGATGCCGCGCTTCGAAGCGCGACCCTGAATGATGTCGATCACATTCCTCATCTTCAACTCGTCGTCGGCGACGACCGTAATCAACTTGTCGGTGCTCTCGATCGACGTCTTGGTGTTCTTGAAGTCGAAGCGGCCTGCGATCTCTTTGCGCGCCTGGTTAAGAGCGTTGTCGAGTTCTTGTGGGTCGACTCGCGAGACGACGTCGAAGGAAAAATCTTGGGGCATTGTCGGTTTTCGAAGACCTACTTTTCGACGAGGGTGAAAGTGCGTTCGGCGACGTCGCCGGTCGCTCCGAGGCTGCCGACGTCTTTCCCGTTCACCAACAGATCGATGCCGCCGGCGTTACCGACGCGAACGCTCGCCGTCTTTCCGCGGTAAACTTTTTCGGTTCCGGCGGGAAGAATCGTCGAGAGCTGCTGCACGCCGTCGACCGACACTTGTACCCAGGAATCTTGGCGAACGCGAACGACGAGCGTCCCACCGGCCGCCGTGCCGAGCGAAGAGACGCTCGGCTTGGGTGTGGGGGTCGCGACGATCGGCGCGAGGGTCGCCTGCGAAACCGGTGCTGCCGTCGGCGCAAGCGTCGGCTTCGCGAGGTGCGCCGCCGCGCCGTTGGATTGCTGGAATTGAATGTAGTTGTAGGCGACGAACCCGACCAGCGCGAGCGCTGCGGCGCCCGCCAGCCACACCCAAATCGACGGGCCCGGCGAGGGCGGCGGTCCGCTGCCAAGCGGGCCGGCCAGCCCGCCGGCTCTGTCGCCGAGTAGCTCGTTGTAGTGTTCGACCGCTGCTTCCGAATCGAGACCCAAAAAGCGCGCGTACGTGCGGATGAAACCGCGAACGTAGACGGGCGCGGCGATAGACTTCCAATCTTCGTCCTCGATGCTCTGCAGATAAATCGACCGGATGTAGATCTGCTCCGAGACATCCGAAAGCGAGAGATGGCGCGCTTCGCGAGCCGCGCGGAACGCGTCCCCCAGGGACGGCATACCGTTGAGTTAGCGGGGCCCTTCGGTTATCCTGTTGCGGTATGCGTCCAACCCGAGTAGTCGCTGCGATGAGCGGCGGCGTCGATTCAGCGGTTGCGGCCGGCTTGCTCGTCGAGCGCGGCTACGACGTGGTCGGCGTTACCATGAAAATGTACGTCGCGACACGACCCGCGCACGCGAAATCGTGCTGCGGCGCCGACGATTTCGACGATGCCCGGCGTAGCGCCGCCGCCCTCGGCATTCCGCATTACGTCCTCGACTTCGAGGAGGCGTTCCAGCGCAACGTCGTCGATCGCTTCGTCGACGCGTACCGAACCGGGCGCACGCCGAATCCATGTATCGCCTGCAATAACTTCGTAAAGTTGGGGACCTTGCAGCGTTTCGCCGATCGCATCGGCGCACGCTATGTGTCGACCGGTCACTACGCGCGCCTCGTGCACGGCGATGACGGTCCGCATCTGTTCGCCGGCGAGCCGTCGAAAGATCAATCCTACGCGCTCGCGCAGTTGACGCCGGAGCAGTTGGCCCATCTCTTGTTGCCGCTCGGCGACCTCTCGAAAGTCAAGGCGCGCCAGCAAGCGGCCCGCCTCGGTTTGCCGGTGCACGACAAACCGGAGTCGCAAGACATTTGTTTCGTCGAAGGCGGCGACTATCGTTCCGTGCTCGAACGCGTCGCGCCGATCGAAGAATCCTCCGGGACGATCGTGACGGTGCAGGGGCAACGCGTCGGTACTCACGCCGGAATCGCGGGGTTCACCGTGGGACAGCGCCGCGGACTTCCCGCGACGCACTTCAACGATGGGCCGCGCTACGTTACGCGAATCGACGCCGCTACCAACACGATCGTGATCGGATGCGAAACCGAACTCCTCTCGCAGTCGCTGATCGCGGGCGACCTGAATCTCATTCGGCCCGAGCGCTTCACAAGGGGCACCACGCGAGTGCGCGCGATGACACGCTATCGCTCGCCGCTCAATTTCGCACACGCGTCGTTCGAGCGTGAGGCTGCCGAGCTTCGTCTGCGCTTTGAGGAGCCCGAACGCGCGGTAGCTCCGGGCCAGCTCGTCGCGCTCTACGACGAGCGCGCGGACGAGGTTCTGGGCGCGGCGACCATCCGCTCTGCGGCGTGATCGCCGCAACGCCTCCCGCGCACGTCGCTCCGGCGACGCACGGGTTGCCCGCCGCCTGCTCCGTGCTGGCGCCGACGGTCGTGAGCCGTGCGCTCGGGCGCAACGTCCACGCGTTGAGCGCGGCGCTTCTCGGCGAGAGCGACGCCATGCGTACCGCGCACCTGGTGAACTGCGTCTACTCGTACGACCGCGCGCCGTATCCCGTCGCGCTGACCATCAACCTCACGCTGCCGACCGGCGACCTCCCGGACGGCCTCACGACGTTCCAAGTCGACAATCGCGGCGGCGGCATCGTCACCGTGCGCGCGAGCCGCTTCGACATTGCGCTGTGGACGCCCGATTCTGCGAACCCAGCGCCGCTCGAACAGCTGGCACGCGCCGCCCTCAGCGGACGTCAGCCCGATCCGCCGAGCGCGCCTGCGCGCTGGCCGGCGCGAAGCGAAGAGCGCTATGCCTGCGAGATGCTCGCGCCCGCCGTCGTGGCGAGGATCACCGGCATGCCGGTCGGCGCGTCAGCGACCTCTGTCGGCGAATGCCAGTATGCCGCACTTGCCGCGCCGTATCGCGTCGTCGCGAAGCTGACGATCGAGGCGAAGCCGCCCGGCACCGCGTTCGCTCGCGAGCGAATCGACGAGTTGCGCGCCGCTTCGGATATCGACGTTCGCTCCGTGTCGAAACTTCCGTACGGTCACCTTCTCCGCCCGGCTCGAGGCCCAGGCGCTTCCCTTCTCTTCGACGCCGGGACGTCGCTCGTTACGCTGACCACAACCGATCGTGCCGACGGAGCGCTGTTGGAGCGTCTGGGGGATATAGCCTTCGCCGCTTTACGGCACTAGAGAATCGCGTAACTCACGGTTGCGCCCACTCCTATCGATACGTCGAGCGGTCCGTACGGATCGAAGTAGTTGCCTTGAGGATTGTATCCGAGCGCACCGAAATCGCTCGGCGAGAGGCACGCTCCCGTCACAGATGACTGCTCGTTGATCGCAAGCACGCTTCCCAAACGAACTCCCGCGGCGCGCGCGATCATTTCGGCGCGACGATGCGCATCGGCCACCGCAGCTTTCTGAGCGCGCGCTTCGGCGTCCGAACAGTCGTTAAGAAAGAGGGAACTTTGGATCTGAGCGCTTTGAATGACGCTCGCCAGCGCGTCAGGGAGCGCCTTCACCGTTTCTCGCATAATCGTTTCAACGCGTTCCCGTGTCGGCTTCTCGATCGTCCCGACGATCTGCGGTCCGCCGCCGCCCTGGCCAAGCATTCCACTCAACGGCAGGACCCAAGCGGCATCAGGCATGCCATGGGCGCGAAGTGCTTCGGCGATCGTCTTCCCGGCGTCGTCAAGACTGCCCACCGTTCCCGTTGCGCCGGAGCGGCCAAAAATCCGTACGACTACGCGCATCCGATCGGCTGGCACCCGAATCGTCCCGCGCCCCACGACCGTGATCGCGGAGACCGATTGTGCCCATGCGGGAACGACGCTGAGGAGCAACGCGCAAATCGCCGCCCCGCAAAAAGCCTTGCGAACGTGCATCTGACTCACGTTCTCACGAACGAAGACGAACCCCGCTGCGTGACTCGCGCTCGCGGAAGAGCGCTGCTGCCCGGCCTAGCCCGCGGTGGCGAGCGCCATCTTGGGGCGAAGGTTCCAATACGTGTCGCGAATGACCGGACGGAAGCCCGCACCGATGATCAACTCCTCGAGTTGCTTGCGCGTCGCTTCGTTGGTCGAACCGGCGTCGTGGACGACGCGCTCTTCGAGAATCGTTCCGCCCATGTCGTCGCAGCCGTAGAGTAACGCCAGTTGCCCCATTTTCAACCCCGGCGTCAACCACGAAGCCTGGAGGTGCGGCACGTTGTCGAGATAGAGCCGCGAGAGTGCGAGCACCCGCAGATACTCGAGTCCGGTCGATTCCCTGCCCTTGAGCGGCGTCTTGAACGGCACGTAATACCACGGAATGAACGCGGTAAAGCCGTGCGTCTCGTCCTGTAGTCCGCGCACCGCATCGAAGTGCGCGATGCGTTCGGCGTGCGTTTCGATCGAGCCGAACATCATCGTCGCGGTCGTCGGCATGCCCAGGGACTGCGCTTCGCGCATGACGCCGAGCCACTGCTCGGGCTTCACCTTGCGCGCGCTGATGCGCTTGCGCACGCGCTCGACCAAGATTTCGGCGCCGGCGCCCGGCAGCGACTTCATTCCGGCGGCGCGCAGGCGCCTGAGAATCTCGAGCGTGGTCGTCTCTTCGACCGTCGCCAGACCGACGATCTCCGACACCGACAGCGAGTGAAGGTCGATCGACGGAAACTCCAGCGCGACGCGGCGGAACAGCCGCTCGAACCACTCGAGTCGCAGCGCGGGATTCACGCCGCCTTGAATCATGATCTGGGTGGCACCTTGATCGGCCGCCCACTTCACGCGCGACACGACGTCGTCGTGCGACATCGTGTAGCCTTCGCCGTGGCGCTCGGGCCGGAAGAACGCGCAAAACGTGCAGTGGACGTTGCAGACGTTGGTGTAGTTGATCGTCGTATCGATGACGTAGGTTACGTCGTCGGTTGGGAAGAGCGACATGCGGCGCGCGTGGGCCGCCGCGCCCAGTTCGTGCAGCGGCGCCTCTTCGTACAGGCGAACGCCTTCATCGAACGAAAGCCGGCCGCCGCCGGCAGCCTTGTCGAGCAGATTAGCGATGGACAACGAACGCCTCCGGCTCGACTGGCGGAATCACGGCGATCGCACCCAGCGAGCGAAGCTCTTCGAAGAAGCGCCGCAAACCAGCGCGCGCCGGCGCGTCGAATGAGAAATTGAGCGTCGCGTAATACGACGCATAAAAGCCCGCCGGACGCGCGTGCGCAGCCTGAGCGGCAGCCAGGACGCGATCCGGGTTGGCGACGCCCCAGCGTTGCGCCTCACAGAGCGCGTCGAGCGCGTACTGAACCTCGTCGCGATCTGACGCCAACACGTCGCGCCGTACCGCCCAAACGGCGTAGACCATGTCGCAGCCGGTCCAATCATGCCAGTGCGTGCCGAGATCGTGGACGTGGGCCGGCGTGAAGGTCTGCTGCGCATCGATCGCCCGGTCGCCGATCAGCAGCGCCGGGCGGCCGGCGGCGGCCTCAGCGAACGGATCGTCGCTCACGACGAAATTCGCTCGAACGCCGTAGCGCCGTTCGAGCAACACGCGCAGCAACGCGCTTCCGCTGGCCGATTCGCGCGTCACCGCAATCGTCGCACCGTCGAGTTCGACTAGGGGAAGACGGCTGACGCAGACGACCGACCAAACGTCGCGGCGCGAGCCGATGCAGAGTTCGGGCAAGAGCGCGAAAACGTCGGGATGTTCGCCGTACGCGACCGCGCTGATCGGGCTGAGATCGAGCTTCCCGGCGAGCAGCATCGCGTTGAGGTTCGACGGCACGTCGGCGACGAGCGCGCCCGGAAAATGCACGGCGCCTTCATCGAACGCCGTATAGACCGGAAGGTCGTTGGTATAAACGATTCGGCCCGAGCGCAACATCGCTACTGAGCGGAGGCGCCGACCGCTTCGCGGACGTCCGGCGACCAGTCGTATGCGAATTCGTCATACGTGGTGTTGCGGCGCACCGGAACGTAGCCGGCTTCCTCGATCAAGCGCCGGAATTCACGATCGTCGACGTACTGTCCCGACTGCGTCCCGGCGCTGTGATAGATCCGCTCCTCATCGGTCGAGCCGTGCGTCCCGTCCATGTCGTCGGCGCCGAAGTGCAACGCGACCTGACAGACCTTGAGGCCCTGAATCATCCAGTAGGCCTTGATGTGATCGAAGTTGTTGAGGATCAGGCGCGCGGTTGCGAACATTCGGATGTCGTCGAGGCCGGTCGTCCAACCGCAGTCGTTGAGTTCGTTGCCGTCGGGGTGGAACGCAAGCGGAATGAAGGCGTTATACCCAGGCGACCGCACTTGCGATTCGCGCAGCATGATCAGGTGCTCGACGCGCTCCTCGGGCGTCTCGATCGTCCCGTAGAGCATCGTCGCATTCGACGCGATTCCGACGCGGTGAGCGATCTCGTGGATCGCGAGCCAGTTCTCGGCGTTGACCTTGTTCGGACAGACCAGCTTGCGGAAGCGCTCGCTGAAGACTTCGGCGCCGCCGCCGTTGATGTTGTCCAATCCGGCGCCGCGCAGCTCGCGCAAGACTTCTTCGAAGCCGAGCCGGTGCCGGCGCGCGAGATACTCGATCTCCGCCGCGGTGAACAGCGAGAGTTGCACGTGCGGGACCGCGCTCTTGAAGCGCCGCATCAACGGTAACCAGTAGTCGAGTGAGAGCTGACGCGGATCGTGACCGCCGACGATGTGCAACTGGTTGAAGTTCGTGCCGGTTTCGAAGGCTTTCGCCATCACCTCATCGGCCGACATGCGCACCGCGCCCTCTTCCTTTTCGGCGCGCGCGAACGAACAGAACTTGCAGCCCGCGTAGCAGACGTTGGTCGAGTTGATGTAGCGGTTGAGGACGTAGAATACCTTGCGTCCACTCTTTCGCTCTTTGACCCGCTTCGCGAGCCGCCCGAGCGTGTGCAGGTCGCGGGTGCGCAGCAAAGCGACCCCGTCTTCCTTAGATAAGGGGATCCCCTCGTCGAGCTTGTTCTCGATCGGGCGCAGCGCGGGATCGGTGATGTTCGTCATTACGGACAGCTTAGGTTCGCTTCACAAGCGGCGAGCCCCCACGCGACCTAGGGGCCAACCGGTCGATGGCGCTCATTCCGAGCAGCAGCCAGATTGCGCCCAAGAGATAGCCGCCCAAGAGGTCGGTCGGGTAGTGCGCGCCGAGCGCCAAGCGCGACCAGCCGATCGCGATGACCCAGAACCCGAGCAGGATGATCAGCGCGGTGCGCCACGGCGCCGGAGGAAGCGTTCGCCACAGCAAGTAGGCCCACAAACCGTAGAACACGAGCGACAGCGTCGCGTGGCCGCTCGAATACGCGAACGAGGTCTCGTGCAATCCGTACCAATGCTCGGGTCGCGCGCGCCGAAAGAGCTCTTTGAACAGATCGCTCGAGAACCACGCGCACAAGAACGTCCCGACGATCGCGAGCGTACTCGGAAACCAACCGCGGCGCAGGACGCCGATCAAGAGCGTCAGCGCGCACAAGATCGCGTAGACGACAAACGTTCCGGAAGTGGTGAAGAACAACGCGAGGCCGACGCTATGACCCGCAAAGAGTTGCACGCCGCGATCGAGCTCGTCGACCGGGAAGCGCGTGACCGCGAAGCCGAGCGCGAGGTACGCAAGCAGCAACAGAGCGACGGCCCATAACCCGCGCTTCCTTGTCAGCGGAGGCGTTCGGCATCGAAAGCGGCGAGGGCACGTGTCGCGTACTCGCGCACGAGCTGCGCCTCACCGTAGTACTTGTCCGCGTCTTCCTTGGCTTTTACGCCCATCGCCACGTGGACGTTCTGGAGGCTGTTGTTCATGCTGGCTTGGGCCGGGCGTGAGCTGGAACCAGTGTTGGACTGGACGCTGTACGTTCGATCGAATTTGACGGACTTCTGCGGCACGTCGGCCGCCCGCTCCAGCGCAAGACGGAAATGCGCCCGCGCGTCGTCGCCGCGGAACATCTCGGTTTCGTAGGCGGCGGCGACGAGGTACGCTTGCGATGCACGCAGACTGGCCAGGCCGTCGGCGCTGTCGGCGCGGCCGCGATCGATTTGCTCTGCCAAATGGAGCGCGGTTCCAACGATCGCCGCCCGCGCGGTACCGGTGGGGTTTTCGGTCATCCGTTGCAACAAGCAACTCTCACTCGTAATGCGCTCGCCGCACTTGTAGAGCGAATGCCAAACGGGCAGCAGCGAGAAGTCGACGTCTCCCAGCGACTGCGTCGCTCGGTCGGCTAACAGCAGGTTGCGGTTTTCGGCCCCGGCAGCAGCAGCTGCGAGGACGAAGAGCAGGGCACAGAACGCACCGGCCCACACACGCATGGCTGGACCTACGCTTCGGCCTGGCTAAGCACCTTGGGCGAACAGATCGGTTTGATCGTCGCGGCCAAAACGCGAGGCGATGCGCTCGAGCTCGCCGAGACTGACATTGATGCGGCGCGGCTTCGTCCCTTCGTGCGGGCCGACGACGCCGAAATCTTCGAGCTGTTTCATTAGACGAACCGCGCGCGGATGCCCGATCGAAAACTGCGACTGTAATTGCGCGGTCGACGCGTAGTTGGTCTCGATAATGAAGCGCGCCGCGTCATAGGCGAGCGGGTCGACGGCCCGGGCCTTTTCGTCGTCCTCGATCGGCAAGAGGTCGACGTCGAGCAGGTTGTCCGGCCGGCCCTGCGCCGCCCAAAACGCGACCAGTCGCGAGATCTCGCCGCCGGTGATGAGCGCGCCCTGCGCGCGGACCGGTTTCGGCGCGTCGATCGGCAGATAGAGCATGTCGCCACGCCCGAGCAGGCGTTCGGCACCGACCATGTCGAGGATGGTGCGCGAGTCGACTTGCGAGCTGACGGCGAAGGAAAGCCGCGACGGAATGTTGGCTTTGATGATTCCGGTGATGACGTCGACCGAAGGGCGCTGCGTCGCGACGACGAGGTGAATCCCGGTCGCGCGCGCGAGCTGCGCGAGCCGGCAAATCGAGATCTCCACCCTCGCCGGCGCGATCATCATCAAGTCCGCCAACTCGTCGATGAAGATCGCGACGTACGGTAACTTCTCGTCGGGATACTTGGTGTTGTACTCCTCGATCTTGCGCACGCCGGCTTTCGCGAAGCGCTCGTAGCGCGAGTCCATCTCTTTGGTCATCTCGAACAGCGCGCCGGCCGCCAGCCGTGCGTCGGTGATGACCTCTTTGATCAGGTGCGGGATGCCGTTGTACACCGCCAATTCGACGCGCTTGGGGTCGATCAGGAGGAGTTGAACCTGATCCGGCGTCGCCGAAACCAAGAGCGACGCGATCATGCAGTTGAGGCAGACGCTCTTGCCCGCGCCGGTCGCGCCCGCGACCAAGAGATGCGGCATCTTGCCGAGATCGCCGAAGACCGGACGGCCGGTGATGTCTTTGCCGAGGGCGACGTTGAGCGGCGGAATCTGCCCGCGCGACGGCAGCGCCTGTAAGATCTCGGCGATCGAAACGATTGAGACGTGCGCGTTCGGGACCTCGATGCCGACGGCCGACTTTCCGGGAATCGGCGCCTCGATGCGAACCGAGGTCGCCGCGAGCGCAAGCGCGATGTCGTCGGCGAGCGAGGAGATGCGCGAGATCTTCACGCCGCGCTCGGGGCGAAGCTCGTACCGCGTGACCGCCGGCCCGCGCTCGATGTGCGTGACCTTCGCGCCGACGCCGAACGAGGCGAGCGTGTCTTCGAGCAAGCCGGAACGCTGCGATTCGTCGATTATTTGCGCTTGCGGTGGATCGAAGATCGCGAGATCGGGGAGACGATAGGGGCGCCGCCCCGCCTCCGTCGAGGAGACGAACGGCGTTACCGCGGGCTGGTATTCACCGACGACGACGCCTGGGAGAGCGGGGGCGGACTCGTCATCGTCTTCTTCGTCGACCTCCTCGTCGAGCTCGTCGTCTTCGAGCTCGTCGTCGAGCTCTTCGTCATCTTCTTCGATTTCTTCAGGTTCATCACGATCGAGCGGCTCTTCCCGTTCGACGGGTTGCACCGGAACCAGAGCAATCGCGGTCGAGGCGGCGGCACTCTTGCGTGCGCCGAGCCCCACAGGCAAATCGAAGGCTTCGCGAAAGGTTTGCGGCCCCGGCTTTGGGCTCGCCACGGCCGGCTTGCCTTTCGGGCGCGCGAACAGCGCGCGTAAGCGATGTCCGTTCGCGATGCACCATCCGATCACGCGCTTGACGGAGACGTTGGCGATCCAGATTGTTACGACCAAGGCGATGACCGCGAGCGCGACGCGTTCTCCGCTCGGGCCGAGCAGCGAGCGCAGGAGACGCGCGAGCCCGGCGCCCACGGCGCCGCCCGACCGATCGTACGCCGCGTCGAAAACGACGAAGTAGAGGAGCGACGCGCCTCCGAATTTCGCGATCAGCCGCGGGACGTTGATTTCCAGAAAGACGATTCCGCCTAGCAGCGCGACGACCAAGGGAACCAGCCACGACGCCGCACCGAATGCAAGCGTCAGCCAGCGGGCCAACCGCACGCCGAGGGCGCCGGAATGTTCGGGCGCTCCGATCGCAAGTCCCAAATAAAGCGCCGCGCCGAACGCTGCGATTCCGGCGATCTCCAAGTTGAGCCGCATCGTCGCGCGTGCCTTGCGGCGTACGCGTGCCATTAGACGAAGACCTTAGGGGGGAGCAGGTCGCACACCTGTTCGCGCCAACACCTGAGTAATGCCGACGATGCTCTTCGCCGCCATCGCGTTGCTCGCGGCGACTGCGCCGTCGCCGAGCCCCGCGCCCAGCCCGACCGAGGCGCCGCTGCGCGAGATCGGGCGAGTCCACGTGACGACGCCGCTGTGCAAGACGCTTGCGACGCATGCCGTCGTCGCCGCCAACCTCGCGGCGGTCGATTCGCCGGTGACCGGCCCGGTCAACATCGGCACGGGCGTCGAGACCAGCGTGCTCGAG
>Ga0209422_1000358_pt1 | contig 11075 bp, 8 predicted proteins | sample BlaSpr_A8_OM2_M3_FD_187983 | JGI IMG/M metagenome (GOLD analysis project Ga0209422, IMG submission 187983) | Forest soil microbial communities from Thunder Bay, Ontario, Canada - Black Spruce, Ontario site 2_A8_OM2_M3 (SPAdes) (version 2) | ecosystem: Environmental > Terrestrial > Soil > Boreal... | reverse complement strand
CGAACTGATCGGGCGGCGCAAGGACGGAGCCGAGTTTCCGATCGAGATCATGCTGAGCCCGCTGGAAAGCGCCGAAGGAATCCTGGTGACGGCGGCGATTCGCGACATCAGCGTGCGCAAGGATGCGGAAATACATCTGGCGCAGATGGAGGCCAGGTATCGCGGCCTGCTCGAGGCGGCTCCCGACGCGATGGTGGTGGTGGACAAGAACGCCGAGATCGTCCTGGTGAATCTTCAGGCCAAGTTGGAGTTCGGATACCGCCGGGCTGAACTGTTAGGCCAAAAGGTGACGCAGATCATTCCCGACGGCTTCGCGGAGCGGCTGCTCAAGGATGGGGTTGGCGCGATGGCGCAACAAATCCTCAAGGGGATCGATTTCACCGGGCGCCGGAAGAAGGGAGACGAGTTTCCGATCGAGATCATGCTGAGCCCGCTCGAAAGCGGCGAAGGGATTCTGGTGATTCGCGACATCAGCCTGCGCAAGGACGAGGAAAGGCGCGTGGCGCGGATGGAATCCAGGTACCGTGGGCTGCTCCAGGCGGCGCCGGATGCGATGGTGGTGGTGAACCATGACGGCGAAATCGTGCTGGCAAATCTCCAGGCCGAGAAGGAATTCGGATATTGCCAGGACGAACTCCTCGGGCAGAATATGAAAAACATCATTCCAGAGCGCGTTGCGGAACGGCTGATCGCGAATGGTCTTCGCTCCTCGCTTGCATTGCAGATCGGTACCGAGATTGAATTGACCGGCCGGCGCAAGGACGGCGGTGAATTTCCGGTCGAAATCATGCTGAGCCCGCTCGAAAGCGCCGAGAGAATTCTGGTGATACGCGACATCAGTGTGCGCAGACGAACCGAGCGATTAAAGGACGAGTTCGTCTCGACCGTCAGCCACGAGTTGCGCACGCCGCTGACGTCGATTTCCGGGTCGCTCGGTCTGCTCGCGGAACAATGGGCGGGCGAACTGCCAAAATCGGCCGCGCGTCTCCTCGCGATCGCGCACACCAACAGCCAGCGGCTGGTTCGTCTCATCAACGACATTCTCGACATCGAGAAGCTCGAATCCAGCCGCGTCGTGTTCAATTTGAGTCAGGTCGACCTGGGTTCGCTGGCGGCGCACGCGATTGAGGAGAATGGCGGATTCGCCGAGAGCTATGGCGTGCACGTTCGACTCGATACTGCGCCGGCTGACAGCGACGTCAATGCCGACCCCGACCGGCTTGCCCAGGTTGTTACTAATCTTCTCTCGAACGCGATCAAATTCTCGCCGGCAGGCGGAGAAGTCTTGGTCGCGGTGGAGAAAAATGGCAACGTTGTTCGTGTATCGGTGCGTGATCACGGCTGCGGCATTTCTGAAGACTTCAAGCCGCACGTCTTTGAAAAATTCGCGCAGGCTGACGGCACCACCTCCCGCCAGAAGGGCGGAACCGGTCTCGGCCTCAGCATCGTCAAGCAGATCGTTGAGAGATTGGGAGGCGATGTTGGGTTCGCTGATGCGCCCGGCGGCGGCACCGTCTTTTATGTCGACCTGCGGGCGTGGGACGACAGCATTGCGGGGGAAGTCGATCTCGATTCCGATCCGGGCGCGGTCCGTATCCTGCTTTGCGAGGACGACCGGGATGCGGCGATCGTGCTGCGGAAAACCCTGCGGCGGGTCGGGTATGCGGTGGACTTTGCGTACACGATGCCGGCCGGCGTCGCGCGTACCGACGCAACCCGCTACGCGGCCATTCTGGTCGACCTGAAACTTCCGGGCGGCGACGGAATTGACCTGATCCTGCACATACGCTCAAATCCGCATCACCGCGACACGCCGGTCATCGTGATCGCCGGCGATCCCGACCGGGGGCGCACCGATGTCAGATCATCTCATCTCAACGTTCTGGATTGGCTCCGTAAACCACTGGATTTCGAGCATCTTGTCCAGATCCTTGGTGTTGCGCTTCCTCCAGAGCAGCCCAAACGTCTGCGCATTCTCCATGTAGACGATGATCGCGATGTGCTCGCGCTGGTGACCCATGCGCTCCGTTCGACCGCAGATGTGATTTCGGCGGATTCCCTTGTCAGTGCCCGTCGCGCACTTGCCACCGAGAGCATTGATGTCGTGGTGCTCGACATGGCACTTGGCACGGATTTCGGCATGGATCTGCTGCCGAGCCTCCGTGATAATCTCGGCAACGCACTTCCGGTGATCATTTTTGCGAAAAACGGGGCGGCCGTTCCGTGTGACGAGCAGGTCCAGCTCGCGTTGTCCAAGTCGAACGCGTCGCTTGATGATTTGACGGAAGAGGTACGTGACCGTCTGGCGCTTCGACTCACACGTCCCGTCATGGAGGTGGCATGACTACGCTTCGAATTCTGCACATCGATGACGAGCCTGACATTCGCGAAGTCGTCGAAATATCGCTTGGCCTCGATCCAGGTTTCGCGACGCGAAGTTGTAGCTCGGGTGAGGAAGCCATTGCGGCTGCGATCGACTGGCAGCCCGACATCATTTTATGCGACGTCATGATGCCGGTAATGGACGGACCGGCGACTTTGATGCGGCTGCGGGAGAATGTCCTGACCGCGAGCATTCCGGTCATATTCATGACGGCCCGCGCGCAGACCCGCGAGCTCGATCGCTTTCGCTCGCTCGGCGCCCTCGGCGTCATCCCGAAGCCATTCGACCCGATGACGTTGGCGGCCTCAGTGCGCAGTTACGTGCAGCCGACGCACGATCCGTTGGACGATTTGCGGGCCGGATTCCTGCAACGAGTCAAGAAAGATGCCGCGGCGCTTTCGCAAGACCGCCTGGTGCTGAGGGATAGGAACCGGCTGCCGGCCACGCTGGGTCGAATCAAGCATATCGCGCATGGCCTTTCGGGAGCCGGCGGAATTTATGGGTTTGCTGAAATCAGCGACGCGGCGGCCGCGCTCGAAGACGCGGTCATCGCCGAGCTTGCCGATCCCGGTCTAGGCCAGCAAACCGACCGTGCGCTTGATGGTCTGATCTTCCATGCCGGGAACCCCGGGGAATCCGCAGGCCAGATGGTGCGGCCTGTTCCGGAAGCATAGTCACGCGGCAGTCGATCTCCTGTGCATTAATACGCAGACAGACCTTAGCCCCGCATTAGTTCATTTGGGGTCTGATCGATGTCGAAATGCCGGACGGTCCGCAGACATTTGCACGATGCTGACACGAATCCGGCAATCGGGAACAGGAGCGACCATGATGCGGCAATCTGCGCGCGAAATCGAAAGACTCGATGTTCAGGAGGTCGCACGCACGCTGGCCGAATTTCGATCGAGCGAAGAGACCCCCAGGATGCTCATCGCGGATGACGATCCTTCGATCGTGAGGTTGCTTGCCGATCACTGCGCGCGCATGGGCTTCGATGTCGACACCGCCTCCAACGGAATCCAGGCGCTTCTCAAGGCAGCCCGGTTCAAGCCGGACATTCTGCTGATCGACGTCAACATGCCGGAAGTGGATGGCCTGTCGGTTTGTGCGCGTCTTGTGGATTCCGACAGAAAGCCGGTAAACGTGATTGTGATCACCGGCAGCAGGGATCCGGATACGCTCGAGAGGTGCGAAGGCTTTGGGGCGTACTACGCGCGCAAGGGGCCGGATTTCTGGGATGATCTCGAAGATGCGCTGGCGGAGATCCATCCCCGCATGTCCGGCAGAATTCGGCAGTCTGCTGCGCATCCGCCGGCCGTGCGCGCGCGTCCCTGGGTGCTGCTGATCGACGATGACAACGATATCAACCGATTTCTCGCCAGCCGGCTGGAGAAATGCGGTCTTGATGTAAAATACGCTTGCGACGCCCAGCAGGGTTTCCGGATGGCCTGCAGGGACGAACCCGCTGTGATCGTGACCGACTATTTCATGCCGAATGGCGATGCTCAATATTTGCTGACGAGGTTGCGCACCACGGCGGCGACCGAGAAGATTCCGGTTATTGTCCTGTCCGGACGACAGCTTACTGAAGTGACGTTACAAACCCTGAGGCGAGAGATTTGCGGCCATCCCGGCGCAACGGAAATCCTGAGAAAATCCCAGGATACCTTTGCGCTATTCGCGGCACTGAAAAAATTCTGCGGCTTCGAACGGGAAGATCTTGTGTCAAGGGCAGTCAAACCGGCCTGAGACAAACCGCGCTGCCAAGTTCCTCGATCGTCAAGGTCGAGCCGCTGGAGTGAGACGGACGCCAATGATCCCATTGTCATGCCCGGGCTTGACCCGGGCATCCATCACCCTTCGTAAGAGTCTTGGTGAAGAGGATGGATTGCCGGGTCAAGCCCGGCAATGACACGCCGGGCTACGGCGCCTCAAGCAGCCCGCGCAGATATCCCGCGGAGAACGCCGCGACGCCGGGGCCGTCAGGTACATAATCGAACGGTTCCACCGCGATCGTGCCGGCATAGTGGTGACGCTTCAGAGCGGCCATGATCGGCGCGAATTTCGTCTCGCCCTGGCCCGGGCCGCGGCGGTTTGGGTCGTTGACCTGGAAATGCGCGATCAGGCCGGTCGGCAGCCAGCGGTCGATCAGCGCAGGTATCGATTCCGACTCGGTCCGGCCGGCGGCGCTGCAGTCGATCATGGTCCGCAGATTGGGATGATCGATCGAACGCACCAGCTCAGCCGCTTCCGCAACGGTATTCACCAGGGACGTTTCCTTGCGCGACAGCGGCTCGATGCAATAGATGACGCCGGTGCGGGCGGCGGCGAACGCCACCTGCGCCAGGGCGTCGCGCAGCCGGGCGAGCGCGATCTCACGGGTTTCTCCCGGCGCGATCTGCCGCTGTTGGGGCGAGCCGTGCACCAGAACCGCGCCGCCGAGTTCCGCGCAGAGACCGGTGAGGTGCATCATCACCTCGAGGGTACGGGCGCGCACCGCGGCGTCGGGATCGGTCAGCGACAGGCCATCGGGTTTTACCAGCAGCCAATGCAGCCCGGTGACGACGAGGCCGGAAGCCTCCACGGTGGCGCGGATTTTCGCGGCCTGCGCGGTTGAGATTTTCTCCGGCGATGCGTCGAGCGTGAATGGCGCGATCTCCAGCCCGTCATAGCCGAGCGCGGCGGCGTACTCGCATTGCCGCTCCAGCGGCATCTCCACCAAGACCTCGTTGCACAAGGCAATCCGCATTTTTGCAAAACTCCTGCTGGTTCAGGCGTGCCGCGAGGTGAGTCGCCGGAGCTGCCTGCCGATCCCGCCGGTGATGGTCGAGACCAGCGACTTAAACGCGGGAATATAGAGCAGCAGGATCAGGATCGTCACGGTGGCGAAGGCGATGGAGATCGGCCGCGTAAAGAACGGCGCGAGGCTGCCGTCCGACAGCACCAGGCCGCGCCGCAGGCTTTTGTCCAGCAGCCCCCCGAGCACGAGGCCCAGCACGAACGGCGCCATCTGGTAGCCTTGGCGGCGCAGGAAGAACGCGCCGATCCCGATCGCCAGCATGCAATAGATGTCGAACAGCCGCGAGGCGCCGGCAAACGCGCCGACCGTGCACAACAGGAAGATGATCGGCATCAGCACGGTGCGCTTTATCTTGAGCACCAGCAACAGCGGCTTGATCAGGAACAGCCCGAACACCAGGATGCTGACGGTCGCAAGCGACGTCATCGCGACCACGTCGTAGATGAATTGCTTGTGTTCGATCATCAGCATCGGCCCGGGCTGGATGCCGTGAATGATCATCGCCGCCATCAGCACCGCCGACGGCGCCGAGCCGGGAATGCCGAGCGCGAGCGCCGGAATGATATGGCCGGGGATCGAGGACATGTCGCCGGTCTCCGCCGCCATCAGGCCGTCGATCGATCCCTTGCCGAACTGATCGCGCTCCTTGCTCACCGCCTTGGCGGCGGCATAGGACATCCAGGCGCCGGCATCCTCGCCGACGCCCGGCATCAGCCCGGTCAAGACGCCGATCAGGCCCGAACGCAGCACGGTGCGCCAGTATTGCGCGACCTCGCGAAACCGCGGCAGCACCGAATCGCGCATCTCCACCATCTGCCGCTCGGCGGGATCGGCGAGCGTGGTCAGCACTTCGGCGAAACCAAACGCGCCGACCAGCGCAGGGATCAGTGCAATGCCGCCGGAAAGCTGGCTCCATCCGAAGGTGAATCGGTCGTAGGCGTAAAGACCTTCCTGGCCGATCTGCGCCACGAACAGGCCGAGCGCGCCCATTAGCCAGCCCTTGAGCGGGTCGTTGCCGACGATGCTGCCGGACATCGCGACGCCCAACAGCGCGAGCCAGAAGAACTCATACGCCCCGAACGAAAGCGAGACCTCGGCGAGCAGCGGCGTAAATGCCGCGAGACACAATACGCCGAACAGTGTGCCGCTGAAGGCGCCCGAGGTGGCGATGCCGATGGCGCGACCGGCCTCGCCGCGCAACGCCAGCGCATGGCCGTCGGCGCAGGAGGCCGCGTTGGCCGCGGTGCCGGGGATGTTGAGCAGGATCGCGGTGCGCGATCCGCCGTAGAGCGTTCCGACGTAGGAGCAGATCAGGATCAAGATGGCGTCGTTCGGCGCCATCTTGATGGTCAGCGTCGTCAACAGCGCGATACAAAGCGTCGCCGACAGGCCCGGCAGGCAGCCGACGATAATGCCGAGCAATGCGCCGCCGAGCCCATAGGCCAGCGAATAGACATTCAGGATGCTCAAATAGGCCTGGCCGAGTTCGTTGAGACCCGAGAGCATGACGGCATCCGCTGTTCAGGGCAGGCGAACCAGGAAAATCTCCTGGAACACGATCGTGATGGCGATGCCGGCGCCGAGACCGATCGCGGCGGCCTTGAGCAGACGGCGCGGGTTCGACGGCGGGGCGGTCGTTTGGCCGCCTTGATATTGCAGGGAGACAATGGCGACGGTGACGAGGATGGCGGCGGCGAGCCAGAACGGCAGGCCATGTCCGACCAGCCCCACGCCGAAGACGAGACACAGTCCGAGCACCAGCACCAGCCGCCTGGTTTTGGCGCGATCGACCGGCGCGGCACCGGCAGCGGTCGCGAGCAGATGCGGGCGCCAACTCCGCAGCGCCAGCAGCGCGCCAAGGATCGTCATGGCGATCCCCAACAATCCCGGAAGCAATCCGGGAATGGTGTAGGGGTTGATGTCCTGGTTTTCGAGCCGGTCCATCATCAGCGACCCGATCACGGTCGCGATGCCCAAACCCATCCAGCCGAACGCAGAGAGGAAATCGCCGCGCAAGCTGGCGATGTCCTCCTGCCCGCCAGGGGACGATGCTGGCGCGGCTTGTTCAGGCGAAGACATCGGCGTGACTCACTGGCGATAAGGATAGACCGGGGTTCAGGACGGCACGCGCGTCAAGGTTTGGCAATGCCCACCGTATCGGGCGAAACCTTGGCCTTGCCGCTGTCGAACAACAGCCAGGCGTTGGCCTGCACCGCCGGGAATACCGCCTTTTGCGCGGCTTCGCCGGAGGACGGCGCAAACAGCGCGCCGCGCGATGTCGCGTATTTCTTCACCGCCTCGCTGTTGGAGACGGTTTGCTTCCAGATTTTTTCCACCGTGGCGATCACCTCGTCGGGCACGCCCTTGGGAATGAAGATGCCGAAATAATTGGTCGGCGCCGTGAACCCCGGAATCGTATCCGACAGCGGCGGGATGGTGCCGTAGCCCTCGAGTTCGAGCGGCTTGTCGCTGACGGTGGCGAGCGGCCGCAGCCTTTTTCCGCGGATCATGTCGGCCTGCTCGACGGCAAGCTGCGTGGTGACTTCGGCTTCGCCGGAAACGGTGGCCACCACCGCGGGATTGCCGCCGTCATAGGTAACGTGGCGATATTTGACGCCGGTGACCTTGGAGATCAGCTCCATGGCGTTGTGGCCGGCGGAGGTGACGCCGGCGGTCGCCACTGAAATTTTGCCGGGCTGCGCTTTCATGGCGTCGAGCAATTCCCTGGCGTTTTGATAGGGCGCCTTGGCATTGACGCCGATCACTTGAACGTTGGCGACGCTCAGGAACAGATTCCAGTCCTTGATCGAGGTATCGAGCGAACCCAGCGTCTGGTAGGCGCCGAGATCCTGCGCCGCGCCGGCGGTCCAGGTGTAACCGTCCTTGGCGGCTTCCAGCGCGCTGCGGGTGCCGATCGAGCCGGAAGCGCCGGGTTGGTTGATGATCACGATGGTCTGGCCGAGCGGCTTCTCCATTTCGCTGGCGACCAGCCGGGTGATCTGATCGGTCGAGCCGCCGGCGGCCCAGGGCACGATCAAGTTGATCGGCCGAACCGGCTTCCAGTCCGCCGCCTGCGCCGGCCAAGCCAACAGGCCGCCGCTGATGGCCGAGAAAAGAACCGCAACCCGAATGCCCAGATATCTCACGCGTCAACCTCCGTTATGTCGATTTGTTTCGCTGGATTGTATTGGTAACCGTTGGCCCGCGCAAATCGCGGGCTTCGCGCGCCTTCATACTAACGTCGGGCTTCACGCACATGGAAGGAGCGACGTTAGTCACCTCGCCCCGCCTGCGGGGAGAGGTCGCCCGGCGAAGCGTAGCGAAGACGGGCGGGTGAGGGGGACTCTCCGCGAGTCGAGCCCGCGGATAGAGCCCCTCACCCCAACCCTCTCCCCGTGAAGAACGGGGAGAGGGAGAAGAGGTCGCGAAGAGCGCGGAGAGGGAGGAGAGGACACTGCCTGAATGGCAAATCCCTACTGCGCTGCCTTCAACAGATAGGCGATCAGGTCGGCGCGGTCGGAGGCATCGGCCATGCCGGCATAGGGCATGCGGTTGGCGGGCACAAAGCCTTGCGGATCGGCGATATATTTGTCGAGCGTCTCCGGCGTCCAGACGATGCCGCTGCGCTTCATCGCCGGCGAATAGCGGAACTCGGCGATCTCGCCGGCCTTGCGGTTGAAAATGGCGTGCAGGCTCGGCCCCACCTCGTTCACGCCGGCTTCCAGTTTGTGGCAGGCGGCGCAATCCCCGAATTTTGCCTCGCCGCGCGTGGCGTCGCCGCCAGCCTGCGCTGAGCCGGCGAGCCACAGCGTCGCAAACAACGCCAACGTCACGCGTGTGCCATCGATCATGCCGGCACCAGCGGACCGGGATTTTTCAGATAACGGTTCTTGATCGCGTCCGCGGTCCAATAGGCTAGCGCGCCGACCGGCCCGGTCGGATTGTAGGACGAATTGTGCGGGAACACGTTGGCGCCGACCACGAACAGATTGTGACAATCCCAGCTCTGCAGATATTTGTTGAGCACGCTGTCGCGCGGATTGGTGCCCATGATGGTGCCGCCGGTATTGTGCGTGCTCTGGTAGGGCACCACCGTCCATGGATCGGTGCGCGCGGTCGCCGGGTTGAGTTTGGTCGGGTTCATCGATTTGGCGATGTCGTTGACGACGCCGGCGGCGTGGATGCCCATTCTGTGCTCGTTGTCCTGATAGTCGAAGGTCATGCGCATCAAGGGCTGGCCGAAGGCGTTGCGATAGGTCGGGTCGAGGTCGTAGCAATTGTAGCGGTTGGCCATCACGCTGCCGGAGGCGTTGATCACCATCGCGGTCTGGTACCACTTCGCGGTCGCCCGCTTCCATTCGCTGCCCCATTGCGCCGTGCCCGACGGCACCGGGCGATAGCCGATCGGCAGCGGCGTGTTGAAGCCGCCGGACACGTTGTAGCCACCGACGAAATTGTGCGGCGCGCGGTCGAACGCCCAATTGATGTTGAAGTCGTCGATGGTGGCGTTGGAGCCGCCGGCGTTCATGAACGGGTTGAAATATTTTCCCTCGAAGAACAATGTCGCGCCGGCGCCGGTCTGGTAACAGTAGTTCTTGCCGACCACGCCCGTCTGCGTCACCGGATCGTAAGGCTCACCCAAGCCCGACAGCAGCATCAGGTGCACATTGTTGATGGCATAGGCGCACAGCAGCACGATGGTCGCCGGCTGTTCGAATTCCTCGCCGTTGAGCACGTTGGTGTAGGTGACGCCGGTGACGCGCTTGCCGTCGGAGTCCTTCAGCACTTTCGTCACCCAGGAATGGGTGCGCAGTTCGAAATTCGGATTGCGCATCGCGATCGGTATGACGGTTATATGCGGGCTGCCCTTGGCGTTGGCTTCGCACCCAAAGCGCTGGCAATAGCCGCAATACTGGCAGCCGCCGAATTTGGCGCCGTCCGGATTGGTGTAGGGCTGCGAGGCATTCGCCGACGGCCGCGGGAATGGATGAAAGCCCGCGTTGCGCGCCGCATCCGAGAACACTTCGCTGGCGAGGATCGGCGTCAGCGGCGGCAGCGGATAGTCGCGCTGGCGCGGCGCCTCGAATGGGTTGCCGCCGGCCACGATCTGGCCGGCGAGATTACCGGCCTTGCCGGACACCGCGGCGGTATATTCGAATTTCTCGTAATAGGGCTCGAGCTCGGCGTAGCTGATGCCCCAGTCCTGGATCGTCATGTCGTCGGGAATGAATTTCCTGCCGTAGCGCTCCTCGTAGTTGGAGCGGACCTTGAATTCCATGTCGGTCCAGCGCCAGGTGTGACCACTCCAATGCACGCCGGAGCCGCCGACCACCTCGCCCGGCAGGAACGAGCCGAGCCGGCGCATCGGCAGCGCCTCCTGTTTCGGATTGTTGCGCACGGTGATGGTGTCGCGCGCGGTGTTCTGCATCAGATCGTGGCGCACGACATAGCGCAACTCGTCGCGGATGTTGGGCAGCGAATAGTCGTTCTCGCTCGAACGCGGTGCGCCGCGCTCCAGCGCGACCACCTTCAACCCGGCCTCGGTCAGTTCCTTGGCAAGAATGCCCCCGGTCCAGCCCAACCCGACGATGACGACATCGACCTCTTTCAGCTTCGTGGCCATGGCGCGCCCCTCAGCTCATGTCCGAGATGCCGAGCGGTTTGCTCGGGAACGGCTTGCCGCGATATTTCTCGACGTGGTCGCGATGCACCGCGATGATGCCGGGAAAGCCGATGATCGCCCATCCCGCCTTGTCGCGGTTGCCGCCATAGATCGGGTCGGAATAGATGCCCTCGACCACGGTCTGATAGAGCGTGGTCCAGAACACCCGTACCGGCAGCCCGTTGTCGAAACTGATCTTGCTGGTGGACAGGCCGACCAGCACCTCCTCG
>Ga0209422_1000357_pt1 | contig 11077 bp, 9 predicted proteins | sample BlaSpr_A8_OM2_M3_FD_187983 | JGI IMG/M metagenome (GOLD analysis project Ga0209422, IMG submission 187983) | Forest soil microbial communities from Thunder Bay, Ontario, Canada - Black Spruce, Ontario site 2_A8_OM2_M3 (SPAdes) (version 2) | ecosystem: Environmental > Terrestrial > Soil > Boreal... | reverse complement strand
GCGCCCGCCGAAAATTCCGCCGGTGGAGCACCAAACCTTAAGATTTCTTAAGAGCTGTGGGCTTTATTGGTGGAGGACGCGCGTGGCCCGAGGTGCTGCCCGCGCGCAAGGATTTTGCATGGCCACGCCGCTACCCACCCCGACGATGCCTCAGCCCAACGCCATACCGGTTGCGCTGTTCAACGTCTGCTTCGTGCTGTGCGTCATCAATCTCGTCTATTTCCCGATCGCCTATGCCTCGCACTGGTGGATCTACGATCCTGACGGCCTCGGAATCCCGACCGATTTCGTCAACGTCTGGGCCGCCGGCAAACTCGCACTCGAAGGCCATCCGGCGCAGGCCTGGGATTGGGACATCCAGCGGCAGGTCGAGCTCGCGCTGCTGCGTCAGGATTTCATCGGCTATTTCGCCTGGCACTATCCGCCGCCGTTCCTGTTCATCGCCTCGCTGCTGGCGCAGCTTCCATACTCCGTGGCCTTCATCGGCTGGATAGCGGCGAGTTTCCTGCCCTATCTCGCGATGATGCGCGCGATCGTCGGAAGGCCGTTCGGCTGGCTATTGGCGATCGCCTTTCCGATCGTATTCAACAACACCCTGGTCGGCCAAAACGGTTTTCTCACCGCGGCCCTGATCGGCGGAACGCTGTACTTGATGCCGGTGCGGCCGATTCTCGCCGGCGTCTGCCTCGGCCTGTTGAGCTACAAGCCGCAATACGGATTGCTGTTTCCGCTGGTGCTGATCGCGGCCTCGCAGTGGACGGTGTTCCTCACCGCCGGTGTCGTCGCGGTGGCGATGGCGCTGGTCTCCTGGCTCGCGTTCGGCACCGAGAGCTGGCAGGCGTTCTTTCACTGGATGCCGATGTTCTCGCAGGCCTTCCTGACCGAGGGCAAGGCCACCTGGTGGAAGCTGCAAAGCCTGTTCTCGATGGTGCGTTATCTCGGCGGCACCGAGCAACTGGCATGGACGTTCCAGTGGGTTCTGACCGCGTCGGTCGCGGTGGTGCTGGTGCTGATGTGGCGCAGCCGGCTGCCCTATACGTTGAAGGCCGCCGCACTCGCCGTCGGCACCCTGCTGACAACGCCCTACCTCTTCATGTACGACATGATGGTACTGGCGATCCCCGTCGCCTTCCTTGTTCGGATGGGGCTCAAGAGCGGTTTTCGCTCCTACGAGCTTCCGGCGCTGGCCTGTGCGCTTGTGCTGTTCCTGACGTTCACATTCACGGGGCAGCCGACCGGGCTCGGCATCACCCTGATCGTCGGAAGCCTGGTGCTGCGCCGCGCCGGCCCCTGGTGGCGGCGCGAGCCGGCGCCGTCGCGGGTCGCCGCCGCCAGCGCTTAACGCCGATATATCCACCTAATTGCGACTTGTCAGAGCGCCTGAATAGTTGTTCACTTCTTCAAAGCGGTCGGTCACGAGCCGCTCAAAAGATTGAACGCATGCTCTCCCGCCGGCTGATTCGGCCCGGAGGCGTGCGGCGGGACGAGAAACGCTGCCATGGTCTATCGGCGGACCCATCAGGTCGTAAAACGCCTCGCGGCGCGGCGCAGCGCCATTCTGGCGGCCGCGCGCCATGCCGCCGCGGACGGCGGCATGGCGGCAGTGCAGATCGCGCCGGTCGCGATCCGCGCCAATGTCGCCGCCGGCACGGTCTATCGTTATTTCCCCTCCAAGGCCGACCTGATTTCGGAACTGATCGCCGAGGTCTCGCGCGACGAGCTGGCCGCGATCCGCCGCGCCGCCGAAGCCGCGCCCGGGCCGTCCTCGGCGCTGGCGGCCGCCGTCACGACGGTGGCCGTGCATGTGCTGTCGCAGCGCAAGCTCGCCTGGGGCATCCTGGCCGAGCCGGTCGATGTCGACGTCACGGCCTCGCGGCTGGCGAGCCGCCGCGAGATCGCCGGCGAGATCGCCACCCGGATCGAGGCGGCGGTGCGCGCCGGGCATCTGCCGGCGCAGGACACCGCACTGGCCGCGACCGCGCTGCTCGGCGCGCTGCATGAAGCGCTGGTCGGGCCGCTGGCGCCGGACAATCTCGACGATCCCGCGAAGATGCGCGACGCCGTGCAAACCGTGACGCTGCTGGCGCTGCGCGCCGTCGGTGTGATGGACGCCCGCGCCCGCGGCCTCGTGGTGCAGGCGGTGCTGCCGGCGAAAACGCTGGTCGGGGCGTGAACCCTTTCGGGCCGAACGTCATGCGCCGCTATCCGGCCGGTCCTATTCTGCCGCATTGGCGAAATACAAACGTCACACGTTGCAAATCATCTCGAGGGAGCCTCGCATGACCACGACATCAGGATCGGCCAAATGGCAGGGCGGCATCAGGGACGGCAAGGGCGCGATCTCGACCAAAAGCGGCGCGCTGAAAGATTATCCCTACGGCTTCGCCAGCCGCTTCGAGGGCAAGCCGGGTTCGAACCCGGAAGAGCTGATCGGCGCCGCGCACGCCGCCTGTTTCACCATGGCGTTGTCGCTGATCCTCGGTGAGGCAAAGCTCACCGCCGAGCAGATGGAGACCAGGGCCGACGTCACGCTTGAGAAGGTAGGCGACGGCTTTGCCATCACCTCCGTGCATTTGACGCTGAGCGCGAAAATTGCCGGCGTCGACAAGGCGAAATTCGAGGAGCTGGCGGGCATGGCCAAGGCCGGCTGTCCGGTGTCGAAGCTGCTGAACACCAAGATCACGCTGGACGCGACGCTGCTCTGATCGCCTCACATATCCGCGTCGCCGTCCGGGCCGACCGAAGCGATGCGCAGCATGTTGGTGGTGCCGGGTGCGCGAAGCGGCACGCCGGCGACGATGATGACGCGCTGGCCGGCCCGGGCAAAGCCGTCGCGAAACGCAATGCTGCCGGCGCGGCTGACCATGTCGTCCAGATCCTTGGCGTCTTCGGCGACCACGCAATGCACGCCCCAGACCGCGGACAATTTGCGTCCCGTCGAGAGGTTCGGCGTGATCGCCACCACCGGCGGTTTGGGTCGCTCGCGCGCCACCCGCAGCGCGGTCGATCCCGAACTGGTCCAGCAGATGATCGCGCTGAGATCGAGTGTTTCGGCAATCTGCCGCGCGGCATCGGCAATGGCGTCGCCGACGGTCGGCTCCGGCTCCGCGCGCTGCGCATTGAGCACGCCGCGATAGGTCGGGTCGCGCTCCACTTCCTCGCCGATGCGGTTCATGGTCGAGACCGCCTCGACCGGAAACTTGCCGGCGGCCGATTCCGCCGACAGCATGATGGCGTCTGCGCCCTCATAGACCGCGGTGGCGACGTCGGAGACCTCGGCGCGGGTCGGCACCGGCGACTGGATCATCGATTCCAGCATTTGGGTGGCGACCACCACCGGCTTGCCGGCACGCCGCGCCAGCCGCGTCATCTGTTTTTGCAGGCTCGGTACCCGCTCCAGCGGCAGCTCGACGCCGAGATCGCCGCGCGCCACCATCAATGCGTCGGACGCCTCCAGTATTTCAGGGAGCCGATCGATCGCCTGCGGCTTCTCGATCTTGGACATCACGGCGGCGCGGCCGCGGATCATCTTCTTGGCCTCGGTGACGTCCTCGGCGCGCTGTACGAAGGAGAGCGCGATCCAGTCGACACCGGTCACCAGCGCCGCTTCGAGGTCGGCGCGGTCCTTCGGCGTCATCGCGGACACCGGCAGGTCGGTGTCGGGCAGGCTGACGCCCTTGCGGTCCGACATTTTGCCGCCGATCACCACCCGGGTGACGGCGCGCTCCGGCGAGGCTTCCTCGACGATCAGGCGGACCTTGCCGTCGTCGAGCAGGAGCGCATGGCCCGGCTTCAGCGCCGCGAGAATTTCCGGATGCGGAAGCTGGACGCGAGTCTTGTCGCCCGGCGCCTTGTCGGAATCGAGCACGAAGCTTTCGCCGTTGTGGAGCTGGACCGAACCTTCGGCGAAAGTACCCAGGCGAAGCTTTGGGCCCTGCAGGTCGACCAGAATGCCGATCGGCCGGCCGTAGCTGCTCTCGACATTGCGGATGGTCTTGACCAGCTCGCGCATCTTGTCGTGCGAGGTGTGGCTCATATTGATACGGAACACGTCGGCGCCGGCCTCGAACAGGCGGCGGATCATCGCGCTGTCGGAGGATGCAGGGCCAAGCGTTGCGAGGATCTTGATGCGGCGCAGGCGTCTCATGGCTTGGTCCCGGGCGCTGCGGCTGGCGGCAGACCAGACGCGCCCGGAACGGCCCCGCCCGGTGGGTTGGGCAGGCCGGGCGCCGTGCCCGGCGAACTGGACATGCCCGGCAGGTTGCCGGGTCCACCGGGACCGACAGTTCCCGGGATACCCGGCACCCGCTGTGCCGGCTGGGTTTCGTTGGATTCGGTCAATTGCACCGTCCAGGCGCGCTGCTCGCCAGTATCGACCTCGAAGAAGCCGGTGCGGTCGAACCCGCGTGCCAGGCAGTTCTCGGTGCCCTTGATGGTGAATTCCTTGTCGCGCGAGCACATGAACGCCTGTCCCGACCACTCGCCGCCGCGGTCGTAATCGAGTGCGTAGATATAATAATATCGCGCCACGAGCGTTCCGCGCAGCAGCGTCTCGCAACTCCGCGAGGACACGTTCCACCAGCCCTCGGTGGTCCAGCCCTCGGCATCCTTGTAGCCGAGCGCAATGCCGACCCGGCTTGAGGTATTGTTGCAGAGGCGGAAGTCCGCCGCCGCCGAACTGTTCCACAGGCACAGGACGGCGAACGCCAGCGCCGGCAGCAGACCGGCGGCGAGGCGTGAACAGAACAGGTTGGGACGATGGGAATTCGTTGGGATCATTCAGTGAAGCTATATCAAATCATTGACGATTTCGCGTGATGCGGCGGTGACTGTCAACGGCCATGGAGCTATTTTCAGGCGATCGGCGGCCGAAATCCCGCTTGTTCGGCCCTGTTTGCCCCGCGATATGGCAAAATCTGTGACAACTCCCACCTAATATCAATAAGCTTGCACCAAACCGGCGAGATCACGGTCATGACCATCGACGACAAAACCAGAACAGAACTCGAAGCCGCCACCTTCAGGCGCCTGGTCGGGCATCTGCGTTCCCGCACCGATGTCCAGAATATCGACCTGATGAATCTCGCGGGCTTCTGCCGCAACTGCCTGTCCAATTGGCTCAAGGAAGAGGCCGACGCACGGGGGGCGGCGATGACCAAGGACGAGAGCCGGGAGGCCGTTTACGGCATGCCCTACGAGACCTGGAAGTCGATCCATCAGGGCAGCGCCAGCCCGGAGCAGTTGGCGGCGATGAAGAAGGCCCCTAGCGGACATTGATTCCCGTTTCCGCTATTGCGAGGCAACGGATCGCGCGAATGCGCGCGCGATGACAAGCCTCCGCGCGGTCATCCACACTTCGTCATTCCGGGATGGTCCGAAGGACCAGACCTCAGATGCGCAATTGCGCATCGGGGAATCTCGAGATTCGGGGTTCGATGCGGAACCTGTCATCGGGCGCGCGTTCGCGCGACCCGTTGGCATCGCCCCGGAATGACTGCTCCGCTTTCTCCTGTGGGCGCGCTGTGGATGAGCGCGATGTTGCCTTGACGGGAAGCGCGCCAATCTTGAGGGTCATTTCAAGGATGCGGCGCGTGGGAAAGCGTGCGGCGCTTCTCCTCACACCTCAACCGTCAGTTCCATCCAGGAGTACCCGATGGCCACCACCGCTGCTGCCGTCAAGGAAGCGCCCGCGACAAAATTCGCCAAGGACCAGCTCAAGGCCATCATCGAGCGCATCGAGCGGCTCGAAGAAGAGAAGAAGACCATCTCGGACGACATCCGCGATGTCTATGCGGAAGCCAAGGGCAACGGCTTCGACGTCAAGGCGCTGCGCACTATCGTGAGGCTGAGGAAGCAGGACGCCAACGAGCGCGCGGAAGCGGAGACCATCCTGGAAACCTACATGCAGGCGCTGGGGATGCTGTGAGGCACCGGCGGGCGGACTTTTCCGACCCCTGCCAGCTTGGGCAAAAACCGCTGATCTGCTAGACTGTCCGGTGAAGGAACCGAACAGATGGACGTGCCTGGACCAGAGCGCAGGCTCGCAGCGGTTCTCGCCGCCGACATGGTCGGCTACAGTCGGCTGATGGAGGTCGACGAGACCGGCACACTCGCGCGTCTCAAGACCCACCGCATCGAGCTGATCGATCCGGCCATCGCGAAGAATCGCGGCCGCATCATCAAGACCACCGGCGACGGCATGCTGGTCGAATTCCACAGCGTCGCCGACGCGGTGCTGTGCGCGGCCGAGGTTCAGCGCCGGATGGCGCGACGCAACACGGATGTCTCGCCGGCGCGGTGGATCCAGTTCCGGATCGGTATCAATCTGGGCGACGTGATCGTTGAGGAAAACGACATCTTTGGCGACGGTGTCAACGTCGCGGCGCGGCTCGAAATGCTCGCCGAGCCGGGCGGCATCTGCGTCTCGGGCGCGGTACGCGATCAGGTCGGCGACCGACTCGACGACGTCGTATTCGAGGATCTCGGCGAGCAGAGCGTCAAGAACATAGTCCGCCCGATCCGCGTTTTTCGCGTCCGGCTTGATCCGGTCGCAACCGCCGCGCCAGCGGACGCGAAGGATGCTGCGACGGCGACGGCGATCTCCAGGAAGCCGTCCATCGCCGTGCTGCCGCTTGCCAACATGAGCGGCGATCCGGAGCAGGAGTTCTTCGCGGACGGCCTCACCGAGGACATCATTACCGAGCTGTCGCGCTTCCACGAACTGCTTGTAATCTCGCGCAACTCGACCTTCGTGCACAAGGGCAAGGCGGTGAAGGTGCAGGACGTCGGGCGCGAATTCGGCGTCGACTACGTCCTCGAGGGGAGCGTGCGAAAGGCGGGCGATCGCATCCGCGTCACCGTGCAGCTGATCGACGCGGAAACCGACCGGCACATTTGGGCCGAACGCTACGACCGCAAGCTCGAGGATATCTTCGCCATCCAGGACGAGATGACCCGCGCGATCGTCGCGACGCTCCCCGGCCGCGTCGAGGCCGCCAGGCACGACCGTGCGAAGCGCAAGCCGACCGACAACATGGCGGCCTATGAGTGCGTGCTGGCCGCCAAGGTGCTGCACCACCGTTCGATGCGGGAGGACAACGTTGAAGCGCAGCGCCTGCTCGACCGCGCGCTGGCGCTCGACCCGAACTATGCTCACGCTCACGCCTGGAAGGCATGCGTACTGGGCCAGACGTGGGGTTATAATTGGTGCGCTGATCGCGACGCCACCCTCCAGCAAGTCGGCGTGGAGGCGGAGACCGCGCTGGCGCTCGATGACAATGACAGCGACGTGCACCGCATCCTCGCCGCGCTGGACCTGACGCGTGATGAGCATGATAAGGCCGCATACCATCAGGAACGGGCGCTCGCGCTCAACCCCAATTACGACCTTGTTGTGGTGCAGCAGGGCGAGCTTCTGACGTGGCTTGGGCGGCCGGAGGAGGGCATCGACTGGATCAAGAAGGCGATGCGCCTCAACCCGTACCACCCGGAGCGCTTCTGGAGTCACCTCGGGCGCGCCTGCTATTGCGCCGAGAAATACGCCGAAGCCGCCGAGGCGTTCTCGCGGATTACACGGCCTGATTACACGCATCATGGCTTCCTCGCAGCCACGTTCGCGCAAATGGGCAACGCCGTTGCGGCCGCCGCGCACGCGGCGGAGGTCCTCAAGCGCGAGCCGAAATTCTCGGTCGAGGTTTATCTCACCACCCAGCACTACAAGCGCGACGTCGACCGCCGGCGCCACGAGGCGGGCCTTCTCAAGGCAGGCCTGCCCGCCTAGATGTGAGCTTTCAGGAGGTTGTCCATTCGGCCCCGACCCCGAACTGAGAGGCCGAGGCTACGGGTCCTCTGGTTTGCGAGGACGGCGCTGAAATTGTGGAAGCGATTTGCGCGTTGCGCGCGGGCTCAGTGAAGCGAGGCGGTCCGCAGCACGAAGGATTGCGTCGCCAGCGTAGCGGTGGCCGATCCGGCGAAGCGGTCGCAATTCAATCCCATCATCGGATCGTCCGAGAAGGTCATGGCGATCGCGGTTTGCGGCTTGACGAAATACGCGGCCATCATGGTCATGTCGGTGTCGCCCAGCACGGTGGCGTTCATCGCGGTGCTTGCGCTCGGCGCCAGCATCATCACCCGCATCCAGGCATCATTGCTTCTGGAGGAGGTGAGCCGCGTCGCGGTCGCCACCATGCCGCCCTGACCCTGCGGTCCCTTGGCAACGACGGTGTCGATTCCTGTGGCGGCGGCCGGATTGCGCGAGGCCGAGGGCCGGATGCTGCGTGGGATCGGCGCGCTGGCGGCGACGATGTCGGCGCGATCGACCGGCGAATTGGCGGCCGGCGCGTAAGCCAGCGCCTGCAGCGCGTTGGAAACGCTGGATGTCGGTTGCGGATCGGCGGAGGCCAGCGCCTGACGGGCGCTGATGGCGGCAACCTGGGCCGGAGTTGCCTGTTTCGGCACTGCCGGCGCATCGCCCCAGAAGCCGCGGGCATTGATGATGTCAGCCGGCGTCTGCGGTTTTGCCTCGGCCTTCGGCGCCGGCGGTTTGCCCTTTGCGGGCTGCGCGACCTGCACGTCCGCCGAAGCCAGCTGGAAAGCCGCCGCCACCGCGGGTTTTGCGCGCGGCATCGGCACGGGGTCGGCGGATTTGGCAGGCGCGGCCGAGGCCATCACGCTGACCGGGACGGTCTTGACGTCAGCGGCCGCAGCGCTGGCGCCCTCCTCCTCCTCCTCGCTCGACTTGCCCTTGAACAGGCTCGCGAACAGGCTTGGTTTGCTGACGGTTGCGGCGTCGTCGCCGCTGCCGCGTCTTTCGATGTCGGCGCGGGCAAGCTCGTAGCCCTTCAGCGGGGTGCCGTCGGAGGGCACGTGCACGGTGCGGCCGTCGGGGAAGACGCGCGCCAGCTGATCGTGGGTCATGCGCGGCCAGTGCCGGATGCTGCCGGTGTCGAGATGGACGAAAGGCGAGCCCGATGTCGGATAGAACCCGACGCCGCCGCGCTGCAGGCGCAAGCCCGCGAAACGAATCTGCTCGAGCGGCACGTCCGGAATGAAGAAATCCATGGCGTGGCCGAGCATATGCTGGCTGAAGCGCGCCACGCCGGAGGAACGGCGGCGGAGCATGGCGTTGGTGGCAGGCGAGCGGTAGGCGGAAATGATCTGGATCGGCTTCTTGCCGTCGACGTCGCGATAGACTTCCCAGAGGATGTCGAACAAATGACGATCCATCACGGTCTGGTCCTGGCTGCGCCAGTCGCGGAGATAGTGATTGAGCTGTTTCAGCGCCTCTTCGTCATAGCGGCCGTCGCGCTTGAAGGTGACGGTGAGGTCTTCGTCGGAGTGGGTGTGGTGGAAGGAAAGGGTACGGGTTTCGTTGAGCGCGGTCGCGTCGTGCACCGATCCGGCTCCCATCAGGAGCAAAAGCGATGTCAGGCCGAGGTGATACCCGGCCTTCGGTAGCGACAGCGAATTGAATTGGCGTGCGAGACCAATCAGCACAAATGAGCCCACCCTGAAGTCGACCGATCAGAGAACTCTTTCGCTACCCCGTGTGGCGAAAGAGGGTTAACGCAGTCTTAATTCGGGTGGGTTAATTGAAGTTTAATTCCCACCCCCCAAGTCAGCCTTAACCTAACCCGTCGAGTGTGGCGAAAAAGTGCCCGCTGATTAACGCCCGGTGGAGAATGGTTAATACAGATGGCCCCGCCCGAAGGGCGAGGCCGCTGATTCTGCAAGGAAATTCAAATCCGGCCGCTCACACCAATGAACAGATCAGTGGGGGACGGCCCGGCGCATCTGGCGGCGGCCCGGGATCGCAGCAGGGGGCGTCGGCGGTCCGAACAGCCGCTCAAAGAAAGACGGGCCTGAAGAGAAGCCGTTGTTGCTGGCAAAGCTGACGCCGGCCGGAAGGCTTCCGACCGGATGGGCGTAGCTCGGCTGCGAATGCGCCACCACGTTTTCCAGATCCCTGCTCCGGTTCTTGAGCAACGCGATCATCGTGGCGTCGCGGCCGTAGACATCCTTCCGGAACTGCAGCTTGCCCGCGTCGTCCACGAATGCCGTCTGGTAGGTGATGTTGACCGGGATCGGGGTCGGGAATTTGAGGTCGATTTCGCTGTGGCCGTACATGCCGCGGATCTTGTCCGGCGTGTAGTGCTCGTTCGGCTCGGTGATGTTGAGCAGCACTGTGGCGTATTGATCCGGGTTCTGCACCCGCATGCAGCCGTGGCTGAAGGCGCGCTCATCCTTGTTGAACAAGTTCTTGTCCGGGGTGTCGTGCTGATAGACCAGGAACTTGTTCGGGAAGTTGAAGCGGATGCGGCCGAGCGCATTGGCCTCGCCCGGCGGCTGCGAAATGTGGATGCTGCCGTCGGACGCCCGCTCGAGCTTGAGCCCCATGCGCTGCAACACCGTCGGATCCTGCTGAAGCGCCGGGAGGTATTCGTTGTAGATGATCGACGGCGGCACGTTCCAGGTCGGATTGACCGTGATGAACTTCATGGTCTCGGTCAAAAGCGGGGTGGCGTGAATTCCGGGCTGTCCGGTGACCACCTTGGTGGTCCAGACCTGGGCGCCGTTCTGCATCACCTTCAGCGTGTAATCCGGGATGTTGAGAATGACATAGGCGTTGCCGATCGCCGGCGCGCCGAGCTGGCGCGGCAGCCAGCGCCAGCGTTCCATGTTGACGAGCACGGTGTCGATCTGCCTGTCGCGCTTCGGGCTGTTGATGGCCTTGACGGTCCGCTCGTCCAGAATGCCGGTGGGCTTGAGATCGGCGCCTTCCTGGAATTTGCGCACCGCTGCGGCGACCTTGGCGTCGTAATGGGTGTCGTCGGCGTTTTCCGAAATCCCGAGCTTGGCGCGCAGTTGCGGCACACGCTCATCTTCCATCACGATCTCGGGCTGCTTCTTGCCGCGTGCGGGGGTGAATTTGAGCACCGGACCATCGGCGATCTGAATCACCGGTCCATCGCCCTGGCCGCGCAATTCGGCGAGCTTGGCCTTCAATTCGCGATAGAGCTTTTGCGGCGGGTTGTAGCTGTCGAGCGCCGCGGAGGCGTCCTTGGCGGTCGTGACATTC
>Ga0209422_1000355_pt1 | contig 11118 bp, 7 predicted proteins | sample BlaSpr_A8_OM2_M3_FD_187983 | JGI IMG/M metagenome (GOLD analysis project Ga0209422, IMG submission 187983) | Forest soil microbial communities from Thunder Bay, Ontario, Canada - Black Spruce, Ontario site 2_A8_OM2_M3 (SPAdes) (version 2) | ecosystem: Environmental > Terrestrial > Soil > Boreal... | reverse complement strand
AGCGGAAGAGGCAAGCTGATCATTCGATCCATCTCGAAAAAACAGAGGCATCGCCGCAAAGCCTCGGATTAGCGCAATTCTGGGCGAGCCGTCGGCAAGCCGGCAGCAATAGTAAAACGGGATTTGCCTTAACGCGTGGCCTAAGCCGTGGCAGGTCGCGTTACCGCACATTGGTCTTTGCGCGGATTACCCTGCATCTGGTCTCTTAGGAACATTCCGTGTAGTGGAGGTCGCGATGAAGAGATTCCTTTTGCCAGTCATGTTTTTCGTTCTCACGACTACGGCGACTGTACAAAAATGTTCAAATGATGATTTCAACTCTATGTGCGCGATTCAAGCCGCAGTGATTAGACTGCTGTCTTATCCCGCTTACACAGGTTCGGACGAAAAGATTCTAAACCGGGCAGGTGATATGGCGGCCCTTGCCGTGATGAGAAGTCTTTCGATGGAAGACTTGAATTCACCTGAAAAGCAAAGACAGACGCTGTTGATATTGAAATTAGCTTTTGATGCCCCACAGCTGATCGCGGCGAACAGCGACCGTAGACCAACGGCGTCTATGCTGCTACTCAGCCACCTCAGCAAAACAAATTATGGTCGGGAATATGTCACCGAAATTGAAAATACTCGGAATGAAATCGAGCACAATACAAGTACAGGAAAGCCCTATGAATTTGTCAGCTTAGAGGGCGCCCCTCCTATTGATATGGAGCACACCCAGTGGGTGGCCAGTGTGCTTCGCTGGACGTATGACATTAAACCGAGAATGACCCGCGAGAACTTGTTGAGGGTCTACACTGAGGAAGGTGGCCTCTCAACGCGAACGCAGAGGACTTACGTCTTGAAAGGATGCCCGTACATTAAAGTTGACGTTAAGTTCCTGCCCGTAGGCAATGTACAGGACGGTTTGACTCAAGACCCGAATGATAAAATTCAAGAAATTTCAAAGCCCTACTTGGATTACAGCATTATGGACTAGCTATTTAGCCCTCATTTCTTATATGAAAAATCGTTCATTTTTTAATCCGAAGACACGGAGATACCTCTAAGTCCCGACCCAAGTCGCGCAATCGGAAACTAACCAGTACTTCAGTTCTCGGTGTCGCCGTGTTTGTCCTGCCTCTTGCGTAGCCGTTGGATGAAGCGGATTGGCGTGCCCACGAAATCAAATTTCCCGCGTATTTGATTTTCCAGGAAGCGTTCATAGCTGAAGTGCAGAGGATTTTTCTGGTTGGTGAACATCAGGAATGTCGGCGGAGCGATTTTAGCTTGCGTCATGTAATAGATGCGCACCGGCCGCGCCTTTGGAGTGGTGCCGCGCTGCAGATCGACTTCTTCCTTGAGCCAACGATTCAGTTCCGGCGTGGAGATCTTCCGTCGGCGCGCGTTCCAGCATTGATTGATGAGCGGCCACAATTTTTCCACCCGCTCGCCGGTGCTGGCCGAAAGAAAAACAATGGGCGCGTAGCTGAGAAATTTTAATTTGCCGCGAATCATTTTCTCGTATTCAAATAGCAATCGGCCAATCTCGAAGTCCTCAGGCCTGTGTCGCTCGCCCGGGGCTCTGCGGGATTTGCCTCTAGCGCTCTCGGCATCGCGAGCTTCCGCGTTGCGGGCCGCTTTCACCGCCAGGTCCCACTTGTTGATTACGATCACTACCGAACGGTTGGATTGCTCTGCGTAATTGGCAATCTGTGCGTCGCCCTGAGTCACGCCCTGTTCGCCGTCGACGATCAGCAGCGCCACGTCGCAGCGCTCCAATCCACGTCGCGCCATCACCACGCTAAGTTTTTCCGCCACCAGCGTAGTTTTACCTTTTCGCCGGATGCCCGCGGTGTCCACGAAGCGGTAAGTGCGATCGTCGCGGACCACCTCGGTGTCCACGTTATCCATCGTCGTTCCAGGAATGGGCGACACGATGGAGCGTTCCTCGCCCGCCAGGCGATTCAGCAGCGTGGATTTGCCCACATTCGGCCGCCCAATGATCGCCACCTCAATTACGTCCGGGCGCTTTTCTTCTTCGATGGACTCGACCACTTCCACTTGCGCCAGCGCGGCATCCAGCAAATCGTCAACTCCTGTGCCATGCTCCGCCGCGATGGGAAACACCGGCACACCCATGGAATGAAAGCTCGCAATATTTGCTTCCTGCGAACGCGCGTCGACTTTGTTGGCGGCAATCACAAATGGTTTGCCGGTAGTGCGCAGCAACCGCGCCAGCTCCTGGTCCAGCGGCGTAATCCCCGCATGCGTGTCGACCACCAGCACAAGTAAAGCCGCGTTATCAATCGCCACGCGCGCCTGCCGCAAAATTTCTTGCGGGATCAGCGCTTTGTCATCGGGAACCAGCCCGCCGGTATCCACAATTTCCAGCGCGCGCCCGCGCCAGTCTGCTTTGCCATAAATACGGTCCCGGGTGATGCCCGGCTCGTCCGTGACAATCGCGCGCCTCGTCCCGGTCAAGCGATTAAACAACGTAGATTTGCCCACATTGGGCCGCCCCACAATTACAAGCGATGGTAAATTTTGTGCCATGAATAATTTTGTGCCATGAAAAAATTCGCGGGCCGTTCAAGTGAATTTGTGGCGCGTGCATGGATCGCGCAACACCGCAGCAGGACGTGCCACAACTGTACCGCATCGCCGCGTTCAGTCCAAAGCCAGCGAGTTGCAGTTCGACCAAAAATGAGACCTGCAAATTATCGCGTCGTGGGAGATAAATGATGCGTGCTTGCCGTTAACAAAATAAAGGGCACTGCGACCATGAGCAGCACGAAGGCCAGCACCGCCCAGCTCCATGGGTTTCCGAAATTTAATGTGTAGCCAATACCGAAGCGCTTCGGCACCAGCAGCGCCGGATCATTGGGGTTGGTATAAAACGATCCTTTCCAAGCGTCTTCAGGTGGACGCTGACCAGTGCGGCCCAAACCCAACAGCAGCAAACTAAATGTTCCGACCGCCGCGATCGGGCCAAAAACAATCCAGTAGAAAACAGGAATGCGCTGGGGCATGGGGTCCCTCCGCCGCGGCTATTGTAGTCGCAAACGTCAAATTTGCCATCCGATCGTGTGCCCCCAACAGGGATACTCGATTGACGGCCAACGATATCGAGGATAAAGTTTCGTTTTTGCCACTGCCGAATCTAGATACGTGGCACATTGGGAAGGTCAACTATGCCCAAGTTTGTTATCGAGCGGGAAATGCCCAATGTAGGCAATCTGTCGGACAGCGAGTTTTGTGCCGCTGCACAGAAATCGATCCAGGCTCTCCGGGAAATTGGCCCACAGATACAGTGGCTGCACAGCTACGTCACCGGCAACAAGATTTACTGCGTTTATCTGGCCCCCGACGAAGCCACCATCCAAAACCACGCGAACAAAGCTGGTATTCCTGCCAATCGCGTCTCCGCAGTGCGCAGGATGCTTGATCCGACCGCCGCGGAGTAATTGGTGCTGGCCTCGAATTTCCCGGCGCCCGTCACTACGGAGAATTGCAATTTTCCGAACAAGTCAGCTAAACGATAAAGCTTCTTGTATCGCTGTGTCGGTGGCCATTGTCCAACCGTCCATCCATGCGGCCGCTGCTTTAGCCGGAGAGATGGATTGCCGAGCCAGGTCCAAAGTTTTTTCTAGGCGCGTCTGTTCCGCCACGGGCAACGGCGCGCCTAGAACACGGCGCATCGCCGCAGCCGATCCCGCCAAACGCAACGCGCGCTCGGGTTGAGACTGCAGCGCCGCGGAACAGGCCAGGCAATCGAGAAGCCGCGCCATGCCCCGTTTCTGCCCCAGCTCCCGAAAAAGCTTCATGCTCTCCGCGTAGTGTGAACGGGACTTTTTTTCATCACCTTCGTCGCGGGCCAGGTTTCCGAGGTCTACCAGGCATCCCGCGACACCCCATTTGTCGCCCAGTTTCCTGAATATGTTTAGACTCTGCTCATACAACTGGCGCGCAACCGAAATATCCCCCTGCTCCTGGGCCACGTCGCCCTGGTAATTGAGAGACCACGCCATGCAGGTGCTATCGCCTAGTTCCTCAAAAATTACGCGGGACTCTTCATGCAGGGAACGAGCCAGCGCATAGTTCCGCTGAGATTTCACCACGCTGGCGACATTGCTGAGTGCGCGCGCCACCATCGCACGATCATTTAAACCTCGCCAGACCAGCAGACTCTCTTCGAACAGGGACCTCGCCGTCGACATATCACCGTCGTCGCGCGCGTTTGCCGCCAGCGCATTCAAAGCGATGCCTACACCGCGTGTGTCGTTTAACTCGCGGGCAATTTGAAGGCTTTCTTCCATCAGCGTGTACGCTGCCCGGTGGTCACCCTGCTCGGTGGCCAGTACCCCGGCAGCGAAGAGCACGCGCGCGCGAGAATTAGAACGTGTTGCGGCTCCTTCCAGTTTGAGAAGTTTCTCCAGCCGGTCGCGCCCTTCGGTCAGATGCTCACGCATCTCCCAGAACCGGAAGAGCGCCGCTCCCAAGCGCAGTCCCCACTCCGCGTTTCCACCGCGCGTCAACCAATCGAGTGCCGCGCGGCAATTGTTGTGCTCCACTTCCAGGAGACTCACCCAGTCCGCCCGTGCGGGATCGGCGGCTTGCGCCGCGCATTCCTCGGCCAGCACCAGGCAGTAGGCCGCATGCGCCCGTTTTATCGCGGATTCCTCACCACTGGCAGCCACTCGCTCCAGTCCATACTCGCGAACGGTGTCCAGTAACGTGAAACGCGGCTCGCCTGCCGATTGCTCAATCTGCTGAACCAGGCTGTTGTTGACCAGCGATCCCATTCCGTCCAACACATCTATTTCAAGATCCTGCTTGGTATTACAGACGGCCTCGACACCCTCCAGAGTGCACCCGCCGACAAAAACCGAAATCCTCCGGAACAGTTTCTGCTCGGCCGGACTGAGCAGGTCATAGCTCCAATCCATCGTTCTTCGCAGCGTCTGCTGCCGCATCGGCAGATCTTTCGCACCACCAGTGAGAAGCTGCAGCGAGCTTTCCAGCCGCGACTGCATCGCGGATGGCGAAAGCAACTTGATACGTGCAGCGGCTAGCTCGATGGCCAGAGGGAGCCCATCCAGGCGGGTGCAAATAGTCGCCACGGCCTGCGCATTTTCGTCGGTGAGTTCAAAATTGGGCTTAACCGCAATGGCGCGTGCCAGGAACAATGCGATAGTGGGATTCATCGAAAGAATTTCACGGGATGTCCCGTGTTGCAGGTCCGGCAACACCAGTGTGGGCACCGGGAACTCGTATTCGCCGTAGATATGCAATGGAGCGCGACTGGTCACCAGAACGCGTAACTTTTGAGCGGCGGTAATTAATTCCGCCACCAGCGGCGCGGCCGCCAGCAGGTGCTCGAAATTGTCAAAGAACAGCAATAGGTTCGAGCGCGACTCTTGTAAATATTCCCTCAGGCTTTGAATGCTCGCCGCGCGACCGGTTTCCTTTATCCCCAAGCCTTGCGCGATGATCGAGGGAATAAGCGATGTATCACTCACCGCAGCCAGCGGAATAAAACATATTCCGGCGTCGAAGCGTTCGCTCACTTCACTGGCGACCTGCAGCGCCAGCCGGGTTTTTCCTATGCCGCCCGGTCCGGTCAGCGTAACTACCCTCACATCTTCGCGCAGCAACAATTCCTTCAATGCCGTCACTTCTCGTTCGCGCCCGATGAACGCCGTGGCTTGATTTGGCAGCGTGTTAATGCGAGGCGCCAAATGTCGTGAAGGCGCTTCGGGAAGCCGGTTGCGTATGGCTGCCAGATCCCTGGCGAGATCATGGGTGGAGTCGTAGCGATCGTTGGGATTTTTCGCCAGGCATCGGTCTATCACCCAGCAGAGTGGCGCAGGCGCCTGTGGATTTAACGACGCTGCTGCTTCAGGGTCATCCCGCAGGATTGCAGCAAGAATTTCTGCAGCACCACGCTGCGGGAACGCGAGTTTTCCGGTGACCATTTCATATAGCAACGAACCAAAGGAAAACTGATCGGAACGAAAATCCAGCGGTAAAGCGTTGGCTTGTTCCGGCGACATGTATGGGACGGTGCCCAACACCGCGCCCGGGTTGGTTTGCGAGGGGCCAACGGTCTCGACCTCCAACTGAGGGTTAGCGTCTGACCTGGCTAGCTTGGCGAGACCAAAATCCAGAATTTTTACCAGGCCGTCACGAGAAACCATAAGGTTTTCCGGCTTCAGGTCTCGATGCACCACGCCCGCCACATGTGCTTTTGCCATGCCGTCCGCGATTTGAGCCGCGATGCGGATGACGGTCTGCAACGGAATACGCCCTGCACGCAGCATCTCGCGCAGCAAGTCGCCCTCGATCAGTTCCATGGCGATATAGTAAGTACTGTCAACCTCTCCCAACTCGAAGATGGTCACAATATTGGGATGATTGAGTGCCGAGGCCGAACCGGCTTCTTGCTTAAAACGCTTTACGTTTAGTTTGCCCTCCGAGAGTTTGCGGGAAAGAATTTTTATCGCTACGTCACGTCCCAGGTGCGGATCCCGTGCGCGATAAACTTCACCCATCCCGCCTGCGCCGAGTGCGCCTAGGATTTCATAGCGGCCGAATCGCGAACCGGCGGTAAGCGTCAGCAATTCATTCTGTGGGTTCACGACCCGCTCCGGCGACTTGTCCATCGAATTACTGATTTCCATTTGCGAATTCCGGGACCGCGCATCTAATATCGGTGCAGCATAACAAATTTTTGGAGGCCGCTATGGATATTAGAGCTCTGCAAAAACCGCTGAAGGAACAGTATCGTAGCGACCCTAGTTCCTCACGCATTACCATGACCGCTACGGGATCGCAGACCGGTACGCCCATGAGTTGTTCCGTGGACATTGGTCGCGCCATCTATCAAGCAGAAGCTCACAAGGGTGTCGGCGGCGCGGGCACTTCGGCGTGCTCTGGCGACCTGCTGCTCGGCGCATTAGCGGCCTGCGCACAGATCACTTGTCAGCTAGTGGCAACGGCGATGGGAATAGCCACCGAGCACGTAAAGGTTAGCGTAAGCGGCGACATGGACCTGCGAGGCACGCTGGGCCTTTCCAAAGAAGTCCCCGTGGGTTTTGAGGAAATTCGCGTCCGATTTGACATCGATGCCCCGCAAGCAAGTCCTGAACAAAGGAAAGCCCTGCAGGAAAAAACGGAACAATATTGTGTCGTTATGCAAACTTTGCTGCATCCGCCAAAAATAAATACCGAGTGGACCCGTTCTTAGCCGGTGGATTTCGCCCGAATTGCTGGCGCTAGCGTGAATTTCTGCCCATATTTAGAAAACTTATCTTGAACTTGCTTGACGCACTCGCTGGCCCGCCGGTAGTGTAATCCTACTTGTAACGCCTTATGACGGTACTTCTTCGCGGGAAGCCCGCAATTTTCGGGGAGTGCGCTCGTGAACCATAAACAAGCTGAGGAGACTTTCATGATGGTATGGATCCGCAGCCTCGCCCTGATGCGCAATTTTGTGCTGACCTCAATCTTTTTTCCGAGTGCGCTGGCCATCAACGGCAATGCGCAAACTTTTCGCGGAACAATTCTGGGCACCCTCACCGATACCTCCGGTGCCGCCATCCCCGGCGCCGCCGTAAGCGTGAAGAATACTGGCACGGGACTGCTGCGCACGGTCACCACCGATGACGACGGAAACTTCAGCGCCCTCGAGCTGGCTCGGAATTTCTGCAAGAGTCAGACTGTTTGGTGGAGAGCTCATTTGCGCCTTTTGGGCCAAGTGTCGGAATGGAAATCTGCATTCGGAAATGGCTCTTTCAATGGGCATCTCTCCCCGACCTGAGAATCGGCCAGCATAAGGATGCCTTCCCATGAAGAGAAGGTGAAAGATAAGCACGGCCAATCCGAAAGCGTCGTGATTTTGGTTCCTTAGAAAAGGGCTAAAAGGGCGGTTCTGAAGGTCCGGTTGTGTGTAAGTTGGAACACCTACTTCACAAAACGTACACGAAATCATATTTATTATTCATGAAATCTTTCCTTCTACTTGACTACAGGCCAATTTGGCGTCAAAGTGCCCCTAACATAGGGGGCGGCAGGTCCACCCATGCGACGGTCCGTGCGTTTGGGCCGTGGTGCAGACAAGGATCGACCGTTGAGTTCACGAATGTGCTGTCGTTCTTCTGAGTAGAACTTCCTAATTATTTGGTTGGTGAGCTGCGTCGAGGCAGCCGCACCGCACATGAGTTAAAACCAGTTGCCGCTAGGCAGCTGGTTTGCAGCGTCCAAAATTTACGTGAGGTGAGGGGAATGAAAATCCTGCGATTGGTATTCGTAATGTTGGCATTTCTTTTTCTAGAATTTTCCGCTAAGGCCCAGACCTATACCGGGGCCATTAACGGAACGGTGACCGACCCGAGCGGTGCCGTCATTCCAAACGCGGAGGTGAAAGCCAGGGCCAAGGCCACGGACATCACCCGCACCACCACTACCACCAGTGACGGCGAATTTTCGTTTCAGGATCTTCCTATCGGTTCCTATGCGGTGAGCGTGAATGCCACAGGTTTTCCCGAATTGACCATCGATAATGTGACGGTCACTCAGGGATCGATCTACACTCTCCCAGTTAAACTCTCGATGTCGCAGCAAGCCACCACCGTCGAAGTTTCCGCCGCCTCGCTTTCCCTGGACACCACCACCCAGACACAAACCATGACTCTGCCGGATGCCGTGGTGCAGGATATCCCCCTCAACGGCCGTGACTTTACCCAGCTTGTCACCGTTACTCCCGGTTACGCGGGCTACGCCGTCGGAGGATTTGGTTCGCTAAATGGCACGCGTCCCAATCAAATCAACTGGCAGATTGATGGCGTGGATAACAACGACTTCTGGCATAACATTCCGGCCGTCAACCAGGGCGGCGTTTCTGGAATCGCCGGCGTGGTTATGCCCATCGACGCCATCGACGAGTTCTCCGCCCAGACGCAATCTAGCGCGGAAGCTGGACGCAACGCCGGCGGCACCGTCAATCTCGCTCTGAAATCCGGCGGCAACGCCATACATGGCTCAGCCTATTATTACAACCGCAACGAATACTATGCGGCCTCCTCGCCCTTCTTCCAGCCTACTTCTCTCACCCCTAAACCGCCCCGCCTGCGCAATGAGAATTACGGTTTCACCGTTGGCGGCCCAATTATCAAGGAACGTACCTTTTACTTCGTCGGCTTCGAAAAACAGGAATACATCATCGGATTGTCCGGACTTGCCACCGAGCCTTCTACCCCTTGGGTCACTAACGCTTTGGCCGTTCTAAATACTTTTGCCGTGCCCGTAAGCCCGATCTCGCAAAACCTGCTCGGTGCCCTCTATCCGAACAACACCAGCACGGCTCCCGGCTTATGGCCGAGTTCCATCGCGGGCCTGGCTGCTACGCCTAATAACTTTTTCAGTTCATCCCCTTCCACCGGTTACAGCTACAACGGAATCGCCAAAATTGACCACAATTTCAACGACAAACATCATCTCTCCGTTCGCTGGTTCGTGGGCCAGGGCAGCCAGACCGCTCCGCTTGGTACCAGCACGGCTCTCGCCACCGCGAGCTCAAACCTCTCGTATTATTTCGAGAAGGCTCCCATTCACGTACAGAACTATGCTGTCGTTCTCAACTCCGCCTTCTCTTCCCGGATAACCAACCAACTGCTCTTCGGCGTGAACTACTTCAACCAGACTTTCCGGGATGCTAACGCTAACTTCAATACCGTGGCCCTCGGACTTTTCCAAAGTCCCGATGCTACCATCCATGGAAAACCCATTCTGGGAGCTCCCAATATTGCCATTTCTGGATTTGAACAAGTCGGCATCACTCCCCCGGAGGGTCGCAACGACGAAACCGGAATGCTTTCTGACATCGTTTCCTATTCTGCCGGTAAGCATCAATTCCGCTTTGGCGGAGAAGTTCGCCAGGGACGTGTAGATGAATTTTATTTCCGCCATTCCCTGGGGAATTATACGTTTGACGGCTCACAAGGACCATGGAGCGCCATGTGCGTCGCGAACGATGCAACTTGCGCTCGCACCATCGCATTGGCCGACTTTCTCGCCGGCTACATCTCTACCGGCAATCTCTCGGTCGGCAACGCCGAGCGCAAAGTTACCGTCAATGGCTTTAACTTATTTGCGCAGGACCAGTGGCAAGTTACCCGCAAACTGAATTTAAATCTAGGTCTGCGCTATGAATATTTCGGGCCGCTTCACAACGGTAATAAAGATCTGGCAGTCTTTGTTCCCGGCCGCGGCTTGGTGATTCAAGGCAACGGAATTGACTCCATCTTCCCGCCCGATCGTAATAATTTCGCTCCGCGATTTGGCCTCGCATATCAACCCACTGCTAGAAACGAGCTTGTAATCCGCGGTGGTTTCGGCGTGTATTACGATCAAATCAATATCAACCCCTTCCTCGATTACCGCCCACCAAACGGCGCGGCCGACGGTTTGGAGGGCAACCCGGCTGGTCCATCACCTGTGTCCAGTTATAGCCAGTCCGGCCTTGTCATTGATCCCGTTACAAAGCTAAAGACCGGCACCCTTTTCCAATGGCAACCTAACGTCGCTCTTTTCCCTGGTATAGAAACTTGCCCGACGGGTAACTGCCCTGGAACTGGTCAAACCTTTGGCATCTATTCCGTCAGCCAAAACTTCCGTGCTCCGTACTTCTTTAACTACGATCTCCAGGTAGAAAAGAGCTTGGGCAGTTTTGCCGTCTTCCAGATCGGATATGTCGGTAGCAACGCCCACAAGCTTTCGGTAATGCAAAATATCAACCAAGCCCCCTTGACCGGCGGGCCGCGCCCGTTTGCAACTCAATACCCGAATTTCGGCGATATCAACCAACTCAACAGCGCAGGCACTTCCAATTACAATTCCCTTCAAGCTACCTTTAAGAGCCGTAGCTGGCATGGTCTCAACACCCAACTGTCCTACACCTGGGGCCATAACCTCGACGAAGTGACCGAGTACCGCGGCGTAATTCCTCTGAACAGTTACAACTTGAAAGCTGAATACGGAAACGCTGACTTCGACACGCGTCACAATTTCACCGCAGCCTGGGTGTACGAAATCCCGGGCGCCTCGTGGGGACCTAAAATCCTGACTCACGGATGGCAG
>Ga0209422_1000354_pt1 | contig 11120 bp, 10 predicted proteins | sample BlaSpr_A8_OM2_M3_FD_187983 | JGI IMG/M metagenome (GOLD analysis project Ga0209422, IMG submission 187983) | Forest soil microbial communities from Thunder Bay, Ontario, Canada - Black Spruce, Ontario site 2_A8_OM2_M3 (SPAdes) (version 2) | ecosystem: Environmental > Terrestrial > Soil > Boreal... | reverse complement strand
GCCACCTCGCGCTTGGGCAGAGGCTGTCCGGGGTGCGCGGCCATGGCTTGCTGCCGCTCGGCGAACGGGGCCGGCGGAGGCGGTGGAGCTTTCTTTGCGATCACCTGCCGGTTCATGACTGCCGCCGGTGGCGCTGTGACATGATTTGCGGTGGAAGCTTTCGCTCCCAAAACCGCGTCCCGGGTGGGATTCAGCGCAACCCGGTGCATTACCGGAGCAGATGCAAGTTCACGCTGATTCACCGCCACGGCTGATCGAGCGACGGGCTGTGCGCTGGCGAAGGCGCGTTGCGGAACCGCGGTTACAGCGCCCTGAACGTTTCGGTTGGCGTAGGTCACATTGGTGACCGTGGTCTTGTTAACGATGGTCGTGTTATAGACGTTGGTGATGACGGTGTTACTGACCGTGGTATTGCTGACGTTTACGCGTTCCACGTAACCGCGGCTCACCGGATAGGAGGGCACGTAAACTTCCCGCGGACCGAGCGGGAACCATCCAATATTTCCGCCGAAGCCCCCGCCTCCGCCAACAAATACCACCAGTGCCGGAGCGTAGACTGCGGGCTCTGCTCTTGGCCCAGCGATCCAACCCCATCGTCCGCCGACGCTCACCCAGCGTCCGTAGTGAAAGGGGGCGTAGCCCCAGGAAGAATCGTCGACCCAGGTGTATCCCCAGGGATCGATCCAGTCCCAATGGCCTTCGCGATAAGGCGCCCAACCGGCTTCAACATGCGGGTACCAGACGTGTCCGTAATTGGAATCATCGCGCCAGTCGCCGTTGTCATCGAGATCGTCGTAGCCGACCATGTCGGTCGAGACATATTGGGCGGAGCGCGATTCGTCGTAGCGGTGGTCACGGCCCTCTGCCCAGTTATCGAACTGATCGGGGTTGCCGATCTGCTCGACGTCGGCATTCAGAGAGTCGGTTCCGTTGAAAGTAGCTCTTTGACCCGCGTGAATTTTGTAAGTCTGACCGTTGCCGGTGGCTTCACCCTCGCCTTCGCGGATCGTGACCACAGAATAGGTTCCGTCCTCGCTGGCTTCCAGGCGATAGCTTCCCGGCTGATAGAGCGAAAAGGCGAGGTTGGGCGTGTCGATCTCGAAGGCGTCATCGCGGTCGAGGCGACGCACCCGAATGTTGATTGCGCCAGAACTGAGTTGGAGCTGTATGCTGTGGTCGTCCAGATTCAGGAACGAAACCCCCGTGTTTTCCGACAGGCGGATCACAACCGAGCCCAGTTGGAGCTCGGCGCGTGAATCCTTGTCAGCCCAGAGCTTGTCGCCGGTGGTCATTGGGCGGTTGTCGACGGCGCCGACCCAGTCGGTTTCTCCTGCGGGCTCGAATGAAATCGAGCCTTCCATGTAGCCGAGTCGAGCCACCCGGCTCGGGGGATCGTCCTGCGGTTGATAGTCATCCTGGGTGGATGCGTGTGTGGGCAGAATAACAGTCGCGAGTGTGAGCGCAAGAAGAGCGCTCCACCAACCAAACTGCGTCCGTATTGTTCTCATAAGTGGTTGTTCCCTCAAGCTTTGTATTCGCGAAACCCGAATCGCGTAACTCTCTGTGCCAAGCTTCGATGCCGGAAGTGGCCGTTACGTCTACCGGCCTAAAACGAACTGCAGCGAGCGTTAGACTCATGATTCCACTCCCGCGTCAGCGGTTGGAAGTGTCAACCAGGATAACCAGGTTGGCTGCGCGAGTTTTAGTGGAGCGCCCTCCTCTAGAGGGTAAGCCCGGAGTGGAGGGAAAGACCTCAAGAGAAGGCGCAGTTGAGATTTTAGTCTCACTGTGAGACGCCAGGGTTGCGCGGCGAATAACGGCGGTGGCTCCTTGCTTCTAAGTTGCTGAAAGATTTGGCTCCTGAGTTCTAATCCTTCCGTTCCGCACTGTGGTCTTGGTCGTGCTTCTCCTTCCCACATAACCGCGTGTTCTGGCTCCCCAAAGCTCTTCCTAACCGGGAAGAGGGGGAGCCCAACCGCACCAGTGCAAGACAACGAGTCCTGGTAAGGGATACGAGTCTAGGGGAAGGGGTCATCATCTCTTGGCGCAGCAAGCCACAGCTCAAACGCGGACGGGGCAAACCAGCCCGGTAGCCGACTTGGCCCGCTTTTTCCCGGAGGCTACGCCGGTTCGCATTCCGGTTCAGTTCACCCGTACCGGCAGCCAGCCGGGAGGGGTCGGAGTGGAGGAGAGCACGGTAATCGAATTCGGAACGTGCCGGGAAGTGTTGTTTGCCTGCGCTACTCCGTTGGAGTTCGCTGACGTTCTGCGTCTGCGGAATTCGGACGGCTCCCTCGACACGGAAGCGTCGGTGGTCGCCGTGCAATACCATCCGGGAACAACCATCGTTGCGGCGCGATTCCTTCGTGCCGTTCCCAACTGGATCGTAAAACCATGACTTCATCGCAATCCGAATCGACAATGCCGGATCTGGCGGCTGTGTGGTCGACGGCCCGCCGTCTATATCCCATTTACACTGAGTTGGCTCGCGAGTTCACGATCGACCTGCCGCTTTGCCCCGCCATGGATGGCGAGGGCTTACCCAGCCCTGAAGTTGTAGAGCAGGCCCAGCAGTGGTTGAACGCCGTCGATGAGCGCCTGCAGGTTCACCAATTGCGGCAGTTTCTTCAAACGAGTTCAGTGATTGAGCCGGCTGGATTGGTCGACCTGGTGCAACACTTCCTGTCCAAAACGACGCGAAGCGACGGCATGCGCGACAAGATTGACTTCCTGCTGGTGCAGTACTTCAGCCAGAACGCGCCCACCGATCTTGATGACAACAGCGCCGACATGGCTTATGTGGCCGCTGGATTGGAGCCAGTTCTTGGCAAGGTCGAACTGAAGACGCCGGTATGGTTGAATGCCGTAGACCGCGTGCTCGATTCTGCAAGGCGCTGCCGCTCGCTGGACGAATTGCTGCATGGTGGCGTGCTGGAGCAAGGGCGCAAGGCGAAGGCCCAGGCCGGCGACCTGTTCTACCTGCCCGTTTCACTGATTGCGTTTACTCGCTTTGGATACCTGATGAGGCGGGTCTTCTTTCGTCTGATGCATGCCGATCTCAACAAAATTCTTGACGGCCTAACCGAGCTGGACGCAAAAGGCGTCGAGACCATTGATTGCCGGCGCGCGCAATTTTCGGCGCAGGAGCCGATCCTGCGACTGCGCATGATTTGCCAGTCCTGGAAAGTGATGTTCCAGGCGGAATACTCTTCCGGGCAGCCGTTGCGAATGCTCGTGGATTTGCGCGCCTCCGTGGATGCCGCCTTGGGAAGTGGAGTCGCTGGTGAAGGCGAGGAGACCGGATCGGACGACTCCGAGCCGAAGGTGGGCCACGCTTCCGCAGCCTCAGCCGGTGCCTCGACACCGGCTGCCGCGTCGTTATCGGCAAAGGCGCACAGGAGCGGTTCTAAAGCAGATGCGAAAAGCGCATCGCAGGCGTCGATACCCAGCGGGGACGTGGCGGAATTCGAAGTAGCTGCTGCGGTTCCGGAGTGGGATGCGGAATCACGCGCGACCCAGAAGAAATGAAAAGGAATCTTTAATAGAGGAAGAACTTCCCAGTGGATCAACCGACCGTACTCGTAATCTCCGACGACGTGGAATTTTCCCGCAGCATCACCGCGCGTTGGCAGATGGAGCGTCATGTGCCGACCTTCACGCTGCTGAGCGGAGATCTGTGGCCACGCAGCATCGACAATTTCTCAGTCGCCATTGTTGGGCCCTTGCGACGCGAGTTGCTCTCACTGATTCTGGAACCTTTGCACTCGACGCAGCAGCCTCTCTTCTGCGTTTGCGCTGACGGCGCCACCGCCAAGTTAGTTCGTGATCGTTGGCCGCGGACTTCAGTGCTGCGTCGCGAGGAGAACTGGCTCGATGTTCTGATTCTGGCTGCCGGCGAAGCTGTGCTGCGGGCCGCTGCTGAAGTTCGTGCCCGCACCGCAGAGGAAGCCTGTGCAACGCTGGAACGGCAGGCGATGCTCGGGCGTTACATTCTCGACATGCGCCACGGTTTGAACAACGCACTGACGTCTCTGCTAGGCAATTCCGATCTGCTGCTAATTGAACCCGGCAGCCTTTCTGCTCAAGCTCGTGCTCAGATTGAGACTATTCGCAACATGACACTGCGGATACACGAAGTGCTACAGCGGTTTTCTTCCCTGGAAAAGGAAATGAACGTGGTCGCGCAGCAGGTTGCACGGGATTCGAGCAAGTATCGAGTCGCCGTTGCGGCCTGCGATTGAAGTGAGAATTGAGGATTGACACATTAAATTTGAATCCGAGAACTGAGATCTAAGACCTGAACTGAGAGCTGGATCGTTATTCCCCCGAGCTTTTATGGCGATCTGAACTGCTTGGTACACGAGCGAAATTTCTCGCCCAGGCTTGGGGAAAGACATTATGCACAAGTTAATCGCGACCAGCACCATCCTCGAGCACGAACTTTCGGAGTTGCGGCTGCTGGTGGAGCGCCAAACTGGCATTGTTCTGGATCGCCCCAATAGCGCCCTGGCTGCGCACGTCGCCGACTATATTGAAGCGCAGAATTTAGGATCCTCTACGACCTTACTCGAACGTCTACGGTCCTCTTCTCAGGAACTTTCTGGCCTGCCTTCTTTGCTCGATGGATTGATTAGCGTCAACACTGGGTTCTTTCGTCATCCCGGAGCGCTCAATGCGTTGGCGCGTCACGTGGTGCCCCAGCTTTGCTCGCGTAAATCGCTCGACGGTCCGGGCCCGCTGCGCATATGGAGTGCGGGCTGCTCCACTGGGGAAGAGACCTACACCATCGCGATGGCAGTCTGCGACGCGCTGAGCGCCGGCGCCAAGAACGGCAATGGTTGCAATGGCGTGGTTAACAGCACGGGAAATGGCAAGTCATCCTCGCGGAATGGTGGCATCGTCGAGAGCGCGCCCAGTTTTCCAGAGACCGGCAAGCTGAATCCATCGTGGTCGGTTCACATTGTGGGAAGCGACTTATTCCCGCAGAATATCGAAGTCGCCGATCGCGGCATTTATCGGCAGACAGCGCTTGATGGACTTCCGCCAGCCACGATTCGCAATTATTTTTCCAAGATTAATTCGGCTTCAACTCCAGTCAACGGATCGCAAAACGGAGGACCGCTAGGGGAGGCGCCAAGATTGATGAAGAGCGCAACTTCTCTCGTACCTGAAAATGAGGCTTCCAGCGCCTCGCATTTACTGGTAAAGCCACGGCTGCGGAGCCTGGTGACTTTCAACTGCATGAACCTTGCCCGCCCCGGTTATATCGGCCGTTTTGACTGCATCTTCTGCATGGACGTGCTGCCCTACTTCTCCCGAGCCCAGCGGATCGCGCTGATTGAACGCCTGCATCTTTACCTGGAACCGGGCGGATACCTCTTCCTCAGCCAAACTGAAAAACTGATTGCCTCGAACCTGAATTTCCGGTCGGAAACCTTCGACGGATATACGTTCCATCGCAAGCCGCTGGCGGCCAGCGCGGCGTATGGACGATGATTGATTAGATTGTCTATTTTGTCTATAATAGACAAATGAAGACAGTTTCCGCCACCGATGCGAAACAGCGCCTTGCCGCCCTTCTAGACGCCGCCCAGCGCGAACCAGTTCTTATTCGCCGCCAAAATCGTGACGTTGCGGTGATCATGTCCGCACAAGAATATGAGCGCATTCGCAGAATCAATATCGACGAACTGGAACGAACCATGGACCGCATCGGCGCTCAGGCAGCGGCGCGGGGCATGACTGAGGAGATTCTCGCAGACATTCTCAAGGACTGATGCTCGAGCACTCATGATCAACGAATGATGCGCTGCGTCATCGACACGAACGTGTTCGTCAGCGCCGCCGTGTTTTCGCCTTCCGTTCCGCGTCAGGCTGTGAGCAAGGCACTGAGGGACGGCCTCCTGCTATTTTCCGAGTACACCATGGACGAGCTGAAGGAAGTTCTATTCCGCTCAAAGTTTGACCGCCATGTCAGCCGGCAGGAGCGCACTCTATTCTTGGCTCAACTGGGAAGCGTAGCCGAGTTCGTGCCTATCATTCAACTCCTGCGCGAGTGCCGCGATCCGAAGGATGACAAGTTTTTGGAAGTTGCGCTGAACGGGCGGGCGGATGTGATCATTACGGGCGACGCGGATTTGCTGGAGATGCATCCGTGGCGGGTGGTAGAAATTTTGTCGCCAGCGAAGTTCCTCGAGAGGTAATGCATGGGCTTCTACGCGAACAGAAACTCCTTCGTTCGCAACTCCTTAATCGTATCCCTCAACTTCGCCGCCTTTTCGAACTCGAACCGCTTGGCGGCTTCGCGCATATCGCTCTCGAGCTTCACGATGTAGCCGTCCAACTCTTCCTGCGATTTGAATTCCGGCATGCCTTCGGCCTCGCCGCCGGTTAAATCGGTGTAATCAGCCGCCACAATTCCGGCCAGCGTCATATCGAGGGGACGCACGATGGATTGCGGAGTGATTCCGTTCGCTTCGTTGTATGCCGTCTGGATGGCGCGCCTGCGTAGAGTTTCGTCGATGGCTCGCTTCATGGAATCGGTCATGCGGTCGGCGTAGAGAATGGCTCGTCCTTGCAGATGCCGGGCGCAGCGGCCGATGGTTTGGATTAGCGATCCTTGCGAGCGCAGAAATCCTTCTTTATCGGCATCGAGAATCGCTACGAGCGAAACCTCCGGCAAATCCAGACCCTCGCGGAGAAGATTGATGCCGATCAATACATCGAACTCGCCCTTGCGCAGATCGCGGAGAATCTTCACCCGCTCCAACGTCTCAATTTCCGAGTGCATATAGCGGCACTTCACGCCGACCTCGGCGTAATACTCAGCCAAGTCTTCTGCCATGCGCTTGGTGAGGGTGGTCACCAGCACGCGTTCACCGCGCTCGGCTCGGGCGCGAATCTCGTGCAGCAGATCGTCGATTTGTCCTTTTACTGGACGAATCTCGACTTCGGGATCAATCAGACCGGTGGGCCGGATAATCTGTTCCACGACCACACCGGCGGATTTTGTCAGCTCATACGGGCCCGGCGTCGCCGAAACGTAAACCAGCTGATTGGTGCGGTGCTCAAACTCTGCGAAGGTCAGCGGACGGTTATCCAGCGCCGATGGCAGGCGGAAGCCGTACTCGACCAGCGTTTCTTTTCGTGAGCGATCGCCGGCATGCATTCCGCGGAGTTGCGGAACTGTCTGATGCGACTCGTCAATGAACATCAGAAAGTCGCGGGGAAAATAATCGAGGAGCGTTGGCGGAGGCTCGCCTGGCATGCGTCCGGTAAAGTGGCGCGAATAATTTTCGATGCCATGGCAATAGCCCATGACCTTGATCATTTCCAGATCGAATTTCACGCGCTGGTGAACGCGCTGCGATTCGACGATCCGGCCCTGCTTCTCCAGTTCGATTTCCCACCACGCCAGTTCTTTCTTGATCGACTCGACGGCCGATGCGCGCGTCTCATCTTTCATTACGTAATGGGTCTTGGGATAAAGCGGTAGCCTCATGTACTTTTGCTTCACCGTTCCAAACAGCGGATCGACCTGCGATAGCGATTCGACTTGATCTCCCCACAACTCGATGCGGTAGGCCATGTCGTCGTATGTGGGGAAGACCTCGATCACGTCGCCACGCACGCGGAACGTGCCGCGACGGAACTCGCCGTTGGTGCGCTCGTAGAGAATATCGACCAGCTTCTTCGTAATGTCGTCGCGGGTGATCTTCTGGCCTTTCTCCAGGAACAACATCATGCCGTAGTAGGCTTCGGGCGATCCCAGGCCATAGATGCAACTCACCGAAGCCACGATCAGCGCGTCGCGGCGTTCGAATAAAGAACGGGTCGCCGAAAGGCGCAGCTTGTCGAGTTCATCGTTGATAGTCGCTTCTTTTTCGATAAACAAATCGGCGGCCGGAACATAAGCTTCGGGCTGATAGTAGTCGTAGTAAGAAACAAAATACTCGACGGCGTTGTGGGGAAAGAAATTCTTGAACTCGTGATAAAGCTGCGCCGCCAGCGTTTTGTTATGCGCCATGACCAGTGCGGGGCGGTTCACCGCCTCAATTACCTTGGCCATGGTGTAGGTCTTGCCAGATCCGGTAACGCCCAGCAAAACCTGATGCTGCTCGCGATCGTAGACGCCGCGCAGCAGAGACTCAATGGCGCGGCCTTGATCGCCCTGCGGTTTGTAATCGGAAACGAGTTTGAAGTCCATGAAAGAAGCTCTGGGTTTAGATGCCGACCATCTTTCGGTGGCGCCTAATCCGGAATCTCAACTTCCGTGTAAGTACCCGGTCTCGCCGCGTTCACCGCCACTACGATCTCTGGGACCGCCAAACGAATGAGCCGCCATCGCCCTCGGCCCAACACAACGACGGCTATCTTGCGTCCTTCGAGATTCTGCTGGTAGCGGATGTTCTTGTCGGTGGTTACAAATACGTCAAATCCGGCTTCCTCTGCGGCAGCCAGTAACTCTCCGTTTGAGAGTCGGTCCCAGCCTCGTGCTTTGGCCTCTGTTACTTCGTGGCCCGCCAGGAACGCGATATCCCTCTCGGTGTGCCGTGGTCAAAGAGAACGAGCATCGGAGGAACGAACGTTATCGGCGATCGGGGTTCTGTCCAAGCTGCGGGCCGCGAATTCGAGAACGGATTTGATCTGGTCGACCGTCACATCGAATTGTTCTACGACTTCCTCGATGGTCATGCCGTCTTCGAGGTTTTCGAATACAGTGGCCACTGGCATCCTGGTGCCGCGAAAGACCCACGCGCCGCTGACCTTGCCAGGAACGCTCTCCACGGCGGGGCATTGTGACCAGTCAAGCGGCATAGGTGTCTCCCATTCGTTAGTGAACTTCCAATGTTATCTAGTGCTATTCTAACTAGCCAGCGTGCTGCAGAAAAGCGGAATCTGGATCGACCCTTACTTACAGTTCCGCCAGCACCCGATGCACTAGATAGATGGCGATCGATCCTTCGCCCACGGCGGCGGCAACGCGCTTCACATTGCCGGCGCGAACATCGCCTACGGCAAAAACCCCCGGCAAGCTGGTTTCGAGCATCTGCGGAGCCCGGGCGAGCGGCCACTTGAGATCGTGCATGACCGGATCTAAATCTCTTCCGGTAAGAATGAAACCCTTGTTGTCCATCTTTACGCAGCCCTGCAACCACTCCGTACGCGGGGAACCTCCGGCCATAATGAAGACGTGACGAATGTCATGAGTTGAGGTCTCGCCCGTATGCTTGTCCTGCCAGGTGACTCGCTCCAGTTGGCTATCACCTTCGAGGGCGACAATCTCGGTGCGATAGTGTATTTCGATGGCGGGATTTTCTTCGATACGCTGAATCAGATAGCGCGACATCGTATCGGATAACTGGCCAGACCGCACTAGCATATGCACCTTGCGGGACGTTTGCGACAGGTAGACCGCCGCCTGTCCGGCCGAATTTCCCCCGCCCACGACAATTGCTTCTTCGTTGCCGCACAACTGCGCTTCGATGTAGGTAGCGCCGTAATAAACGCCCTGGCCTTCGAACTTTTTCAGATTGTCGATTCTTGGCTTGTTGTATTGCGCGCCGCTGGCGATCACGACGGTTCGCGCGCGAATGGTTTGACCGCAATCGACGCTCAACTCATACGGCCGCCGCTCGCAATTCAGTTTCGTCACGCCGGCGGCGATCAGCATCTTGGCGCCAAACTTTTGCGCCTGCGCAGAAGCACGACCGGCGAGCTCCTGGCCTGAGATTCCCATGGGAAAGCCCAGATAATTTTCGATCTTGGAACTCGATCCCGCCTGCCCTCCGGGAGACTCGGCCTCGATCACCAACACATCGAGCCCTTCGGATGCAGCGTAAACCGCAGCCGCCAGACCGGATGGTCCGGCGCCGACGATCACCAGATCCCGCACTTCCGACGCGGTGATATGAGCGTTCAGTCCCAGGCACCGCGCCAGTTCCTGAATGGAGGGCTTGCGCAATACGGTGCGGTTATTGCAAATGACAACCGGAACCTCGTCTGCCGTTACCTGAAATTGGTCAAGCAAGTCCTGATAGCCCGTGTCGACATCAAGATCGACGTAAGTGTGGGGATGGCCGTTGCGAGTGAGGAACTCCCGCAGACGCAGAGTATGGGCCGAGTGCCGCGAGCCCAACAGAATTACATTTCCCAAGCCATGACTGATCAGGGCCAAGCGCCGCAAGATGAAGGCGCGCATGAAGATATCGCTCAACTCAGCGTCTCTGGCTACCAGCGCCCGCAAATCTTTGTTGCTCATTTGCAGGAACTCGCCGGCTTCGGTCACCCGCCCGCGAACCAGGCTGAGCCGACCGGAGAGGGTGGTCATTTCTCCGGTGAACTCGCCCGCGTCATGGTTAACAATCGGGCGCTCGGCATGGCGGTCCGGTTGCACAATTTCCATGCTGCCGGAGAGCAGCACAAAGAAGGGCACGTCGCTGTCGCCTGGCTCGAACAATATTTCACCGGCTTTTACATTTCGAACCTTGCTCAAGGGGCGAATGCGGTTGATCTGTTCCGCGGTTAGAACCGGGAAAGCCTCGCCACGAATATCGGCGGACAACGGGATTAGCTGGGCAGACATAGTTGCTCCGGAGAAATCGGACAAGATTAAGATTAGTAGATGACCGCATCACTCATTTGGCTTCAGAAGCGGTCTGCGGCTATTTTTCGACGTCTCCCACGCCAACGATTCTGGTGGTGGCGCGGAACTTCTTGTAGTCGCGGTAGGTCTGGTCCACGTCCGCGTTGAACTCTTTGAGTAGGGCCACGCGCACATCTACTTTGACGGCGACGTGCTTGGGCAGCCAGACCTCATCGTTCACGCGGGTTTGCTCGATTACGATGCGCGAACCTTTGTGAAAGCGTGCCAGGAACCATCCCAGCGAAACGGTGTCGATGCATTCGATGTCCATCTTCGCCCACTGGTCCTCATTCTTGTCGATCCACACTCTGCCATGAAACTTAGGCAGAAACTTCGCCTCTTTCATATGCGGCTCGTATCCGGGACGAGGTTCGGCATCGATCACCCAGGCGTCGCGGCCATTCAAAGATTCGGTACCGGCTAAATGGAAGGTGTAGGCATCGGCCACTTCGTGAACGAACCGGCGGCCATCCTC
>Ga0209422_1000353_pt1 | contig 11129 bp, 8 predicted proteins | sample BlaSpr_A8_OM2_M3_FD_187983 | JGI IMG/M metagenome (GOLD analysis project Ga0209422, IMG submission 187983) | Forest soil microbial communities from Thunder Bay, Ontario, Canada - Black Spruce, Ontario site 2_A8_OM2_M3 (SPAdes) (version 2) | ecosystem: Environmental > Terrestrial > Soil > Boreal... | reverse complement strand
GATCAGCCGCTCGAATTCGCGAATCGCGTCCTCATCGTCGATGAGCCCATCGGCCAGCGATGCCAAGAGCGGCATTCGGTGCGAGTGCAAGAGCGGCGCTAAGACGTCGTCGACGACCTGCCGCTCGAACGACTCGCGCGATCGGACGGCGCGGTAGGTCTTAGCCCGGTCGGTTTCTCGCTTCCGCACGGCAGTTTTTCTGACCAGGTTCGCGAGCACGGCCTTCACGGCCGAGTACGACGGAGCCCCCGTTCCACGTTCAAGACCCGAGACGACGTCCGCGACCGTGCTCCAGTCGTCGCGCGACCAGAGGACGTCCATGATGCGTTGCTCGAGCGGGCCGAGCGGTGTGGCCCCGCCAGGCCCAAAGCGAAGGGTTCCGGACATGTGCTAATGACCTTAGCACGAAGGCTGGCTCCGCCGCAATCCCTGCAAGGCCTAGCGACCCTTCCAGTTCGGGGGGCGCTTTTCGAGGAAGGCCGTCATGCCTTCTTTGAAGTCTTCACTGAGGTAACACCGCTCGACGAGGTCGTGATCGTTTCCGGTCGTCCCGCGGACAATGCGCCGTAGGGCTTCTTTCGTCGTGGCGATGGTGAGCGGCGCGTTGCCGGCGATCGTCGTTGCGACCGCCTCCGCGCGCGCGGCGACGTCGCCGTCCTTCGAAGTTACCTCGTTGACGAAACCCAAGCCGTACATGCGTTGCGCGTCGAAGAGGCCCGCCGTGTAGATCATCTCCTTGACGGCCGTCGTGCCGAGCAGCCGCTCGAGTCGCGCGTAGTTGTTCACCGAGAGGCAGTTGCCGAGCGTCCGCGCGACCGGGAAACCGAAGCGCGCCGACGGACCGCAGATGCGCAAGTCGCAGGTCGAGGCGATCCCGAAGCCGCCGCCGGTGCACGCGCCGCGGATCGCCGCGATCAGCGGAACCTTGATATCCTCGAGTCGCGTGAACACTTTGTCCATGCGCTCCTCATAATTGAGTACGTCGACCGCGGTAGAGAACGCCTTGAACTCGTTGATGTCCGTGCCCGCGACGAATGCGCGATCGCCGGCGCCGGTGAAAACGACGCAGCGGATCGCGGGATCGTCGTCGATCTCGCTGCACAACGCGTAGAGCCGCTCGTACATCGCGAGCGTCATCGAGTTGCGCGCTTCAGGGCGATTGAACGTCACCCACAGCACGGGGCCGCGGCGTTCGAGCAAAATCTGATCACACATCGGCCATTGCCTCAGCGATCGCGATCACGCGCTCGCTTTCTAGCGCCGCAATCTCGTCGTCACCAAACCCGTAGTCGCGCAGGACCTCGTGCGAGTGCTCGCCCAACATCGGCCCGGCGGTACGCGCTGCCGTTTTTGTCGACGAGAAACGCATCGGCGAGCGCATGACGCGCACCGGGCCGAGCTTGCGGTGTGGAACATCGGCAAAGAAGCCCCGCTCGTGCAGATGCGGATCCGTGAAGACCGCCGCGAAATCGAGGATCGGGGCAGCCGGGACGCCGACCGCGTTCAGCGCGTCGACCCATTCCTTGCTCGTTCGCGCGATCGTCTTCTCCTCGATCAGCCGCACCAACTCCGGACGGTTCTTCAAACGAATCGTCGGATTATCGAAGCGCGGATCGTTTTCGAGTTCCGTCAAAGCGAGCGTCTTGCAGAACGCGGGCCAGGTCTTCGGCGTCGTCGCGCCGGCGGTGAAGTATCCATCGCTCGAACGAAACGCCTGGTACGGCGCGACGCGCTGGTGGGCCGATCCGTGACGGCGCGGGACCTCGCCCGTGCCAAAATACTGACCCGCCTCCCAAACGGCGAGCGAGACGCCGGACTCGAACAACGAGACGTCGATGAACTGCCCGCCGCCGCCGTTGCGCCGCGCGTAAAGCGCCGCGACGACGGCCAGCGCGCCGTACAGCCCGCAGGCAAGATCGGTAACGGGTACGCCGATCTTGACGGGCGGCCCACCCTCCTCGCCGGTGATGCTCATCAGTCCACCGCGCGCTTGCGCCATGATGTCGAGGCCGGGGAGCGCCGCGTACGGACCGTCTTGCCCCCAGCCCGACGCCGAGACGTAGATGAGATTCGGATTCTCGAGCGCGAGCGCCTCATAGCCGAAGCCGAGCTCGCGCATCGCGCCGGGCCGCAGATTTTCGAGGATGACGTCGGCGTGGGCGACGAGACGCTTGAACGCCGCCTTCCCCAACTCAGGCTTGAAATCCAACGCGAGGCTTCGCTTGTTGCGATTGAGTCGGATGAACCCCGAACTCTCACCCTTGATGTACGGGCCGCTCAAGCGCGTGAAATCGCCACCGTCCGGGTTTTCGACCTTGACGACGTCGGCGCCCAAGTCGGCGAGTTGCATACCGCAAAACGGCGCCGCCATGAAATTTCCGACTTCGATGACGCGTACGCCGGTAAGAGGGGCCATACCGGCGCTTTCGCCGGCGCGCGCGAGGGGGCTTTTAAATTCTCGGGGTCCCCGCGCTGCGTAGCAGCGGGGGGTGCACGTCGGAGGAAATCACCCAGCCGTAATGCCCGCGGAACTCTCCGCTCGTGAGCCGGATTCCGACGGCGGTGCGCTGGACGTTGCCGAATGTCGGACGCGCGCTTCCGGGATAACAGGCGACGACTTGCGCGTGCGTCCCCGGAACCGCGAGCACGGTGTGCGTCATGACCTCACGCGAACTGTTCCAATGCCCTTCGACGTAGGCGACGAGCCGCTCGCGCGAATCCCAGACGATAACGTCCGGATCGGCCGGATCCGATTTCAGCATTACCGTCGCGCCGACCGTGGGGATGCACCCAGCCGCGTAGACGAGCGCCGGAACCGCCAAGACGAAGAGCGCCAGCGCACCGAGACGCGACGCGCTCACGCGCTTACGCTTCCGCTCGAGCGGTCACGAAGCCAGATTCCAAAATCGATCGCGGTCATCGGGTGAGCAACGTGAAAACCTTGTACCCCGTCCACGCCGAGCGAAACCAAGAGCTCTTGCTGCGCGGCGGTCTCGACGCCCTTCGCCACGATCTGCCACCCGAGCGACTTCGCCACCACCACCGTCCCTTCCACCAAGGCGCGCGAGGTGCCGCTCGAACCGAGGTTCTCTACGAGCGAGCGATCCAACTTGACCGCGCGCACGGGAAGATGCGCGAGCGATTGCAGCGTGCCGAAGCCGCCGTCGAAGTGGTCGAGTACGAACGCTATCCCGCTGGTCAAGCAGTGCTCGACGAAGGCCCGAAACCCTTCGGAGGGCGAGGCGAATTGTGAGACGGACATCTCGATGCGCAGCCGGTTGAGGTCCGACGTCAGCGCTTCGTCGGAAAAGAGCGCTTCGACTTCGCGCGGATCGTACGCCGCCAGGTTGACGTCGACGCACAGATCGGCGCCGCCCAGCGCCCAAGCGCGCGCCTGCGACGTTGCCTCGCGCAAGACCCAGCGGTCGAGATCGCGGCGGCCTGCTTCGTCGCGCGCGATCGACCAGCCGTGTTCCGGAGCGAGCAAGCCGTGCACCGGATGGACGCGCCGCACCAGCGCTTCGGCGGCGACGACGCGACCGCTGTGGACGTCGACGATCGGCTGATACGCGAGCAGATAGCCGTGCTCGTGCGGCTCGCTCGTCAAGTACGCCGGCGCGACGCCGCCGACGCTGGCCTCGCTCGTCCAGCCGCCCTCGCGGAAACGGATCCGCGCGCCGCCTTGCTCTTTGGCTTGATACATCGCCGCGTCGGCGACGGCGAGCAGCTCGTCGCGCGTCGTCGCGTCGTCGGGATAGATCGCGACGCCGATGCTAGCCGCGAGCGAGAAGCGTTGCTCGCCGATGGCGAACGGCGCGGTCAAAACGCTACCGATGCGTTGCGCGATCGACTCGAGCTGATGGCGCTGATTGACGTGCGTCATGATGATCGCGAACTCGTCGCCGCCGAGGCGCCCGATGAACTCTTCGCGCCGCAACGTGCTGCGCAAGCGCTGCGCGACTTCAGCTAGAACCTCGTCGCCGCCACGATGACCGATGGTATCGTTGACCGCCTTGAATCCGTCGATGTCGATGAACAACACCGCGACGCGGATGCCCAGGCGTTCGGCTTCCGCGATCGTCTCATCGAGCTGCGCCAATAGCGCGACCCGGTTCGGCAGCGTCGTCAGGGCATCGGAGTAGGCCAACGCTTCGATGCGCGCCTCGCTCCCGCGGCGCTCGATCGATCTCGAGAGCGCTTCGACGAGATTATCGACGTAGTGCCAATCGTTCTCGTCGAAGGGCGCGGCGCGAGGTGTCGCGGACGCGAAGGTCACGACCCACTGCTCCTCCTCGACGCGGAAAGCCGACGAAAGAAAGGCGCGGGCCGGGACCGCGAGGTCTTTGAATTGCGCGTCGCGTTCGGTGTCGAGGATCGCGAACGTCCCGGCTCCGCGCAAGGCGTCGCGCGCGAGCGAACGGGCCAGCGGAATACTCTGTCCCGGCTCGAGCGGCGCGTCGACGACGAATTCGATCGCGAGTTCGGTCCCGGCGACCCGACCGAGAATCGCCGTCTCCAAGCCGATGCCACGCACGCCTTCCCGCAAGATCGCGTTGACTTGCTCCGCACCGGCGAGACCGCGCCGCACGACGAGATGCCACAACGCCTCGAGCCGCTCGACGCGCTTCCCCGATTCGGGCGGCAGCGCCGCGTCGGCGGCGCGAACCGCCACGAGCACGGCGCCCGAGGGATTGAACGGGCCCGGACTCAGCGGCTCGATGTGCACCGCGACGTCGAGCGCGCCGCCGCGCCGCAGCAAACGCGTCATAAACTCGCGCGGAGTGAGATCGCTGAGCTCCGGCATGAGTTGTTCTGGCGTCGACGGACGGTCTTCGGTGATATCGAACAACGCCGTCGCCGCTTCGTTGACGTACAACACCGCGCCGGCCAGCGGATCGATGACGAGCAGTCCGTCGGCGGGCGGCAGCCGTTCGTACATCGCATTTGCTATTGCATATGCCGAGCCCCAGCGCCCGCCTCATTAGGACATCCGGCCTTCTATACGGAATCGCAAGGCTTTCGGGGAATAGAGCACGCCGTGGGCGCTAAAGACAATTTCAAGAAAGCACTCCGCCCGCTGGGGGCGATCCTCGGCCTCACCGGCGCGGCGGCGCTGGTCAACCGCCGCTTGCGCACCGCAAGCGCGTTGCCACTCGACCATATCGGCGGGATCCGGCGGATCTGGAACTGGCGCGGCTACGACATCTTCGCGACGGAGTTGGGCGAGGGGCCGCTCATGCTCTTGGTGCACGGCCTCTACCCCGGCGCGTCGTCGTTCGAGTTTCGCAGGTTGGCGCCGTTGCTCGCGCGCGATCATCGCGTGGTGGCGTTCGATTTGCTCGGGTGCGGACTTTCGGAACTCCCCGATCTGGATTACACACCCGACCTGTTCGTCGAGCAGATCGTCGACGCGGTGCGCGAATTCGCCGACGGACCGACGACGCTCGTCGGGGGCGGGCTCGGGGCCGCGTTCTGCGTCCGGGCGGCGGCGCGCGCTCCCGATCGTATCCGACGGCTCGCGCTCTTTGCGCCGAGCGGCCTCGCCGGAGTCCTCGACGAGGAGCCCGGCCCGTCGCAGCGCGCCTTGACCTTCCTACTCCACTCGCCGATCGCCGGCGAGAGCGCCTTCAACGCACTCGCCTCGAGAGCGTCGTTACGGCGTTACCTTCGCCGCAACGTCTACGCCGATGCGACCTCGGTCACACCCGAGGTCGTCGACCACCTCTACGCCGTCGCCCATCAACTCGGCGCGCGCTACGTTCCCGCGCTTTTGGTCGGCGGCGGTCTCAACTGCAATATCGCGCGCGATCTTCCGTTCGTCGAGGCACCGGTTCTTGTGCTGTGGGGCGAGCGCGCGCCCGAGGTCAACCCGGTGCGCAACGCCTACGACTACGTGCGCCTCGCCAAAGACGGAATGCTGGCCACGTTCCCGCATTCCGGACTCATGCCTCACGAAGAGGAGCCCGACGCCGCAGCGGCCGCGATCTCGGGCTTCATCCCGACGCCCGCGGCTTCACCGTCGCTTACGACGATCTTCAAGAGCTACGACGTCCGCGGGATCTATCCGACCGAACTCAACGACGAGATCGCCGAGGCCATCGGTCGCGCCTTCGTCGCCGAGTTGGGCCCCACGACGATCGCGGTCGGGCGCGACATGCGGCCCTCAGGCGAACGGCTCTTAGAAGCCTTCGCGCGCGGCGCCAACGACAACGGCGCCGATGTGATCGACATTGGTCTGGTCTCAACCGATGGGCTCTATTTCGCGGTGGGCCATTACGGATACTCGGGCGGCGTGATGATCACCGCGTCGCACAATCCGGCCAACTATAACGGCATGAAGTTCACCGGCCCCTACGCGCAGGCGATCTCATTGGAAACGGGGCTTGGCGCGATCCGCGACCGCATCGGGCGCGGCGACCTGGCGATCCCGGCTGCGCGCCGGGGAGGCGTGACGCACAGGGACACCCTCGACGACTTCGCCACCCATTGCCTCACGTTCATCGATCCGCCGGCGATCAAGCCGTTCAAGATCGCGATCGACGCCGGCAACGGGATGGCCGGGCGAACGGTACCCTGCGTTTTCAAGCACCTGGGGTGCCAGGTGATCCCGCTCTACTTCGATCTCGACGGGACGTTTCCGAATCATCCCGCGAGCCCGATCGAACCGGAGAACATGGTCGATCTGCAGCGCGCGGTCGTAGAAAACGGCTGCGACCTCGGCGCCGCCTTCGATGGCGACGCGGACCGGATGTTCATCGTCGACGAGAAGGGCGGTCTGGTCGGTGGCGACATGGTCACGGCGCTGGTCGGAGTCAACACCCTCAAACGCAATCCGGGCGCGAAGATTCTCTACAACCTCATCTGCAGCCGCAGCGTCCCCGAAGCGATCGCGCGGGCCGGAGGCATACCGTTTCGCTCGCAAGTCGGCCACTCGATCATCAAGAAGGTCATGCGCGAGCAAAACATCGTCTTCGGCGGGGAGCACTCGGGGCATTTCTACTTCCGCGACAACTGGTTCGCCGATTCCGGGATGATCGCACTCTTGCAATGTCTCGAAGTGTTCAGCGACGCGAACAAACCCGTGAGCGAAGTGGTCGCTCCGCTCAACACGCGTTTCCGTTCGGGCGAGATCAACAGCCGCGTCGCCGACATTCCGGCGAAGATGAGGACGCTCGAAGAACGCTATCGCGACGCGGCGATCGATCATCTCGACGGGGTGACGATCAGTTATCGCGATTGGTGGATGAACATGCGCCCCTCCAATACCGAGCCGCTCCTGCGCCTCAACGTCGAAGGCGACACGCGCGAGGCGATGGAGAAGCACCGCGACGAGGCGCTCGCGATCATTCGAAGTTAAGCAAGGAAGCACCGTCGAGGGGCCGTCGGGGGGACCCCGAATAGTCCAGGCGCCACTGTGTTCCGTTCATATACTCTTGGGCCGGCGCGTCTCGCACTCGGGACCGGCGGCCTTCAATACGGCCGACTCGTCATCTCCAACGGCAGGATCGTCGAAATTCTCGACGGCGACGGTCCCAGCGATCTCGGCGTACCCGCCGAAACCACGATCGCGCCCGGCATGATCGACGTGCACACGAACGGCGCCGGTGAAATGCTGTTCAATCGCGACCAAGGCAACGCGGTCGAGATCGCTTCGCAAGACTACGCCGCCCAAGGTGCGACCGGTTTCGTCGCGACGATCATGACGGCACCGTGGGAATCGATGCTGCACGCGGCGAGCGAAGTCGCCGAAGCCGCGCATCGTCTCTTCGAAGCGCCGGAAGCCTCAGGCGCGCGTTGTTTGGGCCTTCATTTTGAAGGGCCGTTTCTCAATCCGAAGTTTCGCCGCGTGCATCGCCACGATTGGCTGCTGCCGGCGAGCCTCGGGCGCGCAAAGACGCTGATCGAAGCCAGCCGCGGGACGCTCGTGATGGTCACGATGGCCCCGGAGACCGAGGGCGTCGCCGAAGCGACCGATTTTTTCCACGCGCAGGGCATCGTCTGCTCGGCCGGTCACACCGCGGCACGCTACGCGCGCGGCGTCGAGGCGATCGAACTGGGCTTCCGCACGCTAACGCACGCATTCAACGCGATGCCTCCCCTCGATCATCGCGAACCTTCGATCCTAGCGGCGTTCATCGAAGACGAACGCACGACGGTCCAGGCGATCTGCGACGGCCATCACGTCGCGCCGGTGATGATCGACATCCTCTATCGCTCCTTGCGCGAACGCTTGGTGCTGGCGACCGATTATACGGCGCCGGTGGGCAACGGGCACCGGATCGAGGGCGGCGTTGTGCGCAACGAGGACGGAACCATCGCTGGAAGCGCCCTGCACTGCGACGCGGCGGTCCGCAACCTCATGTCGTTCGCGCGGATTCCGTTCGAGACCGCGATCGTCGCGGCGACGCGTTCGCCCGCCCGGCTCCTCGGCCTCGAGCGCGAATGCGGCTCGCTCTTGCCCGACAAGCGAGCCGATCTTTCGCTGTGGGACGCGAACCACGAGGTGTTCGCGACCATCGTCGACGGACGGCCGGTCTTTGGGGCCGAGCATCTCCGCGGCGCTATTCCGACGCTGTCGTCATAACGAAGGCCACCGATTCGAGAACTGCTAGCGCGACGTAGCCGCCGCCGAAAGCCCGACGCCGAAGTACGAGATCGTGCCGTCGTCGTGCAGACGGTCTTCAAGCCAGCGCTTGGGATCGATGACGAGCCGCCGCCGCATCGAATCGAGCGACGAGGGCGAGAGGGTGAGGAACTCAGGCCACTCGGTCCCCACGACCAGCGCATCGGCGCCGGCCAGCGCGAGCTCGGGCGTGTCGACGAGGTTGATAAATGCCGCCTCTTCATCCAGGTGGTGCACAGCGGGGTCGAAGGCGATGATGCGCGCGCCTTCGGCGTGGACGCGGCGGCAGAGTTCGACCACCGACGAACGCCGCAGCGTGTCGGTCCCGGGCTTATAGGTCAAGCCGAGGACGGCGATCTTCTTGTCCTGCAACTCGCCGAGTTCGCGCAAGAGCGTCGAGGCCGCCCAACGCTGTTGCCGCGCATTGGTCTTCAGGACGCCGTCGAGCACGTCGGTCGAGACGTGGCGTTCCTCGCCGATTGCTTTCAGAGCGCGCACGTCGCGCGCCAGCGTTCCGCCAGCAAATCCCAGACCGGCGGCGAGATAGGCACGAGGGCCAATCCGCGACTCGCTGCGCAGGGCACGCTCGACATCCTTGAAGTCGGCGCCGACGCGCTCGCAAATCGCCGCAATTTCGTTTGCGAACGTGATCGACGTCGCCAAGAAGGCGTTGAGCGCGTGCTTCGCCATCTCCGCCGACTCGACGCTCATCCAAACGACGTTCTCGGTAAACGGTTGGACCAGCCGAGCGATTCTATCTCGGTCCACATCGTTGCGGACGCCGGCGACGACGCGATCGGGGCGACGGAAGACATCGAGCGCCTGACCGAGTCTAAGATTCTCCGGCAGATAGGCAAACGACAAGTCGAGGCCGTCCCGTCGCGCTTCGCCCTCCATGCGCGCCGTAAAGCCGACCGGAATCTGCGATGAGATGATGACGAGCGTCCCGGGCGCGAGGAAAGGAAACCAGCCGGAGATCGCGCCCGCGATGAACTCGACGTCGGCTCGGTCTTCTTCATCGACGGGCGTGTCGAACGCAACCCACAAGATGTGCGCGTTGCCGATGTCGGCCGCGCGCGTCGTGAAGCGCAATCGCCGGACGGATATGCCGGCGGCTATGAGCTCGGCCAGTCCGGGTTCGAAGAGTGGGGGAACGCCCGCGTTAAGATCGTCGACGGTTCGCCGGTCGTGATCGTGACCGACGACATCATAATGCTCCGCCAAACACGCTGCGGTAACGCAACCGAGATGCCAGAGTCCGGTGACGACGATCCGGTCCACGCTGCTCCTTACCCGCGTTCGAGCGCGGATACTCCGACGCTTTCGCAAAGCGGCCCTGCCGGATTGACCATGCGTTCCGCCGAAACGGCCCTTGTTACCAATTATGGCGGTCGCGAAGCAGCAAATAGACCTAAGCGGAAAGACGGTACTGGTCACTGGCGGCAGCATGGGCCTCGGTCTCGAATCGGCCCGAAGCTGCCTCTCCTACGGCGCCAACGTGTTCGTTTGCGCGCGCGGCAAGGATGCGTTGGCTGAAGCAGTTTCCGACTTGTCGCGCAGCGCCCCCAAAGAACGCATTGAGACGTACGCCGGTGACGTGGGCCTCGAATCAGACGTCGGAGAGTTGTTCGATCGAGTGACGTCGCGCTTCGGCAAATGCGACGGCGTGATTCACGCCGCCGGCGTACTCGGGCCCATTGGTTCGATCGTCGACGCCGACGACGCGGATTTGTGGTGGGAAACGCTTCGAATCAATCTGTTCGGGACATTCTTGGTCACGCGTGCCGCGGCCCGTCGCATGAAAAACTCCGGCGGCGGACGGATCGTCCTTTATGCTGGTGGCGGCGCCGCCTCGCCGTTTCCGAATTACACGTCGTATGCATGCAGTAAGGTTGCGGTCGTTCGATTCGCCGAAACGGTCGCGCAGGAAGTTGCGCCGGACGTCGAGGTCAATTGCCTCGCACCAGGGTTCGTCTTGACGCGCATGCACCAGCAGACATTGGCCGCCGGCAAAAAAGCGGGCAAAGATTTTCTCGAAAAGACGCAGACGATGATCGAGGAAGGCGGCGTACCTCCCACGGTCGCCGCAGAAGCTTCGGCCTTTCTCGTCTCCGACGCGGCGCGCGGCATAACCGGAAAATTCGTCGCGGCCGCATACGATGGCTACACCGACTGGCCCGAGCACCTCGCCGAATTGCGCGACAGCGATATCTTTACGCTGCGCCGCATCCTACCGCGGGAACGCGGCATGGACTGGCAATAGCCCGCAGCTCCTAAGCGGCGCCTCCCAAATAGGCGGCACGGACGGCTTCACTCGCCATCAAATTTGCAGAGGTGTCGGAGTAAACGATCCTTCCCACTTCGAGCACATAGCCGCGGTTCGCAACCGACAATGCCTGGCGCGCATTTTGCTCGATCAACAGGATCGTCGTCCCGCTCGCGTTGATCTCGCGAATGACGCCGAAGATCGTCTGCACGAGGATCGGCGACAACCCGAGCGATGGTT
>Ga0209422_1000352_pt1 | contig 11188 bp, 6 predicted proteins | sample BlaSpr_A8_OM2_M3_FD_187983 | JGI IMG/M metagenome (GOLD analysis project Ga0209422, IMG submission 187983) | Forest soil microbial communities from Thunder Bay, Ontario, Canada - Black Spruce, Ontario site 2_A8_OM2_M3 (SPAdes) (version 2) | ecosystem: Environmental > Terrestrial > Soil > Boreal... | reverse complement strand
CTATTTAGGATGGCGAGTCGACGACGCGCCTCGCTTAGGCGCAGGGCTTCTATGAAGGCAGCGGGTGAGCTGCCGAAGGCATGCTTGAACCGGCGGCTGAAATGTCTCGGGCACAACCGCGTGCGCCCGGACAAAACCTCGATAGACAAGTCTTGATCCAGATGGCCGAGCATCCACGCAGCCAGGTCCGCGAAACGATCGGTGGACTGAACCTGGAACTGCAAGGGTTCGGAATATTGTTCCTGTCCGCCGGAGCGTTTTAGATACACAACTAATTCACGCGCGACGGTAAGCGCGACAGTGGGTCCAAAGTCTTCCTGGATGAGCGCGAGCGAAAGGTCGATACCCGCGGTAATGCCGGCGGAAGTGTAGAAGCAGCCGTCCTTGAGGAACAACGCATTGGGTTCCAACTTTAATTTATGGAAGCGATGCGCCACGTCGCGTGCGAAACGCCAATGCGTGGTGACGTTGCGGCCATCCAGTAAGCCGGTGGGGGCCAAGCCGTAGATTCCAGTGCACACAGTGGCGACTCGTCGAATGTGGGTCACGCGGCTCTTTACCCAGGAGGATACTTTTGCGTTTATTTCGGGCTTACGGAGTCCACTGCCACCAGGAATGACCAACGTGTCGAGCGCCGGCGCAGTTTGAAGGGTCTTGTGCGGATGGAAAATTACGCCGGACTCTGACACGAAAGGCTTGTTGGTTAAACCTATGGTCAAGACTTCGTAGCAACGGCGAGGTCCACACTTGTTTTCGTCGATGACCGCAGCCGCGAAGGCTTCGGTTGGACCGACTAGATCGAGTGCCGTAATTCCATCGAAACCTAGAAAGCCGATGCGCTTTGGATTCATGTCGCCGCCACCCTCTGTGAAGGATAGATCCGGACGGAGATGTCCGCCAGGACATTAATACGACACTTTGGGACTTTGAGTGTGAGCGGTCCTAAATGCGTTTCGTGTAGGAAAGAGGGGATGTTGGGTGGCTGAGAAGTTGGCGTTGAGGTGTGCAGGGGGAACCCCCAAGACCCGGCGCATACCTCAGCTGCGAACCCGTCGCACCCTGCGACAGAAAACGCGGCGATGTACTTTCAAGTAAAAGGGACTCAACGACTGATATAGACTTGCTCGCGCCGCTGACATAGTTCACAGGCCGGTCTATATATATTTGACTGCAACCATGGAGCGTAAGAGATGAGAGTGAATCGGGGAATTTTCGTGGTCATGTTTGCGGCGCTGTGGTCGATGGCAGCGGCCGGCGTTTAATGGGAATTTGATTGTGTTCTCGTATGCAGGGGGTGTCGCGGCTGCCGATGAATTTATGGCCTTCAACATGTATAGTTTCGCTGTTCTGTAGACCTTCCTCGTCAAGAGACTCCCCTGTTTGGCGATCTATGTTTGGGACTCCCTAGGAATAGGATCAAGGTTCTCCTGGGATCGGGCCGAACTGAGGAGGAGGGATGCGGCGTTTGGAAGCGGCTTCATAGGCCGAGGCTATCTTTAAAATGACGTCCTCCTTTCCTGGTTCGGCTCGGAAGACCAGGGAGAAGGGCAGGCCGGGCGGCGGCAGCGTTGCAGGCGTGTTGTTATTGGTGGGAATGTAGCGCTTTTTGTCGGCGCTCAATACGAAGAGGGGATCGTAGACGGTCCGCACATATCCGGCAGGAATAAGGACCTCAGTAACACCGGCAAATGGACCCATACGCAGTTCACCACGAACGTCGCCCTGAGGCTCGGGTTGCGGCGCCAAGCCGATCTTTCCGGGCGGCAGAGAATAGTGGAGGCGCACGACCGCGTCAAGGTGGTTCTCCAAAATAACTTTCATCTCCACGCGCCGAAGTAGCTCGCGCATCATGATGTGCTCGTCGATGCCTTGACGCTGCCCTAAAACGTTGCGGATGTCATCCATCTCTTCCCAATTCTTGAATGCGGCCCGTTGATCATCCCCCCAGAACTTGGAGCGCGCATTGAGCGCTGAGAAATCCGTCAAAGTCTCGATGAAGCCACGTTGTTTCCAATCAGCGGCTCGGCGCAGAGCGTACTGATTGAATTGAAGCGTGAAGGCGTTGGATTCCACGACCTCCTCAATGGCGCGAATATTGAGGTTTTTGGGAATTGGCACGCGACCTTCCGCCAGAGCGAGGAAGTAATCAATCGGCTTCATGGTGCCGCTTCCAAATGTTTTACCGGGCGCAAACTCGGTTGGTTTTATTTTTGCTGCGAACTCGGGGAATTGCGGCTGACCGTCTGGCCTGAGGCGATAAAGAATATCGGGAAAGAATATGGGGACGAGTTGCGCCAGGGCCTGAGTATAAGAAGGTGACATGTTTTCAATGGTGGAATCATCCGGCCAGAGAGGATCGACAGATTCAACCAAGGTAGCGCCCAGGTAGTCGCCCAGAACGGCCTTGATTTCTTTGGTGGCCGCTTGCGAGATGGGTTGGTCGGCCATTACTCCTGGGAAAGTCAGCATCGATTCGCGGACAATTCCAATGCGCATACCGCGTAGTGAACCTCGTGTTCCGGGCGCTAGACTGTCCGAGTAGGGCTTGTCCAAAACACTAGATCGCGGGACGGTGGTGAAGATGTCGCGTGGATCGTAGTAGCCGCTACCAGGATTCTTAAGTGCATCCAAGACAATCGCGGAGTCCTTTAGGTTGCGACACATGATCCCTGTGCGATCGAGGTAGATGTCTGCGCCGATGGCGCCGCCGAGAAATGAAATAAGCGATTTATGAGGCAAAATCAGCGCAACTGCGTTGTGATTGGCCGGACCACGGCAGGACAGGCTGGTCTCTTCGCAGATGCTGCAGGTCGTAAGATTTGCGCTGACAGAGACTCCCGACCCGGAGCTGGAACCTAACGAGGCAGCCCGCGTAGTGTCATAGACGTCGCTCGGATTACCGGCCCAAGTACCGCGCTGATACCCTTGGACCGAAACGAATACCTTGGTGGGCTTGTTGGCCCCTCGTTCTCCGCCAGCGGAGCCGCGAATGGCCGGGACCGGGCGTCCGTTGTATTCGGTGTTTGCAGTTTTGGCGTAAATAATGGCGCCTTTTTCGCGAAGTTGCGCAACCACGGTCTGGTCGCGAGCGGGAAAATCAATATCGTAGCCAGCATCACCGCCACCGGTGCTACGCATATCCTTGGTGTCAAACGAGTCTTTAAAAGTGAATGCGACACAATACAGAGGCATTTTCTGCAGGTTGGGATTCTGGCCGTATTGCGCGTCGAGTTCGGCAGCGCGTTCGAGCGCGTCCGGTTGCTTGCGGAATTCTTCGCACACGGCTGGCGACGCTGGCGGCAGCAGTCCGTCCGCGGGGCGCCGATCGCGATCTCCGCGGCACGTTACAGAGCGCTCACCACGGATATTGAGCGTGCCCAGCGCGTTGAGTTGACCTACGTTGGGAATTCCGACGGTCATACCGAACTGTTGTTGTACTGCCGGATCAGATGCTGTTGATTCCATTCTGCCAAATTCAATTGGCGGTCCGGCATACTGATCGAAATCAGGCAACAAAGTAGATATGGCAACTGTCTGGGCAGGAAACTTTAGCGGCGAGCCCGCGCGGACGACGCCAGGTGCGGGCTGAATTGGTTGGCCATCTTTTGTGACCAACAAACTGCTGACGCCGTTATAAGCTTTGGCGCGATTAACGTAGAGCTGGATTAATCCTTCGCAAGTAATCTGCCCACGGCGGATAGCATGATGAACGTCCTCGATGGTCGCTTCCTCAAGGTGAAAACCAACCTGTTGCGAATGGTTGGCGTCCGGGGCCAATAGCATAGCGCCGAGCAGCAAAATAGCGCTTCTCAAACTGCACATAGATCCTCCAGGGTCTTCATTGTTTTTAATTTCCAATGAAGGCGGGAACGCCATTCGTCGCCCGCGATGCAGAGGCCGGTCAAGACCGGTCGATTTGAATGAATGCAGAACAGCTGTATTTTTCTGTCCGAGCACCGGATTTACCGGTTGGAAGATGCGAAACTATCACAATTACGGCGGCTTTTGTGGTCGGAGATTCTGAACAGTCGAGCATCGAGCGCTAATACTTTATCCATGGACCGCGAAGAGAAGAACTCATCGGTGCTATCGGCGATGTGTTGAAAGAATGACGAGTGCCCAGGCGTTTGAACTTGGAATGTTTTCTAACAAAATCCTGGGCTTGCTCAATCGAAGTTGCGAGAACAAGCGGTCGCTACCGTATTCGACGTTAGCCCGCCCAATTCTTTATTTTCTCGCCCGCCGCCCAAGACAACAGCGACGAGAAGGCTGGCCTCGACATCGCTGCGGAAAGAAGTTTAACGAAGCATCGTTTGTTCATAAATAAAGCTCACGCCGATGCCCCTATCTGTGTCAGAGCAGATGACACGGGCACCATGACACGGGCAAAATCACAGGGGTTAGAGGAAATGTCTGAGCGTATTTTTTATATATACACAGGCACTTTCCCATTAACACTGACTTTTTCCATCCGTGTCAAATTCACCCGTGTCAAGCACCCGTGTCATTTGGTTAGACACTGCCTACGCGCTTCCTTGAACACCGTGATGGAGCCAGCCGTCGTGTGCCGGAGCTCACTTCAAGCTCGTGCGCCGCGCGCGGTTAATTAACTTCCGGCTTGCCGACAAACCATCCAGAATCTTCGCATCCTCATGGAACGTGCTGCGTGGGCTATAATTGCACGCACCCATGGCTCTAACCTCTGGCACGAAACTTGGCCCCTATGAAATCCAATCTCCACTCGGCGCTGGCGGCATGGGCGAAGTGTATCGCGCTCGCGACACTCGTCTGGGGCGCACTGTCGCCATCAAAGTTCTGCCGGCCCACCTCTCTTTGAACCCTGATCTCCATGCCCGGTTCGTACAGGAGGCGAAGTCTATCTCCAGCCTGCAACACCCCAACATCTGCGTCGTGCACGATGTTGGTTTGCAAGACGGCGTGGACTACATGGTGATGGAGTATGTCTCCGGCCAGACTCTTGACAAGATCATTCCGCCCGGCGGACTGCCCGCTAGCGTCGCCACACGATATGCGATTCAAGTGGCCGATGTGCTCGCACGGGCCCACGCCGCCGGCGTCGTTCATCGGGATCTCAAGCCGGCGAACATTATGGTCGACGATAGCGGCCTGGTTAAGGTGCTGGACTTCGGTCTGGCCAAGCTCGCAACCACGCAACCGGCCGGTGGTGACCTGGGCGCTACGATCAGCGGAACCGGCGCAGCTACGAGTCCGGGAATGATTGTCGGCACGCTGGCCTACATGTCGCCGGAACAGGCGGAGGGCAAGTCAATAGACGTTCGCAGTGACATCTTCTCGTTCGGCGCAGTCTTTTACGAGATGCTGACCGGCAAGAAGGCCTTCAATGCTGATTCCAGTGGCGCGCTGTTGGCGGCGTTGATGCGAGACAATCCCAAGCCGGTCAGCGATCTGCGGCGTGATGTTCCCTCCGAACTGCGCAGCATCGTCTCGCGCTGCCTAAAGAAGAATCCCGCGGACCGCTATGCATCTGGGACAGAACTACTAAACGAACTCAAACGATCGCGCGACCTCCTGTTCCCAGATTCCGGTTCCACACTCAGTCCTGCTCGCATCATGCATCAGGCGAGGCGGCCCAGCGTTCTCATACCGCTGCTGCTGGTCCTGCTCCTCATCGCCGTTGGCGTGGGCTGGCTTATTCGCCACAATCGTGAGATTCGATGGGCGCACGAGATCGGTGTGCCGGAGATTTCGCGCCTTTACGATGAAGGCAAATATGGACAAGCTTTCGCGCTGGCCACGCGTGCGGAAAAAGCGATCCCTGGGGATCCCGGTTTGGCGAAGCTATGGCGAGTCATTTCCTTCCAGCTATCGATTGACACCACTCCCGAAGGCACAGATGTCTTCCGTCGCGAGTACGACCAGCCGGACTCTTCTTGGGAACTCGTAGGAAAAACCCCAGTAAAGAACGTTCGCCAGCCCCGCGGCATGTTCCTTTGGAAAGTTGAAAAGCCTGGCTACGAAACGGTGCTAAGGACAACACCGGCTTTAGTAGGTAGGGCGTTTCAGGTTGGTACTGCCGAGAACACGATCGTGCTGGACGAAGTGGCTAAGACTCCTGCCGGAATGGTACGAGTCTCGCCAAAGAATTATCCCAAGACTCTGTTCATTCCAGGCTTTGAGGGTATGCCGGAGCTTGAGCTCCCGGACTACTGGATCGACAGATACGAGGTTACGAATCGGCAGTACAAGTCTTTTGTCGACACCGGAGGATACCAGAAACCTGAGTATTGGAAATTCGAGTTTGTTCGTGACGGCAAGAAGCTGACTTGGGAAGAAGCTATGGCTCAGTTCCGCGATGCCGCCGGCCGTCCCGGGCCCAAAGATTGGCTCCAGGGCGAATATCCAAAGGGACAGGATGACTATCCTGTCGCGGGCATCAATTGGTACGAAGCCGCCGCGTACGCAGAGTTCGCTGGCAGGAGCCTGCCAACCATCTATCACTGGAACCGTGCGGCTGGACCATTTTCCGCTGCCTTCATTGTGCCTCTCAGCAATCTGGGAACGAACGGCGTCGTTCCGGTCGGCAGCAAGCCCGGCGTTGGTCCATGGGGCACTTACGACATGGCAGGCAACGTCAAGGAGTGGACGGCAACTGAAGCGGAGGAGGGCAACCGCTGGGTTCTCGGCGGCGCATGGGACGACCCGATCTACATGTTCGTTGACCCTGACGCACAGTCGCCATGGCTGCGCGCCCCCAACATTGGTTTCCGAACGGTCAAATATATCGATTCCAAGTCAGTGCCGACGCAGGCCTTTGCCCCCGTACCTTCGCCGCGTCGCGATTTCAGCAAGGTAAAACCCGCCAGCGACCAGCTTTTTCAGGCATACCGCAGCATATATTCCTACGACAAGGGACCGCTGAGTGCGTCCGTGGAAGAAGTTGGTGACGAAGACGACTGGAAAGTCGAGAAGGCCACCTATGCTGCGGGCTATGGCAACGAGCGCGCGATGGCATACCTGTTCCTGCCCAAAAAAGCTAAACCGCCTTATCAGGCAGTCTTATTTTTCCCAGGCTCAAACGCACTCCTTCTTCGGAAGTTCGTGCTTTACCCCACGGCCGCACTTGATGCGGTTCTTCGCAGCGGACGCGCGGTAATTTACCCGATCTATAAGAGCACCTACGAACGCGGCGATGGCATGGAAACTGACGTTCCTGACACTTCCAGTAACTGGCGCGACCACGTTGTCATGTGGGTGAAGGATGCCTCTCGTGCCCTGGACTACGTGGATAGTTGCCCCGATCTCGACCATACGAAGATTGGGTATTACGGCTACAGTTGGGGCGCGGTAATGGGGGCCATTATCCCCGCCGTTGACTCGCGCATTAAGGTAAACATACTGGCTCTCGGAGGAATGGAGTACAGCCAGTCAATGCCCGAGGTAGACAAGATCAACTTCCTGCCACGTGTGACGCAGCCCACGCTGATGTTGAACGGTCATTACGATTTCTTCTTTCCAGTCGATTCTACGCAGATCCCCTTCTGTAACATGCTAGGCGCTAAAAAGGACCAGAAGAAACGCATTCAATATGAAACCGGTCACAACATCCCTCGCAACGAATTGATTAAGGAAACACTGAACTGGTTCGACCTGTGGCTGGGCCCCGTGCAGTAACCTCAAAACCCGACACGGCAGAGCGGTTGATCTTCAATGCCGCTGAACACATAGGCTGTTGCGTTCCCGTCAAGTCCGACTAACGGGCAAAGCAGAAGTCATTCCAAGGTAAGAGCAGCCGACTTATTCATTCAAACAATACACCCGGAATGCACCCGGCTCGATTCGGGTAGCGCATTTATCAGGAGCAGAAGCAATTGAGATTCACCGGGTGACCGGCTGGTACCAAGGAGTGTTCCAAATGGGATAGTTTTACGGTAGGGTCTCATCGGACAATTTTTGACTGGAAAAAAGGAGCTGACCACGAAACAGTTGCCATCCGTCCCATGCCCTACGTGCCGTGTCGCTGCAGGGCGGCGTTGTGTGGTGTATTGAGGCGCTCCGCGCTCAGAACCACATGTAGACCGTAAGCTGTCCGCGATTGAAGCAGAAACGAATTCACGAAGCAAAAAGAGTCCCTGGAAGTAGCTTAGGCGATGTCAGGAAGGAAATGGCGATGCCGCAAATGGCCCAATTCCCGCGCGCCATGCAATATCCTAGAATCGGAGACCCAATCAACCCATGAGGTCCAACATAAAGGCCCTTCCCAAGATTTCATTCGATTTGGACGGACTGGTCGCACTAAATAAAAGCTTCGCACCCGGAGGAACTGTTTTCTCTGAAGGGGATATCGCCGAAACGCTCATGTACATCCAAACAGGCCGCGTGAAACTCTCCGTGGTCTCTAAGACTCACAAAGAGGCCATTGTTGCCATTTTGGGGCCAGGCGAATTTATTGGTGAAACATGCCTGGGAAGTCATAGAATTCGTATGAGTACCGCCACCGCGATCGCACCCACGGCTCTACAAGTCTTTAATAGAAGCGAGATGATCCGAGCTCTCCACGCCGACCATGCGCTTTCCTACCGCTTCCTGTCTTATCTGATTTCGCGCAATATTCGGCTCGAGGAGGATTTGGTGGACCAGGTTTCTCACTACAGCGAGAGGCGGCTCGCCCGCACACTTTTGCTGCTCGCAGGCAAGGAGGACCGGCGCATGCTGCACAGCTTTGCCGGAATATCGCAAGGGGTCCTCGCGTCAATGATCGGCACTACACGCTCGCGCGTCAGCTTCTTTATGAATAAGTTCAAAATGCTTGGCTTCGTCAAATACCGTGGCCCTCTCGACGCGCGCGGTGGGATACACATCAACACTGCCCGTTTGGCTAGAGTTCTCCGCAAATAGATTCAGCCTGCGCGCCTTGGCGGCCTGAGAGTATCAAACGACTTCAACCCACTCGTGGATGATTTGGCTAGTGGGGATTCTTTGTGGCTCTCAGGTGCTCGACACAGACATGAGTGGCAAATTCCTTGTCGCGCTCCTCTTCGAACTTTGTCTTCATCTCGTCAATAGTCGTGCCAACGAGTGGCCATGAAGCGTTAAACACCCATGCGCATTCCGTGCAAGCCCAGCCCTGAAAATTCGGCCTCTCGGTCCATACCAGTTTGCGACGCATCAGCTCCTTTGCCGCCTCGCAATTTGACGCGGTTAAACTTTTTGAAAGACGGTGCAGCATTGGTCACCGACGGGACTGCGACAACAAAAGCCGCTCTTTTCCTTAACTTGAGCGAGGTTCTGCTTAGGTCAGGCTTTTCGAACGCACATCAAAACTGAAGTGAATTCAAAAGATCTGAAGATTACCGATAGAAAAGAACTGTTGTCTGTGGGGTATCCAACACTGACGGCAATTACTATCTCAATCCGAGGTCGTTCTCGAACCCTTGAATGACCTCGTAGCACTCACAAGTGGATTTTTCGAGTTTCCTGCGATTCACAATCTTCACTGCGCCTCGCACGTAATTTATGATTCCCTTTTTTTGCAGTACCAACGCTGCCAAGCTTACCGTGGATCGGTCAGTACCCATCATGGTCGCAATGAAATCGTGGGTGATCGGAAGCACTCCGGAATGCACCCGATCCTGAGTCATCAGCAGCCACCTCGAGAGACGTTGCTCTATATCGTGAAGTCGATTGCACGCCGCGGTCTGTGCAACTTGCATTCCTTGCAGCCCCGCATGCCTGTTCAACATCGCCTGTAACTGTGGAGCCGACTTCAGAATCCGTTCCAGCGCATTCCCCATCATTCGGAATCCGTCGCCGGCGATTTGGATTACTTCACGCACTGAACTTCTGCTCAAGCCGGCTGCCAATCCCGCCCCAACATAGCCCTCGTTGCCTACTACGCCCACTTCCACGGTTCGACCGTCTTTGGTCACTACAACTTGAGAAACCATTCCACGGTTCGGGAAATAGACGAACTCGATCTTTTGTGTCGGCTCGTGAAGGCTGAGATGATGCGGCAAGTCAACATACGTCAAGTCAGGACGCATCGACTCATATTCATTGTCGGGTGTTGCCAACAGTACTTTGTTGCTTACTTGTTTTCCCTCGGCGCTCGTCCGTTGACCTGTCTGTGCGGTTCGATAGTTTTTCCCACTCATGTCAATCCTGAACGGCAATGAACTGCCTTGCATGTATTTTGTGAAACTTCAGGGGCTCTTAGAGCCGAGCCCCATGTCAATTCAACCAAAAAGGGGCCTAACGATCTGTCCGAAAGCGGACACCGCTCAAAACCAAAAGCGGAGCGGATTATGCGGTAGATCAACGCGTGTTAGCCAGGAATCCAGTGGAATTGAAGCGTAACTGACGACAGGGCTTTCCCGTCGGTTCATGGAGCCAATGCCTGATAGCTTTTGGGCTGCCGGGTGTAGAGTGCACCACATTGGACGTGTTAACAGGCTCGGCCCGGCAACCCCCCCGATGAACCGCAAGCCGGAAGAGTTCAAATAAAAGAGACGGGAAAACCTCTCCCGCCCCCCGCGCACTTGTTCGTCGAGTAGGACTACCGAATTGCGGGTGCGCGTATGTCAAGTTTCCGCCAGCGCCCACAGCGATGCCTTGCATTCTTTAGGAAATTAGTCATGCTGGGCTGCGCCAACTGGCGTGGAGTTAGGCTGTTCCGAGAACTGAGCTTTTTCACTTTATTCGTCATTCAAAAGTCTTTTATTGCGTGTTGCGTCTCTTCCCGATTTACTGTTTCTGGAAGCCTAATCGTGCGTTTGGTGGCGCGCTCCATCGGCGGACCTTCCCTATTAAGGGCGGGCTCCGAGAGCTAATTCGGTGTTAAACTCCGCGTGAACTGCTTACCGCAAGAAAGCTGGATGCCATGAAATTGAGCGATGGTGAAAAAATTATTCTGGCAATGCTTTGCGATATTCACGAGCACTTGAAAATCAACAACGGCACCGCAAGCTTAGTTTTGTCCGCGATTTACAGCGGTAACCTGTGGGGCCTTAAATGGATTTTCCCCGGCATATTCGACGATTCTGAACCCACTGAGGAAATGCTCAACGAGACAGTCAATATTATGGACATGTGGTCTTTTATCGAGCGGTTTTACGAAGAATTGTCGCCTGAAGAAAAGATCTTTGTGGAAAAGGAAGCAAAGCCGTTTGATAAGCGTGTGCGTTTTGATGGTTTCGACGGAAACGGCGAA
>Ga0209422_1000351_pt1 | contig 11201 bp, 10 predicted proteins | sample BlaSpr_A8_OM2_M3_FD_187983 | JGI IMG/M metagenome (GOLD analysis project Ga0209422, IMG submission 187983) | Forest soil microbial communities from Thunder Bay, Ontario, Canada - Black Spruce, Ontario site 2_A8_OM2_M3 (SPAdes) (version 2) | ecosystem: Environmental > Terrestrial > Soil > Boreal... | reverse complement strand
AAATCGACGCGAGATCCGACGCGTCGAAACAATCCCAGCGCGGGATACCGAAGGCGCGCGCGACCTCTCTTGCGCGCGGCTCCGCTCGATCGACTATGCCGCAAATGGAATAACGGTCTTTGGCGCGTTGCAGTGCGGGAAGGTGACGGCTGCGAACGATGTTCCCCGCACCAACAATGCCGAGACGAATCACAGAGGAATCCTCGCTACCGTGCGGGTCACTGAAACCGACGCGTCGCGTATTGCAAGACGATCGACGGCCACGAATGCGGTTCTGCTACCACGCCCTGAAGGTTGCGTCCTCTGCGCAGTGCCTCCAACGGCTGTTCCCACCGCATCGACACGTAGAGAAGATTCGCGCTGCGACACTCGTCACGCGCGCGTTGTACTCACTTATGCAACGACGTGACAGCCAAGACGGTGGCTAGGCGGCGTCGGGTTCGATGCGTGGGAAAAGCGGTTCCGCTGCAGGACGCGTTTGTGTCCCGGCGGCGAGGCCGCCCCACTGCAACTCCTCGCGCCAATCGCCCACCGGTTTGCCGTCGAGGCCGAGTTGAGTCCAGATCTCGGCCGCCTTGCTCGGCATGAACGGCGCCAAGAGATGCGCCAGCCAGCGTATTCCCTCGCAGCAGTCGTAAAGGATCGCGTCGAGTTCGATGCCGCGTTCAGCCTTGTGCAGCTCCCACGGTTTGCGCTCGTCGATCGCGCGATTGAGCGCGCCGACCAGTTCCCAAATCGCTTCGAGCGCGTCGCGGAAGCCCAGCGCCATGAGATGCTGCGCGACGCGCTCGCCGAGATCGGCGGCTCGCTCGCCGATCTCCGAGGAGTCGGGCGGCTGCGGGACGAGTCCGTCGCGATAACGTTCGAGCATCGCGAGGCTGCGGCGCACGAGGTTGCCGAGGTCGTTACCGAGATCGCCGTTGTGGCGCAAGCGAATCTTCTCATCGCCGATCGAGAAGTCGTTGCCGAAGGGCGCCTCACGCAATAGAAAATAGCGCACGGCGTCGGCGCCGAAACGATCGGCGGATTCGAACGGATCCATCACGTTGCCGCGGCTCTTGCTCATCTTCTCGCCGTCCTTGGTCATCCAGCCGTGCGCGAAGATGAGATCCGGCGCCGGCAGATCGAGCGCCCATAACACGGCAGGCCAGATGATGGTGTGGAAGCGCGCGATCTCTTTGCCGATCAATTGCACGCGCGCCGGCCAGAACGTGCGGAACTTCTCGCCGTCGGGCCATTCGAGCGCGGTGATGTAGTTGAGCAGCGCGTCGAGCCAGACGTACATGACGCCGCCGCCCGGCAGTGGGACGCCCCAATCGAGGTTGACGCGCGAGATACAGAGATCTTCGAGTCCGCCCTCGAGCGTCGCGACCATCTCATTGTACGACCGCTCGGGCCTCACCCAATGAGGGTGTTCCTCATAATAGGCCAGCAACCGGTCGCGATACTTGGAAAGCGCGAAGAACCAGTTGTCCTCGGAGAGCCACTGCACTTCGCGCCGGCACTCGGGATTCGGACAGCGTCCGTCGACGAGCTTCGCTTCGAGCCAAAACGTCTCGTCGTTGGTGCAATACCAACCTTCGTACTTGCCGAGGTAGACGTCGCCTTTCTCCTTCAGGCGTTCGAAGACTTCGACGACTGCCTTCGTGTGCCGCTCTTCGGTCGTGCGAATGAAGTCGTCATATTCGACCTCATAGCGCGCGCAGAGCGCTTTCCATTTTCCGACCAAGCCGTCGGTCCACGCTTGCGGCGCGAGCCCCGCGGCGGCAGCGGCTTGGGCGACCTTCTGGCCGTGCTCGTCGGTGCCGGTGAGCATGAACGCCGGACCGCGAGTGCGGTAAAAGCGCGTCAAGACGTCGGCGGCGATCGAAGTATACGCGTGTCCGAGATGCGGATTGCCGCTGATATAGTAGATCGGCGTGGTGACGTAAAACGGGCGTTCAGCCATCGCGGCCCGAGTTCAAGATGTGGGCGATGGCTTCCCGGAGCGCCCGCGTTTTCGCGTCGAGATGCGCGCGTAGAGTTCGGCCCGGTTTTCGGCGCGTTCGCGCGCAAGCATCTTAGCGGCGGCGGAGACGGAGAGGCCGGCGTCGAGCGCCGCGTCGATGGCGCCGTCCAAATCGCCGGCGCGTGCCGGCGACGTGCTCGCAGCGCGCGGGCCGAGCACGAGGACGATCTCGCCTCGGACCGGCCGCTCGAGTGCAGCGAGGGCGATGCTCGGCGTTCCGGCGATCTGTTGCTCGTGGCGCTTGGACAACTCGCGGGCGACAAACACATCGGCCGCCGAGTCGAGATTATCCAGCGCTGCCAGCGTCGCGACGATGCGCTGCGGCGATTCGTACCAAGCGTGCGTCGAACCCGATTCGAGCGCGGTTTGCAAGGCGCTCGCGCGAGCGCCGGCGGCGCGGGGAAGGAAGCCGCCGAAAACGAGACCCTCGAGCGAGAATCCGGAGAGGACGGCCGCGACCACAAAGGCGACCGCGCCCGGCAACACTTCGATCGCGACGCCGGCGGCACGTGCGGCGACGATCAACTCGCGGCCCGGATCAGAAACACCGGGCGTTCCGGCGTCGCTCAAGACTGCGACCGACTCGCTCTTCGCGCGCGCCAGGATCGCTTTCGTGACGCGCGCGGCGTTTTGCTCGCGATAACTCGAAACGCGCTTTCCGGTGATGCCGTGCGCCGTGAGCAATCGGCGCGCGACGCGGGTGTCTTCGGCGACGACGAGCGTGCAGTCGCGCAGAACGTCGAGGGCGCGCAGCGTGATGTCGCGCAGGTTGCCGAGCGGCGTCGGCACGAACGTGAGACTCAATGGCGGAGCCTGCGAAGAACGGCGGCGGACGGTTCGTCCGCGAGATCGAGCTGCGCGGTCACATCCTGGACTCGGGCGTCTTCGGACGCGTCCTCGAGATCATCATGGACAACGAGTTCGCGCGCTACACCATCGACAACTTCAGCGTCGGCAAAACCGCCACCGAGCCGAGCACGGCGAGACTCCGGATCGAGGCCGACAACGAGGCGGCGCTCCTAGACCTGCTCGACAAGCTGCGCGACATCGGCGCGATCGTCGCCGACGACACCGATGCGCAGACTGAGGCTGCGCCGCGCGACGGCGTCCTGCCCGAGGAGTTCTACGCGACGACGAACCTGCAGACCGAAGTGCGTGCGAACGGTCACTGGCTGCTGGTGGCTTTGCCCGAGATGGACTGCGCGATCGTCATCGACAGGAACGCCGCGCGGACGGTCGCGCCACCTGACGTGCGCGAAGGTGAGCGAGTCGTCGTCGGACACAGCGGGGTCCGGGTCCAGGCGCTCAACCGCGCGCGGCGCCGTCAGGTCTTCGAGTTCATGTCGTCGACGGTCTCGAGCGAGAAACCGAAGGAGTCGCTCTTGACCGAAGTCGCGCGCGAACTGGTCGCGACGCACGCCGAGGGCAAGCGCGTCCTGCTCGTCGGCGGACCGGCGATCGTCCACACCGGCGCGGGGAAGTACCTCGAGCGTCTCATCCGCCACGACTACGTCGACGCGCTCTTTGCCGGCAACGCCCTCGCGTTGCACGACATCGAGTCGCAGTTCTTCGGAACCTCGCTGGGCGTCGATCTGAGCGACGCCTTTCCGGTCGAAGAAGGCCACGTCCATCATCTCCGTGCGGTCAACCGCGTGCGCGCGCTCGGTGGGATCCAGGCCGCGATCGACGCGGGAGTTCTGCACAGCGGCATCATGTACGAAGCATATAAGAAGAAGATCCCGGTCGTCCTGGCCGGCTCGATCCGCGACGATGGCCCGTTGCCCGACGTGATTACCGACGTCGTCGAGGCGCAACGCGCGATGCGCAAGCACGTTCCGGAGATCGGAATGGCGCTCTTGGTCGGGACGCTGCTCCATTCGATCGCGGTGGGAAACCTGCTGCCCGCAACCTGCAAGGTCATCTGCGTCGACATCAACCCGGCCAGCGTCACCAAGTTGACGGACCGCGGCACGACGCAGACGATCGGCTTGGTGATGGACGTCGCGTCGTTTCTGCGCGATATCTGGGACGCCCTAACCGCTGTCCCGGCGGCGCCGTCCGCGAAAGCCGGGCGCTAGTGCCAGTGACGGAATATAAGGACATCGGGCCGGACCAGCTGCTCGAACTCTACGTCTCACCGACATGTCCGTATTGCGCGGAAGCGCGCGCCTATTACGACGGTTGCGGGATCGAGTACGTCGTCCACGACGCGCAAAACGATCCTGCGGAGCGAGAGCGCATGTTCGCGTACACCGGCGGCGATCCGACGGTTCCGGCCATCGTCGTGGACGGCAAGTACGTTCGCTCGGGTTGGGGCGACCCGCCGCGCGGTTGAACCGTCCACTGAACGCGTCGGTCGACGCGTGAAGGCGAGAGACGAGGGCGTGATCGCCGGAGCGATCATCGTCTTGGGACTCGCGCTCGCCGCGGTGTGGGTGTTTCGCGTCCCGTTCTTTCAGTCACCCGACGAAAGCGCGCACGCCGATTATGCGTTCACCGTGTTCACGACGCATGCGCTGATTCGCGCTCGCGATGCGCGTCCGGCGACCGACGTCCATCCGCTCGTGCGGTATCTGGAAGCTGCGAGCGGCTTTCGCGCGATGCGCTATAACCAAGACGGCCGCGTCCCGGCGGACTATGGGAGCGGCTCGTACCGGCGCACGCTCGATGCAGCGGCGCCGCGCGTTCCGGCAAATTTTCTGGAGCGCGATGACGGCCGCGTGCCTTACATTGCGCGCAGCTACGCCTACCTTTACTACGTGCTCGACGCCCTGGCCATCGGCCTCGCTGCGCTCGCGACCGGCGGTTCGGTGGTCGCCGAGTTTTTCGCGGCGCGGCTGTTCAACGTCGTGTTGCTCGCGATCACGCTGGGCTTGACCTGGCGCACCTTGAGAGAACTCGAGGTCGAGCCGATCCTACGCCTTGGAATGCTGGCGGCGATCGCCTGGTTTCCGCTGACGGCGTGGGTTTCGGCCTACGTCCAGCCCGACAACCTCGCCTTCACGGCGGTCGCGCTCCTGTTCTATCTCTCGGTTCGGTTGCGACGCGAGCCGGACGTGTTGCGCGCGACGCTTTGGCTCGGACTCGCGCTCGGCTTGCTCGTGCTCACCAAACCGCAGTACTTCGTCGCCGTCGCGGTGCCGGTGCTGGCCGATCGAACGTTGCGCAGCGCGCGGCACCTGAGATCGCTCCAAGGATGGCTGAAGTACCTCGGACTCGTCGCCGGTCCGGCCATCGTGTTCGGCCTCTCGGCGCTGTGGGTCAGTTCCGGCGTCGGCCACCAATTTGCCGCGCAAGTCTCTGGCCACGAGAACCCGCTCGGTTTCATGTGGGCGAAGGGCTTTCTGCCGTTTCTTGGCTACGTCGTCGAGCAGCTCGCGAACGCGTGGCGCACGACGTTCTATTACGGACTCCCCTTCGTCTCGTATTGGGGCATGATCCCATGGACCGGCGGCTACCCTTTCGAATTCGGGACGCCGGCCGTCACCGAGTTCGTGTTCACCGTGATCGGTCTGCTGACGCAAGTCGTCGCGGTTATGATTGCATTGCGTGCGATTCTCGTCTGCGGTCGGCTTGCAACGATCGCGCGACGGCGCTCCTCGTACGAAGCGTTCCGTTTGCTTGCGTCCGACGTGATGCTCAACAGTTACTTTCTTTTCGGCGCGATCATGTTTGCGGTGTTGCTCTCAACCGGCGGCGAGCTCGGGACCCAAGGACGCTATTGGTTGCCGTTCATTCTTCCCGCGATATTGTGCGCGGTGCGCTATGGCCCGCAGCTATTCGGTCGGGCGCAAACGCGCCACGTTGTGGGAGCTGCGCTCCTCGGCGGGCTGTTGTTGTACTCTGTGGTCGGAACGGCCGCCGGCTTCGCCACGCTTGAGGCGCGCTTCTACCGCCCGCCCGGCGTACCTCATGAGGACGAATACTTCGCGCGCATCACGCGCGTCGGTTCGTACCACCTCTACCAGCCGCATGCCGAGCCGCTGCGGCTCAAACGCATTGGTCACATTTCGATCGACGGCTGGGCGATCGATTCGCGTACTGGGAGGCCGGCGCTCGCGGTCCAACTCGTCGTGGACGGCAGCCGACGAATTCCCACACGTTACGGCACGGCTCGGCCCGACGTGGTCGATCGTCTCCACGACGATGACCTGCTCAATTCCGGATTCCTGACGTCGCTTGACGACGCCCGCCTGAGCGCGGGCGAGCACGTCCTCTCCCTTGCCGTCGGCGAGCGAGATCGGAGTCAGCCTCACCCCTCTCGCGCCGTCGTCCACGTCTTCGTCAGCGAACGATGACCAGGCACTCGGTCGCGGCCTAAATCCCCCTCGTTGGGGGGTCGAAAACCGAAAGAGAATGACTACGCGCGAACGGCGCAAGCCTGGCCTTTGGGTCGTCGTCCCGGCCTATAACGAGGCGGGCGCGATCGGCGCCGTGCTGAACGGCCTCCACGAATATCTCCCGCGGGTCGTCGTCGTCGACGACGGCTCTAGCGATCGCACGAGCGAGATCGCGCTCGAGTCGGGAGCGGCGGTCGTGCGCCACGCGATCAACCTCGGGCAAGGCGCCGCGCTACAGACGGGGATCGACTACGCGCTCGCGCGCAACGCGGCACGCGTCTGCACGTTCGACGCCGACGGGCAGCATGATTCGGATTCGATCGCCGCTCTGAACGCGGCGTTGACGTCGTCGGGGGCCGACGTCGCGCTCGGTTCGCGGTTTCTCGGCTCCGCACCGCAGATGCCGGCGCTGCGCCGCAGTACGTTGCGCGCCGCCGTCGCGCTGACGCGGCTGCAAACTGGGCTGCGTTTGACCGACGCGCACAACGGCTTGCGCCTCTTCACGCGGGCCGCCGCGGAGCGGATTCGCATCCGGCAGCCCGGGATGGCCCACGCTTCGGAAATCTTGGCGGCGATCGCGCACGAGCGGCTGCACTATGTCGAGGTCCCGACGCGGGTCAACTATACCGCCTATTCGATCGCCAAGGGTCAGAGCGTCACGAACTCGGTGAAGATCCTCTTCGATCTCGTCTACGCGGCCTGGACTCGATGATGATCGGTTCAATCCTGCTCTTTGCGATCATCATCTTCGGGATGTACGTGGCGAGCCATCGCCTCGGCGGATTGCAACTCCTCGCAGCGCTCGGTCTCCTCGCGGTGGGGATCACCTTCGTCGTGTGGCCGAACGCCGCGCAGTGGGTCGCCGATCACGTCGGCGTCGGCCGCGGTGCCGACCTCGTCGTCTACTTCGCGATCGTCGGTGGCTTGTTCGCCGTCGCGAATTTCTACTTCCGCTTCAAGCGCCAGGAACAGCAACTCATCGCGATCGTTCGCGAGCTGGCGTTACGCAACGCCCGCGCCCGCCGCTAGGCGCCGCGCGCTCAGGTGAAAATGAAGCGGCGCGCGCCGATGTACCGGCTGCGGAAATACGGCGAGTTGAAGTTCGAGAGGTGAACGTTCGGCGCGATCTCTTGGACGAACCAGCCGTTACCAAGGTAGATGCCGACGTGTGACGGGCCGTAGTCGTAGGTTTGGAAGAAGACAAGATCGCCCGGCGCGGGATCGCCCGCAATCGTCTGCCCGGCGGCAAACTGCGCGTCGGCGGTCCGGGGTATTCCGACGCCGGCGCTCGCGAAGACGTACCAGACGTATCCCGAGCAATCGAAACCGGTGCGGGGAGAGGCACCGCCCCAAAGATACGGCGTCCCGAGATAGGCGAGCGCGTTGCGCACGACGAGGTTGGCCAGCGGCGAAGTGGCGGCTTTCTTGTGCGGCACCGGATGCGAAGCGCGCGGTTTCGACGGCTTGCGCGGCGACGGGGTCGGGTCTTGGCCCGTGATGATCTGGACGCCATTGATGGTCGTCACCGTCTGGGCTTCGGCGGGCCCAGGGCCCGCAAATAGCAAGACGGCGGCGGCCAAGAGCGGCATCCTTCCCGCACTCATAAATACACAACGCACGACATCCTTATTGTCGGCCCGTCAGGCGGCTGTTCTGAGCGGGCGCTGGGCGAAGGCGGCCCGCAGGGCCAGGACGAGCCCGAAGGCGACGCCGGCGAACGTCGGCACCTTGGCGAGGGCGAACAGCACGCTGTTTTGATGGAAGCTGCTGCGGATGTATGCCGTCCAACTCGCTTCGGCTAAGAACCTGCCGTCGGCATACGCTGCCAGCGCGGCGCTCGCATCCGGACGCGGCGTGAGCGACTGAGCCAGGACCGCGACGAACGCTGCGGCGAGCAATCCGGTGAGCATCGCCACCAGTGGCCGTGTCGCGAGCAACTCGTACGTCAGCATTCCGGCGACGAACGCGACGAGGGGTGAGACGACCAAGAGGAGGCTGAACGAACCCCACGGCACCGCGAGCAGCACGATCGCGAGGGCGAGGGCGCGAGCGCGCGGCGTGACTCGTCCGGCGAGCACCACGACCGCGGGCAATACAAAGATCATTTGCTGAATGTGGACGAACGGTCCGCCGATCACCGCGAACGCCGCCGGCAGCAATACGTAGAGCGAACGCGGCGCGCCACGCGACACCAAACGCTGCGCGATGAGCAGTCCGGCGACGAGCATCGCCACGTACCACAGGTCGGCGATCCGCAGCGTAAGCACGTCGCCCGCGCCGAGCCGGTGCACGGAATACGCCAGGCTATACTGTTCCTCGTTGGCGAGTTCGCTCGCCGCGTGCGCCGGGAGGACCGAGGTCAGATACTCGACGTTTTTCGCAAAACCGAGGAGCGCGAGCGACAGAACGAGCGCGACGATCGCGCCGATCCCGACTCCGAGACGAGCGCGTGGGACGAAGATCGCGAGCGCCAGCAGCGCCGGGGCGGCGACGTGCGGTTCGATCATCGCGATCCAGATTGCCGCAGCGGCGAGCGCGAAACGCCCGCGTTCGATCGCAAGCGCACCCAAGCACAGCGCACCGAGTGCGAGCGGCACGAGTTGGCCGAGCATGAGCGCGAGTGCGAGCGGTAACGCGAGCGCGAGCCAGACGATGCGCGCGCGAACTCGCGCGATTACGATGAGCGCCTGCGCCGCGATCGCCCCTGCCAGCAGCGAAACGAGCAGCCACAAGGCCGCGCCCAAGCCGTCCGGTAACCGCCCGAGGAGCGCGAACGGTGCGAGCGCGTAACCCGGCAGCGGCGCCGGGACCGCGAGCAGGGTGAGATCGGACCGGCCCGCGAGCAACCCGCGGCGATGCTCGCACGTCCGCAACGGCTCGGCGCGATAGGGGTCCCCGCCGGTGCCCACGATCGCTCCCGCGCACGCGAACGCGCGATAATCGTAGAGGAACGCGCGCGCCGGAAACGGGACCGCGCGCGTCACCGCGAGCATGACGGTAAGCGCGACGGCCAGCGCAAACAGTCCGGTCGCGATGCGGTCTCGCGTGGAAAGCGACACGCGACGAGCTTACGATTCCGCGGCGCGGTCCCTTCCCGCGAGAGCGATGACCTGTGCCGCGCTCGCCGGGAGCGGGGCCGCCGGCGCGACGGCAAGCCGCATCGCTGCCGGGATGCCGGCGAAGGCGAAGAGGCGCCTGATCGGGCCGGTCGCGGCGACGACGAAGGCGGCGACGACGCCGCGTTCGGTGAGCGGCCGTTCGATGATGGCCCACATCGTCACTCCGCCGGCCAGGCCGAACGCAATCGCGAACGGCAGCGACGTCGCGAATCCAAAGCGTGGAACGAAGGCGCCCATGGTCGCTGAGACGATCGGCTCGTGCACCAGGTAGATGCTGTACGAAGCGACGCCGACCCCCGTGAGCCAGCGCCACGAGAGGAGCCGCTGCAGCCACGCCTCGCGGCCTGCGGTAACGACGAGTGCGAAGGCGACGACGTGCCAGCCGGGATTGGTTTGAATTGGAAAATGGTAGATGTTCTCGAGCCCGAGCGCCGCGAAGACGGCGACGAAACCGAGCGACGGCGCGAAGCGTGCGAACGGATGGTCGTGCACGCGGATGTGCGCCGCGACGATCCCGAGCAAGAAGGCGGGCAGAACGCCCAAGTCAGTGCTGCTTGCACGCGTCAATTCGCTCGCGGCGATGACGCCGACCAGGAGGGCCACGAACGCTCGCGCGCGCGCTATCCAGAGCGCGAGAACGAGCGGGAAGACAAAATACCAGCGGAATTCGATGGCGAGCGTCCAGAACGATTGGTTGATGTGCTGGTCGGTGCGATCGAAGAAGATTAGGTCGCTCGCCACGTCGCTCCAGTCGAAGTGCGGCAGCATCCCGGCCGGCAGCGCGACCCCGAGCCGCATCGCGTACGTTCCGACGATTGCGAACGTCAGCAGCGCGAGCGCATAGGGCGGGAAGATCCGCAAGAACCGCTTCGCGGCGAAGGCGACGAGATCGAAGTGCGCACCGCCATCCCGGCGCAGTTTCTGGAGGGTCGGAGCCGCTAAGCAAAACCCGGACAGCACGAAGAACAGATCGACGCCGTGCGTCCCTTCAAGGAAGAAATGGTTAAGTGTGACCCCGGGTGCATGCACGCGTGAATGAAAGAGAATCACGAGCAGCACCGCAATGGCGCGCAGGCCGTCGATGTAACCAAGACGGCCGGCGTCGGTTGACCTGCCGAAGGCGATGTTGCGATCCACCGAAGGTTCCTTGGAGCCTAAAGACACAGCCTACACCGACCCTCACTGCTCCGCGCATTTGCGGCCGAGAGTGTGATCTGGCTCCGCATCACGTCTTAGCGCGTGATGATCGTCGGCGTCAGGATGAAGATGACGTCGCTCTCGCTCTTCTGATAACTCACTGAACGGAAGAGCTTTCCAAGGATCGGGAGGTCGGCCAGGACCGGAATCTTCTGCACGTTGACCTGCTCGATGCGATTCAACAGTCCGCCCAGGACGATGCTCTCGCCGGTCTGCGTGATCACGTCGGTCGACAGCGTGCTGATCTTCAGGGCCGGGATCGTGAAGCCGTTGAGCGTCACCGCGTCGGCGAAGTCCAGATTCGACACCTCAGGGGTGATCTTGCAGTCGATTCCGCCGTTGCCGAGCACGGTCGGCGTCACTTTGAGTTTCACGCCGAAATCCTGATACTGCACCGTGACCGTGCCGAGGCCGCTGGAAACCGGGATCGGGATCTTGCCGCCGACCAAGAACGTCGCTTCGCTTCCGGGCAACGTCACGAGGTCGGGGGACGAAAGCAATTTTGCGTGACCTTCCGACATCAGCAAGTCGAGCGTC
>Ga0209422_1000350_pt1 | contig 11233 bp, 9 predicted proteins | sample BlaSpr_A8_OM2_M3_FD_187983 | JGI IMG/M metagenome (GOLD analysis project Ga0209422, IMG submission 187983) | Forest soil microbial communities from Thunder Bay, Ontario, Canada - Black Spruce, Ontario site 2_A8_OM2_M3 (SPAdes) (version 2) | ecosystem: Environmental > Terrestrial > Soil > Boreal... | reverse complement strand
GATCGCCGCCGGTGTGCGCGCCGCGATCTCGTCCCACGGCGTGTCCCACGGAAGCAGCTCGGAGTAGACGTTCGCTTCGCGCACGCGGCGCGCGATCAACTGGCCGTACTGCGCCCCGAAATCCAGAATCACGACCGTCGCCGGCGCCGCCTCGCCCATCCAGCGCGCACTTCCGCGCGCACTCGGGCGAACCCGGCGCCGACACCGAAAGGGAACGCGGCGCTCGACACGGTAGCCTTGCTATTAGGCATGCCTAACTTCTCTGTGAGGCGCTTCTAAGAATGTGGCGGGCGCCGAAGGTCCGGCTCCGCGCCGTGTTGCTGCTCGCGAGCCTCTGCTTCGCGGCTCCGGCTGTGGCCCTCGCCGACGGCGACGAGGCGCCGCCGGGGATCGACGTCACCTCGCTCGGCTTGCAACCGCTGGCGGGTCCGATCACGCGAGCAACTCCGGCACCGGGCGAATCGAAGATCGTCCCCGGCCCGGACGGCGTTTTCCGGGTGGCCCCCGAGGTGCGCGGGACGACCAAAATCTTTCACCTCGTCGGCCGCGAGGCACCCTGGACCCTCAAGCCCGGCCTCACCGTCATGGCCAAGACGTATAACGGCGTCGTGCCCGGACCGGCGCTCGTCGTGCACCAGGGCGACCACGTCGTCATCGATTACAAAAACGACCTGCCCGTCGCCGACACGATGCATCTGCACGGAATCCACGGTGCGCCGGTCGCGATGGACGGCGTCGGCGGCGTCACCCAAGCGATGATTCCGCCCAAGGGCAGCTACCGCTACACGTTCGACGCGACGCAGAGCGGGACGTTCATCTATCATACGCACGGGCCCGAAGCGATGCTCGACGCCGGACTCTACGGTGCGATCGTCGTCCTGCCGGCGCATCCGCGACCCGAAGAACGCGTCGCGCGCGACTACCTCGGCATCCTCTCCTCTTGGAAGATCCAGAGCGCGGCCGAGAATCACTTCACGATCAACGGGAGATCGTATCCCGCCATCCCGGCCTTCGAGGTCGCGCGAGGCGAACGAATTCGCATTCGCTGGATCAACATCTCCGCCGAAAATCTGCACACGATGCACACTCACGGTCACGACATGATCGTGATCGCACGCGACGCACTCCCGCTCGATTATGTCGATCGCCAAGACACCGTGCTGCTCGGCCCCGGTCAGCGCGAGGACGTCGTCATCGATGCGAACGCGCAGGCGGGGACGTGGATCATCCACTGTCACATCCTCGATCACACCGAAGACGGCGCGGCACATCCGGACGGCCTCATCACCGCGCTCCATTATCGCGGCACGCAGAATACGCTCGCGGCGATGGGCCAGGCGATGGCCGGCATGGACATGTCGACGTTGCTGGCCGCGCCGCGCCGCGCACTCGGGTTTGGTGCCACCGTCTTGCTCGGCGCGATCGCCGGCCTGACGATATTCTTTGGGCTGCCGATTGCTCGCATGCAGCGCCTCCCGGCGAAGACCGTCGGCGCGCTCAATGCGGTGGCGATCGGCATTCTGGTGTTCTTGGTCGTCGAGATCGCACACAATGCGACTTCGCCGGTCGAAACGGCGGTCGCGCTCTGGCATGGCGGCGGCCCCGTTCCCTATGCGCTCGGCGCTGCGCTCGTCGCCGGTCTGCTCGTCGGTCTGGTCGGGCTCGGCTCGATCTCGACGCAATTCGCAAAGCGTGGCGCCGCGGTCGCCGACCATCCCTACGCGCTCGCGATGATGATCGCGATCGGGATCGGCGCGCACAACTTCGCCGAAGGACTCGCGATCGGCGCATCGGCGGCGCTCGGCCAGACCGCGCTCGCGATCGGGTTGATCATCGGCTTCGCGCTGCACAACGCGACCGAGGGTTTCGGCATCGCCGCGCCGCTCAGCGGACGCGCGACCGTACCGAGTTGGGGGCAATTGACGGCTGCCGGAATCGTTGGCGGCGGGCCGACGTTCTTAGGGACCATCGTCGGTTACGTCTTTGTCTCGCCGCTGCTTTCGACGTTTTTCCTCGCTATTGCGGCGGGCGCGCTCGTCTTCGTGATCGGCGAACTCTGGGCGTTGCTCAAACGGCTCGGCGGAACGACCGTACTCGCGACCGCGATGGTTTCACTCGGCTTCATCCTGGCACTCGCAACCGAAATCGTCGTCGGCCTCAACCAGCGAACGGCGGCGGCGCATCAGGTTACGATCTCGCCGAGCCGATCCCCCTCGCGCGCGAACACCACTTCCATCGCGATGCGTTCGCCGACCGAGACGTCGCGGCCCCAGCGATAGGCACTATACGGCGTGTAGCGCGTCCCCGGCGAGCCGGGGATACGGAGCGAGACGTCGTAGACCACGAACGCCTTCGGCGGCCCGGCGACGATCACGCACTGCAGCGCGAACGGGCCGATGACGCCGGGCGGATTCGCCGAGCGCGCCGCTGCCACGAACCGCTCGCCGAGTTCGAAGGCCTGTTCCAACATCGACTCGGTCAGCGTCGTCGCGATGTGGCCCGCTTCTTCCATCTTGACGGGGATCTCCGCGGCGATCTGCAGTTGAGCAGGCGGCAGCCCACGCAGACCGTCGAGATTGGTCTGGCGCCTCGTGTCGGTTCCGCACAGTTCGAGTTCGCCGAGGATCGGTGAGTAGAAGAAGTTCAAATTGACGGTCGGACCGAGGGCGAATTCTTCGATCCGCGCGAGATGCAGGCTCTCTTCGGTGAGCATGCCGGCCGCGATCAACCGTCCTGCCTGTTTTTCGTAGTCCGCGGGCGACGTGCACAGGAAGAACGCGCGCTCGAATCCGATCTTGGCGTGAGCGGCCTTGACCATCACGAGTCCGTCGATCTCGCGAGCCGAAGCATAGGCGCGCGGATGCCTGATGCCGGCGCGCGCGAGCAACGCATACTGGTTCTCGGTCTCGTCGCGCTCCTCAGCTCGCAGCAGCCTTCGGTTCCCGAAAAGCGGCACGAGCATCTCGCGTTCGATCTCGTCGTACGAATAGCGCTCGCGCAGGTAGACTTCGAAGGAACGGTTCGGAACGAAGATGACGTGCTCGTCCAGCAGCGTCTGCTGAATTTCAGGTTTCAAGATATCGGCGAACGTCGCAAGCTCGACGACGCGATCGACGCAGCCGCGCTCGGGCGCTTCGCGCCTCGCGAAGTGCCGCACATACGTTTGCTCGCGTCCACGCGCCGTCACGATGACGTTGCGCAGTCCCTGCGCTCGCGCGCCCGAGGCCACGTCGAGCGCCGAGTGACTCCCGATCGATCCCAACGCGAGCCGCCGTTTATCGTAGCCGGCCAGGCTGCGCTGCATCAGATCGCCGCGAGCTCGCGAGCTTGCGCCGAGCCGGCATATTGCACCAGCACGAGATTGCGGATCTTTTTCGCCTCGGGCTGCGTCGTCACGTCGTCGATTCGGATGAGCAATCGATAGAATCCCAGGAGACGAGGCGGCAGCGTCGGGTCGTGCGGGTATTGATGCTGCCAGTCCTCGAGCGACGATTCGAGGTAGAGCGCATCTTGCGCCATCCGTTTGCCCCAGCCGGCGTCCAGATACTTGTTGATGCGGATGAGCTCGAGGCCGACGCCGAGCGGCGAAAGCCGCGTGCGACCGAAATATTCATCGGCCGGCGCAGTGCGGGCGAGGCGGACCTCGTTCGGCACGCTTCTGGCGCGGCCGATCGTCTGCAGCGCCGGCGTGGCCCGGCGGCGCTCATCGAGCATCCTCGCCTCGAATCGATCGGTCTCGGTGAATCCCCCGCCACCATGCCGGGCCTCGTCCACGATCGCGAAGAGTTGCGCGCCTTCGGGATCGGCGAGGCGCGTCAGCGGCATCGTCGGTTCCGAGGCGTGCAGAAACATGAGGCTGCGGTACCGCCGCTCGCGCGTCAAGTTGTACGCCCGGACATCGGCGACGACGATCTGGATCGACGAATCCGGATCGCGCCGGAACGCGGCGGCATTCGCGATCGCGTCGTCTTCCGCTTGGCGAGCGAGCGCCGCCGGGTCGGCATCTCCCGCCACGATCTTATCGAGCAGCGCCCCGGCTTTCTTCGCCTGATCGGCGTCGCCGTGCTCCTGCACCCACTTCGCGGCATCGCGCACGTACCACAGCGAGGCGTCATCGTTGAGCAGCGGGTCGTAATGCGCATCGGTCGCAACCTGGATGGCGACGGCGGCGACCTCGGCGTAGTGCGGATCGGCCGGCTTGAAGAGCGCGAACGAGCGTCCGGCGTCGAAGACCGTCGTTTGGTAGTGCAGCGTCGCGCTGAACGGCCAGCCCTTCTTCGCCCCCTCTTCATACGCGCGCTGCATCGTCTGCGAGAGGACGCTCGGATCGGTTTCTATCACCGCGCTCGCCGACGCGAACGACAACCCCGCGAGCACGAGGCCGGCGAGGAAATATCTAACCGGCAGATCCTCCGTCGTCGAGAACAGCCTGCAACGAGTTCGAGAGCAGTGCGTTCTTGATCTCGCGCGCGATCCGGCGACCGGTCGACATCGGCTCGCTGTAGTTCAGATACGAATACGGCGATCCGTCAATGAAGAGATTGGTCCCGGCGACGATGCGCGCCGAGATCTCCATGATATAAAACTGTGCGTCGGGCGTGATGATCGTTTCGATGCAAAAGGCGCCGAAAAGGCCTTTCGGCGGGCAGATCTCCTGGCTCACGCGTACGACGTCTTCGCCCATCCGATACGCCTCGGCCAGCATCGACTCGCGCAGCGAGAGCGGCGAGTTGCCGACGACGACGTAACTCGGGCTGACGTCCATTCCTTCTTGCGCCGCCGCCGGGATGCGCCCGAGCGAATCGACGTTGGTTTCATACCGACGGTCCATGCTCATGATCTCGAGTTTGCCGGTGAGCGGCGAATAGAAATAGTGGATGTAGAGCGGGACGCCGATGATGTACTCTTGCAAGATGTAGTTTTGGCGTGTGAGTTCGCCTGCACGGCGTTCGAAGTCGGCGGCGTCGCGCACGAACATGTAACCCTTGCCACCCTGTGCGCCGTACAACTTGACGATGACCGGCCGGTCGATCTCGGAGCCGGACCGGAACTGCCGTGGAACCTTCAACCCGGCCTTCGTCAACCAGACCCGCTGCATTTCTCGGCTCGCTTCCCAATCGAGCACCGCTTTGTTTCCAAAGTACGGCACGTTCATTCGCTTGTGGTCCTCCAGCGAGAGATAGGCGACGAACGAACCGTGAGGGACGATAATCACCTTTCGCTCTTCGAGCTCGGGGACGAGCGACATGAAATCCTGGTACCGCGTGATCGCGATGACTTCGTCGACGAAGTTGAACGAGCGATAGAGCCGCTCGGTCTCGTAACTGGCGATCGCGAGCGTCTTGAAACCTTCGTCGCGCGCACCCTTGAGAATCTGTAGTGCCGAATGCGAGCCGAGGGTCGCGATCGTATAGAAATCGCCCACTTGCTGCTGATCCTGCGTCGGAAGAAGTTCTGGTGCGATCATTTCGGCCCTATGTGAGAGTTCGTCGTTGCACGCTGGAAGGCGGGATTGCACAGCAGAGTTTCGGCTGCACGCGCGACAACCTCCGCGCTCGCAGGCTTGCCAAGGGAATCCGAGAGCTGCCAGGCGACGAGGCGCTCGAGCCCCCAAACGCCGGGCAGGACCCGCCCCGCAACGTGAACCGGGCCGCGCGCGGAATCGATCGTCTTCGGTTCGTCGATCCAGGCCTCGCCGGGTTGCGGCGCGACGTCGGAACGGAGTCGCAGCGCGTGCTTGTTCGGGTTGTAGATCGTCTCGATCTCGCGCAGCGTTTCGAGCAACGTTCCCTCTCGCTCAGGCTCGAGTTCGATGCGATAGAGATCCGAGCGCCGCAACTCGCCGACGTGAACGCCGAGCCGGCGCAGCGTCGTCAACGCCGTCTCCGCCTCGTTGTCGGGGATCGTTAAGACGACTTCGACGTAGCGCGTGACGATCATAAGTGTCTCTACTTGCCGGAGGTGCCGAGCTCCCGCGTCTGCGAGCGCATTCCTGAAGAGCGAGGGATGAACGGAGAAGCCGCGAAGCCTCGGGCAGCACTCTTTACTGAAAGGGAGAAAGCATGTCGCACTTGCGACTTATCAGTTTCGCTTTGATTGCAATTTTCTCAACCGTGACGTTGGCCGCCGCGCAAACGGCGACGCCGGTTCCTAACGTGAAGACGGATTGGTCCTCGATGAAGTTTCTACTCGGAACGTGGACCTGCAAGACCATGAAGAACACGATGGGTCGCGGTACCGGACGCACCGAGACCGACGTCAACACGATGACCCTCGACGGTCACTACATGATGACGACCAGCACATCGAAGCCGTTTGACAAGGCCCGCACGGCGACGCTCGTTGGCCAAAACTGGACCGGATACGACGGGACGAAAAAGCAGTGGTACTTCTTCGGGATCAGCAACTTCGGCGGTTTCGGCATGTACACGTCACCGGGCTGGAGCGGCGGCAAGATGGTTTGGACCGACATGTACAATAGCGACGCTCAGCCGCTTGGCGTAACGACCGTAACCAAGGTCAGCGATACCAAGACGACCAGCACCAACGTCACAAAGACCAAGAAAGGCACGGAAACGTCCTCGGACGAGTGCACGAAGTCTTAGGCTTTGCGCGCTAACGCAGCGCGTTCGCTAGGCTTTCAAAGAGCGCGATGCCGCCCGACGGGGCGAGCATCGCGTTCGCGTTTCCGCGCGCCCGCTCGCGCGAATCGTCGTGGTGATTGAAGGTCCACGCATCGCGCTCGGGATGCGGCATGATTGCCAGGACATTACCGGCGGCGTTGACCAGCCCCGCCGCGCCGAGCGCGGAGCCATTGGGGATCGCCTCGGAAGTCGCCTCGCCGCTTGCATCGCAGTAGACGAACGCGAGGTGGCCTTCGCGCTCGATGCGCTCGAGGACGTCGGCGTGCGCGGCGAGCCGGCCTTCGCCGTGCGAAGCCCAAGCGGGGATAACGGCGTTCGGCGGGAGATGCGCGGTGATCGTGCAGCGCTCCGGCGGAATCGTGAGTTTCACGTACACGTGCGTCGAGCGAAACTTCCCGAGCGGTGCATTTTTCGCAAAGCCCGCTTGAATGGAGCTGTCGCCGCCCAGCGCGGGCGCGAGTCCCGCTTCGAGCAGGACCTGCGCGCCGTTGCAGATGCCCAGGACCAGTTTGCCCTCGGCGGCGCCCTCGCGGACCGCGGTCATCATCCGATCGTGCGCGGCGATCGCGCCCGCGCGCACGCGATCTTCGTACGCGAACCCGCCCGGGAGCACGTACGCATCGTAGCGCCGCACTTCGTCGAGATCGACGTTCCAATGCACAGCATCGGTTTCAAGTCCAACCGCGCGACAAGCGCGGACCGTCTCTTCTTCGCTATTCGTTCCGGGAAAGACGAGTACCGCGACCCGCGCGCTCACATCGGCACCCCTTCATAAAAACTTTGTAATGGTGCGAACCAAGCATCGTAAAGTTCTTCCACCGTCCACTTAAGGTCGTAGCCGTCACCCTCGATTGTTTCTACCTCGAGCGAAAACACACCGTCGAGCCGGCATCCTCCAATCCAGATTGCCGAAAGCTGATGCTTCCGCAGAAGCGCCCAAGCGTCACGGGAACCCTGAACGACATAGCCTCCGGCTTCACCGAAGCACGCGACAGTTTCGCCCCACCGAAACCCAGGAATCTCGTAGTCGATGTCAAGAGCGACACCAAGCCCTGATCTCTTTTTCGCGGCAAATGCCATCTCGGCAGCAGCGACGAAAAGTCCGCCGTCTGACACGTCGTGCACGGCGTCAATCAGTCCGGCGCCGATTCCCTCCAACAGATATGCAATCGCGCCTCGCTCAACGCCGTAATCGACGTCCGGCAGACGAGACTTCCGGTAACCGCTTAGTTCGGCAAGCACCGACCCGCCGATTTCCTCCTGATCCGGACCTATGTACCACAGACCCGAGCCGGGATCGTCGGCGAGCGGGTATTTCAATGACGGCGTCACCGTTTTTGATATATCGTCAATTGCGCCGACGCACCCAACGATCGGCGAGCCTGGGATCGAGCGGCCGGAAGCCGCGAGATTGTAAAGACTTACATTGCCGGAGACGAACGGCAGACCGAACTCACGCGCTGCGTGAGCGATTCCGTCCACCGCTGCGACAAATTCTCCCATCTGTGACGGATCTTCGGGGCTTCCGAAGTTAAGGCAATCGGTCAGTGCCACCGGACGCGCACCGACGGCTACGACATTCCGCACGGCCTCACACACAGCGTGCTCGCCTGCCATGCGTTGGCTTATCGTTGCATATCGAGGGTTGCCACCAATTCCAAGTGCCACCGCAAGCGGCGAGCCCGGCACCGGCACGACGACACCTGCATCGGCATAGCCGGATGGCATTGAGGTTGCGCCTCGTACGACCGCATCGTATCGTTCATAAATCGGTTGCCGCGAGCAGACGTCTGGGTGGCTTAAGATCCGTAACGCTAATTCGCGATCGAATGGCAGCCGTCTGCGAATTTCGCTGCGTAACGCCAGATATCGGGACCTTCCCTCGCGGCGTTTTCGCTCGTCAGCGAGGGTTGCCAAAACCTGGCGTTCCTTGACGGCCTCGGAAACAGGCATTTCGCCATCCATACTCGGCAGCTCGGAGGTCGGTAGAACAAACGGCCGCTCGTATTTCACACCCCCGGTCAAGAAATCAATCGGAACATGCATCACCTCCTCACCGTGGTGCGTGAGCACGTAGTCTTTCTCAGAAGTAATCGTCCCGATCACCGCGGCCTGTGCGCCGCGCGCGATCTGCGGCAACGAGAACTCCTCGTTATAGATCTGCAACAAGCGCGGCGTGAACGAGGGCGGGACGACCCACGCCAGCCGTTCTTGCGTCTCGCCGACGGCGATCACCGCCGCCGGCAAGTCTGCTTGCGAGGTGGGGCAGCGATCGAGCGCGATCCGCGCACCGAAACCGCCGCTCGCGGCGAGCTCGGCGGTGCAGCCCATGATCCCGCCTGCGCCGAGGTCCTTGAAGCCGACCGTCAACCCCAGCTCGCGGATCGCGTCGAACGCCCGGTACGACGCGCGCATGATCACGTTTTTCAAGAACGGATCGGGGACTTGAACGGCGCTCTTGTTCGCCTCCGCGTCCTTCTCATCGAGCACGAGCGATGAAAACGCCGCGCCGCCAAAGCCGCTGCGATCGGTCGCCTTCCCGATCAGCACGATGTCCCAGCCGGCCGAGCCGGTCGGCGCGCACGAGTGGATGATCTCCGACTCCTTGACGATCCCGAGCGCGACGACGTTCACCAGACAATTGTCGCGGAAGCCTTCGTGAAAGTAGACGTCGCCGGCGATCGTCGGGACGCCGATCGCGTTGCCGTAGGCGGCGACCCCGTCGACGACGCCTTGCGCGACGTAGCGCGAATGTGGATCGTCGAGCGGGCCGAAGCGCAGCGGATCGGCCAACGCGATCACGCGCGCTCCCATGCAGAGCACGTCGCGCACGATGCCGCCGATCCCCGTCGCCGCGCCCTCGAACGGAACGACCTGCGACGGATGATTGTGCGACTCGTGCGCGATCACGATCCCGTAGGTCTCGCCCTCCCACTCGCCGAGCCGCACGATGCCGGCGTCTTGACCGGGGCCGAGGATCACGTCCGGGCTCTCGGTGGGGAGCCGCGCAAGATGGACGCGCGAGCTCTTGTACGAGCAATGCTCGCTCCACTGAGCGTCGAATGCGTGCGCCTCGACGAGCGTCGGCTCGCGCCCGAGCCGCTCGGTAATCAAACGAATCTCGTCGTCCGAAAGGCCGATGCCGGGGAAAGAGGCGTTAGGCAACGGTCCCGTTCGGCGCCGGCCCGGGCGCGTTGAGTTGCGCATCCGCATGGAGAACCGCCGAGCGCGCGTTGGCTTGCACGAGCAGAACCCGCCCGAAGAGGATCGTGTCGTCTAGCGCCAGCGTCTTTGCTATCGCGAGCGCCAACTCGTCGGCCTCAGATTCGGTCGCGTCGAATACCGGCGCCGCGGTCGCCGCACCGAGCATCGCCGCGAGCCCCGGCCCCGATGCCACATAGACGAGGCGCGAGAAGCTCGCGTCGAGTTGCTGCGTGACTTGAACGACAAAGTGCGGCGTGAGGTCCGTCGAGACGACCCGTCGCAGACTCTGCATCCCAAATGGCGCCAGAGCGCGCATCACCGGATCGAGCAGCGCGACGGCATTCTGTCCGTCCGCGATCAGCGCCGTCATCGCCGGGCGCATCGTTGGAAACGTTCCGACGAGCTCTGAGACCTGCTCGTAATTCTCGCGAACGCGATCGAGATCGGCCGGCGTCACCTCGCTCAAGTTCCGGTAGACTTGTTTATCGAGCATCAGGTCTTCGCGGCCCTGTGGCCAAACGCGCCACGAGTCGTTGTCGATGACGTCGGCCAGGACGAGCGTGTCGCGGCTTTCGCCGCCGACCAGACGCCCGAATTCGACTTTTAAGTCGACCAAGAGCGTCTCTCGCCGCCGCCACGCGTGCGCCAAGATTTCGAACGTCAGGCGTCCGACCTCGCCCATCAGCGCGATCTCGGCCGGCGACGCGATGCCGCGGGCCACGATGTCTTCGGGATCGATCAAGGGGTCGTGGTTGGCGTCGTCCTTCAGGAAAAACTCGACCATGCGGGGGATGATGATCGAGCCGCGCGCGATCCCCGGCTTCCGGCGCACGAGCGAACCGGCGGCGACGCCGCGAACGACGACTTCGAGCGGAATCATACTGCAACGGCGCACCAGCATCTCGTTGTCGTCGTCGTCTTCACCGCCGGAGAGGTAGTGCGTCGGCAAACCGCAGAGGTTGAGCAAACGGAAGATGCGCGCCGTCGTCTTGGCGGCGATGCGGCCCTTCCCCGCGATCTCATGCCGGCGCGCTCCGTCGCCGGCGGTGATCGAATCGAGCGCCTGGACGACCAGCACGTCGGGCTGGCCCGGCTGCTCGAAGAGCACCTTCGTCTTGCCGCGCGCGACCTCGAGACCCTTGTTCACGAAGGCGCTCCCAACAAAGCGCGCGGCTTCGGAAACGGCGGCAACTCTTCGATCTGCGACGCCAAACGGCGCGCGCGCTCCGGTGCATCGCCGACGTGATCGCTCGGATCGAGTAACGCGCGAATCTCGGCTGGGTCGAGCAACGCCGTCAAATGTGTGTCGTCGGCCAGATACTGCGCGAGCGGATTGTCGCGACCGTTCCCCACCACTTCGTGCGCGCGCATGGCGGCTTCTCGAA
>Ga0209422_1000349_pt1 | contig 11235 bp, 10 predicted proteins | sample BlaSpr_A8_OM2_M3_FD_187983 | JGI IMG/M metagenome (GOLD analysis project Ga0209422, IMG submission 187983) | Forest soil microbial communities from Thunder Bay, Ontario, Canada - Black Spruce, Ontario site 2_A8_OM2_M3 (SPAdes) (version 2) | ecosystem: Environmental > Terrestrial > Soil > Boreal... | reverse complement strand
AGCAGATGCACCATCCGGCTGACGGCGGCCGCCGACACGTTGAGCTCGGCGCCGGCGCCGGCAAAACTGCCGCTGCGCGCCGCCGCCTCGAACGCCTTGATGCCGTTGAGAAACAGGAGCCGCCGCATTCCACCCTCAGGAAAACTGATGCCAGGCCAAGATAACTCCGTTTGCGCAACGGTTACAAGCAAGGCAGAAATATCGGCGGAGATTCGAATGACGCCGCTGATGATCGCCGCCCTCGGCCTGCTGATGGTCGCCACCTCGTTCCTGTCCGGGCTGTTCGGCATGGCCGGCGGGCTGATCCTGATCGGCGTGCTGCTGGCGCTGATGCCGCTGCCGACCGCGATGGTGCTGCACGCGATCACGCAGATGGCTTCCAACGGCTGGCGCGCCTTCCTGTGGCGCGACCACATCAGGTGGCGGCCGGTCGCGGTCTATCTGATCGGCTGCGCGGTGGCGCTTGGCGCATGGTCGATCACGCGCTACGTCCCGGACAAGCCGGTCGCGCTATTGTTGCTCGGCGTGACGCCGTTCATGGCGAGGCTGATGCCGTCCAATCTGAAACCCAATCCCGAAAGCATCTGGCAGGGCACTTTCTACGGCTCGATCTGCATGGGGCTGATGCTGATGACCGGCGTCTCCGGTCCCTTGATGGACACCTTCTTTCTCGGCGGCCAGTTCGATCGCCGCGGCATCGTCGCCACCAAGGCGACCTGCCAGGTCGCCAGCCATTTTACAAAACTGATCTATTTCGGCGGCATCATCGATCAGGCCGCAACCCTCGATCCGGTTCTCGCCGCCGTCGCGGTTGCGGCGTCGATGACGGGAACGTCGCTGTCGCGGCGCATCCTGGAGGTCATGACCGACCTGCAGTTTCGCACCTGGGCGCGGCGGCTGATCACCACGGTGGCGAGCTACTACATCCTCTACGGAAGCTGGCTGCTGCTCGCGCGCAGCAATGCGTTTGCCTTTGCCTTTTGACCGGGGAGAAGGATCGATGGCCGACACAGCGGATCCGCTGGTGCTTGATTTCATCGAATGGATCGCCCGCGAGCCGCGGGTTTATTCGGAGGTGGTCGCGACCTGGCGGACCTCCTGCCCGCGCCTGACCATCTGGGAGGACGCCGTCGACCAGGGCTACGTCGCGCGCGAAACGATTGCCGGTTTCGGATTGATCGTGACGGTCACCGAGGCCGGCGAAAAACTGCTGCGCACGCACGGTCGCGTCGGCTGACCCGGTCGCGCAAGCTGATCGGGCCGCGCCGGCCGCAGGATCAATTCGCCGCGATGCCAAATGCCCGCCATTGACTCCGCCGGTGTGATGCGGTGGACTTCATGCAATCGCATCCAATTGCACCAAGCGCCCATCGAGCAGGACAGGAACGCCCCATGATCGACCTTTATTACTGGACTACGCCGAACGGCCACAAGATCACGATGTTTCTCGAAGAGGCCGGGCTGCCCTACAAGATCTTCCCGGTCAACATCGGCAAGGGCGACCAGTTCAAGCCGGAGTTCCTGGCGATCGCGCCGAACAACCGGATCCCCGCGATGGTCGATCACGAGCCGAAAGCCGGCAGCAAGCCGATCTCGATCTTCGAGTCCGGCGCGATGCTGCTCTATCTCGCCGAGAAGACCGGAAAATTCCTGCCTGCCGACATCTATGGCCGCTACGACGCGATCCAGTGGACGTTCTGGCAGATGGGCGGGCTCGGGCCGATGGCCGGCCAAAACCATCACTTCAGGAATTACGCCCAGGAAAAGCTCGACTACGCCATCACCCGCTACGTCAACGAGACCAACCGGCTCTACGGCGTGCTCAACAAGCGGCTGAAGGATCGCGAATTCATCGCCGGCGATTATTCGATCGCGGACATGGCGAGCTATCCCTGGGTCGTGCCCTACAAGAACCAGGGCCAGAACATCGACGACTTCCCGCATCTGAAGCGCTGGCTCGAAACCATCGGCGCGCGGCCCGCCACGGTGCGGGCCTACGCCAAGGCCAAGGAGGTCAATCCGAATTTCGGCCAGCCGGCGATCCGCACCGAGGAAGAGCGCAAGCTGTTGTTCGGCCAGACCGCGGCGGTGGTGAAATAGACGGCGCCCGCGAATTCAAATCGTCATACGCGGGCTTGACCCGCGTATCCATCCTCTTGAAAAAAGATGGATTGCCGGGTCAAGCCCGGCAATGACGAAACAGGTTGACGCGCGCTCATCTGCTGGGGGCCACTTCAATGTCTCTAAAACTCTTCGAACTGGTCGGCACCGATGATGCGCGCCCGTTCAGCCCGTTCTGCTGGCGGACCCGGATGGCGCTGGCGCATAAGGGGTTGTCGGCGCAAACCATCCCCTGGTGTTTCACCGAGAAGGAGGCGATCGCCCCGCACCAATCCGAAAAAGTGCCGGTGCTGCTCGATGGCGAGAGCTCGGTCGCCGATTCCTGGGCGATCGCGAACTATCTCGAGGACAGCTATCCGGACCGGCCGTCGCTGTTTGGCGGCGAGGGCGGCCGCGCCATGGGCCGGATGATGAACTGGTGGGGCGATATCGCCGTGGTCGGCGGCATGTTCCCGCTGATCGTGGCCGATATCCCCGGCCATCTGAAGCCGGTGGACGCGGCCTATTTCCGCAAAACGCGCGAGGCGCGCTTCGGCAAGCCGCTGGAAGAGGTGGTGGCCGGACGCGACAAATCCGTCGAAGGTTTCAGGCGCGCGCTCGAGCCGATGCGGCTGACCCTGAAGACGCAAAACTATCTCGGCGGTGATGCACCGAACTATGCCGACTACATCGTATTCGGCGCCTTCCAGTGGGCGCGCGTCGTCAGTCCGTTCAAATTGCTCGCTGAGGGCGATCCGGTTTATGCGTGGCGCGAAAAGTTGCTCGACGCATTCGGCGGCATGGCGCGCCAATCGCCGGGCTATCCGGTCTAGCGGCGTGATCGGCCAGATAAAAAAATAATATATTTTTTGCGCTGGAGCCGACGCGTTGCCGTCATCGGCTCAAGACGCTTGCGCGGAGGGTTTCAACCGGTTCAAGCAACGTATAACTTCAATCGAAATGTTATCGGCTGCAGGGACAGGAGAGAAATTTGTTCAAGCGAAGATTGATGTGCGGGATCGGCGTTGCCGGGATGCTTCTAACCGGCGCACCGCTCGCGCTGGCCCAAACCGCTCCCCCGCGGGGAGACGCCATGCTCAGCGGCGGGCCACCGACCTGGGACGCCAATCACGACGGCGTCTACACCTGCGACGAATGGAAGAGTTTTATGGACCGGCTCTTCAAGACCGCCGATAGCAATCACGACGGCAGTCTCAGCCCGTCCGAATTCGCGGCGGTGAAAAAAGCCGATCCCACTTTGGCGGATGCAGATTTTGGCTACTTCGACGAGAACCAGGACGGCAAGATCACGCGCAACGAGTTCGTCGAAAAGCCGAGCGCGTTCATCCTGCGGTTCGACCGCAACGGCGACTGCCGCGTCACCGCGGAGGAAATCAAGACCGGAAGCACACCGAAACCCACCGGCGGTCCGGTCGAGCGGCCGCGCGACCGGTTTCATTGACGCCGGAATCGATTCGCCCGGGATAACGCGATCGGGTGCTACTACCGTTCGCGACACCGAGCGCAAGAACGGTTTCGTGTCCCGGACGCGGTGCAGCGTTCTTCACGCTGCTCCGCAGAGCCGGGACCCATTCATAGCCAAACAACGTGGACCCCGGATCAGCAGCGCACCACGCCGCAAGCCATAGCGCGTCGAAGACGCGCGTGAACGCGCTGATGGTGCTGCACAGCATCCGGGGAACGCCGAGGTTAACGATATCAAGATGACGAAGTGAGATTGCCCGCTTGCCCCGCCGCCGCCTTCCGCAAACACTCCCGGCACAGGCAATCCTCACCGTCTAGCGGCATCGGCAGCCGGGCGGGTTCCTCGGCGCACCAGCACGGCCCCGAGAGGCTGCAGGTGAATTCCGTTCCGCATCTGGGACAGGCGAGGCGGCGCGAGGCCGGGATTTCTAACCGATTTGTCATCAATCGAGCCGAATCTGAACGGCGTTTTTCATGTCGGGTTCATGTCGAACGGCGGTATATTGCGCCCCCAATATAGGCGCAGGATCACCTCAAGGGAAATCCGATGGCCCGCGATTCGCAAACCGCCCTTGTCGCGCTCAATCGCTTTGGATTTGGCGCGCGCGGCGGCGCCTCCGGCGATCTCGTCAATGCGGCGTCCGATCCGCGCGGCTTTGTCAAAGCCGAACTGAGCCGCCCCAACGGCGTATTGCTGGAGCTGCCGGGATTGCAATCGACCCCGGCTCTGGCCAATGCGGTGTTCGCCTATCAGGACGAGGTCAAGGCCGCGCGAGATGCCGCGGCGAAAACCGGCGCGCCCGCATCCGAGCCCAATCCGCCGCCGGCGCCCGCGGACGCCAAGGTGCAGCGGCGCAACCTTTCGCTCAACAGCGTCGCCATGGAGATGTCCGCACAGCAACCGGAGATGAAAGCGCCGGAGAACGGCAACGCGGCGATGACTGCGACTGAGGCGATGCAGCCCAACGCGGCCAAGCCGCCGGCGCAGCCGCTCAACATCATTCAGAAGACCTACCGCGCCGAGGCGCTGGCGCGGCTGCAGCGCGCGTTCATCGCCGAATGCGGTTTCACCGAGCGGCTGGTGGCGTTCTGGTCCAACCATTTCTGCATCTCCGCCAACAAGGGCGAACTGGCGCGGATGTGGGCCGGCTCGTTCGAGCGCGAGGCGATCAGGCCGCACGTGCTGGGACGTTTTGGCGACATGCTGAAGGCGGTCGAGCAGCATCCGGCGATGCTGTTCTTTCTCGACAACCAGCAGTCGCTCGGCCCGGACTCCCGCGCCGGGCAAAACCGCAAGCGCGGTTTGAATGAAAATCTCGCGCGCGAGATCATGGAGCTGCATACGCTCGGCGTCGGCGGCGGCTATACGCAAGAGGACGTGACCTCGCTGGCGCGCATCATCACCGGGTGGACCTTCGCCGGACGGCAGGGACAGCTCGGCGCGCCCGGCAGTTTTGTCTTCAACGCCAATGCCCACGAGCCGGGGGCGCAGCGGCTGCTCGGCAAGGTCTACGAGGCAAGCGGCGTGGCGCAAGGCGAAGCCGGGCTGGCCGATATCGCGCGCCATCCCTCGACCGCGAAATTCATCGCCGCCAAATTCGCGCGCCATTTCGTCGCCGACGAACCGCCGCCGGCCCTGGTGGCGCGGCTGAGGGACGTGTTCGTCAAATCCGACGGCGATCTCCGGGCGCTGACGACGGCGCTGGTGGATTCCGACGAGGCGTGGCGCGCGCCGCTGACCAAGATGCGGTCGCCTTACGAATTCCTGGTGGCGACCGGCCGGCTGTTGGCGCGCATTCCCGAAGATCCCGGCCAATATCTCGGCGGCCTTAATCTGCTGGGCCAGCCGTTGTGGTCGCCGGCCGGGCCGAACGGATTTCCCGACACCAACGCGGCCTGGGCCGCGCCGGAGGGGATGAAGCTGCGGCTCGATATCGCCGCGCAAGTCGCTTCAAAGCTTGGCGGCAATATCGATCCCCGCGACCTGCTGGAGCTTGCCGCGGCGGACGCGGCGTCGCCCGAAACGCGGCGCACCATCGAGCGCGCGGAATCGCGGCAACAGGCGCTGGCGCTGCTGTTGATGTCGCCGGAATTCCAGAGGAGATGACGATGGACTGCTGTGAAAGCCTGACATCGGCTGCCACCTCGCGGCGCGCGCTGCTGCTCGGCGGCGCCTCATTCGCCGCCTGGGCCTATTTGCCGAAATTCGCGCGTGCCGCCGACGGCCGCGATCCGCGGCTGATCGTCGTGATCCTGCGCGGCGCGCTCGACGGGCTTGCCACCGTGGCGCCGCTGGGCGATCCCGATTATGCCGGCCTGCATGGTTCGATCGCGCTTGCCTCCGGCGGCCCGCACGCGGCGACCATGCTGGATTCCTTTTTCGCGCTGCATCCCGCGATGCCGGAATTCGCGCGGATGTACAAGGAGAAGCACGCCGCGGTGATCCACGCGGTGTCGACGCCGTATCGCGACCGCTCGCATTTCGACGGCCAGGACGTGCTCGAGAGCGGCTTCGCCGGCCCCGGACGGGTGCAATCCGGCTGGCTCAACCGCGCGCTGGAAGCCTTGCCGCGCGGCGAGCGGGTGATGAGCGCGCTCGCCGTCGGTCCGACCACGCCTTTGGTGCTGCGCGGCGCGGCGCCGACCGTGGGCTGGGCGCCGGTCGCCTTGCCGCAGGCCGACGACGACACCGCCGCGCGGCTCGTCGAACTCTATCATCATCGCGACCCGGCGCTGGCGCAGGCGCTGTCGCAAGGTTTGCAGCTCGACAAGGTGGCTGTGGGCGACGACATGAAGCCGAAGCCGGGCATCAATGCCGTCGGCGCGATGAAGCAGGTGGCGCGCGGCGCCGCCAAGCTGATGTCGGCCGACGACGGCCCGCGGATTGCCGCACTCGCCTTCGACGGCTGGGATACCCATGCCAATGAAGGCGGTCCGGTCGGCCGGCTGGCGTTCCTGCTGTCGGGTCTCGACGGCGCGCTGGCGGAATTCGAAGGCGGATTGGGCGCGCGCTGGCGCGACACCGTGGTGGTGGTCGCCACCGAATTCGGCCGCACCGCGCGCATCAACGGCACCGACGGCACCGACCACGGCACCGGCACCATCGCCCTGCTCGCCGGCGGCGCGGTGCAGGGCGGGCGAGTGATTTCCGACTGGCCGGGGCTGAAGCCGGCCAGCCTCTATGAGGGCCGCGATCTTGCGCCCACCACCGACCTGCGCGCCGTGATCAAGGGCGTGCTGCGCGATCATCTCGGCATCGCCGAGCGCGTGCTGGCGGAAACGGTATTTCCCGACAGTGCGCCGGTGAAGCCGATGAAGGGGCTGGTGGCGTAGGTTTTGCCGTTCTTCTGCTTTACGCTATTGATCAAGTGGAATTGTCATTATGTGAATACCCGCCGGATCGTCTTCATACAGAATCGGGTCGGTGTTGACCGCATCCGGCGGTATCAGGAGATCCAGTTATGTTCATCGCCATGAATCGCTTTCGTGTTGCCAAGGGCTCCGAAGCCGCGTTCGAGCAGGTCTGGGCCTCCCGCGACAGTCATCTCGACAAGGTGCCGGGCTTCGTGGAGTTTCATTTGCTGAAAGGACCCGCAGCCGAGGATCACACGCTTTATGCGTCGCACACGATCTGGGAGAACAGGGCCGTGTTCGAAGCGTGGACAAGGTCAGAGGCATTCCGGGCGGCGCATCAGAAGGCCGGCGACAACAAGCCGCTCTATCTCGACCACCCGCAATTCGAGGGATTCGAGGTTTGCCAGACGGTGGCGCGGCGGAAGGCGAGTTCGGCCGCAGGTTAGTGATGTCGGTTAGGTAAGGTGTCAACATAGCTCGTCATTCCGGGGCGGGAGCGAAGCGAGCGAGCCCGGAATCCATAACCCCCGATCGTGGTTATGGATTCCGGGCCTGCGCCAAGTGGCGCATCCCGGAATGACGAGTTTATTTCGTGATCTTGTCGATCTCCGCCAACTCCTCGGCGGTCAGCGTCCAGCCGATCGCCTTGACGTTCTGTTCGACCTGCTCGACGCGGGTGGCGCCGGCGATCACGCTCGATACCTGCGGCCGCGAGGCCAGCCATGAGAAGGCGAGTTCGAGCATGCTGTGGCCGCGTGCCTGTGCGAAGGCCTGCAGCTTTTCGACGATCTCCTCGTTGCGCGGCGTGACGTAGCGGTCGCGCAGCGCCGGCGACTTGCCGAAGCGGGTGTCGTCGGGCGCGGCAGCGCCGCGCTTGTATTTGCCGGTCAGCAGACCGCTCGCCAGCGGAAAGAACGGCAACAGGCCGAGATTGTATTGCCGCGCCGCCGGCAGCAGATCCTTTTCGATCTCGCGCACCACGAGGGAATATTCGTCCTGGCACGACACGAAGCGATTGACGTTCATCTGCCGCGCGGTGAGTTCAGCTTCCGCGATGCGCCAGGCCGGAAAGTTCGAATTGCCGATGTAGCGCACCTTGCCCTGCCGGATCAGGTCGTCGAGCGCACGCAGCGTCTCCTCGATCGGCGTCAAGGAATCATAGTCGTGCTGCTGGTAGAGATCGATGTAGTCGGTCTTCAGCCGCCGCAAGCTCGCCTCGACCGCGGACATGATGTAGCGCCGCGACGCGCCCTGCTTGCTGCCGTCGGTGCTCATCGGTTTGGAATATTTGGTCGCCAGCACGATGTCCTTGCGGCGGTCGCCGAGCACTTCGCCCAGCACGGTCTCGGAGCCGCCCATGCCGGCATAGATGTCGGCGGTGTCGAACAGCGTGACGCCGAGATCGATCGCCTTGTGGATCACCTTGCGCGAGGCTTCGAGATCGGTGCGCTGGCCGAAATTGTTGCAGCCAAGGCCGACGGCGGAAACGCGCAGGCCGGAGCCGCCGAGATTGCGAATTTGCATGGATAGGTCCGTCCTGTGGAGTGGGGAGCGCGAGAGGGGGGCTTGCATTGTGACGCGCGCGGCCGCAGGCCGCAAGGTGCGGTCGTACCATGACAATGACGCCGATCGCGAATTCGGCCGGATTTCGGGATGCTGACGCAGCAATGGCTTGCCAGCAAACACGCCCCAAAAAAGCAGCGGCCCCGGTCAGACGCGGCGACTGACGGGGACCGCTTGGGGCGCGTGATCTGTGACGGGGGGCCTGATCAGACGCGAGCGCAACCTAGCCCGGCTTTGTTACGCGGCAATGACAGGTGGACTTATCCACAGGCCGTCCGTGTCCCGGACGCGGTGCAGCGTTCTCCCGGCGATGCGAAGCATCGTCCGGTCACGCTGCTCCGAAGAGCCGGGACCCATGGTAACACCGAGGTAAATGGACCCCGGATCAGCAGCGCACCGCTTTGCGCTGCGCAGCATCCGGGGAACGCATCAACGCTTTACTGCCGTGCGCATACGCCCATACCCCTGACGCCCTTGATCTTGCCCCGGCCCTGCCGTTACTAGGCCCGAGACAATGGCGCGGTCGAAAGCGTGCACCGGGAGCGAGACGAATGGGACCGCTGGAGGGCGTCAAGGTCATCGACATGACGAGCGTGCTGATGGGGCCCTACGCCACCCAGATGCTCGGCGATTACGGCGCCGACGTCGTCAAGATCGAGACGCTCGACGGCGACGTCACCCGCCTGATCGGCCCGACCCGCCATCCCGGCATGGGTCCGGTATTTCTCAACACCAACCGCAGCAAGCGCTCCATCGCGCTCGACCTGAAGAAACCGGCCGGCCGCGACGCGGCGCTGCGGCTGATCGCGACAGCCGATGTGCTGGTCTACAACGTGCGCCCGCAAGCGATGGCGCGGTTGCAGCTCGGCTATGAGGTGGTTTCCAAGATCAACCCGCGCCTGATTTATGCCGGAGTGTTCGGCTTCGGCCAGGACGGGCCCTATGCGGCAAAGCCCGCCTATGACGACCTGATCCAGGGCGCGACCGCGCTGCCGGCGCTGATGGCGCAAACCAGCGATGGCGTGCCGCGCTACGTTCCGAACGCGCTGGTCGATCGCATCGTCGGGCTCAACGCCGTCGGCGCGATCTGCGCCAGTCTCGTGCATCGCGACCGCACCGGGCGCGGCCAGCGCGTGGATATTCCGATGTTCGAGACCATGGCGGGTTTTGTCATGGGCGATCACATGGGCGGCCTGACCTACGAGCCGCCGCTCGACCGCGGCGGCTACGCGCGGCATTTGTCGCGCGACCGACGGCCCTACAAAACCTCGGACGGCTATATCTGCGTGATCGTCTATAACGACAAGCAGTGGCAGAATTTCTTTGAGGCCACCGGCCGCGATGATTTGCGCTGCGATCCCAAATTCGCAACCTTTGCCGGGCGCGCCACCAATATCGACGCGGTTTATGCGGAGCTTGCCCGGATCTTCGAGACGCGGACCACCGCCGAATGGACCGAGCTGCTCACCGAGGCCGATGTGCCCGTGATGCCGATGCACGATCTCGAAAGCATGTTGCAGGACCCGCATCTGGTCGCGACCGGTTTCTTCCCGGTGGTCGAGCATCCCAGCGAAGGCAAAATCCGCAACATGAAGGTTTCAGCCACCTGGTCGGACACGTCGGTGGAGGCGACACGGCTGGCGCCGCGGCTCAACCAGCACGGCGCGGAAATTCTGCAGCAAGCCGGATTCTCAGCCGACGAAATCGCGGCGCTGGTACGCGACGGCGTTACCAAAGCGGCTCACCCGGGGGACTGACGATGGATTTTGCCCTCAGCGCCAGCCAGGAATCGATCCGCGACGCGGTGGCAAGGATTTGCGCGCGCTTCGACGATGCGTACTGGTTGAAGAAGGACAAGGAGGGCGGTTACCCCGCCGACTTCCACAAGGCGCTGGCGGACGCCGGCTGGCTCGGCATCTGCATTCCCGAAGCCTATGGCGGTTCTGGCTTGGGCATCGTCGAGGCCGCGATCATGATGCGGGCCATCGCGGAATCCGGCGCCGGCATGTCCGGCGCCTCCGCAGTGCACATGAACGTGTTCGGCCTCAATCCGGTGGTCGTGTTCGGCACCGAGGAGCAGTGCCAGCGGATGTTGCCGGGAATCGTCGCGGGAACCGAGCGGTCGTGTTTTGCGGTCACCGAGCCGAATACCGGGCTGAACACCACGCAGCTGAAAACCCGCGCGGTGCTGTCGGGCAACAGCAAATACGTCGTCAACGGCCAGAAAGTCTGGATCTCCACCGCGCAGGTCGCCGAGAAGATTTTGCTGTTGGCGCGCACCACCCCGCTTGAGGAAGTGAAGAGCCCGACCCATGGCTTGAGCCTGTTCTACACCGATTTCGATCGCAAGCGCATCACGGCGCGTGAAATCGAGAAGATGGGCCGCAAGGCGGTGGATTCCAACGAGCTCTTCATCGAGAATTTCGAGATTCCGGTCGAGGATCGGCTCGGCGAGGAAGGCCGTGGCTTTGAATACATCCTGCACGGCATGAACCCGGAACGCATCCTGATCGCAGCCGAAGCGGTCGGGCTCGGCAAGGTGGCGCTGTCGCGCGCTTCGGCTTACGCCAAGGAGCGCAACGTGTTCAACCGCCCGATCGGCAAGAACCAGGGCATCCAGCATCCGCTCGCCAGGAACTGGATGGAGCTCGAAGCGGCGTGGCTGATGACTTTGTCGGCCGCTTGGCAATACGATCAGGGCATGCCTTGCGGGCCCGCCGCCAACGCCGCGAA
>Ga0209422_1000348_pt1 | contig 11257 bp, 13 predicted proteins | sample BlaSpr_A8_OM2_M3_FD_187983 | JGI IMG/M metagenome (GOLD analysis project Ga0209422, IMG submission 187983) | Forest soil microbial communities from Thunder Bay, Ontario, Canada - Black Spruce, Ontario site 2_A8_OM2_M3 (SPAdes) (version 2) | ecosystem: Environmental > Terrestrial > Soil > Boreal... | reverse complement strand
GCCGTGTTCTTCGCCTCCGACCACGCCAAAGCCGTGACCGGCCAGTACCTGCTGGTCAACTCCGGGGAGCTTTTCCGATGACGCCTCCCAAGCGGATCGTCGTGTGGGGTACCGGCTTCGTCGGCAGGATGGTGATCGCCGAGATCGTCAAACATCCGGAATTCGAACTGGTCGGCGTCGGGGTGAGCAACTTCATCGCGGGCACGGGAAGGCGTTCTCTTACGATCGGCGCCGGCGTTGCCGCGGCGTTCGAGGTAAGCGGTGTCGAGAGCAGCGTTGCGACAGTGAACAGAACGGAAAGCGCGAGACGCATGGTAGGCCTCCTTATCCCCGAACGTTCTACGGCCGGCGGATGTTCCGTGTCCTCTCGCGGGGTGCCGAAAAGCGTCCGCGTATCAGCGTGGCGGTTTAGACCTTGTACGAATGGAGACCGCTGATCAGGATGTTCACGCCGAGGTAGCAGAAGACGATCGACAGGAATCCGAAGACCGAGATCCAGGCGGTGCGCAAGCCGCGCCACGCGTTGCGCGTGTGGAGATGCAAGTACAAGAGATAGATGACCCACGAGACGAGCGCCGCCGTCTCCTTGGCGTCCCACTGCCAGTAGGCGCCCCAGGCTTCTTTCGCCCACCACGCGCCGGTGATGATTCCGATCGAGAGCAGCGGCAGTCCGACCGCGATGATGCGATACGTGATGATGTCGAGCTTCGGCAAGGTGGGGAGCGTCGCGAGCCAGAGTGCGAGCGTGTTGCCGGCGGCGGCGGCGCGTTCGAGGTTCGGCGCGTCGCCGACGATGATCGCGCGCGGCGTCGCCGTCGCGCCGATTGAGGGCCCGCCGGCCGTCGCCGTCTGCATCTGCACGGTTTCGGTCGCCAACGCTTGCTCGCCGTAGTACTTGGTCAGATAGAGCAACGACGAAACGAACGCGACCAGAAACGACGCATACGCCGAGATGACCAGCGGAACGTGAATCTTGATCCAATACGATTGCAGCGCCGGCACCGCCGGGAGGTAGCCGACGTCCCACGTTAGTGAGTACGCGCTGAATCCGGCCGCGAGCGCGAGCACGAAACCGCCCATGAACCAGAGATCGTAGCGGAGCGCGAATGCGATGAAGATCACGACGCTCATCGCTGCGAACAGCGTCAGCGAGCCGTACAGGTTGGTCAGCGGCCAAATGTGGGTCGTCGTCCCTCGATAGACCAGTTCGTAAAGCTGCGCTGCGGCGCCGAGGATCGCGCACGGGATGCCGATGCGTTTGGCGAGCTCGCTGCGGGAGAGGAGATAATTGAGCAGCGCGAGCGTTCCGATGAGGTACGCCGAGATCGCGACGAGGATGATTTCTTGATCGAGTGACATACCGTTGCTCCCGGGCGTTGCGCGTCTAGCCTGCGGTGTTCTCGGGCTCGATGCGTGGCCCTACGCCGAGTCCCTGTTTGAGCGCCTCGACGAGCTCGGCGAACTGCTCTTCGAAGATCTCGAAACCCTTGACCGTGGTCGCCGCAAGGGAGACCTGCGAACCGCCGGCCGTCCCGTCGACGCGAACGTAGAGCCGTGCGGGGAGGAAGTGGAACGAGATCACGAGCCCCGCCAGCAGCACGAACGCACCGAGGGCGACGAACGGAATCCCCGGATCGTGCCGGTATTGGATTCCGCTGAAGAACGTGAAACCCGTCGCGGCGACACGAAAACCGTTGCCCAGGTCGAGATCGCGGCCGATGGGGACGAGCGCGCGGCCGATCAACTGTTCGCCGTCGAGGACGGCGAGGATCGCGCCGGGATGGTTCGGACGTGGATCGGGTCCGATGCCGCCGTTCTCGTCGATTGTGCCGACGAAGCGTTCGTAGCGAATGACCCGCGTTGTCGCGCCGACCGGAAACGCCTCGCCTTCTTTGAGAGGCGCGCTCGGCGAACTTCGTTCCGGTTTTCCGTTCTTGGTCAACGCCAGCGAGACGGCGACGCCGTACGACGACTGGTAATACAGCGTTCCGTCGACATCGAGCGGTTCGTTCACGCGTAACACCCTCGATTGAAAGGCACCGCCGCGCGGCGCAACTTCGAGATTCGAGACGTAGTCGATGGGTTGGTAGACCAGGCCGTTGCGCGTGCGGATCGGCTGAAACTCGTAACCGAACCGATCGAGCTTCAGACGAGTTCCGTTCTGAGGGATCGTCGCTTCGGTTCCGGTGACGATCGCCGTTTCGCCACTGTATCCCGAGGCCCAGTACAGCGTCGTGCCGATAGCGACGATGACGAATCCGAGATGCGCGATCAGAACGCCGCGCCGCGCCCAATTGTGCTTATCGGCAAACGTCCACTCGACGCCGCCGAGCTCGCGTTTGCGCACGAGGAAGCCTTTGTCGCGGAAGAATGTCGCCACGCGCTCGCGCACACTCGCCGCATCTTCGGGGAGCGTGATCGTCGCGTTGAGTGGGACCTTGTCGATCTTGACGGGATGGAGCGGCGGCAGCCGCGCCGGAATCACGCGCTTGAACGTCGCGAGCGTCATGCACGCGATGATGAACCCGATCAGCGCGACGTACGCCGTCCCGTGATAGATGTTGTCGAGGTGCAGCCGCAGCACGAGTCGCGCGAGCGGCGCGGGGTAGGCGTCGAAGTAGGACGCCGGATCCTTCCCTTGGTCGATCACGACGCCGAGCAAGGTCATGAAACCCCAGATGCCGAGCAGCGTCATCCCGAACCAGAAGTTCGAGAGCTGCCAAAGGAGGTCGCCGAATTGCTCGTCCAGCCAGCCGCGCAGCGTCCCGGGTCCTGCCTTCGATGCGGTCTCCATCCCCTAGATTACGAGCGCGCGGGATCGCGCCGCCACGACTTCTCGAGCAGGACGATGATCCAGATGCTCGCCTCGTAGAGGATGTACATCGGCACGGCGATCAGCATCATCGTCACGGGCGAGGCGTCGGGCGCGGCGATGCCGCTGGCCACGAGGATACCAAACCCGGCGTAGCGCCAATACTTGCGCAGCATCGCGGCGTTGATGACGCCGATGCGCGCCAGCGCGACCAGGATCGTCGGCGTCTGAAACACGAGCGCGAAAGCCAAAAACAGCAGCAAAATGATGTTCAGCGTCGAGGCGACGCCGAAGGTCTCGGTGGCGACGCTCTCCGTGATCGCCAGCAACGCCGTTAGCACTTTGTGTACGATGAAGTAGTGACAAAACAAGATGCCGCCGGCGGCGAGCAAGATTGACGGAGCGGTGTAGACGTAGACGATGCGGCGCGTGCGCGGATGAAACGCCGGCACGATGAACATCCACGCCTGATAGATGATGACGGGCAAACCCAGTACGATCGCTCCGTAGAGCGAGAACTTGAATTCGGTGAAGAGCACGTCGGTCGGCGCGAACGCGTGGAGTTGGATCCCTTTGCCGAGGTACTCGTCTTTCATCCATAGGATGATGAATTTCGACGGCCAGAACAAGAGCGCCGCCAGCACGCCGATGGTGATGCACGAAATCATGAGACGGTTACGGAGCTCCCGCAGGTGCTCCGTAAACGGCATCTCTTTCTGATCCCAGATCGACTCGCGCTTCTCGTCGAGCTCCGGCTGGCGCTCGGCCAACAATCGTGAGCCTAGCTTACGAGTTCGGTTGCGGCGGCGGGGTCGCGGCCGGCGGCGTCGCAGGCGGCGTCGGCGTCACGCTCTGCTGTGCCGCCACTTCGGCTTCGGCCTGCGCGCGCGCTTGCGCGCGGGCGCGCTCGGCCGCCACTTCTGCCTCGGCTTGACCAACCTGGAATTCCTTTTTCGCCGCGCCGAGCCCGCGCGCGACATCGCGAATCTTCGATCCGCCGAAGAGCACGATCGCCGCCCCGACGAGGATGACCCACTCGTAACCGCCGAGGAGCCCTAGGTACATCGTGGGTTCCCAACCGCCAAACATCTGATTATGTGATTCCCTTTCCTCGGCCCCGAAGGCCGGTCTCCATCTTACCGCGTTCGCGCGAGGCTGTCCCGCGCGAGGCCGTCCGCCAGAGCGGCAAGTTCCCCGCGGGCGGACGCCGCGCCCAGCGGCGCAAGCGAGAGTTTCGCCCGCTCGACGTACCCGGCGATTGCGTCCCGGGTCCTGCGCGCCCCGCCCGCCGCGAGGATCCGGTCGGCGAGGCGGCGGGTCGCCGGGGCCTGGTCCAGGTCCGGCTCCTCCCGATAGTACCGCGCGACCTCGCCCCGGAGGTCGTCTCCCCCGCCTTCGAGGGCCAAGATGAGCGGAATCGTGATCTTGCGCTCGCGCAGGTCGTTCCCGACCGGCTTTCCGACCTCGGCCTCGTCGGCGGTGAGATCGATGAGGTCGTCGAGCATCTGAAACGCGATCCCGAAATGGAGGCCGAAGTCGCGCAGTGCTTTCACGCGCAGAGGCGTCGCGCCGGCCATGATCGCGCCGCATTCCGCGGAGGCGGCAAAGAGGCTGGCGGTCTTTTTCACGACGACCTCGATATACCGAGCGAGCGGGAGATCGAGGTTACCGAGCGCGCGCAACTGCAAGACTTCTCCGTCGGTGATATCGGCCAGCGTCGAACTCAGCAAGTGTGGCACGGGCGGCGGATAGTTCGCGGTGACGTTCTTGAAAATCCAAGCGAACAGGTAATCGCCGGCGAGGACGCTCACGCGATTGCCGTAGTCGACCGCGGTCGCGTTGACGCCGCGCCGCGTCTCGGCGCGATCGACGACATCGTCGTGGATCAGCGTTCCGACGTGGATCAACTCCATGTAGGCGGCAAGCGGCAGGTGGTCGCGTGGATCGGCGCCGTTGGCTTCCGCCGCGAGCAGCGTCACGCGCGGCCGCAGCCGCTTCCCGCCTGCGGCGAGCATTCGCTGGACCGCTTCGGTGATGAGCGGATTGTCGGTCGCGAAGGTCGTTCGGAAAAACTCCTCGACCAGCGCCGAGAGATCGCGGTCGTCCGCGCCTTCGCGCGCGTCCTTCATGCCGATCATGCGCTGCCCACGTGAGTCGCGATCGCGCCGCCGCCCATGCGCAGGAAACGCACGTCGCTGAATCCGGCGAGCGTCAAACGCTCGGCCAATCCGTCGGCATCGGGGAAGTTGACGAGCGAGCTCGGGAGGTAACGATACGCGCTCTTCGAACCGCCGACGATTCCGCCGACGAGCGGGACGACGTGATAGAAGTAGAGTTCAAACGCGCTTCGGAAGAGCGGGTTCGGCGCGCGCGTGACGTCGAGGTTGACGAAGCGCGCGCCCGGACGGAGGACGCGGCGCGTCTCGCGCAGGGTCGCGACGATGTCGACGACGTTGCGCATCGAAAATCCCATGATCGCGCCGTCGAACGACGCGGTTTCGAACGGCAACGCCATGACGTCGCCTTCGACGAAGCGGACGTCGGCGCCGGCGGCTTCCTTCTTCGCGCGCGCGTTCGCCCCGTCGAGCATCGGCGCGCAGAAGTCGATGCCGACCACGTGCAGGCTCGGGTCGCCACGAACGAGGTGAAACGTCAAGTCGCCGGTCCCGCAGCAAAGGTCGAGGACGTGGCCCCCGCGCGGCGCGGCCAATTCTCGAACCGCGCGCCGCCGCCAGCGCTCGTCGACGCCGGCGGTGAGGACCCGATTCGCTCGGTCGTAGCGCGGTGCGATCGACGCGAACATTTCGCGGACGTAGACGGACTTCTGCATGGCGTCGAGGCCTGGTGTTCCGGCTGCCCGCTTGCCGTTCATGCCTCCCTGCGTGATCGGTCCTGCGCGGCCACGGGCCGCGAAAGGAGCATAGGATGCATTCGACCCCGGTTTTCTTGGCGAGCGACACGGCTCGCGCGGGGACGGCCGGCCGCAGCGGGAGGGGCGAGGCGCTTGCTCAGCTGACCCGCCTTTCGGCTGCCGCCTCGCAGCAAAGCGATGCTATTTTCCGTTCGATGCAGATCGGAAGCACGGCCGGAGCCCACTCGGCGCCGCCGTTTCTTGCGACCGCGGCGGGGAACGCCGCGCTGACGGAGCTCCTCGGAGCGGGGCTCGGCTGGCTGCAGCGATTCTTCGGTTCCACGGAAGCGACGCAGCTCGCGCTGCCGTTCGGCCGGTAGTCGAATGATCGCACTCACAAATCGCGCCGACCTGATCGGCGCGCTCGGCCGCGCGCGGCGGGTGGAGCTGGCCTCGTGGATGCTGGGGCGCGAGAGTCCCGTCGTCGCGGCGCTCGAAGATGCCGCGGAACGCGGCGCGGACGTGCACGTGACGCTCGAGCGCGCGCCGTTCGTTTCGGATCCGGCGCGTCGGGAGAAACTCCACCAACTCAACCTCAAGACGGTGCGGGCCTTGCAGCAGCACCACGTCGACGCCCGGCTCACCGGGGAGCACGACGCCATCCTTCATTTAAAAGCAGCGGTCATTGATGGCCGTGCCTTCCTCGCCCAACGCAACTGGGCGGCGGGCGAGATGATCGTGACCTCGAGCGACACCGGCGACGTGGGTGCGCTCGCCTCCGCCATCGAGGAGAAACCGCCGCATGATACGGCCGGACTTGCACTGCGTAAGGATCGAGCGCTCGAGCTCGAGGCGACGTTGATTCGCGACGCGCCGCCGGGCACGGCGATCGAGTGCGCAACCGAATCTTTCGGCGAGTCGCCGATCAGCGACGCGCTGCTCGAGCGGGCGCGACGGGGCGAGACAAAGATGCGTCTCGCGCTTAACGGCTCGGCGCTGACCTCGCGTTTCGACCGGGCCTCGGCACAGACGTTGGAGGCGCTGCGCGCCGCGGGTGTCGAGGTTCGCCGCTCGAAGGCGAACGAAAAGGTTTGCATCGCCGGTGACCACGCGTGGCTCGGCTCGGCCAACGCGAGCCGGGGCGAGGGCGGGACGCTCGATTGGGGACTGTGCACCGGCAATCCGGCGATACTCGCAGCGCTGCACGATCGTTTCGAAGCGAGTTGGAAGGAAGCGATTCCGCTTCGCGCCCTGGCGTAGGGCCCGTTCTCAGCCGACTCCCAGAGTCTCAGGCTACGGTGCGAAGAGTGCGGCTGCGTTTGCGCCGGTGCGTGCGATGATGTCGGCGATCCCGGTTTGGAACAGTTCGGCGAGGCGCGTCGCGGTCGCGGCGATGAAGGCCGGCTCGTTGCGCTTGCCGCGGTACGGCTCGGGGGCGAGATACGGAGAGTCCGTTTCGAGAACGATGTTGTCGAGCCCGACCGCGCGCACCGCGTCGCGCAGGGACTGTGCATTCTTGAACGTGAGGACGCCGCCGATTCCGAGCAGCAAGCCGAACTCCTCGACGAACGACCGAGCCTGGGCCTCATCGCCGGTGAAGCAGTGGACGATTCCGCGCATCGGCCGACCGAACTCGTCGCGCAGGATCGCGGCGAAGTCGTCGTAGGCGTCGCGCTGGTGGAAGATCAGCGGCAGCGCGCGCTCGCGCGCGTAACGGACCTGCGCAACCATTACGGCGCGCTGGACGTCGCGAGGGCTGTGGTCGTAATAGTAGTCGAGCCCTGTTTCGCCGACGGCGACGGGTTGGACCGGCGCTTCGGCGCGCAGGGTGTCGAGCGCGGCCGCCAGGTCGGCCGGCGCGTCACGCGCTTCGTGCGGATGGACGCCGATGGAGGCTTGGAGGCCGAATTCGCTAGCCACCTCGAGCGCCCGCCGGCTGTCGGCGAGGTCGCAGCCGACGGTCACGATTCGCTCGACGCCGGTCTTTTGGGCACGGGCCAGCATCGCTGCCCGGTCCACGTCGAACTTGGCGTCGTGGACGTGTGCGTGGGTGTCGAACATGTCAGGCAGATGCTACCATGGCCGCGCTTAGGCGCGACGTTTAGGGCCGCGTGCGTGACGGCGTCATGATTACGACCTCGGAGGATAGCCGCCGGGAGCGGCGCTGGCTGCAGATCGCGCTCGTCGGGTCGATCGCCATCCACCTCATCGGCGCGCTGTTTTATTTTCGTGCCACCGATCTCTTGGCGAAGGCGCACATCCCGCTCTTCAAGCCTCCCGAAAAGGAAGTCGTGACGCTCTCGAGCGCGATCCGGCTCGACAAACGACCGAAGCCGGTCCCGGTCGGGAAACCGAAGTCGCAGCCGCCGCGGCCGCGCAGCCCGCAGTCGGCGCCGAATCCTGAGACGCTGCCGCAATTGCCCGCGCCCTCGAACGTCGTGCACGAATTGGCGAAAAGCACGCCGACGGCGCCGCCCAATCCGACGCCGCTGCCGACGCGAGTGCCGACGTCCTCGCCGGAGAAGCGCGTCGCCCTCTCGCAGAAGCCGGCCGAACGAGCGGAACGGCCGCGGCAAGCGACCTTACCGTCGCACTTGAGTCAGGAAGAGATCACGCGCATCGAAAACGATCTCTCGCAAACGATCGCACACGTTCGCAGCGACACCAATCCGCTCGCCGTCCCGCGCCAGACGCCGGGTTCTTCACACCAGTACCGCGTTCAGATGCTCGGGGCGCTGGGCGACATGCGGAATTATCAGGGTATTTGCGATCCGATCCGCGAGCTGTGGCGTCAAAACGGATACAATTACTACTACGTGGCCTGCAACGTGCAATTTTCGGACGGCACGTTCGAACGCCAACCGGTACCATGGCCGGTGCACTTCACGCCGAATCGCGATCCGTTCCAAGGGACGATGTCGATGCAAGAGGCGATGCGCACGCCGCTTCCCGGCCCCGAGCCCGGCTGGAAACTGCCGCCGGGCGAAACCGTCAGCAAGGAATTGCGGAAGTACGCGCACGAGCGCGGCGTCGACATTTAGGACAACGCCGCTCCCGCGCTATTCACACGATGAGCGCAACATCACTGGCGTTATCACGGATGCATAATCTGAAGTGCGACATTGGTCATAGCATCTGACGAATGTCACAAAGGTCGGATGCGCGACCGGCGAGCGCATGTTGTAATGCACGGACCATGTTACAGTCTTATTGGGAAAGCGCCCCGCCCGAAGAGCGCAACGAAATCGTCCGCGCGTCGTTCGCGGTCGCATTGCTCGTCGTCGTGTTTCTCGTCTTCGCCTTCGCCCCCGCGCGCGATCCGTCCCAAGTGGCCGCGGGAATTCCGTGTTCCATTCTCTCCGAGCGTCAGATCGGGGCCGTGTTCGGCGCGCCGATGCGCTTGCGCCCGACCGACGGAACGGTGTGTCAGTACGTCTCGACCGATCCGGACAAGCAAGGGATGCTGTTCGTCATCGCGAGACACGACGGCACGCAGGGCTCGCTCGGTCGGGTCTTAGATCACAAATTGAACCTGCGGTATGAGGGGCGCATCTATACGCTGATCGCCGTTGCCGGTGCTGCGCACGCGAACGTCGCCGAGGGCCAGGAGCGTCAGCTGGCGCTGATGCTCGACCACCGCGTCGCCAAGCGGCCGAAATAGCTCATCTCGGCGGTTCCGCGTACCGGGCGAGGACATCTCGAACCACGGTGGACCACACATAGTTGGATCGCACCAGCTCCCTCAGAGCAACGCCGAGCTGATAAGCGCGCGCTCCGTCCTCTGCAATGCGCGACATCGCTTGCGCGAGACTCCCAGCAGTGATGTCGTCCACCAATGTCCCGGTCTCACCATCTCGAATGAGCTCGGGCGTGCCGCCCCGTGGAGTCGCGAGAACGGGAACCGCAGCCGCTCCCGCCTCAAGAAGTACCGTAGGCAACCCTTCCGGATAACGACTCGGGTACACAAACATGCCGCACGACAACATTTCAGCCAGGACCTGATCCCTACTCAGTGATCCAAGATAGTGCACATTCGCACCCGTGATCTTATTTTTCAGCGGGCCATCGCCAGCAATCCTCAGCTGCCAATCTGAATGTTTTTGTATGAAGAGATGAAACGCGTCCATAAGCGTATCGACGCCCTTTTCCGCTATGAGCCGACCAGCATAAAGAACGACGGCGCTCCGCTTCGTCGGGGGCTGAATGCAAAAGAGGTTATCATCAATGGCATTCGGAGCGAGACCGTCAGCAACGATTCCAAAGTGCGCCAGCCACGATGCGGCAGCGCGAGAAACGCCAAGAAAGCGTGCACCGGTTCCCCTCAGGAGATAAGAGATCGCGTGTTCGTATCCGTCTGCTATGCGCTGCGCGCCGGGAAAAGGCAGATGCTGTGAACTATGCTCAATGATGACCGTCTTCCATCCGCTCGTCCGGGCCGCTAACGCAAAGAGCAACGAACCGGGATAAAATCTTGTCTGAACGATAGCGAGACCTGGGGTGCGTCGTCGAAACACTTCCGTAGCGCGAGAAAATGACCATGGATCGGCTATTACTGGGAATCGCCCTTTCAACAGCGGAATCGCGCGGACCGTCCGAATCTCGACGTCCGGGATCGGAGAGGCGTCGCTGGTAGTCGTTATCACTGAGACGAGGTGCCCTTGCCGTGCGGCCTCCTTAGCGAACGCCGCGGTGTATTGTTCTACGCCGCCGAGGTGGGGAGGAAGAAGGTGCGAGCATATGATCAAATTCATTTAGCGCATAGGCTTGTTGCACGCTGGACGACAGCGTGTTGCATTACGTTGACGGCGAGCCCGTCGGCCCCGGAATGCAAACTGACGGGCTCCGTCGTTCCCGTCCGGACGGCATCGGCGAAATTACGGTGCACGGCATCAAAGCCATAGAAGAGGTTGCCGCGAACGTATGACAACCCGTTGCGGACGAAGCCCCGCCAGTGTTGCAGCGTCGCCAAGCCCGACGTCCGCAGAACCTCCCGCATGAGATGTTGACCATCGTTGGGTAGTACCATGTAAATGTCGCGAAAGAGATCCACGTGAGCGAATGCTTTCGAGCCCAACACTGAAAAATACCACTCGCAGACGGGGCTTTCGAAATCGATGTGAACGGTCGCGGGGATTCCCTTGCAATCATACGTTAGCGTCAAGACGTGCGGCGTGGCCCGGGTGGGGACGCTCGAGGGCACGTGCGCGACGTGCTGCAGGCTCGTCTCGCCAGCAAATCGGCGTAATAGGTACATCACATGAGGAGACTCGTCGTAAAAAAGGCCGAGCGGCAGCACTTCACACCACGATGGAAGGCGCCGCGTGTCGTTGGATAGTTGCAGCGAATAATAGCCTCGGATTTCGCCAAGCGCGCCGCGGCTCAGGTCGCGCTGGAGCGCAGTGAAGCCGAGTGAAAATTGGAAATTGTGATTCAGAGCAAGGATCAGATTGGCTTGCTCTGCCGCTTCTATCGCAAGCTGCCCTTCGGCCAGGTCGACCACGAACGGTTTCTCCACGAGTACGTGCTTCTTGGCAGCCAAGGCCTGACGGACGATTAAGCCGTGCGTCATCGGGGTCGTCGCCACGAGGAGAGCA
>Ga0209422_1000347_pt1 | contig 11266 bp, 17 predicted proteins | sample BlaSpr_A8_OM2_M3_FD_187983 | JGI IMG/M metagenome (GOLD analysis project Ga0209422, IMG submission 187983) | Forest soil microbial communities from Thunder Bay, Ontario, Canada - Black Spruce, Ontario site 2_A8_OM2_M3 (SPAdes) (version 2) | ecosystem: Environmental > Terrestrial > Soil > Boreal... | reverse complement strand
CAAACTATGCTTGGCCCTGGCTTAAGGCGGGCATGACGTTCACACCTGCGGAATGTGCGAAAGCGCTGCAAGACGAAATCCCGAAGTACGCGGCACCGATTGCTGCGTGCGTGCCGGATTTTCCAACATATCCGCCGCACCGCTGGGCGTCGCTTGTTTCTTTTTCGTACAATCTTGGGCCAGCGAGGATATGTGATGGTCCTGTAGGTAGAGCCCTGAATGCCCATGATTATGTCGCCGCCTGTAATCTCATGACACAATATGTGCGGGCGGATGGGAAAGTTCTCCCGAGTCTGAAAAATCGTCGGAATGATCCAGTGTGGGGCGAACGAGCTTGGTGTCTGAGGAACGATTGAAATGATGGGATATCTGTATGCCATCTGGGAAGTGATCTGGCACGCTGGTGTCTGGACGATGCCAATCATCATTGGTGGCCTGATCATGTGGTTCGTGCCGGCCTTTAGGAAGATCGGATTTATTCTGATCCTCATTGGGGCCGCGGGTTTCGTTGGCTTTATAACCGGAGTTGCAGATGAGAAACGTGAATGGAAAGCAGCCGAGGCTAAGACCCTCGCAGCCGAAGCGAAAGCTCGCGACGATGCTGTTCTTACTATCGACAAGTATCCTTTACCAGGGGTGCGCTACGACCGGTATGACCGCGACGGGGCATCAGACGGTATGCTCTCCGTGGCGCGCGATCACGTACTCGGCAAAAAGCGACACCCGAAGCACAGTAAAGCAAGTCCGAGTTCACAATCAAGTGGGCCATAATTTGCGTTGTTGGAACTAAGGAGAGTGCCATGTCACTCGGAACTATTTTACTTGTCATTCTGGTAATCATCTTGTTCGGTGGCTTTAGTGGGATCGGCGGTGGCCCATTCTATGGCACCGGTTACTACGGTGGCGGTGGGCTCGGTTTGATTATCGTGATCATTTTGATCTTTATCTTAGTCCGCGGAATATGATTGTTCTTGAGTTGGATCAGAACTCGGCGGTAGCAGTGCTCGGTTGTCTTTTGGCCGCGCTATCAATTGCACTTGGGCTCGCTTTAGGTTCTTGACAACGTGGCATAGGTATATTATCCTCGCGGTGCAAGGATCATGCCATGCCAGCAACATCAGCCAAGAACTCTCCGCTCGACCCGCTCGCGTCTTCCGATCTCGGGATAGGCAACTCGAACCCACCTACGATTGACGCGGAGGATGAGGCAGAGCGCAAGCGTCGTGTACAGGCGCAGCAACAGCAACAGGCTATGGCATCGCAGAATAGTATGGCGTCAACCGCCCTGCTCGGGCCGGGTGGGATGCTGTAATGGCGCAGACGATGCCGGGCATCCTCAAGCAGCAGACTCCGTATGAGGAGAAGATAGTCTTCGAGAGTATGCAGGAGTTCTCGCAGGATGTGATGTGGCGTTCGACCTCTGCGGCGATGTGGGAGGAGATAGCTGAACTCATTGATCCTCCCTCGCGTAACACATTCTTCTACGGCGACTACAATACACCCGGGACGAAGAAGACTGACAAGCAGATTGACGCGACTGGCATGATGGCGCTCCAGCGGTTTTGCGCGATCATGGATAGCTTGTTGACACCGCGCAACATGGAATGGCACGCTCTGGAGGCTGACAATGAAAAGCTCAATAAGAGCCGAAACACAAAACTCTGGTTCGAGCAAGCCACCCGCCAGCTTTTCCGTTATCGGTACTCGCCAATGGCGAATTTCGCTTCACAGAATTTCTCCAATTTCCGATCCCTCGGCGCCTATGGAACTGGTGGATTATTTACCGACCGCTTTGATGGTCTGTCTGGCGAACGAGGTCTCCGGTACAAGCACTTTCACCTTGGGGAGCTTTACATTGGAGAAAACCACCAAGGGCTCATCTATCGTTTCAATCGCATCTTTCGGCTGAACGCCGCGCAAGCGAAGATGCGCTGGCCGGATACCTTCCCGGAAATTCTGCGACCGGCGCTCGATAACAAGAGCCAGTCGACGTATATGTTTCTCCACCGTGTTTGTCCACGAGACGATTATGATCCGCAGCGATTGGACGCTAAAGGAAAACGCTGGGCCTCGTACTACATCTCGCTTGACGGGAAGTGTCTATTACAGGAAGGCGGCTATAACACGTTCCCCCTTGCGTCGTCGCGTTACGACCAGACACCGGGCGAAGTCTATGGGCGATCCTGGGCTACCTACGTCCTGCCGGCCCTCAAGACCCTCAACGCGGAGAAGCGGACGTTCCTGAAGCAGGGGCACCGCGCGGCCGATCCGGTCCTCCTTACCGCGGACGATGGCATTGTCGACCTCTCGTTGCGGCCGGGTGCGATCAATCCTGGTGGCGTGAACACGGATGGCAAGCCAATGGTGCATGTCCTGCCGACTGGGAAAATCCAGATCAGCAAGGAGATGATGGCAGAAGAGAAGCAACTCATCAATGATGCTGCTCTCGTGACGCTGTTCCAGATCATGACCGAAAGCCCGCAGATGACCGCGACCGAGGTCATTGAGAGGATCAATGAAAAAGCTATTCTCTTGGCTCCGACTGTGGGGCGCCAGCAATCCGAATATCTTGGCCCCCTCATCGACCGCGAACTCGATCTACTCATGCAACTCCAGTTACTCGAACCAATGCCGCAGGAGTTGATGGAGGCGCGGGGTCAGTACAAGGTCGTCTATACGTCACCCCTTTCACGGATGATGCAGGCTGGCGATGCAGCAGGGTTCTGGCGCGCGGTGGATCAGGCTAAGGACGCCTTTGCGATCTCGCAAGATGCATCGCTCTTTGATCCGTTTGATTTCAAGACAGCAATCCCGGGAACGGCTGCGATCTATGGTACGAAGGAAAGCTGGATGAGCGATCCTCGCGCGCAGAAGCAGAAGGCGGATGATCGTGCCAAGGCGATTGCGAAGCAGCAGGCGATCAATGCGCAGCCGGGTCAGGCGGCGATCATGGGCGCCCAAGCGAAACAAGCACAGGCGGGTATTGGTCCTCAAGCCAATCCGCAGCAACAGCAACCTGGACCCTGATGGACCTGATAGAACTTGCACGGAAGAAACTTGAGCTACTTCGAGTACGGAAACAGAGTGCCCTCCATTTCAAGGGAATGGCTGGCGTATCTTTTTTGCGGCATCTCGCGAACTTTTGTCGGGCTAACGAGACGTGTATCGTTCGTGATGCAAAAGGGAACATTGATCGGGACAAGACTTTGGTACTCGAAAGTCGACGAGAAGTATGGCTGATGATCCAGCAGCACTTCAATCTCTCTCCAACCCAGTTGCTCGCCCTCTATGATGGCAGCGACGTATTACCAGAAGACGAGGAAGACTAATGGCAGGCGAAGCAGAAGCAGCCGCGGCAGCAGCCGCAGCAGCCGCAGCGGCGGCAGACGTGAATGCTTGGGCAAAAGATGTACCGCCTGAGATCAGTGGCAAATGGACTGAGAAGGGCTACTTCAAGACTGATCCGGTAACGAAGGCACCGGTCGCGGTCGATCCTAAGACTGTGGCCATCGAGGCGACGCGCGCTTATCTGTCGGCTGAGAGCCTGATTGGTGGCGATCCGAACTTGATGATCCGGTTGCCCAAGTCCGCAACCGAGCCCGGTTGGGATAAGGTCTGGGCGAAGCTCGGGGCTCCTGATAAGCCGGAAGGATACGACTTCACCGCAGTCAAGGGTGCGGATGGTAAACCTATCGCCCAGTCACTCGCGGACGCGATCCGCAAGGTGGCGTTCGATACGCATTTGCCAAAAGATGCGGTGACATCGCTCGCTGATGCTGTTGTCAAGCAGCAAGAGGCTGCGGCGACTGCGACTGCGCTGGAGCGTAACACCAAGCTTCTTGCGCAGCGCGAAGCACTCAAGACCTCATGGGGGGCCGACAAGTACGAGGCCAAGCTGTTCGCAGCAAAGTCGGCCGCGGCGGCGCTCAAGGTCACGAAAGAGCAACTCGATGCGCTACAGGAGAACATCGGGTACGATGGCGTCATGCAGATGTTCCTCGACATCAGCACCAAGATTGGTGAGGACAAGTTTGTGGATGGCAACCCGGGTGGCAACACTCCGAACCTCATGACTAAGGATCAGGCGAAGGCCGAACTTGCCAAGCTCAAAGCGGACAAGGCTTGGGGTCTCCGGGTGCTCAATGGGGACGTGGAAGCCCTGAAGCAAAGCAAGGCATTGGCCGCAATTATCGCGGGTGACGATACTCTTGACAGCCGGCAGAGGGCAGGAAAATGAGGGCAATGATCCTAGGGGCGTGTCAGGCAATTATATTTATTGCTTTTATTGCTTGTATGGGTGATCTCCTTTTGGACCTCTTGCACTGGGTTGGAAAATAGTTTAAAGAGGGTGCTTGACAATAATCCTAGGCAGGATTAATATCCCAAACATAGACGGCCCCCTGTTCTTTGGATACGGCCCGAGCGAAGGCATCCATCGAACAGCGGGCCGTTCCCATGTCTGAGAACCTCTTTCAACTTTTTACGACCCAGTTTTCGACGAACCTGGAATTGCTGCTTCAGCAAAAGGGTTCTAAGCTGCGCGGCTCCGTCCGCGAGGGCTTCCATGTCGGCAAGCTGGCGTCTCCGATTAACCAGATCGGTGCTATCCAGTTGCAGCAACCTTCCGGTCGCGGTGCCCCAATGGGCCGTGTTGACGCGGAGTTCACTCGTCGGTGGGTCTTCCCGCAGCCGGGCGATTTGCCGCAGCAAATTGATAGCTTCGATGAACTTGAGACTATCGTCGATCCCAAGTCCATGTACGCGGAGAACGCGGCTTACGCGGTCGGCCGCGCTTGGGATGATTGTCTGATTGCGGCTGCGACGGGCACGGCGCAGATCGGCACGGACGGTGCGAGCCTCTCGTCCGAGACTTTCAATACCACGAACTTCCAGGTGGCGAGCACTTTTGGTGCCTCGTCTGCCTCTGGTTTGACCATCGCCAAGATGATCGAACTGCGACGCATTTTCCGCCACTACCACGTCGATCTTGAGAACGACCCGATCTGTCTCGTGATTGGCTCGCAGCAGGAGAGCGATCTTCTGAACCAAGTCGAAGTGGTCTCCACCGAGTTTAACGATCACCCCGTCCTCGTGGATGGCAAGGTGACGAAGTTCCTCGGGTTCGAGATTAAGATGACGGAGCGGCTCGCTACGGCTTCAAACGTGCGGACGGCTATCGCTTACGCCAAGTCGGGTCTCTATCTCGGTATCTGGAAAGACCTGACCAATCGCGTCTCGATCCGAAATGATATTTCGAGCGAGCCGTTCCAGCTTTACACTTCCACCATGTACGGTGCGACCCGTCTGCAACCCGGCAAGGTTCTTGACGTTCTTTGCTCGGACACCAGCGGCGCGGACATCAACCCGTAAGAGGATACCATGGCATATACCCAAGTTGCTTCCGGCACCCAGACGACTGCTCTTGATGTCACGAACCCGTTTCAGCAGTTGACGATTGGGCAGGGTGCCCCGGCGAAATTGTTTCGTAGTGAGGACCTTGTTGCGGTCCCGCGCACTGGTTTTGGTACACTCGACAACTACGTTCGGCTGTGCCGGTTTCCGAGTAACGCGATCATCAAGAAGGTCGAGTTGTTCTCGGACTTGTCGCTTGTGGATGGCGGTACGTCTTCGACTGCGCTTGTCCTCTCAGTCGGCGTGATCTTCAGCGATAGTACGATTGACGGGACACCGCTCGCGTACCAGAACACCCAGCCGACTACGCTCGGTATCGCTGGTGGCGCCACTACTCCCGGTACTACGGTCGCGATTGGTGGCACCAGTGCGAACTACATTTTCGGCACCATCACGGCTCTCTCGACTACGGGCTCGTTCTCTGGCGGCACGAAGAATGGTATCAGTACCGGTTCTGGCACTCTGTACGGCGGCGACATCACCTTCAATGGTGCTATCGCGACCTACGGTACAGCGCTGGTCCTCACACAGACCCCGCTCGTTCAGTTGTTCAACTTCCGTGATGGGCAGAATAACCCAATCACGAAGCTGGGTATGATGGACCTGATCGTGGTTGCCACGACCCCGTATAACACTCAACCGGCCGCTGGCTACAATCTTTACGGCATCGTCACTTATGCACTCGGGTAAGCCATGACCGCAGTTTGCATCTCGTCCACTCGGGGCTGTAACCAGTTCAACACGGCGAACTATACAATCGCGACATCCGCCCCTACTTCGACGTTTGACTTTGAGTTTCGGTACAATTTGCTTGACCAGAACTCGAAGCCCATCACGAAGAAGGACTTGTATAAGTTCTTGTGGGTTCTGATCATGGAACTTGTCAAGGGCGGGAAGCTGACGCCCTCGTTCTTCCAGACCGCGGTGAATGGCACGAACTTTGTCGGGCCTCAAATCTAAGAGAGGCTCCCCATGCTCGTTTATAATTACCGGCCGGCTGGGAATGGGCAATTCGCTCTGGCTGTAACTACCAACACACAATTGACTGTCCCTCCGGGTGCCATTGGTGCCTACATTACTGTGGAGGGCGCGAGCGTCCGCCGCACCAGTAATGGTGAGAGCGCATCCACGACTGTTGGCACGCTGTTCGTGTCCGGGGCTCAGTGGGCTGATTTTGGCCCACTGGATACTTACAAATTCACTGCTGTTTCGGGATCGCCCACGCTCGATGTGGAGTATTTCAAGTGAGTTCTTTCTTTGGGCCGGAAAGTGTTGCCGGAGGTGGAGGCGGGGCGCCGAGTGGTGCAGCGGGTGGTGGTCTTTCAGGCACCTATCCTAATCCGACAGTTGCGACGAATGCAAACCTTACTGGCCCAATTACGTCGGTCGGTAATGCTACATCTATCGCAAGTCAAACTGGCACTGGCACTAAATTTGTTGTGGATACGAGCCCAACTCTTGTGACACCCATATTAGGTGTTGCGACCGCGACTAGCATAAACGGAAATGCAGTAACGACTGGAACGGGGACGCTCACTCTTGGCTCGGCAACATTGAATGCTGGCGTAGGCGGTACACTCGGGTCGAATGCGTTTACCTCGACTGCGTATCTCCCTCTTGCCGGTGGAACACTCACCGGATTAATTAACGAGACTGTAGCGGGCTCGGTTTTTGGTGCGGTCAATACCGGGACGGCTGCAATAACCATAACCAATCAAACGACCGCACTCCCCGCTCCCGTTAACACAAATGGCGTTCAAATTGTGGGCAGTGGAACGGGAGTGGGAAACAATCCGGCTGTAGAGCTTACGGCCTATTCTGGGCTTACCAACATAAATTTTCGACTAGCTGGCGGCTCAATAGGAACTCCCGCCGTTACGATCAATCAAAAAACCATCGGAGGTCTTGCTTTCTATGGTTACGATTTAACGAACGGCTTTATGATTAATGCCAACTATCTAGTGCAAAGTCTCGGTACTTTTTCTACATCTAACCACGGCACACTGCACGAATGGTTTAGCACAGCGCAAAATTCCACATCCATGGTGTCAACAATGGTTCTCTATCAGGGCCTTTGGGTAGGTCCTGGATCAGGATCGAGTGATCCGGGGATTGGCAATCAGCAACTTACTGGTCGCATTGGCCTTGGCTCGACAACGCTTCCAGTGGGCCAAGCAGGCGATATTGCTCAAATCAAAGAAACCGATGCCGCTGCTGCGCCGGGTGCAGGCTACGCCGTTCTAAAATGGGTCGCAGGGACAAATAGTGGGACCGGGAAACTAATTTGCTACGCCGGAACATCCACTACTCCGGTTACTATTGTGGATAACGTAGGGGCTGGGTTCTAACATGGCAGGACCAACAACGCAAGCTGTTAATTCCCCCGCACAATCGAGTGGTAACCTGATGGCTCGGGCTGTCGATCTGCACACCGCGACTGGTGATGTAGCGACTATTTCCATTCCGTCCTGGGTGACGGCCTACCAGATCACTGCGTTTAAAGTCACTAATTTCTCAGCTACTCCGGTACTGGCTTCGATTGGTCTCTTCACCGGAGCAAACGCAACCGGGACTACCGTAGTTACTTCCGCGACAATGACTGGAGGCACTTCGTCAAGCGTTGTGCTTTTACAGACCATTGCTTCGTCGGCTCGGTTGACAGCCTCCACGCTTTTTATTAATTTGAGTGTAGCAAACGTCGCGGCGTTGACTGCTGATTTTAAGGTGGTCATTGAAGACTTGTCTTAACTAGTATCTCTCAAACTAAGGAACGAAAATGCAAAACTACACGATCACCCTGACTGCTGAAGAACTCAACCAAGTCGGTGCGGCCCTCTCGGATAGGCCATTCAAGGAAGTCGCTGGATTGCTTGGGAAGATTAACCAGCAAGTGTTGAAACAGAATACCCCGCCTGTGCCAGTCGAGGCTCCTGCGGGGGAGTAACCTCTCGGAGCTAATATGGCGGTCACTAAACTCTACGATCTTGCACGGATGACGACTGCAACGACCGGGAACGGTACGCTCACGCTTGGGCTACCGGTTCCGCCGTATCTGTCGTTTGCCGGGGCGGGCGTACAGGATGGCGATACTGTTCGTTACGCCATCTACGACCCGACAAATGGTGGATCGGAGATCGGCACTGGCGTCTATACCGCGAGCGGCACGACCCTAACTCGCGTTCCCACGAGTTCGACCAATGGAAATGCCGCGATCTTCTTGTCTGGCTTGGCCCAGGTGTTTATCACTGCATCCAAGTTGGACTTTTATCCGGCTAATGATACTTCTGCTGTTTCTGGGGTTGCGACTACTTTTTTCAACCCAAGCTACTACAGTGTGCTATCAGGCGGTGTTGGTATTGTTGAGCGTGTGAACCGTGGTTTATTTGGGGTAGCGGCTTTACAATCTAGTGACATTAGTAACACGTCGCCTTATCTTCCAACGACCCCTACATGGCCTGATACTCTTTTGCAGGCGGCATTTGTTGGTCTTACTCAAGTGGCGTCCATAAGTTCTATTGGTGACCAAGCAATTTTAGGAGCATCGCGGGCTTCTGACTGGCGAGCTTGGGCCGGGAGCGCGGCTGAAGGGACAATTGGCGTTACTGGCATTGGCTATAATGATGACACTTTAAGTTTGGTGACAAATAATACTACTGCATCCGGGAATGCTACACTTCATTTTGTTTCGGTGCCCGGCTATGTAACTGCTGGTATGTTAATTTCGGATATAACTACTCCGAGTGTTATCGCGGTTGGGAGAAAAGTTTTATCAACTACGAGTACTACCGTTGTCATGGACGGGAATGCTTCTGGTGCCGGCGTTGGCAGCGGAGACACGATTGTTTTTGGGGCAGGTTCGGTCGCTCTTGGATTTTTAGGTCTGGGTATCCGTGGCGCCCATGTCGGGGGTGAAACTCTTGGCGCTCAATTTGATGCTTGTAATTCCGGATCAGTCGTGGATCAAACTCCATTTAGTTCGGCGGTTGGAGCAACTTTTTCGGCTGGATTTACTGCGGGTGCTGAAGCTCCCGCGGTGGCAAATACTACCGCGGCGTTCTATATTGGCTATGGAGACACAATTTCGCTTCGACACCGAAAAGGTATTTTATTTCTGGAGCATTCTCTCGATACCGGTCTAGGAGCCGGTGGGGATGGAATGGCGATGCAATTTGCGCGAGGCATGTCTCTTCATTGGGCAAATAGTACCCCCGGTACAGACGCGGAGATTTGGGGAGATGCAAATGGATTTCGGATAGCAGCTACGGCTATGTCCCTCAATACGAGTGCTCCTCTCGTGGCTTCTGGTTATGGAATTTTTACTACAGACGGCAGTTCTGGATCAATTGCTTCTTTCAATGTGAACGGGACGGAGACGTTCAGATTACAAGTTGTTCCTAACAATGTTCAAATTGTCGGGACGGGAAGTTCTACGACCCTTTCTTTTACCACAAATGGTGGAACGTCCCTTAATTATACCGCTTTTCCTTCTAGTGGTAATTTCATGGGAGCCAGTCCGTCTGATCCGGGGGCGAATAATTTAGCTATCGCTGGTGCGCTCCTTATAGGTAGCTCTAGTCTTTCGTCTGGTGTTCAAGATTTAGAAATTACAAATTTCAGTTTGGCAAGCGGCAATTTATCCGCATTTTATGGCCAATCTGTTACGAGTGTTGTTATGAGCGACTTTGAATTTTTTAATGAAGGAGTTATAACAACTGGTGTTGACAGCGGGGCTACTCGGGCCGTCGCAAGGCAATTGGGTTCATCTTATTTTAGCTATCCGGCTAGTACACATGGGGCTGCTATTCGGGCTTCGGAGCATCAAACTTTGCGGGGGGCGGGGGTTCCGTTTGCTCAGACTTGGGGACAAGAAGTTGGGGTGCATAATGCTTCTCCGAATACTTTAGGATTGCCTTATGTCAGTGCTGGCATTAACATCGGTTCTAGTCATACCGGATGGCTGAATGCTCCAATAACTTTGACTGGTACTACGAACAATACTAATGTTATCACCGGGCTGTCCTCTACGGCAGGACTACTCGTTGGGATGACTGTGAGTGGCACAGGTATTCCCATTCCTACTGCTCCGTCTGGATTAGGGCAACCCGGTGAAGTCTATACTACGATTACCAGCATTGATAGTGCCACTCAAATCCACATTAGCGCGGCTGCTACTAATAGCGCAACAGAAACTCTAACTTTTGGCGCGGCTGTTCGTAATGATTATGGTATAATTATTGGTGGGGAAGATGGCTTTTGTCGTATGATGACATATTTTGATACCAATAGTTCAACTGTTTTGTGGGATGTAGATCAATTTGGTAATCAATACACTAAAGGGGCTATCACCACACCATTCGCGAATTTGACAGTGTACACTGTAACTACTTTGCCATCGACTGGTCGCGCGATAGGATCAGTCGCTCTTGTATCGGATGCTACAAGCAATGTTCTTATAGGCACGGGTGGTGGCTCAGCTTATGCTCTAGTAACGTGGACTGGCTCTGCTTGGGTGGCTGTGTAATGCTCGGACAAGGAAATCTCGGTGAACTGGCGTTAGGACAGATTGGTGGTAGCGAGTTTCCACTCCCGCTCCCGCCTACGTTCATTCGTAATGCCGCCGCGATACTTGACCGCATTCGCGGTAGTAACGCGATCCTATATCAAGCCAGGTCTGGTGCATCAGTGCTCGACCGGATACGCTCGACACCCGGCCGGCTCACGGAGTAATCCATGCCTTTTCTCGACAGTCTTGACATAGCCAATCGCGCGCTCCAGCACTGTGGGGTCAACCCGATCTTGAGTGTGACGGAGGACACAACCAATAACAACGAAATCTCCGCGGTTTATGACAAGG
>Ga0209422_1000346_pt1 | contig 11278 bp, 14 predicted proteins | sample BlaSpr_A8_OM2_M3_FD_187983 | JGI IMG/M metagenome (GOLD analysis project Ga0209422, IMG submission 187983) | Forest soil microbial communities from Thunder Bay, Ontario, Canada - Black Spruce, Ontario site 2_A8_OM2_M3 (SPAdes) (version 2) | ecosystem: Environmental > Terrestrial > Soil > Boreal... | reverse complement strand
CACCCGCCTTCGCTTCGCGAAGGCACCCTCTCCCACAAGGGGAGAGGGTACCAACTACATCGGTTAACCGTTCACGCCTTGCCTATTCGCTCAACGAGATGCGCACGCGAGGGTGCAGGGTCAAACCGATCGGCGAAATATTGCGTTTCGTTGGCCACCAGTCCTTCGCGGAATTCCATGACACTCACGGCGTAAGATGGTATGCCGTCATAGCTGAGTACGAATTCAGTGACCCAAAGATCGCCGCTGCCGATAATTCGCCGGACCGTAAAACGCTTCTTGTTCGGCTGGACGAATCGGCTCTCTTGAATGTTCTGCCGACCGCGGATCCGCTCGCCCGATTGCGGATAATCAAGCACAGCATCGTCGCGGTAGATTTCATGTTCGGCCTTGAAATCGCTCGCGTCCGAAGCATCCCAATGGCGCTCCAGCGCCACCCGCACGGTTCGATCATCCATCTCAAATCTCCCGCCTGCGCTTCCGGCGATGATTTTGGGATCGCTGGATTCACTGTGCCGTATGCTATTGCCGATCGCGCCAGTCGTGTGTCGCCTCACGATGGGGGCGATTGTGGTTTGGCTTGAGGATACGCCAGTGGGGAGCCTGCGACAATCTGCGGATTTCGTCGGCCAATGGCGCGACTTGATGACCGGCGTGCGTGCCGATGAGCTCACGCCTTGTCGTAGGTCAGGCCACGCTCGAACCTCCGCGCGACGAGCGTGGCTGGAAACAGGATCGCAAAATAGATCAGCGCCACGATGGTATAGACTTCCAGCGGCCGGTAGGTTTCGGCGTTGATCAAGGTGGCGTTGTAGACGAGGTCGGGCACGGCAATCACCGACACCAGCGAGGTGTTTTTCAGCTGCGTCACCGACTGGTTGACGTAGGGCGCCAGCATCGGTTTCAGCGCCTGCGGCAGGATCACCAGCCGCAATACGCGCCAGGGTCCGAGCCCGAGCGCGCGGGCGGCGTCCCATTGTCCGCGATGCACGCTCTCGATGCTGCCTCGCACGATCTCGGCATAGAACGCCCCGCCATAGAGCGACAGCACGGTGACGGCGGCGACGTTGGCCGGGATGTTGACGCCGATCACGACCGGAAAGGCGTAATAGAACCAGATGATTTGAACCAGCAGCGGTGTGCAGCGGAACAGTTCGATATAGGCGATCAGCAGCCAGTCGATCACCGGCCAGCGCCGCAGGCGGAGGATGCCGACCACTAATCCGATCGAGGTTCCGAGCAGCACGGTGCTGACCGTGTAGGCGAGCGTCCAGCCGAGGCCGAGCCAGAACAAGTGGCTGTATTTACCGAGGATCGCAAAATCCCAAACGTAGTGCATGTCTGCTCCCGTTTACGGCGACCCTCTTGCCTTCGCGGCCATCAGAGGTAACGGCCGGGCGAAAACGCCGTTGCGTCGAACGGCGGCGCGGTTCCGGCGATCATCGCCGCGATCGCAGCCCCCGTGGCAGGCCCGGTCGTGAACCCGATGTGCTGGTTGCCGAACGCAAGCCACAGGCCGGAATGCCGTGGCGCCGGCCCGATCATCGGCAGGCTGTCGGGCAGCGTCGGCCGCGCCCCGCGCCAGGGTTCGCCCACCGGCTCGCCGAATTCGAGCGCGCCGCGCGCGACCGGGATCACGGCATCGAGCTGGGCGAAGGAGGACGGCGCATCGCGGGAGGTCAGTTCGACGCCAGAGGTGACGCGGATGCCCTGCTCCATCGGCGTCATCAGAAAACTGCCTTCGGCGTCATGGATCGGACGGTGCAGGGGACGCGCCGGGTTCGGCTTGAACTCCCGATGGTAGCCGCGCTCGAAGGCCATGGGAACGCGATAGCCGAGCGGCCGCAACAGGTCCGGCGACCAGGGCCCGAGCGCGACCACGACATGGCGCGCGGAAATCGCGTCATTCGCCAGCGCCACGCGCCAGCCTTCGCCGTCGGGCACGATCGCCCTGATGTCGGACTGGCGGATCTCGCCGCCTGCACCCGAAAACATCCGCGCATAGGCCTTGACCACTTCGCCGGGCGAATCGACGGAAGCCGTCTGGGTGTGCAACAGGCCGACCTTGTAGACCGGCAGGATGTTCGGCTCGAGCGCGGAAATCGCCTGGCGGTCGAGGATCCGGCTGTCGATGCCGTATTCGGCCAGAAAGGCCTGCTCTTCCTTTGCTGCGGCGAGGGCGTCGCTGCGCCACGCCTTCAGCCAGCCGGTTTCGCGAATGCGATGCGCCGCATCCGCTTTCACGATCCATTCCCGATGCAGTTTCAGCGAGGCGCCGATCAGGCCGTGCAGTGCCGCCGCCCGCGGCTTGACGCGAGACGGCGCCGCATTGGCGAGGAAGCGAACGATCCAGTCGATATTCGCCATCGCCCAGGCCGGATCCCAGCGCAGCGCCGCGTGCCGGTTGGTCAGGTAAGCCGGCAGCGCCTTAAAGAGCGACGGCTTGTTGAGCGGCAGGATCGAGCCGCTTGAGAGAATGCCGGCATTGCCATAGGAGGTTTCGCTGCCGGGCTCGCGCCGGTCGACGAGGATGACCGAAAGCCCGCGCTGCCGCGCGGCATAGGCCGCCGATACGCCGACGATGCCGGCGCCCAACACGATCACATCAGCTGTTTGATTTTCCGGCATCGCCCCACCAATAAGAAAACACTACATCAGAGTAAGCCCGCCATCGACTGGCAACACGGCTCCCGTCACATGTCCAGCCTCCGGCGACAACAGGAAGGCGACCGTTGCCGCCACCTCGTCGGGTTCGGCCAGTCGCGACAGCGGATTGGCCTTGGCGGCCGATTGCCAGCTTTGCGCGTCCAGCGCGCCCATTCGCCCGGCGTCCTTGCGGGTATAGCCGGGCATCACGACATTGGCGGTCGCGCCCGCGCTTGCAAGCTCGATCGCAAGGCACTTGACCAGCGCTTCCAGCGCGGCCTTGGCTGCTGCCGACGCCGGAAAGGTCGCACCGGGCAAGAACCGATGCGCGACGAAACTGGAGATGGCGACGACCCGTCCCTGCGGTCCGCGCATCAGATCCGGGAGCGCCGTGGCCGCCAATTCGTGAAACGCGGCGGCCATGACCGCGAACGACCGTTCGAGGCCCGCGCGTGGCAACTCCGCGAAGCCGCGCCGATCCGCGAACCCCGCCGCATGGACGATGGCGTCGATGCTGCCGAAGGCGTCGCGGGTCGCGGCGACAAGCCCGGATGCCGTCCCGGCATCGGCGAGATCGCCGGTGTGCCACCCGACTTTCGCGCCGGCGCGCTGGCATTCCGCCGCGACCGCCTTCAATCGCTCGATCCCTGCTGCGTCTGCGCCCTGTCCATGCAGCATCAGGCACTGGTCCTGCTTGGCCAACCGGCGCGCCACCGCGGCGCCGATCCCGATCCCGCCGCCGGTGATGATTGAAACGCGCATCGATCCCAGTGCTTGAAGCCGTCTGACCCCGCGCAAACTATAGGTCCAGCAAGCGCGAAAGCAAACGATGCCGAGGCATTTGCAGGATGATCTGAAAGCGCGCAATCCGAAATTCGCCAAGGTGCCTTTGCAGCGGAGGTCAGAGCGTGGAACAATTTTCCTTTGGACGAATTAACGCACGCGAGCGTCAGAGCAAATAGGCTCGATGACGCAGGTACTTATGTTTTAGTTTGAGGTGTACTCAATCGATGAGCAAGCTGAACAAGCTTCCCACTTGGGCCGACGAAACACATATCCACGCGGTCGTTGAAACCCCTCGCGGAAGCCATTGCAAACTCGAATATGATTCACAGTATCGTGCATTCACGCTTGCAAAGCCGTTATTGGCCGGACTGACCTATCCCTATGATTGGGGGTTCATTCCGTCGACGAAGGCCGAGGATGGCGATCCTCTCGACGTGCTTGTGATCCACGACGCCGGGACCTATCCGGGGCTCCTGCTGCGCTGCAAGCCGATTGGCGTCCTCGAAGTTCTTCAAACCGAAAAGAGCAAGAAGCAAAGGAATGACCGAATATTCGCGGTGCCGGATCGTTCGCCCTTCGAGGGCGATCTGCAGGACGTGCGGCGGCTTCCAGCGCGAGCGGTCGAGGAGCTGGAGAAATTCTTTGAAGCGACTGATGCGCTTGAAGACAAGAAACTGGAATTCCTGGGGTGGCGTGGGCCGGCGCACGCGATCAAGACCATCAAGCGCCTCTCGCTGTAGAGCTGTAATGCCGCGCCAGTGACCCCGGATCGTGCGGCGGTCAGGCCGCTTCCGGTCGATCAAAGCCTGGGAACTCACAACGTCACAAAAGGTTTGATTTTTGCAGCTGCGCTCGTGAGCGCCCTCCCGTGAGGACTCGATGGAATACCTCATTCGCTTTGTGGCCGGTGGTATCGTCGTGTCTGTATTTGCCGTGCTTGGCGACGTTTTGCGGCCGAAAAGCTTCGCCGGCTTGTTTGGCGCTGCGCCTTCCATTGCTCTCGCGACCCTCAGTCTTGCGCTTTGGAAAGAAGGGGCCGACTACGTCTCGATTGAGGGACGATCCATGATCGTCGGCGCCCTGGCGCTCGCATTATACAGTCTCGTCGTCTGCCAGCTGCTGATGCGTCTACGCTGGTCTGCGCTCGCCGCGACGACAAACGCGGGCCTGGTCTGGCTCGCCGTCGTGCTCGTATCCAAACAGCTCCTTATCGGCTAGCCCGTGCTTGTTCGCGCGAAATGGTCGGCCCTCAAGCAAAGCCGTTGGTACGAATATGTCTTGCGCTTTGTGCTGGGCGGGCTGGCGACGACTTTGGCGGGCGCCGTGGCTCAGGTGTTCGGTCCGGAAACGGGCGGCCTGTTTCTGGCCTTCCCTGCCGTCTTTTGCGCGAGCGCGACGTTAATCGAAAAACACGAGCGCGAACGAAAGCGGAAATTGGGACTTTCGGGATACCGGAGGGGAACGGAGGCAGCGGCGCTCGATGCGGTAGGAGCGGGATTGGGAAGCATCGGTCTTGCCGTATTTGGCTTCGGCGTCTGGCTGCTTGCGCCAGCCCTGACGTTCGGAACGTTGGCGGTGGGAGCGCTGGCCTGGATTGTCGTATCAATCCTCCTCTGGCGTTTGCGACGCGACACGCGCACGGTTCGTTCTCGAACCGAAAGACGCTCGTGAGCGAAAACAGTTATCGCATTGCAGCGATCGGTCGCAAGTTGTCTCAAGATATATTGCTTCCCTCATAGGATAGTCGGAGGAGGGGCTGTTGTCTTTGCAGGAGGCAACCATGAATCCTGAGGGAGCAGTATTTTCGCCCGATCTAATCGATTTAATGAAATCGGTCCTGGGGGAAATTACGGCTACGCTACCGGAACCGAAGCGCACATCGACGGTCAAGGCGGAGCTCGCTTCGAAGATACTCGCCTGCGCCGCAAGAGGGGAGCGAGACCCGCTGGCGCTCAAGACAGCTGCTCTCTTGGCTCTGGTGGAGTGCTCACACTATTCGCATGATATCTCGCCAGAGCGCCGAGCCGTCTAACCCCCCAGATCGCAGGCAGGTTAGCCAACGGGTCGCGCGAATGCGCGCCCGATGATAGACTCCGCGGACCCGCCATTGCGTCCATGGTCGGCGGATTGCTTTCGTCACGCGGGCGCCGCCCGCTATGTCTCGCGGTGCCGGTGCGGATCGTACTTCGAGAGCACGTCTTTGAGGTAATCCCGGCTCTTCCATTCCGGCGGCGGCGGCTCGTAGCCGGGTCGGGGAACGAACGGATTCGCCGGCACAGCCGCGGAAGCACCCATCAGGTCTGGAACGTAGCGCGGGCAGTTTGGGAAGATCTCGCATTTGACGCGCACGACGACTTTCGCGCCGTGATGCCCGGCAAGCGTTTCCACGCCGTCGTGGATCGTTGCCTTGCCGCGGATACGCGTGCGAAACGTCTTGCCGTCCAGGCGCACGAACAGCAGCCCGATGTTCGGGTTGCGGTGAATGTTGCCGAGGGTGCGGTACATGTTGTTGCCGTCGTATTCGGGGTACTCGAGCGTGTCGGGCCCGGTGATTCTGACGAAGCCGGGATCGCCCGAACGCATCGAACAATCGACGTTGTCGCGATAGCTCGTCGCGATGAAAAAGAATCGCGCCTCCTCGATCAGCTTGCGGTCCTGCTCCCAGAACTCGAAGTGGAGGCGATGCTTCTCAAGGCCGTCGGCGACACGGCGGCCGTCGAAGCGGTCCTGCAGCTCACGCATGCCGTCGTGGTAGAAGGGGGCGCGGTCGATCGGGTCGGTCATGGGGCCTCGGCGCTGATTTGCGGCATGTCTTGCTTCATAGCAGACCGCCGCCCCCTACGCGACGGGCCAGATGCGCCCGGCACGCTGCTCGACGGGCAAATCGACATTGGGATGGTGCTACGCCGCCCAAAGCCGCCGGATCAGCGGCATGAAGAAAATGGCGACGTTGATGACAAAGCCGATGTTCCACAGGATCGACCGCAGCCGCGGGCGATCGCCAATATAGGTGAAGACATAGGCAACCCGCACGATCAGGAACAGCACGGCCAGTTCGTTGATCAGCCCCTGCGGGCTGTTGCGAAATTCCGCCAGCAAAACCGCTGTTGCGAAGAACGGAAAGGCCTCGATGCCGTTTTGATGCGCGCCCAGCGCGCGGGCGCGCAGCGGGTCGCCGTAGAAGGCCGGATCGCGCGGTTTGGAATTGTCGTAGCGGCGAAAGCCGATCCACTTGATCGGCACGATCGTCACCAGATAAAGCACCAGCGCTCCGAAAACGCACCATTCGGCGATCGTCATGGCTTTCCCCAAAACCGCGGCATATTGTTGGAGCATGATCTTATCGGAAAACCGGTACCCACTTTTCCCGATCATGCTCGGCTCGACAATATCGAACCAGCCCTTATCTTGACAAGGATACCCAACGGACCTCATGACAGCGGTCATTCCCACCGAGAGAGCAAAACCCGGCGCCGGCATCGGGCCGCAGCGTGTCGGCGTGCTGCTGGTCAATCTCGGCACCCCCGACACCGCGGACACCAAAGGCGTGCGGGTCTATCTCCGGGAATTTTTGAGCGATCCCCGGGTGATCGAGGATCAGGGGCTGAAGTGGAAGCTGATATTGAACGGCGTCATCCTGCTCGTCCGTCCACCCCGCAAGGCGCGCGACTACCGCAAGATCTGGAATACCGGGAACAACGAATCGCCGCTGAAGACCATCACCCGCGCGCAATCGGAAAAACTCGCTGCTGCGATCGCCGACCATGACCATGTCGCGGTCGACTGGGCGATGCGCTACGGCAACCCGTCGATATCCTCGCGCATCGCGGCATTGACGGCGCAGGGCTGCGACCGGCTCCTGGTGGTGCCGCTCTATCCGCAATATTCGGCGGCGACGTCCGCGACCGTCTGCGACGAGGTGTTCCGCGTGCTGGCCGGGATGCGTGCGCAACCGACGCTGCGGGTCAGCCCGCCCTATTACGACGACCCCGGTTATATCGAGGCGCTGGCGGTCTCGATGTCAGTGCATCTGGCGACGCTGCCGTTTGCCCCGGAGCTGATCGTCGCCTCGTTCCACGGCATGCCGCAGAAGTACGTCGACAACGGCGACCCATACGAGAAGCAATGCATCGCCACCATCGATGCGTTGCGGAAGCGGATGGGGCTCGGTGCCGCCAAACTCCTGCTCACCTTCCAGTCCCGCTTTGGCTTCGACGAGTGGTTAAAGCCTTACACCGACCAGACCATGGAGCGGCTGGCGAAGGAGGGCGTGCGGCGCATCGCGGTGGTGACCCCCGGCTTCTCCGCCGATTGCCTGGAAACGCTGGAGGAAATCGCGCAGGAAAACGCCGAGATATTCAAGCACAATGGCGGCGAGCAGTTTGCCTACATCCCCTGCCTGAACGACGGCGAGTCCGGCATGGACGTCATCCGCCAGCTGGTGCTGCGCGAGCTGCAGGGCTGGATATGACGGCAATTCCCGCCAATGTTCAGTCGCCGTACATCTGGCGGCCGGCAAACTCAACCATAGCTATATTCGGCAAGCACGGCTGAACCGGCGCGGCCGGTATGCAGACAAATAAGCGTGCGCCCGGACGCATTTCGTGCCGGGCATTGGGAGGATTTATGACCGGTTTTGATATTTTCGCCATTGCGCTGGTGCTGCTGGTGATCTTCACGCTGTTTGCCGGCATCAAGACGGTGCCGCAGGGCTACGACTGGACCATCGAGCGGTTCGGCAAATACACCCGCACGCTGGCGCCGGGGCTGAACATCATCGTCCCCTATTTCGACCGCGTCGGCCGCAAGATGAACATGATGGAGCAGGTGATCAGCATTCCGGAGCAGGAGGTGATCACCAAGGACAACGCCACCGTGACGGTGGACGGCGTCGCGTTCTTCCAGGTGTTCGATGCGGCGAAAGCGAGTTACGAGGTCTCCAATCTCAATCAGGCGATCATCGTGCTGACCATGACCAACATCCGCTCGGTGATGGGCGCGATGGACCTCGACCAGGTGCTGTCGCATCGCGACGAGATCAACGAGCGCTTGCTGCGCGTGGTCGACGCCGCGGTGTCGCCATGGGGGCTGAAAGTCAACCGCATCGAGATCAAGGACATCGTGCCGCCGGCCGACCTCGTCGAGGCGATGGGCCGCCAGATGAAGGCCGAGCGCGTCAAGCGCGCCGACATCCTGCAGGCCGAGGGCCAGCGGCAGTCGGAAATCCTTCGTGCGGAAGGCGCCAAGCAGGGCCAGATCCTGCAGGCCGAAGGCCGCCGCGAGGCGGCGTTTCGCGACGCCGAGGCGCGCGAGCGTTCAGCCGAGGCCGAGGCCAAGGCAACCCAGATGGTCTCTGAGGCCATCGCCAAGGGCGATGTCGCCGCGCTGAATTATTTTATCGCCGACAAATACATCAAGGCGTTCGGGCAGCTGGCGGATTCGCCGAACCAGAAGATCATCATGCTGCCGATCGAGGCGGTGAGCATCCTGGGGTCGCTCGCCGGCATCGGCGAGATCGCGAAAGCGACGTTTGGCGAAAGCGCGGCATCCGCCGCGGCCGCCGCGCGGCGTGCATCGGTGCCGAGCGCAGGCGCCGTGCCGCCGGTGCCGCCGCCGAGCTAGAGTTGATCCGGAGGATCAAGAGATGAGCGAGATGTTTGTCACGCTGGGCACCTGGAACTGGCTGATTTTCGGCGTCGTGCTGATGGCGCTGGAATTGGTCGCGCCCGGCGTGTTCCTGTTCTGGCTCGGGCTGGCGGCATTGCTGGTCGGGCTGGTGTCGTTTGCGATCGATCTGTCCTGGCAGACGCAGCTCCTGTTGTTCGCTGTGTTTGCCGCCTGCGCGGTGCCGCTGTGGCGGCGCCTCGCGCGTTCCGGCACGGCGGTGAGCGCGAGCAACCCGTTCCTCAACAAGCGCGCCGACGCGCTGATCGGCCGGGTGTTCACGCTGGAAAAGCCGATCATCGACGGCTCGGGCACGGTGCGGATCGACGATACGATCTGGCGCGTCGCCGGCCCCGACACGCCGGCTGGCAGCCGGGTGAAGATCGTACAGGCCGACGGCGCCAGCTTGACGGTGGCGGCGGCGTAGTTTTGCCTCTCCCCGCCTGCGGGGAGAGGTCGGATTGCCAACGGGTCGGCGCAAAGCGCCGCCCGATGATAAACTCCACAATCCGGGTGAGGGGGGTCTCCGCGCATTCAGTGTTCGCGGAGGCAGCTCACCCCAACCCTCTCCCCGCGAAGTGCGGGGCGAGGGAGAAGTGGTCAGAGCGCCTTGCTCCAGCGCTCGGCGAAGCGATGCAGCGGCAGGAAGGTTTCGTGCAATTCGCGGCCCATTTCGGTGAGGCGATATCCGCCGGCCGGAACAAGCTCGACAAGGCCGGCCTCGCGCAGCTCCGACAGGCGCGCCTGCAGCACCGTGGGGGATGCCTCGTCGCAGGCCGCGCGAAGCGCGCGCGAGGTCAAGGGCTCGCCGCGCAGCTCCCACAGGATCCGCAACGACCAGCGCCGGCCGAGCAGGTCCAGCAGCACCATGATCGGCCGGCCTGTCCTGGAACCGCGGACGCGGCGTTTTTTCACGGCTGGCAGCTGTTTCGGCATCCGGTCATCCCTTGCGCAGTGCTACGGATAATGTAGCATATCGCTACTATTATTGTAGCACGGGAGTCCGTCATGTCACGCATCGCGCCGCTGCAGCCGCCTTACGCGCCGGAAATCCAGGGGCAGTTCGACCGCATCATGCGCGGTGCGCCGCCGCTGACGTTGTTTCGCGTTGTCGCCGCCAATGCGCGGGCCTGGGAGAAATTCCGCGCCGGCAGCCTCTTGGACCGAGGGCCGCTGTCGTTGCGCGAGCGCGAGATCGTGATCGACCGCACCTGCGCGCGGACGGGATGCGAATACGAATGGGGCGTGCATGTCGCGGCCTTCGCGGCTGCCGCGCACCTCACCGAGGAGCAGGTCCGCGCCACCGTGGTTGGGGCTGCCGACGCGCCGTGCTGGTCGGCGGCCGAACAGGCCTTGATCGCAACCGTCGATGCGCTGCATGCCCGCGCCACGCTCGATGATGCCGAATTCAAGGCGCTGGCGGCGCATTACGACGAGGCGAAGATCTTCGAGATCATCCTGCTCTGCGGCTTCTATCGCACCGTGTCGTATCTCGCCAACGGGCTCGCCCTGCCGCTGGAAGCGAATGCGGCGCGGTTTCCGACCAAGTAGCCGTCATTCCGGGGCGCGTCGAAGACGCGAACCCGGAATCTCGAGGTTCCGGGTTCGCGCTAACGCGCGCCCCGGAACGACGGAGGCCCTACGCCACGCCCGCGCGCAGCACGTCGTGGACGTGGACGATGCCGACCGGTTTCTTGCCCTCGGCGACGATCAGCACCGTCACCGCCGGCTTCGACGATTCGACGCTCTCGCGCATGAATTCGGTCGCGAGCATGCCGGGGGCGATGGTCCTCGGATTTTTGGTCATGACTTCATCGACCAGCGCCGTCATCAGGTCGGGCCGCATGTGACGGCGCAAATCGCCGTCGGTGATGATGCCGGCGAGATCGCCGTCCTTGTCCACGATGCAGACGCAGCCGAATCCCTTGGCCGACATCTCCACCAGCGCGTCCGACATCTTCGTGCCGATCGGCTTGATCGGGATCGCGTCGCCGACATGCATGATGTCGCGGACGAATTTCAGCATCGCGCCGAGCTTGCCGCCGGGATGGAAATTGGCGAACTCCAGCGCGGTAAAGCCGCGGCCTTCGAGCAGCGCGATCGCCAGCGCGTCGCCGATCGCGGCCTGCATCAGCGACGACGTGGTCGGCGCCAGATTGTGCGGGCAGGCTTCGCGCGCCTT
>Ga0209422_1000344_pt1 | contig 11293 bp, 10 predicted proteins | sample BlaSpr_A8_OM2_M3_FD_187983 | JGI IMG/M metagenome (GOLD analysis project Ga0209422, IMG submission 187983) | Forest soil microbial communities from Thunder Bay, Ontario, Canada - Black Spruce, Ontario site 2_A8_OM2_M3 (SPAdes) (version 2) | ecosystem: Environmental > Terrestrial > Soil > Boreal... | reverse complement strand
CCAGGATGACGTCGATTGCCTCGGCAAAAATCTTGTTGCGGTCCTCGTCGAGAATTCCGATCGCCTCGGAATCGGATGTGAGCGCACCCGGGCTGATGCCGAAGATAAAGCGGCCTTGCGCCAGGTGGTCGAACATCGCTGCCTGCACGGCGGTGAGCACCGGATGGGTCTGCGCGATATTGGTGGTGCCGGTGGCGAGCTTGATGGTCTTGGTGTCGTGGATCAGCGTGGCATGAAACAGCATGCTGTTGGTGATGGTCTCGCAGGCGTCGGTCAGGTGTTCGCCGACGAAGGCATCGTAAAAGCCGAGCTTGTCGGCGAGAATGACGGCCTCGCGGTCCTCGCGCAGGGTCTGCGACCAATCCCGGCCGATGGGATGCACCGGCATGGTGAAGTAACCCAACCGCATTGCCGTCTCCGCCTCGTCTCTCTTGACCCGCAAACTAACCGAGCGCACGCACCGATGCAGCAAATCTTCAGTTACAAAAGCTGGCGCCGCGCCGGCTTCGTAAACCTGATCTAGGCTGTTGATTCAACGGCAATTATCAATTTTGAGAGGGCGAAAATTCCGACCCTCTGCGGCGCGTGGCTTGTCAACGGGAAAACACCGATGTGGCGGCAAGCGCACGAGTTTTGCCCGCTGTTCCCATGCGACAATGGACACCCCGTTTCGGAACCGCCCGGCAAAAGACTAGGTTGGCCGCGCGGCCGTATTCGATTCGGCCAATCTAGCCTTTTGCCGGGGTCCGCCATGCTGCGCTGGTTTCACGCCCTTATGCCGAAGGAGGAGCGCTTCTTCGATCTGTTCGCGCGCCATTCGCAAGCCGTGCTGGCCGGCGCGCAGGCGCTGCGCGCCATGCTGGAGGGCGGCGCGGCGGTCGAGCTCAACTACCAGATCGTCATGGACCGCGAGCACGACGCCGACGACGTCACCCGCGAAGTGCTGATCGCGGTGCGCAGGACGTTCATCACCCCGTTCGATCGCGGCAATATCCGCGATCTGATCACCTCGATGGATAACGCCATCGACCAAATGCAAAAGACCGCCAAGGGCGTGGTGCTGTTCGACGTGACCGAATTCACGCCGCAGATGAAGGACATGGCGGATGTGATCGTGAAATGCGCGCAGTTACAGATAGAAGCTGTGCCGCTGCTGAAATCGATCAGTTCGGAAGCCGGACACATCAGCGACTTGACCGCGCAGATATCATCACTCGAGGGCCGCGCGGATGAACTGCACGATATCGGCCTCAAAGCTTTGTACCAGGTCAATGCCAAGACCAATCCGATGGCCTTCTTTGTCGGCAACGAAGTCTACGATCATCTGGAAAAAGTCGTCGACCGGTTTGATGACGTGGCCAACGTCATGCACGGCATCGTCATCGAACACGTCTGATACTTCCGGGGCTGAACGACGATGGACGCCGCTGCGCTCGCATTGCCATTCCTGATAGGTCTGATCGCCGTCGCGCTTGCGTTCGATTTTCTTAACGGCATGAACGATGCCGCGAACTCGATTGCGACCATCGTGTCCACGCGCGTGCTACGTCCGCAATATGCCGTCGCGTGGGCGGCATTCTTCAACTTCGTCGCGTTTTTGTTTTTTGGGCTGCATGTTGCGGAAACCGTCGGCCGCGGCATTGTCGAGGCCGACGTCGTTAATTCACGCGTGATCTTCGGCGCACTGTCAGGCGCGATCGTTTGGCAAATCGTCACGCAGCGGCTGGGCATTCCCTCATCGAGCTCGCACGCGCTCATCGGCGGCTTGGTCGGAGCGGGGATCGCGAAAGCGGGTATCCACGCAGTTGTGTGGTCCGGCGTCAGTAAAATCGCCGCCGCTATTTTCCTGTCGCCAGGATTCGGTTGTCTGCTCGCATTGCTGCTGATGTTGGTGGTGTCGTGGCTATTCATTCGATTTACCCCCTATGGGGCCGATAATATTTTCCGCCGTGTGCAATTCGTATCGGCGTCATTTTATGCGCTCGGGCATGGCGGCAATGACGCGCAGAAGACGATGGGCATCATCGCGGTCCTGCTTTATTCGCAAGACAGTCTTGGAACGGAATTCTACGTCCCGTTTTGGGTGGTCATCGCATGTCAGATCGCGATGGCCGCCGGCACGCTGGGCGGCGGCTGGCGCATCGTGCGCACGATGGGATCGCGCATCACGCGTTTGACGCCGATGCAGGGCGTATGCGCGGAAACCGCGGGCTCCGTGATGCTTTTCGCGGCAACCAGCTTCGGTATTCCGGTGTCCACAACGCACACGATTACCGGCGCGATCATCGGTGTTGGCGCGGCGAAGAACGTGTCGGCGGTGCGCTGGGCGGTGGCGAAGGAAATCGTGACCGCCTGGATCATCACGATCCCTGCGTCCGGCTTGCTCGCCGCGCTATTCTACTGGCTGTCTGGCTTATTTGGCTAATCAGGCCGCGACGCGGGCGAGGAAGCCCTCGACCTCGTGCCGCAGTTCGGCGGCGGCGGCTTCCACCGCCTGCGAGGCGGACAGCACGCTTTCCGCCGACTCGCGGGTCTCGGTTGCCGCACCGGCGACCTCATCGAGCACGGTCACCACCAGCTTGGCGCCGTCGGCGGCGCTGGTGACGTTCTGTGAAATCTCGCCGGTCGCGGCGCTTTGCTCTTCGACCGCGGCCGAGACAGCGGTGGCGTAACTGTCGATTTCTTCCATGCGGTTCGAAATGCGGCCGATCGCATCCACGGCGCTGCCGGTCGATGTCTGCACCGCGCTGATCAGCTTGGAAATATCCTCGGTCGCTTTGGCGGTCTGCACCGCCAGCGATTTGACTTCCGATGCGACCACCGCGAAGCCTTTGCCGGCTTCGCCGGCGCGCGCGGCTTCGATCGTTGCGTTGAGCGCGAGCAGGTTGGTCTGCCCGGCAATCGTGCGGATCAGCTTGACCACGTCGCCGATCTTCTGCGCGGCCAGCGATAGTATGGTGATTTGCTGATTGGTCCCCTGCGCTTCGTTGACCGCCGCGCGCACGATATTCGTTGTCAGCGTGAGCTGACGGCTGATCTCGCCGATCGATTCGGTCAATTCATCGGTGGCGACCGCGGCGGTCTCCACATTGGTGCTCGCTTCGTTGGAGGCCGACACCGCGCTCTCGGCGCGTTGCGAGGTTTGGCCGGAATTGGCGAGCAGCGTGGTGGCGGTGGAACGCATGGCCATCGCGCCGTCGGTTACCGTGCGCAAGTGGTCCTCAACACGCTGGCGGAACGCGGCGATCGCCTGTTCGATCATGGCGCGCCGCCGCTGCTGCTCCTGCATCGAGGCGCGTTCGCGCTCGGCGTCGCGCCGTTCGGTAATGTCTTCGTGGGTCGCCACCCAGCCGCCGTCCGCCATCGGCCGGTTGATGACGGAGACGGCGCGTCCGTCGGCGGATTTAACTTCGGCGTGGGTTGTCTTGCCGTCCGCCAATGTGGCGGCCAGCTCTTTTCGATATTCGTCGGGGTCGCGCGAGAAGGTGCCGTTGCGAATGCGGAAGTCGAGCAGGTTGGCGAGTGTGCGGCCCGGTTTCACAATCTCGTCGGTGAGTTGGTACAGATCCTTGTAGCGCTGGTTGCAGACCACGAGCCGCTCGTGGCTGTCGAACATGCACAGGCCCTGCGACATATTGTTGAGCGCGACGCGCATACGAAAATTGTGCACTTGCATGCGCCGGGTGAGGACAACGCCGGCGAATAACATCGCCAGCACCGTCGTCAGGCCGGCGGCGAAAGCCGACACTGCGAGTTCGGGCGCCGATGCGACCAATGCGCCGAGTGGCACGAAAAAATGGAACAGCGCGAAACTCGCCGGAAAACAGGCGCAGCCGATCAGTGCAATAAAGCGCCAATCGCGGGAGACTTCTTGGGCAGAGGAAGCTTCGGCCATGATCGTATCCGGATCGCCGGCCAAGCTATTCCCCTACCGGTTGTTTTGCAGTTAATGTCTGGTGACCCAAAAATTAACAAAGGGTGAGTTGGGAGCGGTACGATGCCGGGGACAAGGGCCTTTCTGCTTTGCTGCGCCTGGCTGGCCCTGTTGCCGGCCGCGGCCCGGGCACAAAGCGACTACCCGTCCCGTCCCGTGCGCATTGTGGTCGGCTTTGGACCCGGCTCAGCCACCGACCTCACGGCGCGCGTGTTGGCGCAACGGCTATCGACGACGCTGGGCCAGTCATTCATCGTGGAAAACAAGCCGGGCGGCGGCAGCACGATCGGCGCTGATCTGGTCGCACGCGCACCGAAGGATGGCTATACGCTGCTCATGGGGTCGGTCGCCATCATCATCAACGGATTGCTGCAGCCCGACCAGAAGGTGAATTTCGCCAGCGACTTTGCGCCGATTACGCTTGCGACCGCCTCACCGAATATTCTGGTGGTGCATCCCTCGACCGGCGTGAACAATGTGCGGGAGCTGATTGCATTGGCAAAGTCGAAGCCCGGTGAGTTGAACTTCGGTTCGTCCGGCTTCGGCACATCGCCGCATCTGACCGGCGAGTTATTCAACATCATGGCCGGCACCAAGATCGTGTCGGTGCACTATCCGGGCAGCGCGCAGGCGCTGACCGATCTACTCGCCGGCCGCATCCAAGTCATGTTTTCGCCCGCGTCGACCGTGCTGTCCCATGCGGAAGCCGGCGAGATCAAGGCGCTGGCGACGTCGGAGCTCACGCGCACAGCGGCTGCGCCAAATTTGCCGACAGTCTCGGAGTCCGGCCTGCCCGGATTTAACACCAGCCTGTGGTTCGGTTTGGTGGCGCCGGCCGGGACGCCGCGCCCCATCATCGACATGCTTGCGGGCGCGCTTAACGAAGCACTCAAGAACGAAGGTGTGGTGAAACCACTGCGCGCAGCTGGGCTCGATGTCAAAGGCGGGACGCCTGACGATTTTGCTGCTTACATCGCAAGCGAAACGAAGAAATGGGATGGCGTGGTCACCGCGGCGGGACTGCGCAAGTGATTTGTGAAATGTAATCGGCCCAAAGGAATCATGACGATGGCGAAGTTGCGGGCGGTTGAATGCCGCGAATTCATCAAGGCGGTGGTTGATAAGGCCGCCGAGATGGGCGTCCCGATCTCGGTCGCCGTGGTCGGGCCGGAAGGCCACCTGATCGCGGTCGAGCGCATGGACGAAGCCGGTTTTATCACGCCCGACACCGCCATCGCCAAGGCCTATACCATGGCCGCTTTCCGCTCCATGAGCCCGCGCTTCCCCGACGGGCTGGTGATCCAGCAGTGGTTCAAGGAGCGCAATCCGCAATTGCTGGCCAACCTGTCGGCGCTGACCAATGGTAAGATCGCGGCCAGCGGCGGCACCGCGCCGGTGTTCAAAGGCAACGAGATGGTCGCCGCCTACGGCGTGAGCGGCGGCACCTCCGACCAGGACGAGGTGATCGCGCAATATGCCCGCGTCAAGGTCGGCTGGGCGCAAAGCCCTGAAAGCGATGAGCCGAAGCTGGGCGTGAAGGAGCACATCAACGAGCTCTACGCCAAGGCCGGCATCACCGACCGCAAACTCTAAGCTTTATCCCGCCGCGCCTTCGTCAGAACAGCGTCGCCGTATTATTGCGGCGCCTCGATCGTCACCGAGCTGGTGATGGTTTCCCAATGCTTCATTTCGCCGGCGAGCCAGCTTTTGGCGTCGGCCAGCGATTTGTTTGGCACAATATTGAAATTCTGCTTCTTGAATTTTTCGATCAGTTCGGGAGACTGCATGGCTTTGGTTACGATCTGAAACAGCGCCTCAAGCATCGGCTTCGGCGTGGCCGCCGGCGCGAACAGGCCGTTCCAAGCCACGGTCCCCACGCCGGGATAGCCGATCTCCTGCATGGTCGGAATGTTTGGATATTCCGGCAAGCGTTTGTGATTGACCACTGCGAGCGGACGCAATTTTCCCGCTTGCACCATTCCGGCGGTGCTGGCGACATTGAGAAAGGCGATGTGTACGTCGCCGCGCAGCATGTCCTGAATGACGCCGGAGGCGCCGTTCTTGTTCGGCAGGCCGGTCATATCGAGATCGCCGGCGCGCTTGGCGAAATAAGCCATGTCGTAGTGCGGATACGAGCCGATGCCGACCGTGCCGTAGCGCACCTTGCCGGGATTTTTCTTGGCATAGTCGATAAGCTCGGCGACCGTCGTCGGCGGAAAATCCGTCATCGTCACCAGCAGAAACGCCGGAACGTCGACGATATTGCTCACCGCGACGACATCTTTTTTGTAATCGACGCTGAGTTTCTTGGCATAAATAATTGGCGTGATGGTGTTCGTCGAGACATTGCCGAGCATCAGCGTATAGCCATCGGGCGCCGACTTCGCCATTTCGTCGATCGCCAGCATGCCGAACGCGCCGGGCTTGTTGAGCACGACAACGGCCTGACTAGTAATTTTTTGAATTGCATCACCGAGAATGCGCGCGGCAATATCGGTGGCGCCGCCCGGGGCATAAGGCACCAAAATCTTGATCGGGCGATTTGGATATTTTTCCTGCGCCGGTGCGCTCGCCATGCCGAGTGCAAGAACAGTAGAAAGGCAAGCGGCAGCCAGTAGGGTCACGCACGGTCGTTTCATGGCCATCCTCCCCTGGATCGTGTCGATTTAAGCCGGAGCTTCTTGGCGTCTCCGTGCACGTGACGTTTACGTCGCTTTCACGCCGTGCAGGCTGTGCGAGGCGTCCTTGACCGTGAAGAACACCACGTCGGCTTCCGGCGTTGCCCTGCCGGCGTGGATGATGTTGGCCGGGACATACACCACCGAGCCCGGCTTCACGTCGATCTGCTTGCCGTCGATGGTGGCTCGGAAAGTTCCCTCCAGCACATAGATCCATTGTTCGTTCGGATGCGAATGCGGGTCAGCGCCGGTGCCGGCGTTCATGCGCATCAGGCCGACGATCATGCGGTCGCCCTCCACGCACGGCCCGTGCGCGCTCGAATAGGCGGGCCCGCCCATGATTTTCGCCACGCTGGCGAGGTCGAAGACATATTGGCCCGGCGCGGCGCGGGTGGCGCCCGGCGTCCGTGCGGCCGGCTGGTTGGACATGGATCGTTCTCCCTGGGTGGCGTTTAACGGCTTGTTGTTGTGCCAATGTTAGTTGACCCGCAGTGGCCACGCCAGTAGACGCGAGGCCCTGTATTGACGCGTGGAATAAAGGCGCACCACCGTTCGGCCGGTCTGCCTTCAGTTTACGCCTGTCGATTCGGAGATGATTGCTGATGAATTCGCTTCGTCCGCTTGTGGTAATGATGGCGCTGATGGCGCTGGCCGGTTGCGCCGGCGACAACAGCGTGCCGAAGGCCGAGCCGAGCTTTTATCGCAATCTCGCGCAGCCGGGCGCGCAGCTCGACGTCGCTGCTGCCGCCTCGATGATCTCGGGCTACCGCGCCAATAACGGGCTGGGCGCGGTCGCGCTCGATCCCGAACTCACGCGGCTCGCCGAGGCGCAGGCCGCGGTCATGGCCAAGCGCGACAAGCTCGACCACAACGCTGGCAAGCCGTTCGTGGCGCGGCTGAAAGCGTCTGGTTACGACGCCAAGACCGCGGCGGAGAATATCAGCGCCGGTTATCACACGCTGGCCGAGGCGTTTTCTGGCTGGCGCGATTCGCCGCCGCACAAGGCCAACATGCTGCTCGCGGGCGCGACCCGCATGGGCATCGCCGCGGTCTACACGCCGGCCTCGAAGTATAAGGTGTATTGGTCGCTGATCCTGGCGGAGCCGGACGAGAAGAAGGGGTAGGGCGTACGGCTGGACCACGCGGCATTGACTGAATAACGTCTGCCGCCATGCCGGTGCTGCCTCGTCTGAACAATTACGACGACATCTATCGCCAATTCCGCTGGCAGGTGCCGGCGCGTTACAATATCGGCGTCGATGTCTGCGATCGCTGGGCGGCGAGCGAGCCTGGCCGGATCGCCATCCTGCATGCGCGGCCGGATGGCGGCGAAGACGCTATCACCTACGGTTGGCTGCGCGAAACGTCCAACCGGCTCGCCAATGTCCTGCGCGCGCAGGGCGTCGTACGCGGCAACCGCGTTGCAATTTTGCTGCCGCAGGCGTCGGAAGTGGCGGCGTGTCATGTCGCGATCTACAAGCTCGGCGCCATCGCGTTGCCGTTGGCGGTGCTGTTCGGCACGGATGCGCTGTCGTACCGCCTGCAGAATTCCGGTGCGGCGGCGCTGATCACCAATGCGCAAGGCGTCGCGCGTGTCGCCGAGATCAGGAAAGACCTGCCCGATCTCGAGCTGGTGCTCTCGCTCGATGGTGCCGACGACGGCGTACTCGGCTTCGCCGCCGCGCTCGCGCGCGCTTCATCCGATTTCACCGCTGTAGATACATCAGCCGACGATCCGGCGATGATGGTGTACACGTCCGGCACCACCGGCCAGCCGAAAGGCGCGCTGCACGGGCATCGCGTGTTGATCGGGCATTTTCCCGGCGTCGAGACGCACCACGATTTCTTTCCGCAACCGGGCGACCGCATCTGGACGCCGGCCGATTGGGCCTGGGCCGGCGGGTTGCTCAACGTGCTGCTGCCGGGGCTGCATTATGGCGTGCCAGTGGTGGCGCGCCGCTTCGAGAAATTCGATCCTGAGGAAGCCTTTGCGCTGATGGCGCGCGCGAAAATACGCAACGCATTCATCCCACCGACCGCACTGCGCATGCTGCGCGCGGCGCGCAACCCGCAAGGCCACCACGATATAAAGATGCGCTCGATCGGCTCGGGGGGCGAGGCGCTCGGCGCGGAGACCTATGAGTGGGGCAAATCGGTCTTTGGGCTGACGATCAACGAATTCTACGGCCAGACCGAATGCAACATCGTGCTCTCGGCCTGTAATGCGTTCGGTGTTTCAAAGCCAGGCGCCATCGGCAAGCCGGTCGCCGGCCACACCGTGGCGGTGATCGACCGCGACGGCAATCCGTTGAAGGCGGGCGAGACCGGCCAGATCGCGGTGCAGCGGCCCGACCCCGTGATGTTCCTGCAATATTGGGGCAAGCCGGAGGCCACGCGTGAGAAATTCATCGGCGAATGGATGACCACTGGCGACCAGGGCGCCATGGACGAGGACGGCTATTTCAGTTTCGTTGGCCGCGACGACGATGTCATCACTTCGTCCGGCTTCCGCATCGGGCCGGGCGAGATCGAGGATTGCCTGATCCGCCATCCGGCGGTGGCGCTCGCCGCCGCGGTCGGCAAGCCGGATGCGCTGCGCACCGAGATCGTGAAAGCGTTCATCGTGCTCAAGAAGGACTACGCGCCGTCGGATGCGCTGGCCGCCGAGATCCAGAATTTCGTCAAGACGCGGCTGTCGGGCCACGAATATCCGCGCGAGGTTGCCTTCATCGACGACATGCCGATGACGACCACCGGCAAGGTGATCCGCCGGTTGCTGCGTGAACGCGCCTGAAAATTAGCTGCCCTGGTTGCCGAGGATGAAGACGTGGAAGCCGAGCCGCCGCTTGGCCACGAGATAGAGCATGATCGATTCCACGACTAGCGCTGTCGAGGTCGAAATCGCCGCACCCTCGATGCCGATGCGCGGAATCAGGATCACGCACAGCACGAGATTGATCGCGAAGGCGCAGGCATAGATTGCGGCACATTGCTTGCGCTCGCCCAGCATGTTGAGCAGACGCTCGGCAGGTCCCACGGCGGCGCGCGATAGCATGCCGACCGCCAGGATGAACATGACGATGTAACCGCGCTCGAAGCTCTCGCCGAACAAAGCCAACAGCGGACGCCCGCAGGCGAGGATCAGCGCGCAGGCTAGCAGTGACGGCCAGAACGTCCACTTGATGGTCTCGGCGAAGAACGATGACAGCCGCGTCTTGTCGCCGGCCACATGATATTCGGTGAATTTGTGGGTGGTAGCTACGGCAATGGCGAAATAGACGAACGCGACGATCGCCAGCAGCCGCGCGCCGGCATAATAGACCGCCACTTCGTCGGGCGAGCGGAAATACTCGAGCGCGAGAATGTCCACGTAAGTGAGCAGCAGATAGAAGCTCTCGACGATGAATATCGGGGCTGAGGTGGCGAACCAGGTCTTGGCCTCGTAGCGCTTCGGGCCATCCGGCACCTTGGCCTTGAGGCGGCGATCGAGCGCGACCAATTGGCCGATGGTCACCGCCCAGGTGGTGACGACGGCAACGATCATCGCGGTTACCGCGTCGGTCGGCGCACCGAACAAATAGGCCGCGCCCATCAACACTGTGATGGTGAGTTGCCGCCAGATGTAAAACGGCATCAATGCGAGATTGGGCCAGTCGTAGGATTGCGCGATGCCGGCTTGAACCTGCACCAGCCCGTAAATCGGAATGGTGACGCAGGCGAGATAGAGCGGCACCACCACGAAGTGATCGAGCCAGGGCGAGAGCAGCGTCACCCCGATGGCGCCAACGAGGCCTATCGCCGTCGCGATGCCGAACGCGAGCCAGCGGCTGCCGGATAGAAATCCGCGCAAGCGGTCGAGCGCCTTGAGCTCGGTATATTCCGGAATGAAACGCCGCGCCGCCGACGACAGCCCGAAATCGGAGAGCGCGCCGATCATCAGCACCCAGGTCCACACATAGATGTAGATGCCGAATTCGAAACTGCCCATCCAGCGCGCCAGAAAAACTTGGCTAGCGAGCGCGAGCAGCGCGCTGCCGACGCGCACCAGAAAAACTTTTCCGGCCACGAGCTGCGCCAGCCGGCTGTCGCTGCGCTCAGTGAGGATCGCCTTGATGCGCGCGATGAGGCCGACCGCCGTCAGCGGCACCGGTGCGACATTTTCGAACCCGATCAATGCCACGGGTTTTCTCCGCGCCGGAAGCGGCCGGGATGCGAACGACGGCAAAGCCATCGTGTTCCCTTAGCAAGGAACCGTTAAGAATCGGTTGGGTGAGGCTGTTTGCGCCGATGAATCAAAGCACTTCGAGGCGCACGACACCGGTCAAAATGCCGTCGATCACTTTGCGTTCCTCGGCGCTCAGCGCGGCCTGCGGCGGCACCGGATCGCCGACCGCGTAGCCCTGGATCTGCAAGCCGCCCTTGATGCAGGCGGCCAGATTAAAGCGCGCGAACGCCTCGTTGATGTGCCAAAGTTCGCGCTGGAGCTTCATTGCTTCGGGCCATTTGCCGGTGTGACAAAGTTCATAAAGCTTCACGCTCTGACGCGGCACGATGCAGGCCGGTCCCCCCATCCAGCCGACGCCGCCGATCAGCATCACCGCCGCCGGGATATGCGCCGAGGCCGAGAACACTTTGATGTCCTGGCAGCGATTCATGATCGACAACAGTCGCCCGGTATTGG
>Ga0209422_1000343_pt1 | contig 11330 bp, 10 predicted proteins | sample BlaSpr_A8_OM2_M3_FD_187983 | JGI IMG/M metagenome (GOLD analysis project Ga0209422, IMG submission 187983) | Forest soil microbial communities from Thunder Bay, Ontario, Canada - Black Spruce, Ontario site 2_A8_OM2_M3 (SPAdes) (version 2) | ecosystem: Environmental > Terrestrial > Soil > Boreal... | reverse complement strand
AATATCGTCTATTATATCTCCGGGGCTAAGAACGACGCGCGCCGGTGGGCGACCGATGTAGAATTCGGCAGCGAAATCGACGAACAATTGGCCACTCGTGGTCATAACAGCGCTTCGATACTCGCGAGGGCCTATTCTCTGTGTGCAACCGAACTGCAGGCACTGGATAAGGCCATCGCCGACCGGGAGCTGCGACGAATGGCAACCTTGCGCGAGATCTATCGTCGCGACGAGTTCCTGGCGCGCCGACTCGAACAAGCATCACAAGAGATTATTGAGGGAGAATTCAGCGAGGCTGCGGAGTAGCGGCGATGGCATCTGAAAAGCAAATCGCCGCCAACAGGGCGAACGCGCTCAAAAGCTGCGGTCCACGCGGCGTCGGCGGGAAGGCTCGTGCTAGCCGCAATGCGATCCGTCACGGCCTTGCTGGCAATATCTGGAAGAAGGCGTCGGCTGTCGTTTCAATCGAACACCTCACGCAACTGTTTCGTGGAGATGGTTGTACCGAAAAAACGGCGCGGCTCGCAGCGCTAGCGGAATATCAAGCCAGGTCGATCCGAAAGGTACGGTCCAAAATTGGCGAGCAACTTTACGAATCGGCTGATGGCCGTGGCCCTGAGGGATCATGGGCTGAAAACCTGGCGAACCTGCAGAGCCTCGACCGGTATGAAAAGCGAATAACCTCTCTTAAAAGGAGAGTGTTAAGGAATATACAGTTTAAGGTTTAGTTTGGTCAGTGAAATTTGGCAAAACGAACCCAAATTATGCAAGCAAAGACGAGATGTTAAATATTTCGTTTTTGCGTGCTCCGATGGATCTAATGCATGCGAGGTGACATCTCGGCGATTAAAGCTTGATTTAACAAAACTAGGGCCGCGAACAGCTGCTGAGCTTCAACGGCGCAAGCTGAGCAGTTGAATGCTGGCGCCGTTTGAACAGCATGTTCTACCGGCGGATAGCATCGCGATAGCCTCACTCCACGCCGATCGTGGTCAGGTCCTGGAACCAGTGCTGTGCCTGCACGAAGTGCTTGATCCTCGGCGACAGCGCATGCGGGTTGGTGTCGTGCACCACCCACACCAGGGCGGCGTCGTCGACGATCAGCGAGTGCGCCTGCGCGATCAGCTCGTCCTGCTTGTTGGTATCGAAGGTCTGCTTGGCCTCGGTGATCAGCGCATCGACCTTTGGATTCTTGTAGCCGCCCCAGTTGACGCCGACCGGCGCCACCTGATCGGAGGCGAAGAAGCGGACGATCGCGTAGAGCGGGTCGGAGGTCACGTAGGCGATATTGTTGGCGGTAATGCCGGCGTTCATTTCATCGGCCGCGCCCTTGCGCCAATGCGCGTAGAGCGTCTCGAGCTCGACCACCTTGAAGTCGATATCGATGCCGATCTCCTTAAAACTCTGCTGCAGGAATTCGTTCATCGGCAGCGACAGCATCTGCCCGGTGCCGCCTTGCGCGATGATGAAGGTGGTCTTCAGCGGCTTGTCCTTGGAGTAGCCGGCTTCTTCGACCAGCTTCTTCGCCGCCGCCAGATCATATTTGATGTCGAATGTCGGCTTGCCGAACCACGGGCTCGACGGATCGACCTGGCCCTTGGCGGGTTTGGCGAGGCCGTTCATCAGGCCGACCACGGCGTCGCGATCGATCGCGAGATTGAGCGCCTTGCGTAAGCGGATGTCGGTCCAGGGCGAGCCGGGCAGCACGCTGAGATGATAGTTCCAGACATGCGGGGTGATGTTGTCGACGATCCGCATGCCCGCCGATTTCAGCTGCGGCACCGCGTCCGGCGCCGGCGTTTCGATCAGGTCGACTTGGCCGGCGAGCAGCGCGTTGGTCCGCGTCAGCGCTTCCGGCATCGGGATCAGCACCAGCTTGTCGACTTTCGCGAGCCGTTTCTTGTCCCAGTAGTCCGGATTCCTGGAAAGCTCGGCCAGTTCGCGCGGCACCAGTTTCGTCAGCTTGAACGGTCCGGTGCCGGAGGGCTGGCTTGCGAACTTGTCCCAGTCCTTGCCGAGTTTCTCGTATTGCGCAGGGCTGGAGATCAGGAACCAGAGCATTTGGTAGGGGAAGAAGGAGTCGACGGTCTTGGTGGTGATCTCCACCGTGGAATCGTCGATCCTGGCATAGCCCGCCACCGACGGCAGGCGCGTTTTCACCTGCGCGCTCTGGCGCTTGTCGAATTGCGGCGCCTTGTCGTTCAGCACCTTGTCCAGGTTCCAGATCACCGCATCGGCGTTGAAGTCGCTGCCGTCATGGAATTTCACGCCCTTGCGCAAGGTGAAACGCCACTTGGTCTTGTCCTTGTCGTCCACCTTCCATTCGGTGGCGAGGCCCGGCACCAGCTTGCCGGGCCGGTCCGCAACGTCCATTTCCCAGGCCACCAGCGGATCGTAGATCGTGTACGCCGTGAACTGGTAGGCGCCGGCGCCGCGATCCGGCTGCCCGGTGGTCAGGGGAATATCGGCCATCGAGATGCCGTATCGCACCACCGTCTCGGCCTGCGCGGGAAGGCCGGCGCCGAGGGCGATTGCAGCGGCGGCAACAAGGATCGAAATTCGGGCACGCATGATCTAAGCTCCTGATACGGTATTCGGAATACCCAATGCCAACGCGGTGTTAGCGTGCAAGGTTGATGCCAGATTAGGCAGCTCGGCCGTTTTCACGTTCGCCCTCGCAAGGAGTTGTTCGCCTCAACAGCAATTGAGCGGGCAACCCGCGCCATTGGCACAGCCGTTGCATAAGGTTGCATAAGAATTAGTCAGTGAAAGCCGAGAAGGGATAGTTGCGATGCGAAGCCAAAAATCTGCCAAAGACCGGATAGCGGCGGCTGCAATGTTGGCGGTGGTCGCCGTGGCATGCCTGCCCAGGATCGCGGGCGCCGAAACGGTGCTTCGGATCGGCATGACGGCGGCCGACATTCCGCGCACGCTCGGGCAACCCGATCAGGGTTTTGAAGGCAACCGCTTCACCGGTCTCACCATGTATGACGCGCTGACCATGTGGGACCTTTCATCAGCCGACAAGCCGAGCGTCCTGCTTCCCGGACTTGCGACCGAATGGAAAGTCAATGACGCCGACAAGACCAAATGGACCTTCAAGCTTCGTCCCGGCGTCAGCTTTCACGACGGCTCGCCGTTCAATGCCGACGCCGTGGTCTGGAATGTCGAGAAGGTGCTGAAGCAGGATGCGCCGCAGTTCGACCCAAGCCAGGTCGGCGTCACCGCGTCGCGGATGCCGACGTTGGCCTCGGCGCGCAAGATCGACGACATGACGGTGGAGTTGATCACCAAGGAGCCGGACAGCTTCCTGCCGATCAACCTCACCAACCTGTTCATCGCGAGCCCGGCGAAATGGCAGAAGCTTTTTGACGCGGCACAAGGCGCGGACGCCAAGGCGAAATCGCAAGGAGCCTGGGAGGCCTTCGCGCGCGATGCCTCGGGCACCGGCCCATGGAAAATGTCGAGCTTCACGCCGCGCGAGCGGTTGGAACTCGCCAGGAACGAAAATTACTGGGACAAGGCGCGCGTTCCCAAGGTCGACAAGATGCTGCTGCTGCCGATGCCGGAGGCGAACGCCCGCACCGCGGCATTGCTGTCCGGCCAGGTCAACTGGATCGAGGCGCCGGCGCCGGATGCGCTTCCCGAAATCAAGCAGCGCGGCTTTGCCATTTACTCCAACGAGGAGCCGCATATCTGGCCTTGGCAGTTCTCGCGCATCGAAGGCTCGCCCTGGAACGATATTCGTGTCCGCAAGGCCGCCAATCTCTGCGTCGATCGCGAGGGCCTCAAGGACGGCCTGCTCGCCGGCCTGATGGTGCCGGCGACCGGCACCTTCGAGCCGGGCCATCCCTGGCGCGGCAACCCGACCTTCCAGATCAAGTATGACAAGCCGGCGGCGCAGAAGCTGATGCAGGAGGCCGGATTCGGCCCGAACAAGAGATTGTCGGTCAAGATCCAGACTTCGGCGTCGGGCTCGGGTCAGATGCTGCCGTTGCCGATGAACGAATATCTGCAGCAGGCGCTGGCCGAATGTTATTTCGACGTCCAGCTCGACGTCATCGAGTGGAACACGCTGTTCACCAACTGGCGGCGCGGCGCCAAGGATCCGTCCGCCAACGGCGCCAATGCGACCAACGTGACCATTTCGACGATGGATCCGTTCTTCGCTTTGGTGCGCTTCCTGTCATCGTCGATGGCGCCGCCGGTGTCGAACAATTGGGGTTTTATCAACGATCCGAAGTTCGACGCGATGGTGACAAAAGCGCGCCAGACCTTCGATCCGACCGAGCGGGACAAGGCGTTGGCCGAACTGCATGCGGCGTCCGTCGACGACGCGGTGTTCCTCTACGTCGCCCATGACGTCGCGCCGCGGGCGATGAGCCCGAAGATCAAGGGCTTTGTGCAGCCGAAGAGCTGGTTCGTGGACTTCTCGCCGATTTCCATGGTGCCGTGATTGGACTGTCGTCATGGCCGGGCTTGACCCGGCCATCCATCTTCTTCGAGAGACTCTTTTGAAGAGGGATGGATGCCCGGGTCAAGCCCGGGCATGACGAAGGAAAATTCTCGGCCGACAACCGAAGGTCAATCCGTGCTTCTCTACATCGCCCGCCGCATCGTCTATGTGATCCCGATCGTCATCAGCGTGGCGCTGGTGTGCTTTATGTTGGTGCACATCACGCCCGGCGATCCGCTGGTGGCGATCCTGCCCGCCGACGCCTCGCAGGAACTCGCCAATCAATTGCGCGTCGCCTACGGCTTCGACCGCCCGCTGCCGGTGCAGTTCGGGCTCTGGCTGTGGAAGGCGGTCAATGGCGATCTCGGCAATTCCATCGCTACCGGGCGTCCGGTGCTGACCGAAGTGATGCGCGCGGTCGGCAATACCGTGACGCTCGCGATCGCCGCCGCCATGATCGGATTCACGCTCGGCCTGTTCTTCGGCCTGGTCGCCGGCTATTTCCGCGACAGCTGGGTCGACAAGGTCGCGACCTCGATCGCGATCGCCGGCGTCTCGGTGCCGCATTACTGGCTCGGCATGGTGCTGGTCATCATCTTCTCGGTGCAGCTCAACTGGCTGCCAGCGGTCGGCGCCGGGCCCGGCGGCTCCGGCGCCTGGGGATGGGACTGGGAGCACATCCGCTATCTGATCCTGCCCGCGATCACCACCTCGGTGATCCCGATGGGCATCGTCACCCGCACCGTGCGGGCACTGACCGGCGACATATTGAGCCAGGACTTTGTCGAGGCCTTGCGCGCCAAGGGCCTGCGCGAGACCAACGTGTTCCGCCACGTCATCAAGAATGCGGCGCCGACCGCGATGGCGGTGATGGGATTGCAGCTCGGCTACATGCTCGGCGGTTCGATCCTGATCGAGACCGTGTTCTCGTGGCCGGGCTCGGGGCTGCTCTTGAATTCGGCGATCTTCCAGCGCGACCTGCCGCTGTTGCAGGGCACCATCCTGGTGCTGGCGCTGTTCTTCGTGTTCCTCAATCTGATGGTCGATATCGCGCAGGCCGCGATCGATCCGCGCATCAAGCGGGGCTAGCAAGGTGAGTGTCATCCCAACCAGCGCGATCTCCGATGCCGCCCTGCAGGCCGCACCTGCTTCAAAGCCGCGCGGCTATTGGGCAACCGTTGGCCGGCGCATCAGCCGCGACAAGGTCAGCATGGCCTGCGCCTTTATCCTGGCGCTGATCTTCCTCTCCGCGCTGTGCGCGCCGTGGCTGGGCCTGGCCGATCCCTATCAGGGCTCGATGATCCGCCGGCTGCGCCATATCGGCACCGCAGGTTATCCGCTCGGCACCGACGAACTCGGCCGTGACATGCTGGCCCGTCTGATCTATGGCGGGCGGCTGTCGCTGACCGTCGGCATCCTGCCGGTCATCTTCGCCTTCGTGGTCGGCACCTCGCTCGGGCTGATCGCCGGCTATGTCGGCGGCAAGGTCAACACCGCGATCATGCGCACCGTGGACGTGTTCTACGCCTTTCCCTCGGTACTGCTGGCGATCGCGATTTCCGGCGCGCTCGGCGCCGGCATCGTCAACTCCATCGTCTCGCTGACCATCGTGTTCGTGCCGCAGATCACCCGCGTCGCCGAAAGCGTCACCACCGGCGTCCGCAACATGGATTTCGTCGAAGCCGCGCGCGCCTCCGGCGCCGGGCCCTTCACCATCATGCGCGTGCACATGCTCGGCAATGTGCTGGGGCCGATTTTCGTCTATGCCACCGGTCTCATTTCGGTATCGATGATCCTGGCCGCCGGATTGTCATTCCTCGGCCTCGGCACCAAGCCGCCGGAGCCGGAATGGGGATTGATGCTCAACACCTTGCGCACCGCGATCTACATCAATCCCTGGGTGGCGGCGCTGCCGGGCGCCATGATCTTCGCGGTCTCGATCTGCTTCAACCTGCTCTCCGACGGCCTGCGCAGCGCCATGGACATCCGGAACTGACACCCATGACCGAGACCGCCGTATTGCCCGATATGCTGGACCCGATCGAGGACCGCGGCGGCGCCGCGCAGCCGCTGCTGCAGGTCAATGGCCTGACAAAGCATTTCCCGGTGCGCGGCGATCTCTTCTCCAGGCGCAAGACGGTTCGCGCGGTCGACGACGTGTCGTTTTCCATCGCCAAGGGCGAGACCGTCGGCATCGTCGGCGAATCCGGCTGCGGCAAGTCGACCACCGCGCGGCTGCTGATGCACCTGATGAAGCGCGATGCCGGCGAGATCATCTATGACGGCATGTCGGTCGGCCGCGCGCTGTCGCTGCGCGAACTGCGCCGCGCCATGCAGATGGTGTTCCAGGACAGCTATGCCTCGCTCAACCCGCGCCTGACCATCGAGGAATCGATCGCCTTCGGGCCGAAGGTGCACGGCATGGACGATGCCGCAGCGCGAAAACTGGCGCGCGAGTTGCTCGGCAAGGTGGGCCTGCGTCCCGAGATCTTTGCCAATCGCTATCCGCACGAGATTTCCGGCGGCCAGCGCCAGCGGGTCAACATTGCGCGAGCGCTGGCGCTGTCGCCGCGGCTGGTGATCCTGGACGAGGCGGTGTCCGCGCTCGACAAATCGGTCGAGGCGCAGGTGCTCAACCTGCTGGTCGATCTCAAGCGCGAATTCGGGCTGACATACCTGTTCATCAGCCACGATCTCAATGTGGTGCGCTATATCTCGGACCGCGTGCTGGTGATGTATCTCGGCGAGGTGGTCGAGCTCGGACCGGTCGACCGGGTATGGGACGCGCCGGCGCATCCCTATACCAAGGCGCTGCTGGCGGCGATGCCGTCCTCCGATCCCGACCATCGGACCGAGACGCCGCCGATCTCGGGCGATCCGCCCAATCCGATCGATCCGCCCCCGGGCTGCCGGTTTCATACCCGTTGTCCGTTCGCCGAGCCGCTATGCGCAAACGCCACGCCAAAACTCACGGACCTCGATAGGATGGGCCATCAGGCGGCGTGCTACATGGCCATCCCGGGGTCAGGGCACAGCCGCGCGCCAAAAGGAGCCAATACCGCATGACGAGACCCAGCCCCAAGGAGATCAAGGCGGTGGCCGACGTGGCGGGCGTGCCCGTCAGCGCCGAGGTCGCCGCGCGCATCGCCAATTCCATCGGTCCCGCGTTCGAAGGTTTTGCGCCGGTCGCCGGCACGCTGCCGTTCGATCTGGAGCCGGCGACCTTCCTGCTCGTGCAAGCCGTCACACCCATCAAGGCCGCGAAATGAACATTCACCAGACAACCACCGAACCCGCATTGCTGTCGCTGACCGAGGTCGCACGCGCGATCGCCGGGAAGCGCTTTTCGTCGCGCGAGGTGACGCAATCCTGTCTCGACCGCATCGCGCAGTGGCAGCCGCGCCTCAACGCTTTCATGGCGATCGAGGGCGACGAAGCGCTGGCCGCGGCGGACGCTGCCGATGCGGCACTGGCGAAGGGCCATGTCAAGGGTGTGCTGCATGGCGTGCCGCTGGCGCACAAGGACATGTATTACGAGGCCGGGAAGGTCGTCACCTGCGGCTCAAAAATCCGTCGCGATTTTGTCGCGACCACAACGTCCACTGCGCTGCAACGCCTGAAGGACGTCGGCACGATCCGGCTGGGCTCGCTGCAGATGGCGGAATTCGCCTATGGGCCGACCGGCCATAATTCGCATTACGGCGCGGTGCATAATCCTTTTGCCGTCGATCACATCACTGGCGGTTCGTCGTCGGGGTCGGGCTCGGCGGTGGCGGCACGGCTGACGTTTGCGGCGCTGGGTTCGGACACCGGCGGCTCGATCCGGATGCCCGCGCATTTCTGCGGCGTCACCGGATTGAAGACGACCTGGGGCCGCATCAGCCGCGCCGGAGCGATGCCGCTGTCGCAATCGCTCGACACCGTCGGCCCGCTGGCGCGCACATCAGAGGATTGCGCGCTGCTGCTGGGCCTGATGGCAGGCGCGGACCCCGAAGACCCCACCGCGATCGCGGGACCCGTGCCGGACTACGCAACGGCGGTGCGGGAGCCGATCAGGGGCTTGCGCATCGGCGTGCCCACCGCCTTCTATGTCGACGACCTCGATGCCGAAGTTGCAAAGATCCTCGACGAGACGATCGCGGCTCTCCGGGGCCAGGGTGCTGACATCGTCCAGGTCGAACTGCCGGACCAGCGCCAGCTCACCGCGGCCTGTCAGCTCGTGCTCGCCACCGAAGCGGCCGCGTTTCACAAGCGCTGGCTGATCGAGCGCCCGCAGGATTACGGTCCGCAGGTCTTGATGCGGTTGCAGAACGGGCTCGCCATCCCCGGCGTCACCTATCTCGAGGCGTTGCGCTGGCGCGGCCCGGCGCTGGCGGCGCACAACGCGGCGGTGGCCGGCGTCGACGCCATGATCGCGCCGGTGGCGCCGGTGCCGGCTCCAACCATCGCCGAGAGCGATATCGGCAACAGTCCCGACGCAGAAAGCGTGATTCAGCGGCTGACGCGCTTCACCCGTCCGGTCAACTATCTCGGCCTGCCGTCGCTCTCGATTCCCGCAGGCTTTACCAAGGGCGGTCTTCCGGTCGGCATGCAGTTGATCGGCCGTTCCTTCGATGAGGCCATGCTGCTGCGGATCGGCGCCGCGTTCCAGCGCGTCACCGATTTCCACGACCGGGTGCCGGTGTGACAAATCTCGTCGAAGTCCGCGGTCTCAACGTTCGCTTCACCGGCGATCGCACGGTCTATGCGGTCAACGATCTCAGCTTTTCGCTGGGCGAGGGTGAGGTGCTCGGCCTGCTAGGCGAGTCCGGTTCGGGCAAGAGCGTCACCCTGCGTGCGCTGATGCGGCTATTGCCGAAGAAACGGACGCGGATCTCCGGCAGCATTCGGGTGCTCGGCCGCGACGTGCTGGCGCTCGGCGAGGAGGCGTTGTCGGCGTTCCGCGGCCAGACCGTCTCGATGATCTTCCAGGAACCGGCGCTGGCGCTCGATCCGGTCTACACCATCGGCCGCCAGATCGCCGAAACCGTGATGCGCCACGAAGGCAAGAGCTACGCGGAGGCCACGGCGCGCGCGCTGGAGATGCTGGAAGTGGTGCGGATTCCCTCCGCCAGGCGCAGGCTTCAGGCCTATCCGCACGAGATGTCCGGCGGCATGCGGCAGCGCGCCATGATCGCGCTGGCGCTGGCCTGCAAGCCGAAAATCCTGCTCGCGGACGAGCCGACCACCGCGCTGGACGCCACGGTGCAAATCCAGATCCTGCTGCTGTTGCGCGAGTTGCAGCGCGAATTCGGCATGTCCGTCATCTTCGTCACCCACGATATCGGGGTTGCGATCGAAATCTGCGACCGCGTCGCGGTGATGTATGCCGGCGAGATCGTCGAGCAGGGAACGCTCGGCCAGATCGTGCGCGCGCCGATCCACCCTTACGCGCGCGGACTGTTGGCCTCCACCGTCCAGGGCGCCAAAAGGGGGCAGCGGCTGGAGACCATCCCGGGAACGCCGCCGTCGCTCGACAAGGCGCCGGCCAGTTGCTCGTTCGCGCCGCGCTGCAACTTCGCCGAAGCCATTTGCGCCGAGCGGCTGCCGCCCAATTTGCAGGTCGGGCCGGACCGGGTCGCAAGGTGCATCCTGGCCGAGCGGATGCACACTGTGGCCGCGACGTAACAGCGGCAAAGCATCCCGCAGATTCGGCTCGTCACATCAGGCAATTATGGATAGGCTCGACCCGGCGCAGAGAAATGGCGCGTGAAAAAACAGGGGGGTTATTCAGATGCAATTATCCAGTGAAAGTCTTCTCGTCATTCTGTTCGTCGGCCTGGTCGCGGGCTGGCTGGCCGGCAAGATCGTGCGCGGCACTGGTTTCGGCATCATCGGCGATATTCTCGTCGGCATTGCTGGCGCGTTTGTTGCTAGCTGGCTGTTTCCGAAGCTTGGCATTTCCATCCCTGTCGATCACCTTGTAAGGGAGATCATCTATTCCGCGATCGGCGCCATCCTGCTGCTGTTGATCGTGCGCCTGGTGCGAACCGGCGGCCGCTTCTGAAGCTTGAATTGGCTGCGCTCCCTCGCCCCGCACTTCGCGGGGAGAGGGTTGGGGTGAGGGGCATCTCTCCGCGAATGCCGATGCCAAATCTGATAGTGTGCCTCGCCCCTCACCCGGAATTCGAGTTGCACTCGAATTCCGACCTCTCCCCGCGCAGAGCGGGGAGAGGTAAGGGAGTCGTTACTCGATGACTTCGACAATCCGGTGGGTGCGCGGATCGACCAGAACGGTATGGTTATTCACGACCGTGTAGCGATAATCCCGCGCGCCATATTCGGCCGGCACTTCATAATAAGTGACGCCTTCTTCCGGCAGCACCGCGCCAACCCTGACATCCTCGCGATATTGGTAGGACGGCCGGTGCTCGCGCACGACATATTCGTGAAAGCGCGGGCGCTGATCGACGCCCAAAACCCCGGCAACTCCGCCGACCACGCCGCCAACGACACCGCCGACCACCGCGCCCACGGGACCTGCGGCCCTCTCGCCATCGCGCGAGCCGCGTTCGATCCCGCCGGGAACTCCCTGGGCGTGGGCGACGACGGGCAGCGCCAATGCGGCGGTCAAAGTGGCAATTCCGATAAGACGGCGGATCATGATAACTCCATGCGATGGGGGAAGGTGGGAATACAAGCGATCAGAGGCGATTAGGTTCCGCCGGCCGCGGGGCGAACCGCGTCCACGATCCAGCGCCGCAGCGCGGCGGTCGCGCGCCTGTTCGGGAGGGCCCACCAGATAAATCGTCTTGCCCTGACTGTTTTCCGCAGCGAGGGGTGCGACCGGCTTGCTGCCGTATCCCGGCTGCGCCCGGACCCGATGGTGCCCGCC
>Ga0209422_1000342_pt1 | contig 11399 bp, 12 predicted proteins | sample BlaSpr_A8_OM2_M3_FD_187983 | JGI IMG/M metagenome (GOLD analysis project Ga0209422, IMG submission 187983) | Forest soil microbial communities from Thunder Bay, Ontario, Canada - Black Spruce, Ontario site 2_A8_OM2_M3 (SPAdes) (version 2) | ecosystem: Environmental > Terrestrial > Soil > Boreal... | reverse complement strand
GCGGCAGCGGCGCGGGTTCAGCCTTGATCGATTACTCACCGCGACTCGAGAAGCTCGTCGTCGGCGGGCCGTATGCGATTGCGCTCCTGCTCGCCGATCCGTCGCGCAAAGGGAATTGGAATCGCTATTCGCTCGTCGTCTGGGACCTGCGCAGCGCGAAACGCGTCGCCACGACCGAATCCCGCGAGGCAGGCGAACATTCGCGACTGCTCGTGCGCGCCGACGGATCGCGCGCCTACGTAACCACCCCGGCAGGCATCGACGTGTGGGTCCTCAAGTCGGTTCGCTAAACGCCGATAGTCCTTGACGGTACCCTCTACCAGAGAGGTCGTCGCTCAGGCGTCGGCCTTCTTTATTTCATGGTCGGTGAGACTTTTTGGGTGAGGAACGGTACAATCGTGGCGTGAACCTCCTGAAGATGCTCGCCGCGACCAGGCGCGCCGTACCCCGCATCCTTCCCCTCTTTCGCGACGCGCGCGTCCCGCTGTGGCTGAAACTCGCCACGGCAGTGACGGCGGTGTTCATCATCTCGCCGCTCGATATTTTCAGCGACATCCCGATCATCGGGATCCTCGACGACGCTGCCCTCTTGGCGTTGCTCGCCAACCTTTTCGTGATGTTCGCCGACCGCTCGCTCATGCGCAACGTGACGCCGACGACGGCGCGCCGCGCCGAGGCACGCGTCGTCAGCCCGACGGCACTTAAGCCCTAGCGCGCAGCTAGTCGACGCTCCAGCCGAAGTCGAGCAGCGGTTTCATCTCTTTCACAAAGGCGACCGCGCGCTCGAGCATGCGGCGCGAGGTCACCTCGCCACGCGTCAAAATCCGGCGCACGTAGAACGAACGCAGCCGGAAATACGGCGCGAGATCGCTGTCGGCGCAGGCTTGGAAGCCGCGCGGCATGCGCTGCAGCGCGTCGTCCGATTCCTCCGGCGGGACGATTGCAAGGCCCCGGCGCGCGAGCGCTCGGACGACCGCACGAAAGCGAGCCGGGCGGCGGGCCATCTCCTCGCGCCAGCGTTGCAGCATCGGCTTGCCGATATTGTAAAACGCGACCGAAAAGAACGAGCGGTCGGGGGCAACGTGAACGTAGAGGCCGCCCGGCGTGTCGCGCCCGCCGTCGTACGAGAGGTACGCGGCGACATGCGTCTTGTAGGGACTCTTGTCGTTGCTGAACCGGATGTCGCGGTAGATGCGAAAGATCGAGCGTTTCGCGTCCCCACCGATCGGAATCTTCGCCCGGTGCAACTCCGCGGTCGCCTCGGCGACGAAGGCGCGCATCGGCTCGAGCAAGTCTCGCTCGTAACGCTCCCTGCGCGGCTTGAAGAAGTCACGTTCGTTGTGTTTCGCGAGTTCTTCAAGGAAGCGGAACCCGCCGGCCGGGAAGCCTGTGAATCGGTTCGTGTCGGTCGCCATCCGCCAGCGACTTCGCAAAGGAGGTCTCGATGAACTCCGTCCCGCGCACCTTTCGCGCCGCAATAGCGGCGCTCGCGCTCCTCGCGACGATGCCGTCCGGCCGGCCCGTTGCCGCTGCCGACGCTCCGGTGGTTTGGCTCGGCGTTACCCTCGGCGCACCGGTTTCGAGTCTCCGCGAAATCAAGGGCGACCCGATGGTGGTAACGCGCTCTCCGGATGTTTTGGTCGCCTCCGGAGCGACGCCGCCGCCGGGGGTGGCGTCGCAGCGGAAAGCGCGCTACTGGCTCGGTGGTTCGGTGTCTCTGATCGTCACCGAACGACGCGGGCGCGTCGTCGGACTCGACGCGTACGCGCCGGAAGTTCCGGATTCGCCGATCACGAGCGTCGCACCCGATCCGCTCGGTGCGCGACTCGGCCAGAAGTTCGAAGAGATCACGACGCAGATCATGCTCTTTCGACGGAAACTTCGGGACGCGCACGTCGAGGTCGGCCGAGGCGTAGACGTCGTCGGAGAGCGCATCCCGGAACTCGTGTTTACGTTTGGCGACCATAACCTCGAGTTCGCGGGCCTGCCCGGAGTCACGGTTCGTTACGAATTCGAAGCCGGCCGCGTCAACTTGATTCAATGGAACTTGACGCCGTCGGCGATCGACGCGCTGGCGGGCGAGGACTTACCCCTGATTGGCGAGGCTGGCGGAGACGGATTCGCTACAGCCATACTCGAGGCGCAACCGGATGAGATGACCGGCGTCCGCTGGGAATATATCTATCTTGACTTGCACAGATGTGACGGAGACTCGCGCTGGAAATCGAAAGGCCAGGCGTTGGCATCGAACGGCGGGCGCCGCTACGATATCCTCCACGCAGTTTGCCCGACGACCAAAGCCGAGCGAGATTTCTTCTTCGACATCACGCCGTATTTCGGAAAATAACATGCCGAATGACGATCGACGCCTCGTGTATTCGACCGACGGATCGATGCCGTTGCCGCGCGTCGAAACGGCGCGCAAGGCTAAGCCCAAGAAGCCCGGCATCCCCGACGACGGCGTCATTCGCGTCGGGCTCGAACGCTTGCGAGGCAGCCATATCACGCTCGTCTATGGAGTCGAGGCGCGCGAGTCGGACGCTGTCGGCAAAGAGTTGCGCCGGCACTGCAGTACGGGCGGCACCGCGAAAAACGGGATCGTCCAGCTGCAAGGCGATCATCGCGAACGCGTCCTCGCCTACTTCAACGAGCGCGGCCGGCGCGCGAAAAGAGCGGGAGGTTGAAGACGGCTAACGATTTGACGATCCGCCACGTTTTTCGGACATGATCGCCTTCACGCTCGCGCTCCTATTGGCCCAAAGCGCGCCGCCCGGCGCACCCTCGTCGTCCCCGAACGATGTGGAGGTGCGTCGCGCTCCGGTCGCATTCACGGCGTCGAACGACGCCGCGATCATCGAGAATAGCGGCTCAACGAATTTCGCTGGTTTCAAAATCGCTGTCGAATCGAGTGGCAGCGCGCTGGTCAGCGAGCCGAGCGGCGTGCGCCGCGGCACCGTTTCGCGTGCGACGACCAAATGGTTCTTCTCGCATCTCGCGACGGACCGTCCCCTCGACCGGCTGGCGGTCGATCGCTGCACGAAGCCCGTTTCTTTCGCCTCCACGACGACCGTCGCGTGGATGGGGCAGCATTCGCCGGACCTCTTGTGCGGCGGGAGCGGCGCCGCCGCCGAACTGAGCCGAACGGTCGGAGCGATCGAACGGCAGCTCGGCGTCGTCCCCCAAAAACGAGGCCTGCGCTACCCGCTGTAGTCCCGGCCGGGCAGGGCTTTCTGCTCCGGCGGACCGGCAGATGAGCCGATACCAATAGGGATGGTGGAGCCTACCCGGCGGGCGGCGCCGCTCGCGGTTTTCCGGCCGGCCAAACCCCCCGCGCCGAGTCAGCTCGGGGCGGGGTCGGTCCTCGCACTCCCTTCCGGACACGTCGCAGGCGATCTCCGGCCCCTTGGGGTCGACGCCCGGCGGCGCGTCGCCCTTTACGAATTGCGGATCGCCAACGAGACGGCGACCCCCCTCATCAGCTTCGCCTACCCCCTCGGGCCGACGGGGCCCGGTGGCACCGTCAGTTGGAGCACCGTCAGGGTCCCGCCGCGGACGTCGGTCGCCGTCCCCGTCGAGATCCCCATCTCGCGGCGGAGACCGCTCGAGCGTGTCGTCGCCGAACTTCATGGCGACGGCGTCCATCTTACCTTCGACGCGGATCCGCCCAAGCGGTCGAACAACCGCCTCCGCGCAGCCGGCCTGGCAGCCGCCGCCCTCCTGGGCGGCCTCTGCAGCGGGGCTTATGCCCTCGAGCGGCCGCAGATCGCCGCCCTCGCCGCTCCCGAGCGAGTCCGAGCCGACCAACCCTTCCAGGTCGCGTATGCGATCGGGCCCGCGGCCGACCGCGTCGGCTACTCGGTAGCGACGGCGGACGGGCGAGTCGTCGCTCAAGGGACCCTCAAACCGCAGGGCAGCGCCTTCGCCGTGACCCTTCCGACGTCGGGGCGTTCCACCGGCTACGACTTGCGGGTCACCGCGGCCAACCGCTTCGGCCAGGACCGGCGCGTGATGCACATCTTGGCTGTCGCGCCGGAACCGGCCCACGGCGGCAAACACCCGAAGCCGTCGGCCGCCTTCGCGCTGGAAGCGGAGACGGTCGAAGGCGGACAGCCGATCGTCGTCGACTATCCGCGGACCATCGGAGCGGGCACCGTTAAATTGCTCGATCAGGACGGAACCGAGCGCGCCTCGGCGCTGCTCAGCAAGCGCGGAAGCTCGATCGTCGTCGCGCCGAGAGTCGAAGTCGCCCAGGATTTCCGCCTGGTCATCGACGTGCCTCGCGGAGCAACCGTCGCGGAAAGCGCGTTGCCGGTTCGCATCGTCCCGGCCGCGCCGCACCAGGCTCCGCCCAAATCACCGAAAACGAAGGCGGCTGCGAACGCGCCGGGGGGATCCCCCATCGCACTTGGTTCGGCGAAGCTTCGCAGCGGTCAAGCCATCGTCGTTACGATCCGGCGTTACGCGCCAAATCTCGAAATCGCGCTTATGGACGACAAAGGTGAGGAGTTGCAGAAGGTCGCCGTCAGACCCGAAGATAAGCAGTTAAACATTGAGGCACCGTCGGTTATCGACGACGCTCGCTTCCTGATAGTCGCAACATTCAATCGCGGCGCAGGGCAAGAAAGCGTCATCCAATCGATTCTCGTTCGCCCCCGGTAAACACGATGGTATACCACCCTCTGCCGAGGCTAGCACCGGGCGTACTCCAGCGCGCCCGTGTTTCCGCGTGGTTCGAGCGCAACGTGGATGTCCCGTTGCGCCTGCTCGCGGCGCCGGCCGGCAGCGGGAAGACGAGCGCGATCGTGATGTATCTGGCGGCGAGCGCGCGGCCGGCCGCGTACGTCGCGCTCCGCGACGATGAAACGCCGGAGAGCCTGCGCGAACGGTTGGCGGAAGGCCTCGACATCGGATACGTTCCGGCCTCGTTCACGGCGCTGTTGGCGGCGATCGCGACGCGCTCGCCCTGCGAGATCGCGGTCGACGACATCGATCGAGCCACTCCGGAAACGATGGAAGAGTTGCTCGCGATGATCGCCGAGGCACCACAAGGGATCGGCTTCATCTACGCGACGCGCTCCCGCGCCGTACTCGACGTCGGACAGTACCTGGCGCGCGGCCTCGCGGCGCTCCTCGACGACAACCAGCTCGCATTCGACGCCGACGACGTGACGCGTTTGTGCGAATCGTTCGGCGTCGCATGCACGCCGGCCGACGTCGCGCGCTTTCTCGAAGAGACGGAGGGTTGGCCGATCGTCGGGGCCTGGGTGCTGCGCGACGCCGCAGAATCGCGAACCGATCTCGGCAACGCGTACGCCCACTGGCGCCGCAGTCAAGGGCGGCATTTCGGCGATTTCTTACACGACGAGTTCAAACGCGCCGGCGACGTCTACCGGACGCTCTTCCGCGCCGCCGCGAACGGGAACGGCTCGAATGAAGAACGCGAACGGCTTTCGGCCCTGGAATCTCGCGGGCTTTTCGTTCGTCACAGCGCGGGAACGTACAAACCGTATCGCGTCGCGCGGCAATTCGACATCGAGACGATCCCGGCGGCGAGCGCGGTCGCGCCCGATGCGGCGGCGCTGTTGGTCGTTCGAATGTTCGGCCGCTTCGAAGCGACGATCGGTGGCCGCCGGATCGAGTGGATTCGGCGGCGCGAAGCGCAGATCTTCAAATACTTGCTGCTCAAGCCGGACGGGTCCGCGTCGCGCAACGAGTTGCGCGAAGTCTTTTGGTCCGACGCCAATCAGCATCTCGCTACCCAGAGCATTCGCACCGCCTGCAGCAACGTTCGTAAAGCGATCGCCGCAATCGTCGGCTACGGCAACGTCGACCGCTACTTTCAGTCGAGCGGGAATATCGTCGTCGTGCTCGAGAACTCGGTCATCGACGCGCGCCGCTTCACCGCTCACATCGCCGACGGCGACGCCGAACTCGAGAATCGCCGCGTCCCGGAAGCGCTCGCGCATTATCGTGCGGCGGAGGCGCTCTATGGCGGCGAGTTGCTGTCGGGCGAATACCCGGAACCATGGTACGCACCGCGAGCCGCGATGTACACCTCGCTGTTCGTCGGCCTGCTCGAGCGGCTGGCCGATCTCTATGCCGAGCACGGCAGCGCACGGCGCGCTCGCGAGTACGCCGAGCGCGCGGCGGAGTTACGTCCGACCTTGAGTTTGGTGAACGGCCCCGAGTTGGGCGGAACCGGCGCGTAACCAGAGCCGGTAACGCTTGTCGGCGTAGGCGGCGCGCCAACCGCCGGCGGATGCGAGCGCTTGATCGAGCGGAACGTCGCGGCCCGCGACGATCGCGTCGACGCGATAGTCGGCCAGTTTTTGTCGCCATTGCGGGCGAAGCCGCGCGATTTCGAGGTAGTCGTTCCAGACACGTTCGGGGTACGGATCGGCGCGGCCGTCGAGAAACACTCGAACGTTCGGCTTCCCTACGAGAAGTCCACACCAGGCGAAATCGGTGCACAACACCCGATGCGAGCCCGGCTGCCGCGCGAGCGCGGCCAGTGCCGGATCGGCTAGATTGTCGCGGCTGGCGCTCTCTCCGTGCACGAGCAGCGCGGCCACGACGAAGGACATCGACATCGCCAGCGCCGGCAAGCCGAAGCGCGGAATCCAGACGAAGCGATCGTTTTCGGCGTCGCGCGGATCGCGCGCGAACCATGGAACGACCTCGCTGAGCGCCGCAGCGACCGCGGGCAGGGCGACGAGCGCGAACAGCGCGATGTTGCGAGCGGCGCCGAGCATCAGCCAGCAGAACGCGACGAATACGAACAGCCGTTCCCACCGAATCACGCGCAGATCGTAGCGGCGTGCGATGCCGATGACGACGGCGGCGAGCAGTAGCACGAAAGCGCCGTTGGCGAACGACGGGTCTTCCAAACCAGTGATCTTCCACTCGATGATGTTGGCTCTGATCGACGGGTTGCGCAACAGCATAAGCGAGTAGGCCGGCAATTTCCAGCCGAGCGGGTTGAGGCAGATCGCGCCGAGCGACGCGACCGCGATTGCAAACAGGCGACGGACGCGCGGCGTGAAGCGGCGTGTGTCGAGCCATGCGCCGATGGCGACGAGCGTTGCCAACGGCGGGGCGAGAGCGGCGCTGCCGTGGACGTTCGACCATAGCGCCGCGACGATGAGCGCGACCCAAGCGAGTGGTCCTTCACACTCGAGCAGCATCAGGAAACCGACCAAGAGCGGCCAGGCGACAACCTGCGCGCGGACGCCGAACGATTCGAAGAGCGCGATCCCCGCGAAGACCGTGCACAGCGCGACGGCTTTAGGCGACGCGCCGCGTCGTTCGGCTTCGAGCGCCGCGAGCGCGAGCGCGCCGACCGCGCACAATGCGACCGCGCCGGAGAAGATCGTCCAGCCGAACCCGCCGCTGCCGAGCGCGGCCGCGATCGAGAACAGCCACTCGTGCGGAAGCCACGGCGCGCCGGCGGCGCTGAAGGTCTCGGCGCCTAGCGCGTGCGGAACCGAACCGCTGCGCAAAATTTCAAAGCCGAGCCAGCGTTGCCACGCGATGTCGCCGTCGAGTTGCGGATAAGCGACCGCGATCACGATGAAACGTGCGGCGAAGATCGCGATCAGGAGCCAGGCGTATCTCATCGGGCGAAACTCACTTGTCGCTCGCGCTCGAACAGGATGATTCCATCCCGGAGATCGACCACGTTCCAGCCTGGAGCGAGTTCCAGCAGCGACGCAAGCGCGTCGCTGCGATGAGCCAGGACGGCGTCGACGCCGCGATGCGCGAGTTCCGCCTTCCAGCCCGTCGTGACGCGAGCGATCTGGTGCTGCGCGTCGCGCGTTGGCCCGTCATACCGTTCGGTCCGACCGTCCATTACGACGCGCACGTTTCCAAACGCGATCGCGTAGTTGCACCATTCGACGACGACACAGACCAAACGGTGCGGCCGGCCGTCGGCGGCCGCACGCCGGACGATCGCGTCGGCCGGGTCACGCTCGGCGGAGCTACGCGCGACGCGCGCCTGCGTCTCGGCGGCGAAGCCGAATGCCAAGAAGAGTGCGATCAACGCGATGAGTCCGTCGGCGAGCCGTTCCCGCGACGCAGGCGGCGCGAAAAACTGAGGCGCTACGCGAACTACCGTTCCGACCAGCACCGGCGCTGCGACGATCCCGACCAGCGGCAGGTCGTCGCCGTTCCAGAACGCCAGCACGATCGCGGCGGCGAAGAGCAGCCGGTCCTCCCAACGGCAGCGCTGCATCCCGAGCGCCGCGCCGATCGCCAAGATGAGGAAGAACGCGGCGTAGGCATGCGGCGCGACCGAGCTCGGGGCGAGCGGAATGACGGCACTCAGGCTGCGATCGAGATGCGCCGCAAGCGGTGCGAGCGTGAGATACTTCGCGCCCGCCGGCGTCAGGAGGAGCGCCGCGGCGCAGCCCAACGTAACCGCCCACGCGTGCAGAATCTCGGCGCGCGGCAGACGCCGGTCGAGCACGCGACCTAACGCGATCAGCGCGGCGATTGCCGGCGCGAAGATGGCGTCAGGCGCGAGGTTCGCCCAGATCAGCGCAATCGGAATCGCCGCGTAAAGATACGCGCCTCGAGCGCGCTCGAGAAGCAGCAAGAGCGCGGCAGCGCAAATCCAATGCACCGCACCGCCGCCGACGCGCAACGCGTCGAGGAAGCAAAACGAGCACAGGATCATCGCGGCGAGCGAAAGGACCTCGCCGGTCCGCGGGCGCGCGCGAAATTCGACCAACGCCAAGGTGACCACTACCAGCGTGCCGCCGAGCGCGGCCATCCCGCCGAAGTTGGCGCTGGTATGCACGAGGTACGCGAACGACGCGCCGAGCCAACCGAATTCGAAGGAATGCTCGACGACGGCCCGCCGCCCGAGTTCGAGCATCATGGCCATCTGCGGCGCGCGCGGCGCCGTGACCGCGAACCACGCGAAGATCACCACGGCCAAGAGCGCGCGCAGCGACCAGACCGCGGCATGCCGATACGTCGAACCGCGCGTCAACGGTTGGATCGTCGCATTCGCCGCTGGGCTACGTGCGAAGCGAGCTTCAATCATTCGAGGATCAGGCGGTCTCCGACCAAGACGTCGCGTCCGATTTCCGGGCCGGAGCCGAGTTCGACGACGGAGACGGCGTTGCGGCACGTGACGGCCAGCCGATTGGGTCGAATCGCGCTCGCGATGCGTAAGACGCGATTTTCCTTGTCGAGAAAATAGAGATCGAGCGTGGCCCGCATCCCCATCGTGTGAACCGCCGAGCAACCCTCGATCCAGATTCCCTCGTCGGGTGAGACCTGGGAGCGCGGTATCAAGCCGAGCCCGCGCGCTACAAAGTTATTGGCGCGGGCGACGCGCGTGGCCAAGACTTTCCCGTTGGTTGCGTTGCGCAAGACGAACATGCGTTACCGGAGCCCTTAGAAGACGTCGAACGCAAGCGCGACGGCGATCCCGCCTGCGAGATAGGGGGCGAACGGAATCGGTTCGCTGCGCCGTTTGCGGAACGCCGCCACCGCGACCGCGATCAAACAGGCGGCCACGAAGGCCAGGACCGCCGCGTGAATGCCGAGCACGGCGCCGCCGAGGGCGACCAGCTTCACGTCGCCCCAGCCCATTCCGCGTCCGCGCGAGAGGAGCGCTGCGGCGGCAAACGGGATCGTTACCGCGCCCGCCGCGATCAGAATGCCGTAATCGCCTTTGATCATACTGACCAGTACGAGCGCGCCGAGCGGAACGAGGGTAAAATAATCCGAGACGATGCCGACGCGAACGTCACTGTACCAACTCGCGACCAGCGAAACCATCAAGACTCCGGCGAGGCCGAGTTGCGGCAGCGGCATGCCGCGCAGCGCGAGCACGAAGCCGATCGCGGCGGCGCCGCCGATCAGCCACGGCGTCGGCGGGTTGCCGGGCTTCGGGCCGTCTTCGAACGGCACGACGTTGCGGCAAATCGCGGCGCTAAGCTGAATGCCCAGAAAGGCCGCACAGCCATACGAGATGCTGACGGACGGCGCCACCCACCAACCGCTCATTTTCCCATGTATTGCGCCGCGACGCCGCCGAAGATCATCACGAACAGCGCGGGCAACATGAACAACGCCATCGGAATGACCATCTTCGTGGGCATCAGATTGGCGATTTCTTCGGCGCGCATCATGCGCCGATTGCGCACCTCTTCGGAGAGTTCTTCGAGCACGTTCGCGAGATTCGAACCGAGCCGTTCGGCTTGGACGATCGCCGTGACGGTCGTACTCAATTGCTCCTGGCGAACGCGCGCGGCCATCGCCTTGAGCGCCTCAGCGCGGGAACGACCGAGACGGATTTCGGAGAGCACGGCTTTGATCTCTTCGCCCAGCGGACCGATGGCGATCTCCTGTGCGTACTGCAGGGCGGCATTGAATGCGAGCCCCGCCTGCACCGTGGTGCCAAGCATGTCGAGCAAGTCAGGCAGCGCGCGCTGAATCGCATTCTTCCGTTTCTGCACCGCCATCTTCAACTGCGATATGGGAAGGTACGCGCCGGCGAGCACGAGCAGCGCGACGCCGAACAAAAACGTTTTGTCCCAATGTCCCAGATACGTGCAGAGCGTTAGGCCGATCGCGAGACCAAAACCGCCGCCGGATACGATTCGCGCGCCCATCTTGGCGGGCGTGACCTGATACCAACCCGCTTCCTGGAGCTGCTGCTGAAGTTTGCCGCGCTGCTGCACGCTGAAAATGCGCTCGAAGGCTTGCGTGCGCGTGCCGCTTCCGTCCCAGCGCAGCCCCTCGAGTTCCTCGAGCCGCTCGGTGACTTCGCTTTTGCTCGGAATCAGCGAAAGCGCCATCAGGAACGCGGAGAGCGCGAAACAACCGGCGACGACAAAAATGATGATCGGCATTACTTCTTCTCGCTCATACGTCGAATTGCAAGATCTTGCCCAGGGAAAGGCCGGCCGCCAGCTCGAGGGCTGCGACGATCCCGAGCGTTATCCAGCCTGGTTGCGTGTGCAGCAGCGTGTGGGCCATGTCTGGTTGCGTCGACAGAACGAATCCTCCGACGAGGACCGGCATGCCGCCGATGATGCACGCGCCGAACCGTCCTTGGGCGGTGAGTGCGCCCATCTTGCGAACGACGCGACGCCGATCGCGGATGGTCGCCGCCAGCGTCTCGAGCACGTGCGCCAAGTCGCCGCCCGTTTGCGATTGAACGCGAATGGTACGCGCGAACATCGTCATCTCGTGGCTCGGCATGTTCTTGGCGAGCTCGTCGAACGCGTCGAGGATACTGATGCCGAGGTTGGTGCGACCGACGACGCGCATAAACTCGCGGCGTGCCGGATCGGGGATTTCTTCGGTCACCAGGATCAGTGCCTGGCGCAGACCGAGGCCGACGCGCAGCGCGCCGGCCAGCATCCGCAACACGAGTTCGA
>Ga0209422_1000341_pt1 | contig 11400 bp, 9 predicted proteins | sample BlaSpr_A8_OM2_M3_FD_187983 | JGI IMG/M metagenome (GOLD analysis project Ga0209422, IMG submission 187983) | Forest soil microbial communities from Thunder Bay, Ontario, Canada - Black Spruce, Ontario site 2_A8_OM2_M3 (SPAdes) (version 2) | ecosystem: Environmental > Terrestrial > Soil > Boreal... | reverse complement strand
CGCAAATCGGCCAGAGCCGTCTCGGCGGCGAGCCGGGCAGCTCGCAATTCCGACTCCCTGTTCTTTACATCGGTAATATCGGTGTAGACGGCTACGAGGCCGTTATCGTTTGTGCGCTGTTCGCTTACGTAAAGCCAGGTGCCGTCCCGCAATTTTAGCTCGAATCCGGGACCTGCCGCTCGTCTGCGCTCGAGTCGACTTCGCAGGTAGGCGTCGATATCCGATCCGGCGTCGGGATACATGCCCTTTTCGTAAGCCTTCCGTACGTAATCCTCGAACCTCATGCCTGGCACAATCATGGCAGAGACTTCTGGATCCGCGGCTTGCGTAAAGAACCTACGATACTGGCTGTTGCACATTACCAGCCGATCTTCGGCGTCAAACAGTGCGAAACCTTGAGAGATGGATTCGAGAGCCACGAACAAACGGGTCCGCGCTTCGTCGCGCTCGTGTGCGAGGATCTTCTCAGCCGTAATATCGCCCGTCGACCCGACCACGCGGACGACCCGACCGCTACCATCTCGAACGCCCGTGCCGTGCTGACGCGCCCAATGAGTAGATCCGTCCGCATGTCGGTATCGCATTTCGCAGAAAAACCGTCGCGTTTCGCCACGGAAATGAGCGGCCCAAGCAGCTTGGTAGGCGGGAAGATCCTCGGGATGAATACGTCTGATCCAATCCTTCGGTGTTGACATCTCCAACCCTGTGAAACCAAGCACCTCCATGACATTTGGCGAGTAAAAGATCTCGTCTCGGGTTACGTCCCAGTCATAAACACCTTCATTAATGGCGCTCATTGCAAGCGAGTAGCGTTCCTCACTTTCCCGGAGCGCCCGCTCGGCATTCTTCCGGGAGGTAATGTCGCTAACTGCGCCCACCAATCGGACTGCGCGACCGGCATCATTGCGGATTGATAGTCCATGATCCTCGACCCAACGATACGTGTCGGCTTTATCGCGGATGCGGTATTCCGCGTGGAGCACCGAGGTCTTGCCAGTGAAATGAGCCCGCAGCGCCGCGCGGTATGACGCAATATCGTCGGGATGTACCCTCGCGACCCAGTCATATGAGGTCAACTCTCCTTGCTTGAAATCGAACAGGGCATTCAAGCGGGTGGAGACTTGAAGCTGACCGGACACAATGTCCCAGTCGTAGAGTCCTTCGCTGATGGCCAGGGTGACGAGCTCGTAACGGGCTTGGTCGTGCCGCAGCGCGATCTCGGCGCGGCGCATCTCCGTGACGTCTTCATAGGTCGTCGCCAGGCCACCGCGGGCTAACGGCCTATACTGCGCGGCGAGGATACGGCCGTCTCCCAACACCTGATCCACCGTGACGTCCCCGCCGCGCCGGATTTGAGCGACCTGTTCCGTCGCATGCACTTCGGCATCGCCATCACCATAATCACCGCGCGCAGCGTTGTACCGGAACAGTTCGGTCAGCTCGACGCCGGGTTTGCAAAGTGCTGCCGGATAGCCGCGGATGAGCGGGTAACGAGCATTGCAAAAGACGAGTTTCAGGTTTTCGTCGAAAACCGCAAATCCTGCACTGATCTCGTCCAGACCGGCAGCAAGCCTCGCATCAATGACGACCATCGTTTCGACCTTGTTCCGCGCGGGTCTCGAAATAGCGTACCTGTGCCGCAGTCGCCGCTGAAACCGTCATCTTGGTAAAGAGCAGGAACCTGCTCGAACGAAGTACAGCACACACCGACGGTTATCTGCCAGAGGGTTTTGAAGAGGGAACCGCCGCCGGAAGTCGATGGCCTTTCGGATTTTGCCGGTGCCCACGTCCGTTGCGCGGTCAATTTCGGAAGTCGGCGCAGGCAATCCCGATGTCTGCCTTACCCCAAGGAATGGACATCGACAAGCGACCAGGGACCGGACATCGCGGACGTCCGCCAACCACTCTGAATTTGTGGGCTGACGGCCGCGCAGCCGACGCCGACGATCGCGTCATTGATCGACGTGAATATCGTTGTCGCGGATCACCTCGCCCCAGCGCTCAATTTCGCTTTTGAGCAGCGCGTTGGCTGCCGCCGGTGTGCGCATTGGCTCGGGATAGGTGAAGAAGCCTTCGGTATCCCATATCTTGATGATCGCAGGATCCGACACTGCCTCCTGCAGCGCATCGTTGAGCGTCTTGATCACGGCCTCGGGCGTTGCGGCCGGGGCATACATCGCCTGCCAATAGAGAATCTCGAGCTTCGGTCCGAGGACCTTCACCAGGCTCTCGACCTCAGGCAGTTGCTCCAGCCTGGTTTTGGAGGTGACGCCGTAGGCCTTGAGCTGTCCGGATTTCACCTGTGGGACGACCGACTGCGGCGCAGCGAAATACAGATCGACATGCCCGCCCATCAGGTCGGTCATGGCCGGCGCCGCGCCGCGATACGGAATCTGGTCGACCGTAACCCTGGCTTCCTGCGCAAGCAGCGTGGTGGCGAGATGCCCGGTGGCGCCATAGCCGGGGAGCGCTGCTTTCAGCCGTTCCGTTTTCATGAAGGCGAGCAGTTCCGCAAGCGTGTTCGGCGGCAGGTCCTTGCGTCCCACCAGCACCAGCGCATTGTTGTTGACCAGCATTACCCCGGTCAGGTCTTTCGCGGTGTCGAACGGCACGTTCTTGTACAGCGTGGCATTGGCGGAAATCTGCAGATTGTGCAGCAGCAGCGTGTAGCCGTCCGGGGACGCCTTGGCGACGCGGTTGGTGGCGATGCTGGTGCCGCCGCCGGTGACGTTCTCGACGATGAAATTCTGGTTGAATTTCTTCGATAGGAAATTGGCGATCACGCGCGCGGTCTGGTCGGTCGGGCCGCCGGCCGGATAGGGACACACGATCGTGACGGTGCGGCTCGGATATGGCTGCGCCGTTCCCGGCGCGCTCAAAGCAACCATGCCGATGACGGCCAACGCAAAAACGGCAACGCGCTGCAGCATCGAATCCTCCGGGGTCATTCTATTCTTGGCGCAAGCTTACGCCGCGTGAACGACCGGCAACAAGAGGCAGGAACAACGGATGGTTATCGGTCCCGGATCGGCGCTCGCGGAGCTGTCATCGGGCGGCGCTTTGCGCCGACCCGTTGGCTCGCTTGTCCGGGACGACGAGGTTCTGCTGGCGCGGGATTTGTCTGAAAAAGGCCTGCTTGTTCCCCTCCGGGCCCAAAATGGCCCTTGAGCCGGAACGGAGCATGAGCGCTCGGTGTCATCCCGGACTGCGGCAGCCCGGTAAATGGCGGCTTCCGGGGATTATCGCGCAAACCGGAGCAATCACGGCAATCCAACCAAAGTCATCGCAAAGCGAATCCATACATTCCCATTCACGCCCGGCATCTCGCCTCCGACAGACGAGGTTGCGAAAGCAGGCTTGACGCTGCCGCAGAGCGGTCGCGCCGCCGGGATCTCGATGTCTTGCAATACAGGAGTAATCTCGTGGCCAAACGCCCTACACTCACCACCGACAGTGGCATGCCGATCGCCGACAATCAGAACAGCATCACAGCGGGTCCGCGCGGCCCGGTGCTGATGCAAGACTTCGTTCTGTTCGAGAAGCTTGCCCGCCAGAACCGCGAGCGAATTCCCGAACGTGGCCAGCACGCCAAGGGCTCGGGCGCCTATGGCACGCTGACCATCACCCACGACATAACGAAGTACACCAAGGCCAAGGCGTTGCAGCCGGGCAAGACGACCGAAGCTTTCCTGCGTTTCTCGACCGTCGCCGGCGAGCGCGGTGCTGCCGACGCCGAGCGCGACGTGCGCGGCTTTGCGCTGCGTTTCTATACCGAAGAAGGCAATTGGGACCTCGTCGGCAACAACACGCCGATATTCTTCGTGCGCGACGCGCTGAAGTTTCCCGACTTCATCCATACCCAGAAGCGGCACCCGAGAACCAACATGCGTTCGCCGACGGCGATGTGGGACTTCTGGTCGCTGTCGCCGGAGAGCCTGCACCAGGTCACCATCCTGATGTCGGACCGCGGCCTGCCGCAGAGCTATCGCAATATCGACGGCTTCGGCTCGCATACCTACTCGTTCATCAACGCCAGGAATGAGCGCCACTGGGTCAAGTTCCACTTCAAGACCGTGCAGGGCATCAAGAACTGGACCAATGCCGAAGCCGCCCGGAAAGTCGCCCAAGACCGCGAGACTCATCAGCGCGATCTGTTCGAATCGATCGAGCGCGGCGATTTCCCGAAGTGGAAATTCTCGGTGCAGATCATGCCGGAGAGCGATGTCGGCAAACACTGGTACAACCCCTTCGACCTCACGAAAGTATGGCCGCACAAGGACTATCCGCTGCTCGAGGTCGGCGTGTTAGAGCTCAACCGCAATCCGGAGAATTATTTCGCCGAGGTCGAGCAGGCCGCGCTCTCGCCCGCAAACATCGTGCCCGGCATCGGCCATTCGCCGGACAAGATGCTGCAGGCGCGCATCTTCTCCTACGCCGATGCGCATCGCTACCGCGTCGGCGTCAACGCGGATCAGCTTCCCGTCAACAAACCACGCTGCCCCGTGCACACTTACAACGCCGATGGTGCCATGCGGCTCGCAGGCAACCCTAATCCCGATGCCTATTACGAGCCGAATTCGATGGGCGGCGCCGTGCAGGACGAGCGCTTCCGCGAGCCGCCGCTGAAAATCTCGGGCGATGCCGACCGCTACAATCACCGCGACGGCAACGACGACTATCGTCAGCCCGGCGACTTGTTCCGACGGATGACGGCCGACCAGAAGGAGCAGCTGTTCCAGAACTACAAGGCAGCGATGGAAGGCGTGCCGGTCGAGATCGTGACCCGGCAGATCGTCCATTGCTACAGGGCGGATCCCGCATACGGCGCCGGCGTCGCGAAGGCGATGGGAATCAAGTTTAGCCCGCAGACAGTCGCCGCCGCCGAGTAGCCCCGTTCACTTTTCCGGCCGTCGGCGCGCTCGCGTGCCGTTCGCGCCCTCAAACCAACGCATTGTCCCCTGGCGCAAACCTGATTGCGCCAGACGGCCAATCTCATCTCTGGAGACAAACATGTCCAATCGGATCGCACCCAAGCTCCTTGCGGAGTTCATCGGTACCTTCTCGTTCGTATTCATCGGCGCCGGCGCAGCCGCCGTGGTCGGCGGCGGTGCCGGCCTCAACGGCATCACGGCGGTTGCCCTTGCCCATGGCCTGGCCATCATGGCCTTCGCCTTCGCTTACGGCCCCATATCGGGCGGGCACATGAACCCCGCCGTCACCATCGGCGTGCTCGCCGCCGGCGCGATGGGCGTTGGCGAGGCGGTCGGCTACATCGTCAGCCAGCTCCTTGGCGGCGTCGCCGGTGCGCTGTTGCTGCGGATCGCTCTCGGTGGCGCCGCGACGGGCCTCGGCATGCCTGCACTCGCTCACAACCTGGTTTTGGGCGCCACCTCGCTGACGGTCACGCCGGAGGCCGGCTTCATGATCGAGGCCGTGCTCGCTTTTTTCCTGGTTACGGTCGTCCTTGCCACCGCGGTCGCGGGCCGCGCCGGCAACCTCGCGCCGTTGGCGATCGGAATGACGCTGACGTTCAACATCATCATGGGCGGGGCTCTCACCGGCGCTCCGTTCAATCCGGCGCGGGCACTCGGCCCGATGGTCGCGACCGGCAATTTCAATGATGCCTGGTTGTACCTGACCGCCCCGATCGTCGGCGCCATCATCGCTGCCCTTCTGCACACCGGCCTCGCCCGGCTCGCCCAGCAGGGGATGGCGACAGGTCGGCCTGGCAGCGCCGCGCAGTCACCCGCCGAATGAACGCTCTCCGAACCGACGCTCGACGGTGAGATTGAGACGGAAATGGCGCCGCTGCCGGAGGGCAGTGGCGCCATTTCAATTCGGAGAGCTGCGCAGTCGTGATCTCGGGTCTTACGCCGCCCTGGGGAGTTGTCCGTGTGGATCGATGACGTATTTATTTGCGACGCCGGCGTCGAAGGACTTGTAGCCTTCCGGCGCCTGCTCGAGGCTGATCACCTTGACATTGACGATTTCGGCGATCGGCAGCCGGTCCCAGAGGATCGCCTGCATCAGCTGCCGGTTGTATTTCAGCACTGGCGTCTGGCCGGTGTGGAAGGTGTGGGACTTTGCCCAGCCGAGACCAAGACGCAGGCTGAGATTGCCGGTTTTGGCGGCTTGCTCCTTCGCGCCGGGATCCTCGGTTACATACAGGCCGGGAATGCCGATCGCGCCGGCTGCCCGGGTGATTTCCATCAGGCTGTTCAGCACGACGGCAGGCGCTTCGACGGCCTTGCCATCGGCGCCTTGCACCTTTGCTTCGAAGCCGACGCAGTCGATCGCGCAGTCGACTTCCGGGGTGCCGAGGACGTCGGCCACGAGTTCACCGAGGCGATCGTGCCGCGTGAGGTCGATCGGCTCGAAGCCGACCTTCCTAGCGTGGGCGAGCCGCTCCTTGTTCATGTCGCCGATCAGCACGGCCGCCGCGCCAAGGATGCGCGCCGACGCCGCGGCCGCGAGGCCCACCGGCCCTGCGCCGGCGACGTAGACCGTCGATCCGACGCCGACCTTGGCGGTGACGGCGCCGTGGAATCCGGTCGGCAGAATATCGGAAAGGCAGGTCAGATCACGGATCTTTTCCAGCGCGCGCGCCTTGTCCGGAAATTTCAGCAGGTTGAAGTCGGCGTAGGGCACCATCACGTAGTCGGCCTGCCCGCCGATCCATCCTCCCATATCGACATATCCATAGGCGCCCCCGGCGCGGTCCGAGTTGACGTGAAGGCAGACGCCGGTGTCGCCCTCGCGACAGGTCCGGCAGCGGCCGCATGCGACGTTGAAAGGGACCGATACGAGGTCGCCGATCTCGAGATACTCGACGTCACGGCCTTTCTCGATGACCTCGCCGGTGATCTCGTGGCCAAGCACCATGCCGGCCGGCGCCGTCGTGCGGCCCCGGACCATGTGCTGGTCGGAGCCACAGATGTTCGTCGTCACGACCTTGAGGATGACGCCGTGATCGATGGTCTTTCCAGCGGGGTTGCGGAAGGTCGGAAAGTCGATCTTCTGAACTTCGACGCTGCCGGGCTTGAGATAGACAACGCCGCGGTTGGAATTGGAAGCCATCTGCAATCTCCTTTGAGTGTCGCTGCTTGCTTCGTTTCGACGCGCCAGGTTTTGTGTTGATGGTCAGGAGCAGCGGTCGCGACCGTCGCGCGCGGATAGTCCCCGCCGGTACCGGAGGTAGGGACCGGCCTTGAACATGACTTTGGCCGGCTTGCTGTCATTGCACCGGCTTTGCGTAAAATTCTTCAGGCCCTGGTGCGTGACGATCACGCCGTGAGCGCTTATCGGCCGCGCGGGCGCTCAAATCATCGTGACGCTCGAATTTCAACTCGGCGTGAGAGTGGCGCGCTTGGCGTCTTGATCGGTTTTGCTATCGCCCTACCTCGCATGCAGCGGGCACAAGACGGGCAGCGAGCGAGATCGAACAATGACCAATTCCGCTCAAGCGACATTGAATCACTGCACTTCGAATCAATCGACTCCCCTGTCGCCTCCCGCAGCTCCGATCCCCGAACATCGCGCGCCGGCACCGTTGCAGTCAGGTGTTGAAGCTCGCTCGAGTGTTGACTTCTCGCCGTCTGAGATTATCAGCCGCCACTCCGCGGCATTGCCGGGCGTGCATGTGGAAACGGTCCAGGCCGTGCGACGCAGGCCCTTTGAATATGGATTCCGGGCTCCCTGCCATCTACTCATCGCGGCAGAGCTTGCCGAGCGCTACGGCGGCGAGACTCTTGTCGAGGGCTTGCCTCGGTCGACCTTGCGCGATTTCACGCGGAAGCTGACTTTCGTCCCTGCTGGACATGATTTTCGCGGATCGCAGACGCCGCGCGCGCTGATGCGCACGACCTACATCTACATCGATCCGCGCGGGCCTCTCGCCGATCCTGCGCTGCGGTTTGGCGAGATCGAGTTCAAGCCCCGCCTGTTCTTTTACGATCGTGACCTGTGGGAGATCGCGCTCAAGCTCAAGTCGCTGGTGGAGAACCCGGGTTCGATACACAAGCGATACGCCGAGGCGCTCGGCATCCTGCTGACGCACGAACTGGTTCGCGTCAACGGCGACGCGGCCGCTTGCGCGCCGGTCAGCCGTGGCGGTCTGGCGCCCTGGCAGCAAAGGCAGGTCGCTGCCTATATCGAGGAGCATGTCGCCGACGACATCCCGCTCGCGACCCTCGCCGGGCTGGCACGGCTAAGCCCGTTCCATTTCTCGCGATCGTTCAAACGTTCCTTCGGCGTGCCGCCGCACAGATATCACGCCAATCGCCGGATCGAGCGTGCCAAGCGGCTACTGACGAATCGGGAGCTGTCCGTCACAGCGATTGCGCTCAATGTCGGCTTCAGCGAGACCAGTACATTCACCGCCGCATTCCACAGGCTGACCGGCCAGGCCCCGAGCCGCTATCGTCGTAGTCTCGATTAAACGGAGCGTGGCCGTTCCTCGGTTTGACGGGCTCGGAGGTGCTGCCGGCGACGGTGGCCGGCATCACCGCCGTCTATCTCCTGATGAATCTGATCGGCCGTCCGTCGCTCACGACGCCATGCTCTCGAGCACGCCATCGCGCCGGATCAGGCCGTGGAAAAGCGCTGCCCCGAAATGCGCGAGGATGGTCGCGAAGAACAGGTAGGCGAGGCCAGTATGAAGGTCGCGGAGCCACGCATAGAGCGTCAAATCATGCGGCAGGATCGGTGGCAACCGCAGCGGCCCGTAGAGCACGATCGGATAGCGCGCCGCTGACAGCATGCCCCAGCCGACCAGCGGCATGATGAACATGAGCGCGTACAGTACGACGTGCGATGCCTTGGCGGTGAACCGCTGCAGGGATGGAACCGTATCGGGCAATTCCGGCGGCGGATTGATGAACCGGTTCACGATGCGGATCACGCACAACACAAAGATGGCTATTCCGAGCGGCCGGTGGATAGCGACCAGAAGTTCGTAGCGTGCGGACACCGAAGCGGCCATGCCCACGCCGATGAACAGCATTGCCACGATCATCGCAGCCATCAGCCAATGCAGAAGCCGGGACATAGCCGGGAAGCGTGCTTGGGTGGTCATGAATTGCCTCCAGCTTTCACTTCCTGCACCGTTACCGCGCTGAGCGGCTTCTCGTGCTCCTCTTCGGCACGCAGCGTGAAGGAGCGCGCATAGGCCGCCGAGCGGGCGCTCAGCAACGGATCGTCGGATGGTTCGATGCCGGATGGCAGCACCAGAGGATCGTAGTTGACGGCGGTGCAGCGCCCACCGTCCTCACTCGAGGCGCGATCGATGGTTACCGTGCCGGCGTCGACCTGCCGGCGGCCGGCGGGCCAGGGCAGCGTGGCGTCGTTCGTCTGGTCATCAGCCTGGCCGATCGTTACGATCAGCCGCCACTGCTGTGGATGCTGCGCGATTTGGGCGATCAGGTCATCGAAGAGGTAGTTCTTGTCTCCTGCCGCTGATGGCTCTGCGCTGTCCGTCGCGGAGGGTTGCACCGGCACCGTGGACCAGCGAACGGGGACCGAGGCGCCGGCGGCGTCGACGAAGCGGAAGGCATTGAGGCTGTTGAAGGTGGAGTTTGCAAAGCCGGAAGTGACTTCGCGCTGCTTGATTAACGCCAGCGCCCGGACCGTTTCCGGATGGGCGGCCAGGAAGGCCTTCATTCTAGCCGGATCGGGCTTTCCGGTCGCGGGATCGGGGCTGGAGGCAAGCAATTGCTCGTAAAAGCCGCGCGCCGAATTAACCGGGAAAACCGGGATGTTGTTCATGCCCGTACGCCATTCCTCGCCACCGGGTACCAGGAAGCGCAGCGCCATGCTGCGCACCTTCGCAGGTGCATCGGTCTGAAAGGGCATGCCGCCAGCGAGCGCGAAGCGGCCTACCACCGGGACGCGTCCGGGTCTGAAGACAGCGGCTTTCGACAGTGCCGCTGCCTGCCCGCTGCTTTCGAACCAGCCGGTGACGCAAACTCCCTTCGCATGGTTGCGGCGGAAGCCGGCGTGAGTGCCGTTGGCATCCTGGAAAGCGGCCATCATTCGGTCCTGGGTCAGTCGTGCCGGCGAGAACCAACCGCCGACGTCAGCGAACGCCGCGGCCACGCTCAGCATCACCGCACCGATCGCAGCCAGTCGGACGATCACGCCGGCATCACTTGCAGGACCCGCTCCGAACCAGAATGGCTTCATATTCAACGCGGCCTCATCTTCAACGGCCTCTCTGACCGTCCGTGTGCTACTGGCCCCGCGATGCCGGTCTGCCCGGACCGGATGTGCTCAGCAGACGTCGACGCGTCATCATTCGACGTGCTGCCGGTCTTGCAGACACTGAGAATTGCCATTCACCGACGCAAGGGCGCCGCATTTAAATTTTTATTTATCGTTGTGCGCGTTGTTTGCGGCGGCTGCTTCATTCTGTTCGAGGATAGGGAAGGGATCTCGCCTGCCATCGTCGCTGCGCGCGCACGCACGTTGCTGTTTTTTTCATTACATCTGCTCATGCTGAGTGTTGCCGGTTCTGGCATTTTTCGGACATGGCGATGTCCGACTTGAGTCCGTTGTGCGCAGCAAAACGGTCATCGGTGGGAGCTGCAAAGCGGCCCACCGTGACCCATGGGCACCGTTTGAGCCTTATTTTGAAGCGTTGGCGATCTTGTGCTCCAAATGGCCGGTCTCATGATCGCGGCGGAGCTGACTCAGTGACGTTTCGTTCAGTTGAAGAAGAATCTCGCTCAACTTCTCGGTCGCGGGATAACCGGCGGCAAAACTTTGTCCGTAAATCTTACGCAACGTGCCGACGAGGGTGTTTCCGTGCTTGTGACTGATTTCGCCGTCGTGGTTGCGGTGGCGATTGTCGAGACCTGCCTTGCTCATGCTGCTCTCCATGGTGCCCACGAGCGACAGCATCCTCCCGCCGGGACCAAATGGCAATCTTGCGCCGCAACCGCTGCGCGCCCTTCTATAGCTCTGAAAGAAATGTGAGGCCAGCACGACAAGTCGACCCACGATGACCAAAGAGGCGGCTGTTATCATCGCGTTTCTTCGCTCTCGACTAATTTGCCCGACACGGGCAAATCAGGGATGTTGCCATCGAGGTCCGGTCGCAAAATCATTCCCGGCTAAGCCAATGGCCCGGCTAGCGATTTCCGATTTTCGGAAATGGCGCTTGCGATCCAACCCAAATCAGCTATATGTGTCGACCGTCCCGCCTCCACTTGAGGGGCGTTTCGCGATCGTCACGGACGTTGGCGGCGGGATGCGGTGGACGCAGGCATTGCTTCTGACGAGAGCTTTGGCTGCGGACGGCAAAGTCGTGTGGTCCTGGCGCCTCGACGCCGGTGTCAAGTCGGCAGAAGCAATTTTGCCGGCGACGGAGACAATAAAGCCGATCTCCGGGGAGAGCACGAAATA
>Ga0209422_1000340_pt1 | contig 11402 bp, 10 predicted proteins | sample BlaSpr_A8_OM2_M3_FD_187983 | JGI IMG/M metagenome (GOLD analysis project Ga0209422, IMG submission 187983) | Forest soil microbial communities from Thunder Bay, Ontario, Canada - Black Spruce, Ontario site 2_A8_OM2_M3 (SPAdes) (version 2) | ecosystem: Environmental > Terrestrial > Soil > Boreal... | reverse complement strand
CGACCGGCCAGAACGGCAGCCAGCCGTCGATGCTGAAGACCGCCCACGCGATGGCGGCGATCAGGAAAAACTGGCACCAGCCGAGCATCGCGAGCGGCGATCTTGCGCTGCGCGCCAGCGCCGATGCGGCGCTGCTGCCCAATCCGAGCCCGAGCAGAAACACCGCCAGGATGATCGAGAACGTATAGACCGACGCGCCAAGGAGCAGCGACAACAGCCGCGTCCAAACAACTTGGGCCCCGAGCGCGGTCAACCCCGATATCGCGATTGTCAGATACGCGGCCACGGATTCCAATCGGAGCGGCGTACGATCGGCGGCAGTCGGTGCGGCCGGCGCCTGATGCGGAGCAAAAGCCGCGAGCAGAAACGCGACGGTGGCGCAGAGCGCATTGATCGCAGCGGCGACGAAAGTTGCGGTCGCCATGTCATATAACCGCAGCAGGTAGAATCCGGCCAGCAGGCAGCCGAATACAGCGCCGGCCAGATTGCCCGTATAGAGAATTCCCAGCCAGGACACGCCTTGGGGCGTCCTCTCGACCCAACGGGCCGCGCACGGGAGAGTTGCGCCCATGAGCACCGTCGGCGCCAGCAGGAATGCCGCGCACAGCAGCGCTCGGAACAAGATGCCAGTGAATCCTTGACCGCCGATGCTCGCGTAAAGGTCAGCTGCCGCGGGAAGAAAATACAAGACCAAGACGGCGATCAGGCCGATGCCAAACTCCATGGCCGCATAGACCCTAAGCGGATGGAACGAGGCCGGAATGATACGAGCGAAGGCGAGGCTGCCGAGGCACATCCCGCCCATAAAAGTCCCCAATAGCACCGCGAGTGAGACTGCAGTCGAGCCAATGACGAATTCGAGGAGCTGGAACCAGACGATCTCGTAGATGAGTGCGGCCAAGCCGCTGCCGACAAAAAAAGAGAGCACAAGTGAGAAGAATTTACTGGGTGCTGCAGAGCGCGGCGCTCGCTCGATGTCGCTCATCGACACCCCTAAAACTCAATGCGATGATAGAAACATTGCAGAGCATGCCCGACATGCATCGTGCTGTCCAGCGCTGAGCGGCTCGATTCCGATCTCGGGGGCCAAGAACCGACAAGACGATAGTGCAAACGTAGCGCGGCATAACTGACGCGCTCGAAGAGATTCGAACGGCGCTCCGAAAGCCCTCTGCCGCGATCGGAACACCGGCATAAACTTCGGTCTGCAGCAGAATCTCCGCGATCTCCCCCGGAGTAACGCCGTTATTCATTTCGCCGCGAACATGCACCTCGAACTCACGCCATCGGCCCATCGCCGGGAGCATGCAGGACGTTGGCGCCAGCTACGAGCTCGAGCTCTATCTGGCCGTCGACAAATGCGAAGGGTTTGCCCGAGGATTCTATCATTACGACGCTGGTGGCCACACGCTGGTGCCAATCGACGTCCGCACGCATGAGCTCGAAGCGCTGTTGACGGGAGCCGAATTTGCAATGGGGGCGCCCGCCGCGCCCCAAATCCTGATCACGATTGCTGCGCGCTTTGGCCGGGTTTCATGGAAGTACAGCTCGCTCGCCTATGCGCTTATTCTGAAGGACGTCGGTGTATTGATTCAAACGCTCTACGTGATGGCGACAGATATGGGGCTTGGCGGATGTGCAATCGGGATCGCCAATATCGATCTGTTCGCGAAGATGACGGGGATCGAATTCCACGTTGAGGGCCCGGTCGGTCAATTTGCGATCGGTCGCGGCACGAAACCGGGGCCACTACCGCCGCTCGACGTAAAGGCTGGTCGGACGCAAACGTAACGACGTTCGCGCGCGAAGAAGTTGGCTGGTGCACCGAGGGGAATGGGCCTCACTCCACGGGTCGTCTACGCAAGCCAAAACAAGCGTCGGAAGGATCACGCGATGCGGATGCGCTCCAAAAATCCAATAGCGTTGTAGCTCCGCTTTCCCACCAGCGCGAACATGGCGTCCTGAGGGTCCGTGCAGTGGACGATCCAGCTGCCGTCCGGCACTTCAATCGGGCCATTGAGGATCTGGCCGCCACCAGCCTGCACGCGCTCTGCCGCCGCGTCGATGTCGCCGATGTTGAAGTAATAAAGCCAGAAGGGGACCGGCACTGTCGGAGGCTTGGTAAATATGCCGCCGATCGTCTGCCCTCCGGTCGAGAACATCTGATACGTGCCCATTGCGCCGATGTCGGCGACCCCTTTTTGCCAGCCAAAAAGCTCGCCGTAGAAAGCCAACGCCTTCTCACAGTCGACGGTGAACAGCTCGTGCCAGCCGACGCGGCCCGGTGTGCCCAGCGCCGCAGGCTGCTCTTGGCCGGGTTTCAGCCACTTGAACAGCGCGAGCGTTGCCATTTGCGGGTCAGTGACGACGGAAAAGCGGCTGACGTTGGGGACGTCCGTCGGTGGGACGCGCACGGCTCCGCCAAGTTTCTTCGTCCGGTCGGCGGCAGCGTCCACGTCGTTGACCCCGACATATCCGATCCAGCGCGGCCTCGCTCCCATTTTCTTCGCATCCTCCGACAGGGTCATCAGCCCGCTCACCGAGGCCTCTCCAACGGTAAACAGGGTATAGGCCATACCGGTCATCGACGCGTCGCGCGTACCCCAACCCACGACCTTGGCGTAGAAGGTTTTGGCGGCCTCTATGTCCGTCGTCACCAACTCGTACCAGAGAAAACGGCCATGAAAATCGACCATGCCTGTTTCTCCGTTTTCGAAGCCTTTATGTTTTCGAACAATCTTGCAGGACTTGCTCGCTGCTAAATACCGAGGTAAGCCGCTTGCACCTGTTTGTTATTTGCCAATTCTGCGCTGGTGCCGTGCATGATCACCTTGCCACTTTCTAACACGTAGGCCCGCTGCACAAGCGTCAGCGCACGGCTCACGTTCTGTTCGACCAAGAGAATAGCCGTTCCCATCGCGTGAATTTCCCGAATCTTCTCAAAGGTTACATCGGTCATCACCGGCGCAAGACCAAGCGATGGCTCATCGAGCATCAGCAAACGCGGCCTCAACATCAACCCTCTGCCGACCGCAAGCATTTGCTGTTCGCCGCCGCTCATTGTGCCGGCGAGCTGCTTTCGACGCTCGGCCAGCACGGGGAAAATACTGTAAACGAGCTCAAGCGTGCGGGAACGTTCCGCCTTTGCCCTCGGCACATAGGCGCCGATCTCGAGATTTTCCTGCACGGTCATTTCGGGGAACACCTGGCGGCCTTCTGGCACATGGGCAATTCCTAATTCGGTGACTTTGTACGGCGGCAATGACGCGAGATTTTTGCCCAAGAACGTTATCGAACCTGATGTCAGCCGCACCAGACCGGAGATCGCGCGCAGCGTGGTGCTCTTGCCCGCGCCGTTCGCTCCCAACAGGCCGACGGCTTCACCCTCGCCGACTTTGATGCTGACATTGCCGACCGCCGGAACAGACCCGTAACTGGCGCTTATGCCGGATAGCTCGAGCACTAGCTCTCTCCCGCTGCCGGTACATGCGCGTAGCCGGAGCCTAAATAGGCGCGAATGACTTCCTGGTTCGCCACGATCTCTTTGGGGCCGCCCTCGGCAATCTTCTGCCCGTGATCGAGTACCACGATGTGACGCGCAACAGCCATGATGGCGCGCATCACATGCTCAACGATGACGATTGTCAGGCCGCGCTTCGAAAGTTTCCCCACCAGCGCAACCGCCTGATCGATCTCCGCGGGATTTAGCCCGGCCATAACCTCGTCGAGAAGCAGAAGTCGTGGTTCTGTTGCCAGCGCGCGCGCCATTTCTAGCCGCCGCTGGTCGATAGTCGTCAAATCACGCGCGGGCGTATTCTCTTTGGTCGATAGCCCGACGAATTCAATTGCTTCGCGGGCTTTCTCGCGCGCGATGTCGGGATTCTTGTCGCGCAGGAATGCGCCTGTCATGACGTTGGCTAGGACTGTCATTCCGCCAAAGGGTTTGGCGACCTGAAACGTGCGCGCCAAGCCGTGCGCGCAGATGTCGTATGGCTTCAGGCCCACGATCTCGCGTCCGAAAGCGGAAACCGAACCCCCATCGGGCCGATGAAAGCCGGTGATAAGATTGAAGCTGGTCGTCTTGCCGGCGCCATTCGGCCCGATCAGCGCCACGGTCTCGTTTTCCTTGACCGAAAAGCTGAGATCCTGAACAGCGCGCAGTCCACCGAACCGCTTATTGAGATGACGGACAACGAGTGCCTCACCCATCGAGGGCAGCCTTTCTCGTTTGCTCGGGATCAGCGCGAATAATACGTGCGTACGCCTCCGTCAGAACGCCTAGCAGTCCGGTCGGCCGCCACAGAATCACAGCCATCAGAATTAGGCTGTACACAGTCAACTGCACCCCACCGAAGGAACTGCCAAGCCAACTTTGAAGCAAAGCCGACGTCGCTTCCAACAGGACGGTGCCGATAACCGGCCCCCACAAAGTACCAACGCCGCCAACAATCGACACCAGCGCCGCCTCAACAGAAATGTTGAAGTTGAATGCTGTCGTTGGGTCGATGAAGTAAATGTACTGGACGTAAAAGGTTCCTGCGAGAGCGGTGAGAAATGCGCTAATCATATAAATGTCGCGCTTGATACGCATCGCGTTCACACCGATCGCTTCGGCAGCATCTTCGTCCTCGCCGATGGCGACCAAATAATACCCCATCCACGATCGCTCAATCCGGTAAGTGATCGCAAGCCCAATCGCCAGCAAACCAAGCGCGATGTAGTAGTACGCAGCCTTCGCTTCGAACTGCATCATCAACGGCGCATTGCCGAGATTGGGAATGGTGGTGCCCTCGGCGCCCCAGGCAAAATTGCGAAATTTGAGAAAGAGCAGCATGAATACTTGAGCGGTCGCGATCGTTGAGATCGCAAAATACGGTCCGCGCAGCCGGAAGCACAGCGCGCCGATCGGCAAGCTTGCCAGCATTGCCACCACGCCACCGGCCAGCATTCCAATCCAGGGCGAGATGCCGAAATCGATCTGTAAGATCGTCGAGGTGTAGGCGCCCAATCCGAAATACGCGGCATGGCCCAATGAGAGCTGCTTGGCGTAGCCGCCTATGAGGTTCCAGGCGACGCCGATAAAAGCGAACAGCAGCACCCTGATAAAAATGTCGATCGCGAACCGGCTCGTCACCACCAAAGGCAGCACAAGAAGAACTAAGATGAGCATCCCAAGCCAAAGCGCGCCCGAACTACGCAGCGCCCGCATTATCGCGCACCCCCGCCGGCAAGACCGCTCGGCCTGAAAGCGAGCGTTAGGAGAAGCATCAGGAAGACCACGATTAGCCCTGAATCAGCGCCGACGAATTGAATCCCGAGCGACTCTGCAACCCCCATCATCAGGCTGGCGATGAGCGCGCCTCTGACATTACCCAGCGTGCCCAAGACGACCGCAACGAACGCCATCAGCACAAACACCTGACCGGCCATTGGCGATGCCGGGTAAAAGGGCATGAGCAGCGAACCGGCCGCGCCTGCGAGCGCGAGCGACACCCCGGTTGCAACCGCGAACACGTGATTGGGATTGATGCCCATCAGCATCGCTACCTCAGGTTTCTGAGCGGCGGCGCGCATCGCCTTCCCCATGTCCGTGGTCTGGAGGAACACCCAGAGAATTCCGCTGAGCGCCATCGCGAGGACGAAGGCCACGAGTTTTGCCATTGGCACATAGATCTCACCGATATGAAACGCTTCGTCCGAATACCAGGTGTGCACCGTCCGGTAGTTGGCCGTGAACAGCATCAAGGCAAGATTCATCAGCAGCAAAGACAGAGCAAAAGTGAGGAAGATCTGCGGCATGTCGCCGAGCCCCAAAACCCGGCGGATCAGGAAATGCTGTAAGAGCATGCCAACCAGGAACAGGACCGGCATCGAGATGGCGAGCGACAGCAAAGGATCTATGCCGTAGTACGTGGCGAGGAAGAAGCTGATGTACATACCGATCATCACGAACTCGCCTTGGGCGAAGTTCACGATTTTCACGACACCGAAAATAAGCGTCACGCCGATACTCACAAGCGCGTAGATTCCGCCGATGAGCAAACCGTTCACGACGGCTTGTGCCAGTATCTCCAGCATTGGTTCTTTCGACGGTGCTTAGATTTTCATCAGCGGCGCACGCGCATCTTCCTTCGGAAACACGCTCGCCAGATCGCCGTGCTGCCACTGCACGCCGACCGGGTGGGCATATATATTCTTGCCATCGGGGCCAAACTTCACTTTTCCGCCGGGCCCCATCGCCGCGTATCCCTTCGAAACGTCGAGGGTCGAGAGAGCGTCGCGAACCTTTTGCGGATCGGTGGACGCTGCCCGTTCGAGTGCGTCGGCGAGCATGAACGTTTGGGCGACGAGACCGCCGGCATATTCGAAGAGAAATTCCCCATGCCGTTTCTTGTATTCGTCATTCACCTTCTGCGCGTCGGCGTCCGAGTCATGATTCCAGTGCGCAACGCCCAGCAAGCCGTCCGCAAGAGCTCCGACGCCCTTGTAGAAATCGGGAATGACGAACCCGCCGGAGCCGCCGTTGAGGGCAATCTTGAGGCCCACCTGCTTGATTGTGCGCACGATCAGAATGAGGTCGTTCAAGTAAGAAACCGAGAACAGCATGTCTGCGCCGGAAGCCTTGACCTTGTTGATCAGCGGACCGGCATCGGCGAATCCTGCCGAATACGGCTCGAACAAGACAATCTCCACGCCCTCACCAGGCGCCTGTTCGCGCAGGCCATTGGATGTTGCGGTGCCGAACGCGGTGTTTTCAAAAACTACAGCCACCTTCGGCTTATCGCTCACGAGCTTAGACATTTGGAGTTGTGCTTTGGCAAACTGCGATGCGCGCGCGAAAGGCGTGAACGTATAATTCCGGCCCTTATTGAGTTGGTCGGTACTCGAGCCGGTTATAATCGCCACCTTGGCCCGTTCGGCCACCTCACTCGCGATAAGGGTCAGGGCGCTGGCAAAGCAGCCGTGAATGGCGGACAGCTTGTTGCCACTGATCAAGCGGTCGGTCTCCGTGCGTGTAACGGTGGTGTCACTTTGCACATCAGAGATGATAAGATTGAGCTTGGCGCCGCCGAGCGACTTGATGCCGCCTGCATTGTTGACCATCTCGACCGCGAGCTTGGCGGCATTGGCGCAGCCCTGTCCGATTTGCGCCATGCTTCCGGTGACCGGGTAAAGCGCCCCAATGTTCACGGGATCCGCCGCCCAGCCTCTGATCGGAATTGCGCCGAATACAGTAGTGGCGAGTGCACCGCCCGCGGTTTTGATGAGGAAGTCTCTGCGACGTAGCGACTTTATTGACGTCTGACCTCGGCTCTTTTTCATCTTCGCCTCCCTACGGCGTTAAAGCGATCGCTTTTTTCGGCACCGCCCGTGGCAAAAATTTTTGCCACCTCGTTTTCTGCCGATATCACTATAGCCCTTGTTCCCGCTGCCCCGACAATGGGGCTGCAAATTGTATACAATATTATATCTAAGATTGCAAACATCTGAGCGATGTCTTATAAACCGCAAGGACCCCCCTACTCGGTTGCGGAAACGCTGTGAGAGCTGTGAATCCGAATTGGCCGGCACCGAGAGAGGTAAATATCAGGGACATGAATTATAGAACGCCGGATTCGCAGATTCCCCATGACCGCTGGTAGAAAACTCCGATCAAAGCCGTTGACGCGAGGCGCAAGCGCTCCGGCGAAGCGACAGCTGCGTAAATTGCAGTCGAAACGCCGCGTCCGGCAAACTGCCATTGCCGATGTCATTGCGACCCGCCTGGAAGAGGACATCGTGTTGGGTCGGCGTCACCCACGCGAACGGCTAATCGAGCAGGATCTCTGCGAGCAATTCAATACGCACCGTGCCGACGTACGGCTCGCATTCTTTGAACTTGAGAAAAAAGGGATCATCCAGCGCATTCCGAATCGCGGTGCGATCGTGCGCGACCTTACTCCGAAAGAAGTGACGGAGATCTACGCCGTACGCGAGAAACTGGAGGTGATGGCGGTTCGAATTCTGCGATTTCCTGTTGCCCGCAGCGATATCGACAAACTCGATGAAATACAGCGCAAGCACAGTACCGCGATCGATAGCGGCGATTTGCTGACCGTATTCTACAGCAACCTTTATTTTCACCGGACATTGTTTGAGTTGTGCGGCAATACATGTCTCATCGAGACGATCGAGCAGCTCGCGCAAAAAGTCTACGGGATCCGATCGTATGCCAATGCCTTCCCGGATGCGCTCGATCGTGCGCGCCATGACCACGGTGGCATGATAGCTGCGTTGCGTACATCGAATCGCGACGAGTTAATCGCGCTCACGCGGCGCCATTTAGTACCTTCGCCGGAGGCTTATATACGCGCCTATGAACGTCGCTTTGGCGATGCCGGGGGCAAGCGATCATGAGTTCTACGCCATGACGCTCACGATACGCGCAGATCGCGACAGCCGAGATCGGCTACTGCCAAAAAGCTACGCTCTACGAGGTTGTTACGCCGGATCACTGGCGGGCCTTTCGGCGCTCTAGATCGGCGAAAACGGCCGCCGCCGGTCTATTTGATCACCACCGACGGCAGCCACAGCGAGATGGCCGGAATATATGTGACCAGCATCAGCACAAAAAACATGACGCCGTAGAACGGCCAGATTGTGCGCATGACTTGTTCGATCGTGACCTTTCCCACCGCGCAACCGACGAACAGGATCGCGCCAACGGGCGGGTGGCAAAGCCCGATGCCGAGATTGAGCATCATGATCATGCCGAAATGCACTGGATCGACGCCGAAATTGATCATGACCGGAAGCAGTATCGGGGTGCAGATCAGGATCGACGGCGCCATATCGACCAGGCAGCCGAGAACCAGCAACAGAATATTGATCAAAAATAAAATGACATTCTTGTCGCTTGAGATCGTCAGGAAGAACGCCGTGATCTTCGCCGGCATCTGGGTGAGCGCCATCACATAACCGACGCTCGACGCGCAGGCGATCAACGTCATCACCATAGCGACCGTGCGCAGCGTGCGGTGGATCAATCCCGGTAAGTCGCGCCATTTGTAGTCGCGGTAGATGAACATGGTCACGAAGAAGGCCCACACGCAGGCGACCGCGCCGGCTTCGATGGCCGTGAATATGCCGCCCAGAATACCGCCCAGGATGATGGCGAGCGTGATCAGGCCCCACGCGGCATCGATGGTTATCTTGACCGCATCACGCAGCGGAACCGTCTGCCCGCGCGGATGTCCATCGCGATAGGCGACCACCAGGCACAGCACCATGATCGAGAAGCCGAGCAACAGGCCCGGCACCACGCCGGCCATGAACAAGCTGATGATCGAGATGGTGCCGCCGGTCGCCAGCGAATAAATGACGGCGTTATGGCTGGGCGGCACCAGCAGCGCCTGCACCGAGGCGGTGATCGTCACATTGGTGGCGAATACCCTCGGGAAACCGGCTTTCTCCATTTGCGGGATCATCACCGAGCCGATCGCTGAAGTATCCGCGACGGCCGAACCGGAGATGCCGCTGAGAAATGTCGTCGCCAATACATTGACGACGGAAAGACCGCCGCGCACGCGCGTGAACCCAACCAGCACGTCGGCGAAAGCAACCATGCGCCGCGCCATGCCACCTTCCGCCATAATGGCGCCGGCGAGCACGAAGAAGGGAATGGTCAGCATCGCGACCTTGGACACGCCGTCCGAGATCTTGAGCATGACCGCCTCGAGCGGAATGCCGATCCACAGCGCCGCGGCGATTGCCGCGAGCGCGAGTGAATAGGCTATCGGCACGCCGATCAGGAAGCAGAAGAACATAGTTGCGAGCAGAACGAAGATGTCCATCGCTGCGCCTCTAATGCCCGGCGGCAGGATGCTTGGTGACATTCTCGGGCGGCGGCCCGATCGCAACGCGTTCGAAGACAAACAGCAGCAGCGCCGCGCCGCCGATTGGAATTGGCAGATAGGTCACGCCAACCGACAGTTCGGGGAAATCCGCAATGGAGTTGAACCAGGTGGCTTCCACCAGTTTGGTCCCGTACACGATCATGAACAGCGCCATCGCGGCGACCAGCAGCTCGACCAGAAGGTCGACCCAGCACCGCCAACGCGCCGGCAGCAGGTCCGCGAAGAATGACACATTCATATGGAGCTGCGCGCGGTAACACGCCGCCGTCCCGATGAAGGTGAGCACAATGGTCAGCAAGACCGCGGTCGGCTCGGGCCACGACGCCGCGCTGTTGAGCACAAAGCGCGTGTAGACCGCCCACGGGATGACCGCGGAAATCAGAACCAGCGCGGCGCCCGCAATGTAAACGCAGGCGTAATAGAGCGCATCCATCGCCTTGCGGAATTCGGCCGACATGCGCCCTCCCTGGCGGCTGCCGCAGACGGCTGGACTATTTCACATCCTGGATGCGCTTGATCATCTCCGCGAATTTGGGACCGTATTTGTCCCACACCGGCTTGACCGCGTCCTGGAACGGCTTCTTGTCGGCGACCTCGATGACCTGGATGCCGGCGGCCTTGGCCTTGTCCATCGCTTCTTTTTCGTACTTCACCCACAGCGCGCGCTCTTCCTGTTGCGCCTCGCGGCCGAATTTTTTGAGCAGCGCCCGATCTTCCTTCGACAGGCTGTCCCAGGCCTTGCGCGAGAACACCAGCATCTCGGGCACGATCAGGTGTTCGGTCATCGTGTAGAACTTGGCGACCTGGTAGTGATTGTCGAACACGAAGCTCGGCGGATTGTTCTCGGCGCCGTCCACCACACCGGTCTGCAGTGCGCTGAACACCTGGTCGTAGCCCATGGAGACGCCGTTGCCGCCGAGCGAGTTCATCATGTCAATGAACATGGGATTGCCCATGACACGGAACTTCATACCCTTGAGGTCACCGATGTTATGGATCGCTTTCTTGGTGTCGTAGAGGCTGCGCGCGCCGGCATCCATCCAGCAAATGCCGATGAGTCCCGCCTTCGGATCATTGGTCACTTTGTCGAGCAGTTCTTGTCCGATGGCGCCGTCGATCACATGCTGCATATGTTCGGTGTTACGAAACAAGAACGGCAGATTGAACACATTGAGATCGCCGATCACCGGCCCGAGTGCGCCGACGCTCACACGGGCGAACTGGATGGCGCCCACCTGCGCCTGCTCGATCGCTTCCTTCTCGCCGCCGAGCTGCATGGAAGGATACATCGCGACCGAAAGACGACCCTGGGTCGCGTCGGAAAGCTTCTTACCGAGATTTTCGACGGCGACCACGGTCGGATAGCCGGCCGGATGCACGTCCGAAGCTTTGAAAACCATTTTTTGTTGAGAGCTGGCCGAGCCTGAAGCGAACACTGTGGCGGCCAGCACGCCGGAGGCGATCAAGATGGTGCAGGGTTTCATGGTGAAAGTATCCTCCCGGGTT
>Ga0209422_1000339_pt1 | contig 11449 bp, 13 predicted proteins | sample BlaSpr_A8_OM2_M3_FD_187983 | JGI IMG/M metagenome (GOLD analysis project Ga0209422, IMG submission 187983) | Forest soil microbial communities from Thunder Bay, Ontario, Canada - Black Spruce, Ontario site 2_A8_OM2_M3 (SPAdes) (version 2) | ecosystem: Environmental > Terrestrial > Soil > Boreal... | reverse complement strand
TGAATGTCCATCAGGATCAGGTCAGGATGCAGCTTGCGGACGAGATCGAGCGCCTCGAAACCGTTGGAGGTGCCCGAAGTCTGATAGCCATGCGCTTCCAACAGATCGCGAAAGAGCTTCATATTCAGCTCGTTGTCCTCGACGATCAGGACGGTTTTTGCCATCCCGCCCCTCCCAATCCCAACAGACAGGCCCTGCCCCCGGTGCATCCTGCACCGCCGCCAAGCGCGCCGAAAAGTGAAATCAAACTAGCGCCAGATTCGCTCTAACCCGTTAAGCCCGAGTGCCATCTTTATGCGAAGTGGTTGCCACTTGCTTGAACAGCCTGCGTAGACTCGGGCATGATGGTTCCCAAAATAGAGACCATAAGTTAGCGAAAGGCAAATATTGCGGTTGAAAAAGCCTGTTCAAAACCCCCGGGAAGTAGCTGAAATCGTTGCAATTCAGGCGCTTTCCTTCATCGCCGGCGATCCCGAGCGGCTGGGCCTGTTCCTGGCCGAAAGCGGCATTGGTCCGGAGACGCTGCGCAGTGCCGCCGCCGACCCGCGTTTTCTCGCATCAGTGCTCGATTTCGTAATGCGCGATGACGCAACCGTGAAGGCCTTTGCCAGCGCCTCGCAGCTTCATCCGACCAACATTGCCGCCGCTCACCAGGCGCTCATCGATCCGCAATGGGAGCGCGATGTGCCGTGAGTGCCGCCGCGCCAGCCTTGGAGGGGCCGACCTGCTTCTGCCGGGACTGCCTCCATGATCTGGCGTTCACCGCCAGACGATGTGGCGAATGCGGCTCCCCTCGTCTGGTTCGTCACCGCGCGCTGCCGGCGCTGACGCTCGCCCACATCGATTGCGACGCGTTTTACGCCACCGTCGAAAAGCGCGATAACCCTGATGTCGCCGACAAGCCCGTCATCATCGGCGGCGGCAAGCGCGGCGTGGTCTCGGCGGCCTGTTACATCGCCCGCACTTTCGGCGTGCGCTCGGCGATGCCGATGTTCAAGGCCTTGGCGCTGTGCCCGTCCGCGATCGTGATCCGGCCGGACATGGCGAAATATGTGCGGGTCGGCCGCGAGGTACGTCACGCCATGCAGGCGCTGACGCCGCTGGTCGAGCCGCTGTCGATCGACGAGGCGTTTCTGGATCTCGCCGGCACCCAGCGCGTGCACGGCATGATCCCGGCCAAGGTGCTGGCGCGCTTCGCCCGTGAGGTCGAGCGCGACATCGGGATCACGGTTTCGGTCGGACTGTCCTGCAACAAATTCCTGGCCAAGATTGCCTCCGACCTCGACAAGCCGCGCGGCTTTGCTGCGCTGGACCAGGACGAAGCCCGCGCGATGCTGGCCGACAAACCGGTCGGATTCATCTTCGGCGTCGGACCTGCGACCCAGGAGAGATTGTCGCAGCGCGGCTTTCGCACCATCGCCGATCTGCAGCGCGCCGATGAAATCGAGCTGATGAAGCAGTTTGCAACCGAGGGCCGAAGGTTATGGCGACTGGCACGCGGCATCGACGACCGCCAAGTGGTGCCCGATCGCGGCGCCAAGACCATTTCCAGCGAAACCACGTTCGAAAATGACATCCGCGATTATGTCACGCTGGAAAGGCTGCTGTGGCGGCTGTGCGAGAAGGTGTCCGCGCGGCTGAAGAACGGCGACCTCGCAGGCCTGACGATCACGCTGAAGCTGAAGACTGCCGATTTCAGGCAGCGCACCCGCTCGCAATCGATCCACGCGCCGACACAACTGGCGGCCAAGATTTTTGCCGTGACCCGCGAAATGCTGGCGAAGGAGATCGACGGCACTGCGTTCCGCCTGATGGGCGCCGGCGTCAGCGCGCTGCGCCCGGGATCTACGACCGACGACACCGACATGCTCGATCGCCGCTCCGCGCACGCCGAACGCGCGATGGACGATTTGCGGAAGAAATTCGGCAGTGGCGCCGTGATACGGGGGATTGCGTATGACGGGCCGGAGAAGGCGGAGTAGAAGTTGTAGATCGTCTTTCCGGGATGGTCCGAAGGACCAGACCCGGAATCTCGAGATTCCGGGTTCGCGTCTTCGACGCGCCCCGGAATGACGGCTACAGCCGTCACTTACACGGCTTCGCGTCCTTGACGTCGAACTTCCCAAGCGCGCCGGAAATGACAAAATCGTTGTAGTCGAGCACCAGCGCCCGCGAGACGCCGTTTTCGAACAGCTCGAACGACATCGCATAGACCGGCGTCTGCTCGCCGTCCTTGGCCTTGGCGTCGCGATCGTAATAGCTCACGGTGACCGGCCACCGTGTCAGCGATTTCATCTGATCGTTGGTGGTGGAGGGATCGGGCGAACTGATGGTCTTGTCGCCCGGTATCGGCTGCCCGATCACGGTCAGCGTGTTGTAGACTTTCTCGCCATTGTCCGATCCGTCGTAGACGGTCAGCTCCAGCAGGGATTTGCCTTCCCTGGCGGCGGCGATGATGCGCCGGATCTGCTCGGTCGGAAATACCGTCGAGCCGTCCAGCGTGAAGCTCTTGGCTTCCGGCTGTTTCAATTTGACGGTGATGTGATCGCCGGTCCGCTCCGCGACCCCATCGACCGGGCTCGAATCGGCGTCGTTCATCCGGGCGTCGATCTTGAAACGATAGCTCTTGCCCTCGGCGTCCTCCCAGGAGGTCGAGCGCAGATCGCTCAGGGTCACCTTGCCTTCGCCGCTGTTCAATTCCGATACCTGCCGGAAATCCGACGTGTAACCCTCGCAGGCGCTGCCGGTGAAATTATAGAGAATGCGCCCGCGCGCGCTGTCGATGGAGGCCGAGCCGCGCGACTTCACCAGGTTGAGTTCATAAAGCGCCTGATGCGGAAGAAACCCGCCGCCCGCGGCCGCGCTTGCCTGCCCGGCGGCCCAACCCGATCCAGCCGCCGCGACGGCAACCGTGAGCAGCAATGATCGGGGACGCGGTATCTGGAGCCAGCGAGCCATGTGCCTACCTTGCGATTGCGCTATGAATCGTCACATTATTCACAGCCCTATTGCGCCGCAACTAGGGCCACTTCACAAAAATGTACGAATTTGCCGCCGGCCATGCCCGTTTTTGGCATTTCAGCCCCGATCCGCGCTGACTTGCATGTGAGTTCGCGATGCGCGAAACAAAGCCGCCCCGATCGGCTGTCTTTCGGGCGCTGGTCAATCAAACGGGGACGAAACCATGGCGGGGACGGTCGAGCAGAAACTTGCGGCACAGGGCATCGTCTTGCATTCGCCGCCGACGCCGGTGGCCAATTACGTCGGTTTCGTGCGCACGGGAAATCTCTTGGTGGTGTCGGGACAGGTTTGCGTCGATCCACAGGGCAAGCTGATCGCCAAGGGCAAGCTGGGCGCCGGCGTCACCGTGGAACAGGGCAGCGCCGCGGCGCGCGGTTGCGCCATCAACCTGTTGGCCCAGGTCAAGGCGGCAATCGGCGACCTCGACAAGGTGGTGCGCGTGGTGCGGCTCGGCGGATTTGTCAATTCGGCCCCGGATTTTCTCGACGGACCCAAAGTCCTCAATGGCGCATCCGACCTGATGGTCGCAGCCTTCGGCGACAAGGGCCGTCATGCCCGCACCACCGTCGGCGTTGCCTCGCTGCCGGCGGACGCGGCGGTGGAGGTCGAAGGCATATTCGAGGTGTCCTGAGCGGAGATTTTGGGGTGCGCGCGCCCGACTGGCTGACCGCCCGGCCGGTGGCCCATCGCGGCCTGCACAATGCTGCGCGCGGTATCATCGAAAACATGCCGGGCGCGGCTGAGGCCGCGATATCGGGCAATTTCGGTATCGAATGCGATATCCAGCTCACCGCCGACGGCGAGGCGATGGTGCATCATGACGATGCGCTCGGCCGGCTCACCGAAGGGAGCGGCGCATTGCTGGAGAAAACCGCGGCCGAGCTCAAGGCGGTCAAATTCAAGGATACTTCCGAGCGGATGATGTCGCTCGGCGATCTCTGCGCGCTGGTCAAGGGACGTGTGCCGCTGGTGATCGAGGTAAAGACCCACTTCGACGGCGACCGCAAACTGGTGAGGCGGATGGCGGAGGTGCTCACCGCCTATTCCGGACCGGCGGTTGGCATGTCGTTCGACCCGGATCAGGTGCTGGCGTTGCGCGAGATCATGCCGGCGCTTCCCCGCGGCATCATCGCCGAACGCACCTACTCCGAAGCCGATTGGCCGAAGGCTACGCCGGCCCAGCGCCGCGGCATGGCGCATCTTCGCCATGCCTTCCACACCCGGCCGCATTTCGTCGCCTATTGGGTGAATGAATTGCCGGCGGCGGCGCCATGGATCGCCCGCAACCTGTTCGGCCTGCCGCTTTTGACCTGGACGGTGCGCACCCCCGAGCAGCGCGAACGCGCCGCCCGATATGCAGATCAGATGATCTTTGAGGGGTTTCTCCCGGAAAGCTGAGAGACGGCTTCCGCCCTTGAAGTCGTCTTCGTCATGCACGATCTTTGCACTGGTCACCGTCGATGGATTCATCCGAAATCAGCCTCGAAGCCGTATCATCCGTCAGCCAGATCCCGGCTGAGGATTGGGACGCCTGCGCCAATCCGGTTTCCGACGCACCGGTCCTCTCCTGCGCCGGATCAAAGGCCGCCTACAACCCCTTTGTTTCACATGCGTTTTTCTCGAGCCTGGAAGCCTCCAGCTCGGCCTGTGCGCGCACCGGCTGGGGACCGCGGCATCTGTTGGCACGCCTCGACGGCGAAATCGCAGGGCTGGTGCCCTGCTATCTGAAATCGCACTCGCAGGGCGAATACGTGTTCGACCGCGGCTGGGCCGATGCCTATGAACGCGCCGGCGGACGTTATTATCCGAAGCTGCAGGCCTCGGTTCCCTTTACGCCGGCCACCGGCCCTCGCCTGTTGATCCGCGATGGCGCCGACCGCGAGCGTATCGGCAGCGCGCTTGCCAGCGGCCTGGTGGCGCTGTGCGAGGCGACCGAGGCGTCATCGGTACATGTCACCTTTGCGCGCGAGGCGGAATGGAAGTTTCTCGCCGCCCACGGCTTCCTGCAGCGGACCGATCAGCAGTTTCACTGGCACAACCAGGCATACGGCAGCTTCGACGACTTCCTCGCCACCCTCAACTCGCGCCACCGCAAGGCGATCAAGCGCGAACGGCGCGATGCGGTCGCGAGCGGCCTCACCATCCACGCCCTCACCGGCAGCGACATCACCGAGGACGCCTGGGATGCGTTCTTTGCCTTCTACATGGAGACCGGCTCGCGCAAATGGGGCCGGCCCTATTTGACCCGCACGTTCTTCTCCTTGATCGGCGAGAGCATGGCGAAAGACGTGCTGTTGATCATGGTCAGGCGCAACGGCCGCTGGATCGCCGGCGCCATCAATTTCATCGGCGGCGATACCTTGTTCGGCCGCAACTGGGGCGCGATCGAGCATCACCCGTTCCTGCATTTCGAGGTCTGCTATTACCAGGCGATTGATTTTGCGATTCAACGCGGCCTGAAAACGGTCGAGGCCGGCGCGCAGGGCGAGCACAAGATCGCGCGCGGCTACCTGCCGCAAACCACCTACTCCGCGCATTACATCGCCGACCCCGGCCTGCGCCGCGCGATCTCCGACTATCTCAAGCGCGAGCGCGCCTATGTGGCGGAAGCCGGACGCGAACTCAGCGAGGCCGGGCCGTTCCGCAAGACCGATTAAGAGACTTGAATCCCGGGAGACGCCATGACCGCCTACGACCCCAACAATCCGTTCGCAAAAATCCTGCGTGGCGAATTTGCGAGCTACAAGGTGTATGAGGACGACCACGTGCTGGCATTCCTCGATATCATGCCGCGCAGTCCGGGCCATACGCTGGTGATCCCGAAGGCCCCTGCCCGCAACATCCTCGATATTTCGCCTGACGAATACGCCCATGTCGCGCGCGCGGCGCACAGAATCGCGGCTGCGTCGATGAAGGCCTTCAAGGCCGACGGCATCACCGTGCAGCAATTCAACGAGCCCGCGGGCGGACAGGTGGTGTTTCACCTGCACATGCATGTGATGCCGCGCCACAACGGCGTGGCGCTGCTGCCGCCGGCGAGCAAAAAGGAAGACGGCAAGGTACTGGAGGAGAACGCGGCGAAGCTAAAGGCGGCGCTGAGTTAAGTTCAATGAGTCACCTTGCCGCCATTTCGCGATCCGCACGCTTCGTCATTCCGGGATGCGCCTCTTGGCGCAGGCCCGGAATCCATAACCCCCAATCGTGGTTATGGATTCCGGGCTCGCGACTTCGTCGCGCCCCGGAATGACGGAAGAAATCACTCCGTCTCGAAATCCCCGGCCTGCGGCGCCGCCAGCGGGGTGAACTCGCAGCGGTCGGGTTTCAGATCGATCAGCGGCGTCTCGTCGAGGCAATCGAGCCCGCGCACCAGCACGGTCGAGCCCTCGATCCCCACCAGCTTGACGATCGAGGTGCCGATCGGGTTCGGCCGCACCGGCGAGCGCAGCGAGAAGGTGCCGCGGGTGGATTTGTTGTTCTTCGGCGACTGCAGCACCAGATCGCGGCGCGACAAATGCAGCCAGTAGATCACCTCAAGGTTGCTGTAAAAATCCACACCCTTCAGCGCCGGCACCCACGGCTCAAAAATCTCCAGCCGGCAGACCGGGCCGTCGTGACGGCCTTGCCGCGGGGCCTGCAGCCGCGAGGTCCAGGGCGTACGGATGCGGCCGATGAAGACGAGGCCGGCGTCGCGCGGCGGCGGCGTTTCGACGGCCAGTTCGCCTTCGCGGAGTTCACTTTCTCGAACCATGTTTTTCAATCCAACGAAATGTTCCGGAGCTTGATCAAGCCCGACCACCGGTTACGGTCGGCGTCGATGAATTCCTTGATCGCGGCGGCGCTGCGCGGACGCGGCGCCGCATAGCCGACCTTCTCAAGCGATTCGCGGAACGCCGGGTCGTTCATCACCCGATCGAGACTATCCGTCAGAATCCGTGCGACGTCATCGGGTAGCCTCGCGGGCACGGCAACCGCGTTCCACACGCTGACAAAGTATTCGGGGTAACCGCTCTCCGCAATGGTCGGAACATCAGGGAGATCGGAATGCCTCTCCTTCGAACTGATTCCAAGAGGCCTCAGCATTCCGGATCGTATCGGCGGCAGGGCCAGGCTTGCGGATTCGAACATCAGCTCGATTTTTCCCGAAATGACATCGGTCAGCGCCGGAGCCGCGCCCTTATAGGCGATGTGGGTCATCTCGATGCCGGCCATCTGCTTGAACATCTCGGCGGCAAGATGCGTAAAGCTGCCCGTTCCGGACGAGCCGAAATTGAGCTTGCCGGGACTCTGCCTGGCGTAGGCGACGAATTCCGCGATGGTCTTGGCCGGCACCGAGGGATTGACGCACAGCACCACGGGCACTTCGGTCACGATTGCCAGCATCCGGAAGTCCCTGGCCGGATCATAGGACAGCTTCTTGTACAGTAACGGGTTGAGTATGAGGACCGAACCGGAGGTACCGAACAGCGTGTAGCCATCGGGCTCGGCGCGCGCCACCATTTCGGCGCCGATGGCGCCTTGCGCACCGGCCTTGTTCTCGACGAACACCGCTTGCTTGAGATCCTTGCCGAGGTATTCGGCCAGTATCCGGCCAAAAAGATCGGTCGGCCCGCCGGCGGCATACGGAATAACGATTTTTATCGGGCGCGCCGGAAAATCCGCGGCGCGCACCTCGGACGCCGCAAATGCAGCGACCATGAGCAGACAGGAGATGAGGGCTGACCTTGCGCGAAAATGCATGACGTTTCCCGATGCTTTTGCCGACAGTATCAGCCAAGCCACCATTTGGCAGCCAGCATCAGGAGTTTGCGTCAAGGAAGCCCTGCTTCAAGGCTGTCATGCGGCCGCCCTCAGCCCCGGACACTCATGTTTCGCAGCACGAAACAGGCCCCGCCGGCGCGGCGGATGCGGTTGCAGAGATCGTCCGCCGCGGGACGCGTGTCGGCGCCGATCCGCACCTGATAGAACGGGCGCGTGCCGCGGGTGCGCATCAGCGAGCTTAAGAGGCTCGGATCCTGATCGCCGATCACACCGCGCAACCGCGTCATCGCCCGGGCATACATGGCGAGCGCCTTGTTGCGGTCGAAGCCGGCGGCAAGCTGCACGCCCCACAATTTCGCGGCCGCCAGCTGGATATGCGCTTCGAGTTCGGTCACGAAGAAATTGGGCGCGCGGCGGAGCAGCGCCATCAGTTCGCGGCAACTGGTGTTCGGCGCGCGGTCGAGCACCTTGCCGCCCCTGCCGGCGGAAGCCCACTCATCGACCGATGCGCCGGTGATGGCGGAGACGTAGTTGCGCGTCTCCTGCGGCATCCCCCCAGTTCCCGCAAGCCACTCCTGCACCCGCCGCGGTCCGGCGTTATAGGCCGCAGCTGCCAGCCCGAGATTGCCGAATTGTCCGCGCAACTCGCTCAAAAACTCCGCCGATTTCGGCAGCGCCTGCACCGGATCGAAGGGATCGAGCAGCCGCCGTTCGCTCGCGGTTCCCGGCATGAACTGCGCGATGCCCTGCGCGCGCTGGCCGTTTCGCGTGACCGGCCCGACCGCATTGGATTGAAAGCGGCTTTCCTGCCAGATCACGCGGGCGAAGAACTCCAGCGGCAGGTCATTGGCCCGCGCCGCCGACTCGATCATCAGGCACATCGCCTCGCGGGTATCGGTGTCGCGTGAATTGTCGGCGGGCCTTTGCGCCGCGAGTTCCTCGACGCTCGGCACCGCAACGCCGGTCTTGGCCGGCGCCGTGTCCTGGGCGAGAGCCGGCGCTGCGAGCATCACAGCCGCCACGCAAAACACTGCACGCAGACCGATGACCGCTTGCACCGCCACATCTCGCTTCTGCGGAACCTGCCTGACATCCATGAAGTATCGTCCAGCTAATTGGCAATGATGGCGCACGTATGGGGGCGGCGCAAAATTACCGGAAATCCGCAGATTTTCGACCATCATCGGTTTACGTTAACGCCGCAATTCGCCGCCAGCCGCCTTTCGCCCGCGACGAAGCGGGGTATGGTGCCGCTTCAAAGGGAGTGAAATCGATGCTGGGTCGACGCCAGAGCGCGCGCGACAAGGTGATTTACGGCGGCGTCGCCGAAATCGACGAGCATGGCGCGCGCAGGGATTGCGTGGTGCGCAACATCTCCGAAACAGGCGCAAATATCGAGTTCAGCAATATCGTCAAGCTGCCCAGGGAGAAGATATCGCTGACGATCGCCCGCAAGGGCCGCTCCTTCCTCGCCAGGGTGATCTGGTGGCGCGACAACTTCGTCGGCGTCGCCTTCAGTTCGGAACGTCCCTACGAACTGCCGGTCTCCGACATCGAGGAGCGGCTGCGCAAGAGCGAGAAGAAAAAGCGCCAGCTGCAGCGCCGCATCAACGAGCTCCTGGGCGAAGGCTGACGGGCGGCCCGCCGCTCCCCTCCGCATCGAACTCCATCAACGCCGGGCCGATTTCGCGCCGCGTCGAAAACAGGCGTCCGCGTGCCATAATCACCTCAGTGGTTTGGAACCGCAATTTTTCGGCTAATCTGGGAAGCGGCAGCCAGTCGGTGCCGGAACCCAGGGCACAGTCACCCCATGTCGTCCGCCAAGATCGAGCACGCCGACGGCCTGCCGCAACCGCAGCGCAATTATGCCATCCTCACCATCGCGCTGGGCCTGGTGATGTCGGTGATGGACGGCGCCATCGCCAACGTTGCCCTCCCGACAATCGCCAGGGACCTTGACGCGAGCCCGGCGTTTTCGATCTGGATCGTCAACGGCTATCAGTTGGCGATCACGATCTCGCTGCTCCCTTTGGCTTCGCTCGGCGAAATCATCGGCTATCGCCGCGTCTACCTGGCAGGCCTGTTGCTTTTCACGATCGCATCGCTGTTTTGCGCGCTGGCGCATACGCTGCTGCTGCTGACCGTGGCGCGCATCGTCCAGGGATTTGGCGCGGCGGGAATCATGAGCGTCAACATGGCTCTGGTCCGCTACATCTATCCGCGCGCCCTGCTCGGGCGTGGCATCGGCATCAATGCGATGGTGGTCGCCGTCTCCGCCGCGGTCGGACCGACGGTCGCGGCGGCTATTCTCGCGGTCGGAACGTGGCCGTATCTGTTCGCGGTCAACGTGCCGATCGGCGTCGCGGCGCTCGCGGTTGGCTGGCGCTGCCTGCCGCATACCACACCGGCCGGCCATCCGTTTGACTGGCAGAGCGCCTTCCTGAGCGCCATCACCTTCGGCCTCGGCATCGCCGGGATCGATAGCCTGGGCCATGGCGAAACCCTCACGATCGCGCTTCCCGAATTTGCCGTCGCGGCCGTTGCGGGGTATCTGCTGGCGCTCCGGCAGACCCACACGGCGTCGCCGCTGCTGCCCGTGGACCTGCTGCGCATTCCCATTTTCGCGCTGTCGATCGCCACCTCGATCGCCTCCTTCTGCGCCCAGATGCTGGCCTTCGTGGCGCTGCCTTTTTATCTGGAGAGCCGCTTCGGATATTCGGCGGTCGAGATCGGACTGCTGGTCACGCCCTGGCCCATTGCCGTCGCCTTCGCGGCGCCGCTGGCCGGGCGATTGGTTGAACGCTACCCGGCAGGCCTCCTCGGCGGCATCGGACTGCTGTTGTTCGCCTTGGGCCTTGGCACATTGGCGTGGTTGCCAGCCGATCCCGCGATACCCGACGTGATATGGCGGATGGCACTGGCGGGCGCGGGCTTCGGCCTGTTCCAGACACCGAACAACCGCACCATGATCGCAGCAGCCCCGCGCGAGCGGAGCGGCGGCGCCAGCGGCATGCTCGGGACGGCGCGGCTGTTGGGGCAGACGACCGGCGCGGCGCTGGTGTCACTCTTCCTGGCCCGCTATCCAACTGAAGGCACCCGGATCTCGCTGTTGGCAGCCGCCGGCTTTGCTCTGCTCGGGGCGGCCCTCAGCATGATGAGGTTGTCGCCGGCGGGCGCCAGGGGGGCCGAGCGGGTACGAGTCCGCGAGGACCAGCGCCTCAAGGGAGAGTGAGGCCGCAGCAGCGGGGGATATTCTTGCGGCGGTCATTCGGCTGTTAAGAGCGCCGATTAAGAGCGCCGCATGAGCTACGATCATACCACATTGGCGGTCCTCCGCCGCGCCCTGGACGATGTCCTTCTCGACCCCCGTTTCTATCGCAGCAAGGGAGCGTCGGCGCTTGAGATCGCCGAACATTTGCTCGCGCGCGCTGCGTCCGGCGAGCGCGACCTGGAAAGGTTGAAGTCTTCGGCCCTCCAGAAGCTTTCCGGAAGCGCCGGACAGGCTCCGAAACGGGCTGCGTAAGGCGGCCAGACCGGGCTCGATAGATTGATCGTTTGATCGACGAGGGCAGAGGGGGATCAACATCACCGACGGCAAGTTCAGGATCCTCTCGTTCCAGGGATCCGGTGTTCAAGCCTGACCCGGGCGTCGTTCCCGACGACGAGATAT